>Ga0214473_10003961_pt1 | contig 17836 bp, 8 predicted proteins | sample RVTome_7_FD_203509 | JGI IMG/M metagenome (GOLD analysis project Ga0214473, IMG submission 203509) | Soil microbial communities from uranium-contaminated site in the Upper Colorado River Basin, Wyoming, United States - RVT98D197 | ecosystem: Environmental > Terrestrial > Soil > Contaminated >... | reverse complement strand
CTCGTTACTACAACCTCGATGCGCTGGCCGCCTCCCGGCCCTCCAGGGACCCCCTCGCTGCTTACAACGCTGTGTTCTTGCGCATCGTGTCAGACGACCTAGACCGGAGACAGGGCCAAGTGTCACCCATCAGGTGAAAACGAAGTGTCACCCATCAATTGTGCATGTACCAGGCGGCTGTCTAACGCGGGCTTGCAGCGGTCGGGCGCTCCCGCCGGGCTGAGCCGTGAGCGCTTGGAGGGCTCCATAAGCAGGTCATTGGCCAGACGGTTCGCCTGGAGAGCTTTAGCGCCCGCCGCTGAAGCCCAGGTCCGTTAGGTGGCGTGGCGTTTGTCTCCTGTCGAGGTGATCTCCGGTACGTTGATGATCCTTGCCTATGATTGGCAGGCCACCTTCGAGCCCGATGCGGGCAGGTGTTGACGAGTTGGCTCCGGGCCGTGAGTTGCGGGCCTCTCCTCTCCATGCGGTTACCGCTCCCGCCGCACCGCGTCTTGGACGCAGTCGAACCTCAGGCCACTCCATCCCTCGCCCCGCCCGGAGTCCTTCTGACGGCCAATCCAGAAATGCGAGCGGCCATCGAGCCACCGTGAATACTGCGCCGTTCTGGTCACGTGCACGCCCGTGCGCGGAATCTCCTCCTCGAACACATAAAATGGGCGCACCTCGGGACGGAGCAGCACCCCGCGGGCGCGAATGCGCTGGGGAATCGCGCCCTCCCCGGCGCCGCGCAGCTGGGGCAGGGCGCCCCGCTGCAGCATCGTCTGACCGCCGCCCCCCGCGATGGCCCGGGGCACCAGTGGAATCCAGTTCCGCGGCACTTCTGTCAGCAACTTGTACGTCGGCACGATCGCGGCGTCCGTGTCCTCCTGCGGCAGGCCAGCCAGGTCGCGGACGTCACCGCCGACACTCTCGTAGAGCGCGGTGGCTTCGTCGCGTTCCTGCCGCGGAGCTTCTTCAGCCTCCACCGCCGCGTCCAGCGCGTCCTGCATTTCGTCTTCCTCGTTCGTGCCTTTAGCCTCAGTGAGATTCGTGCGCGCCTCGGCGATCGCGGCCGCATAGGGACGCCACGTCCGCACGGCCTCCTGGGCAGCACGACGCACGCGCTCGCGAACGCGGCGATCGCTGGCGGCGGCGAGATCGTACCCGGAGGTCGGCAGCCCGATCTCGTCCTGTACGGTCGCCTCCACGGCCCACGCCATGTTCGCCATCTCGTCGCGCAGGAGCCGCACGTCCTCGAGCGCCGGACTCTCGAGTCCGTGCGTGAGCGCGGGAGGGAGGAACAGGAAGCGTTCGCCGACGGAGAATGCCTCGACGGGGGCCGCGCGGCCGCCGAGCACGAACATCGCCCAGCCCGCGTCCACTCCCGACGGCACGTCCATCTCGCCGCCGAAGGAGTCTCGCACGCGCAACGTATCGATAGACGTGATGCTCCCCACCGACAGCTCGAGCGGCAGCTCGAACCAATCGTTCGCGTACACCAGCGCGAACTCGCTCACGATCACGTGCGCGAGTTCGGTCCGCTGCACGTCCAGTGCTGCGAGGTTCACACGTCCATCCTCGAAGCGCCACCATCGCTCGTTCGGCCGTCCCGGAAACTTCACGAGCGACGGAATGAACGCCCGCGACGTGACGTCCGGCTGCGCGCGTCCTCCGAGTGCCGGATCGAGCGTGGCGTTCGGCGCGCGGTCCACCGTGAAGGCATGCCAATCGAGCCGTCCCTCGTAGTACTCCTGCGCTTCGAGCACGATCTCGCGGCCGACGTCTGGTGCGGCAACACGAAACCGATACTCCTGCCGGGCATCGATCCACGCAGGCGGCGCGCCCGACGCCGGGTACAGACGGTCCGCGGTCGCTCGGAGTGCGTCTCCGGCGCCATTGACGATCGCGTTGCCTCCGGCGGGGAGGGGATGCGCCGCGCCGTACGCGGTCACCGCATACACCTGCGCGGCGGTCTGGTTCTGGCGCAAGCCCGCAAGCAGGGCACTGGCATTCGTGAGACGGCCCGACACGGCTGCCATGAAACCGGCGGCCCGGTCGGATGCCTGATCCTTCTCGTTGCCCTCCCAGCGCATTGGCAGCGCCTGCCGGAATGCGTCGCGCAGGTCATCACGTCCGGCCAGCGCTGCTTCGAACGTCAGCCCCAGCCGCGCCGCGAGTCGCCGCGTCATCGGCAGCCCTTCGCGCTCGATCTCGACTTCCAGCGGACGATCGGCGCCGAGGTTCTGGACGCCCTCTGCGCCCCGCTTCATGCGATCGAGCCGCCGGGTACGGTACACGATCTCCGCGGCGATGGGTGAGCCGGCATCCTCTCCGGAGAACTCCGCGGTCTGCCACTGTCGCGCGAGCATCCACGCCGGGTCGTGCATCCGCGCGCGCAGACTCTCGTTCCAATCGTCGCGGCGGCATCCCAGCTCCAGGCGGGTCCACGTGGTGACGGATGACATCAGCCGTTTCCTCCAGAAGCAGCAGCTCCAGCCGACAGCGTCGCGCCGGCGGCTGAGTACCCGATAGCGACCTGCTGCAGGATGATCTGGAACGTCGTGCTCGGCGCCTCGTTCGCGAAGTTCTGCGTGAAATACAGCGCGGGAAGCACGAGTCCGTACATCTGTATCAGGTCCGGGTCCACCGTCCGGATTCGCGCGAGCGTGAGTGTGTCTCCCAGTGCCTCGAACAACTCCGATCGGGTCCACACCGCCTTGTCGGTTGTTGCGGGCACCGCCAGCAGGAGCGCCTGTGGGGGCTCGGATGCCGGTTGATCGAACTGGAACGTGAGCGCGGCCAGCTCGGTCTTGTTGGGAACGACTTCTTCCCACTCCGCGAGCACGAGCCCGGCGAACCGCTCGCCGGCGGCGTCGGAGAAGCGCACCCCTCCGACGAAGACGGCGGAGAGCATCCCCGGTGGGAAACTTCCGCCAGGCCTCTCCAGCGCCGCCCAGCGGTCTCCTGCCGCGAAGGGCAGTTGCGCCGCGGAGACCGCGAACGATCCGCGCGTGGTCTGTGCCGCCGACATGATGGTCGCGAGCTCCAGCTCCGTCAGCGTCGGATGCGCCTGTGACACCTGGAACAACCAGCGTGCCATCTCGCCTTGTGTCGCGCCGGCGAGGGCGTTCGGCGACGCCGTGGTGTGCGACGCCCGCAGCGGATGCGCGGTGCGCAGGGCGAACGGCTGCGTGACAACGAATCCCTTGCCGAACACGCCGCGCAGCACAGCGCCACACCGGTTCACCGACGCTACGATCGCATCGGCCGCCGCGGACAGGGCATCGATGGCGGCGAGCTCCGCGTCGACAACGGCCTGATCGATGTCCGCTGGCGCGTCAACTTCCAGGATCCCCACCAACCTCCTTTCCACTTCACGCAGCACCGCCTCCGCTCGCGCGATCACCGTGGACCACAGCGTCGTCTGGGCCGCGAAGTCGTCTGCCGCGGGGTCGGGTTGATCGGGTATCACCGCGCCGTTCACGCCGAACCACGCGAGCTCGAAGCACGAGGCGCGAATGTCATCCAGCGGCGCGACATCCGGCGCCTCATCGCCGGCGGCTGGTGGGTTCCCCGCGGCCGCCGCTGCGACATTGCGCGCGACGCGCTGGCGCTCGTTCTCTCGGGCATCCATCACCTGCGGGAGCAGATCCGAGTACGCGGCCCACATCTCGGACAGCGCCGTTTTCGCGCGGGCTACGATTCGAGCCAGGTCCAGGTCGGTCTGCGGTGTCTCCGACGCCTGGTCCGGAGGGGCGACGTCAGCAGGTGCGGCGGCGCGAGCGGCGCCGACGAGACGCCGCAGTGTGCGCAGCAGCTCCGCAACCTCGCTCACCGTCCGCGTCCCGGCTGGTCGCGCCGGAGCGCCCGCCCATGGCGGGGGATCGTCGAACGAGATCTCGATGTGCTCTCGAGTGTCGTCCTGCTCCGTCAGCCAGTAACGAATACGCTGCTCCAGCTCCGATTCGCGCGCACTGTCCGCACCGCTGAAGAAGGCCACGAGATCGATCGCATCCACGTCCAGCGCCGACAGCCTCACCCACTCGAGCTGCTCACCGGCGTCGTCCACGTACCGCACCTGCGCGCGGATCTCCCCCGGGTCGCCGAGTGCGGCGGCCAACCATTGATTCAGCTCTGGCGCAGCTGCGGCGCGCGGGCTGCGCCCGATTCCCCAGCCGGTGAACGCGTCCGGCGCGGCAGGGTCGAGCGAAAGGAGCACGCGGTTGCGAATCGTCGTCCCCGTCCTCGGCGTCATCGCGACTTCGATCTCCGGCATCTGGCGCGCTCCCGCCATGGCCGAAGCGACGGCGCCGGCTCGCTCGTACTGGCCCCGCCCAACCTGGAACACGCTCTCCGACAGCGCGACGTCAGCCATCGCGTCATACAGCTGGTCGAGCTGCGACAGCAGCGCGAGAATGGTCGTTCCTGCGACGCTGTCTCCGGTTGGCAGGTCGGCGTTCTCGAACAGGTTCAGGCTCGGGTCTCCCGTGATCCGCGGCGCGAACGCCACCCACGCGTCGTGCAGCGCCAGACCGTTCACCACGTCGCGCGCGCTGATCGCCTCCGCCGGTCCGTCGGGTTCGGTGAGCTCGCCGGAGTCGATCGGAAATGCCTCGCGCAGCGCGGGCAGATACTGCTCCAGTCCCAGGTTCACCGGCGCGTCGTGCAGCAGCCGCTCGAAGCGATAGCCAAGCGCCGCCGCCAACGAGTTCCCGGCGCGGATGGAATCGAACATCCACAGCGCCTGCTTCACCCGGTGTGACGACAGCTCGACCGCCAGTGGACTCGTCGGCGTTCCACCGCGACTGAGGTAGCCGCTCCGCAGCATCGCGGCCGCCGTCGCGTGGCTCGACGACGGCGCCAGCACATAGCCGCCTCCGGCCGGCGCCAACTTCGGCTTGAGATCCTCCACCCATCCGTATGCGCCGACATACAGTCCCCCCTCACCCTCCTGCGACCGGCGCATGTCGTCGAGCCGCTGCGTGGCGAGCGAAGTGATCCACGCATCCAGCCGGTGGCTGCAGCAATCCAGCGTCTCCGTGAAGAGCAACTGGAGACGCTCCGTCGGCACCTGTGACAGGGCCAGCAGGGCGGAGCGCAGCTCGATGAACTCGATCAGCCACGGTGGCAGCACCTCGTGTGCGGCGCCAAGCGCGGTCCGGCTGACATATGGCCGATCGACGCGACTCAGATAGTCGCCGATCCGCACCTGCGCGCCGCCGCCCGGCGGGACGAAGTACGTGTCGAGATGCGAATACGGCGAGGGCTGCTCCACTCCCGGCATAGCCACCAGCTCCGGCTCGAATTGCTGCATCGCCGGCAACGCTTCCATCTGGATCTTGATGACCTTGGCCGTTTCGACGTATGCGCTGAGCACCGAGTGGCGCAGCATGCGATAGAGAATCGTGTTCTGCGCGCCCGCCGGGACTCCACGTTCCGCACGGATGTCCTCGGCCGACGCCGTCGCCAGCCACGCGATGTAGTTGAGTGCACCGGGCAGCGACTGCGGCCCTACTTGACTGTGCACCAGGTCGAGCCCTTGCACCGGAACCGGTGCGTCGCCGATGAACGTCGAGAGTCTCGGCCGCTCGCGTTCGTCCAGGCCCAGCCGCCGCATCAGCAGCTGGAGCTCGGTGGCAGCTGGCTGCAGGAAGTTGAACACCTCCCCCCAGTTCACGCCCCAGAGATCGAAGAATCCGCTGCTCGTGCCCGTGAACTCCTCGCCATAGATCGCGGTCGAGGCGAAGGTCGCCGCCGTCGCCTGCATCGTCATCACTTCGTAGAGGTCCTTGGCGACGTCCCCCGTGCGCCCGACGCGCGGCGCTGCGGCACTCATGGAAAGCCAGTCCTGTTGCAACCGCGCGAGGAGGCGGGGAAGCCAGGGCGGCACGTTGCGATCCTTGTCGTTCCACGGCGCGTTGGCCCGCCGCGCCAGCGAAGTCACGGGGAGCACCCCATAGGGGTTGTGCCCCGTCCGCACGGGAGGCAGGGGACCGCGTCCACGGACGTGCGCCACGAAATGCCGCCGCAGGCGCGCGATCGTATCCGGCGCGATCGTGTCCGCGAGCACGTCCTTTAGATAGTAGCCCCACGTGGCCGGCCACAGCGCCAGCGCCATGAGTCCCGCTTCCCGCTGGTCGCTGCCGTCGGCGCCCCGCACGTGTGCGAAGGTGGCGCGGTCGATCCCGAGCGCGCGTGCCAGCTGCGGCCCATCCAGGTCGAGATCACCGGCCTCGTCCTCATCGAACAGTGGCGCCTCGCGCTCGATCGCCAGGCTCTCCGACGGCGGCGGGTTCGAGTGAAACCAGCTGCCAGTCTCCTCGGTGTTGTTGGTCGGTGCACCGCGCGGCGCGATCGCCAGTCCCTCGGTATAGTGGTGCCCGTCGAGCAGCTCCTGCACGAGCAACGCTCCATGCTCGGCGTCGGCTCCTGTGCGCACGCCGAGCACGATGAGCCGGTCGATACCGGCGTTCGCATCGGCGGCGGACATCGGAACCCGCAGCGCCATCCCGTGAGCTTCGGCTTGCCCGAAGTCCGTGAGCCAGCCGAGCTGCGGCGGCAGGCCGGCGATCAGCTCGTTGATGCTCGTGGCGTCAGCCGCGTTCGCCCCCGGCGTGTTGGGATCGATTCCCACCTCGAGCGAGGCGGGTACGATGCGCGTGGTCGTCCGCTCGAAGAGGCGATTGCCCTGGCGGTACGCTCGCACGGTGAAGTGTTCGGGCAGCACGTCCACGGCGGCGGCGCGCGTCCAGGCATACAGTCGCTCGAGCGCCTGCGCATCCACGTCGCCATTCGGATCTGTGCGCAGCGCGATCCAGGCGGCGCGTTCCGATCCCAGCGCCGCGGTCATGAGCACCGTCCACGCCGCGAGCCGCGCGTTCGCGTCCGAGCCCGCACCCGCGCTGGTCCAGTAGGTGTCACCCAGCGTGCGCTCCTCCGGCGTGAGCTCCGGCTCGTGTGAGTGGACCGCGACGGCATCCGGGATGAAACGGATGCGCAGCTCGAAGCTGCCGTCCTGCAGCAGCGCAAAGCGTGTTTGCAAGCGGATCGGGAGCAGCAGCACCGGCACTCGGCTCGCCACCACGCCGCCGAAGTCCTCCGTGTTCGTAGCATCGTCCAGCGTCTGGCGCAGCGTCCCGAGGATGTCGGCGGCCGGCAGCTGATCGGCCAACTTGTCTGCGCGAGTCCGCAGGCGCTTTGCCTTCGCTTCGATCGCGGCGATCTCTGCATCCGAGGTGGTGGCCGCGCGCCGCGCCTCGAGCGCCGCGAGGCTCCCCTGGATGGTGCGCATCTCCTTCAGGCCGCGCAGCGCCTGCGCCACTTTCCTTACGTCGTGCGCTTCAGGCATTGGATGCCTCGCTCGCCACGGGGATCATCTGACTGCCGTGCACCATGATGCGAACCGGCTGCTGCAGCGTAATCGCGGCCAGCGCCGCGGCGCTCGTGCCCCATACCGGACCGCCCGCCACGTTGGCTCCGGTCACGGCGGCCGGTGCCGCCGCGACGGGGACGTAGCCTCCCACCGGCGTGGCGTTAAAGTGGCTCCATGAGAGACCGGACCAGCGTGTGATCGTCGCCGGTGCTCCATTCGGGACGTCGAGCCCGAAGCGCGGTTGCGAGAACTGCTCCTCGAGCACGAAGAACCATCCCGGATCCGCGCGGACCTCCGGCTCGGTGAGCTTGAAGCCGACGAAGCTCGTGTCCGGCGGCAGCTCCCCGCGGAAGATCGGTGTGCGTTCTTCCGCGCCCTCCGGTACCGCGCGATAGATCTCGGTCTCGGTCTCGACCCATCCGGCCTGGGCCGCGTACACCACCGTGTTCGGATACTTCTTCAGCAGGTCGCCGCGAATCAGCAGCACCACGTTTTCCTCCTGCGGGCCGCCGGGCCGGTGCGCGCCGAGGTTTCCGCTGCGCCATTCGTGGATCGGACGGATGTCGCGCAGCGCGTCTCGCCCGGGGCTGTCCTCGGGGGGCAGAGTTCCTCGCGCCGTCACGTCCCAGAACTGCCTGAAGAAGCTGCCCCGCTGATCGGTGGGGTACTCGCGCCACAGCAGCTCTCGCGACATCTCGTGGTTCAGACCAACCATGTACGCTTCGACGAAATGCTGGTTCGTCGCCACGAGCCCGCACGAGTTGACGGGCACGCGCCCCAGCCCCGGCAGGATGAGATCCTGCGACATCTGGGCGAGCGGCTGGTACATCGGCTCCGGGAACTTCGGATGGTCCCAGATGCGATCGAGCGGATCCTCGGGACGCACCGTGGCGTCGCGGAACACCAGTCCCGCGAGCACCATCTGCGGAATGGTGACCGCCGGATCGAGTCCGGTGGCGAGCTTGCCGCGCACCGATCCGAGGTCCGCTGGTGCGAACACCTGGGCCGGCGCCGCCGGCAGGCGCGCCAGCTCCAGCGCTTGGCCAGCTGCCGTCTGGAACTCGCGCGCCTGCCGCGCTCGGGTCTGCGGTGAAACCGGCACCGCTGGGCCGGGTGCGGGCGCATTGCTCCACGACTGCTGCACCGGCGCAATCTGGAAGGTCGGCGACGGCGTCGCCGCGCTGAATTCCGGCACGGTAAAGGTGTTCGCGAATCGGCGTTCCGGGCGCCGCTCGTCGCGGAGAATCGCGAGCGCGAGCGCTGCCGCCACGCCCAGCGTGACCGCCCACCCATAGGGAACGAACAGCAGGAGCAGCAGCAGGATCAGCAACGCGATGACGAGCAGGATCCGCGGCCAGCGGAGCCATCGCTTCAGACGGTCGAGCAGTGAAGTGCCACGCAGCGTGTCCATCGTCACGGGGCCGTCGCGGGGACCGATGGGATCCACGCGCAGCTCCCGGCTGTTGATGCGGGACAGCATGTCGCGATACAGGGACCGCGCCGCCGCGCTGACCTGCGCGGCCGACCCTGCCGCCGCGCGAGACCTCGCGATCGCGCGACGCACCAGCCGCGCCCCCGGACGCGTGATACGCATGAACGCCGGCGACAGCGCAGCGGAGCGCAGTCCCGTCGCGGCCAGCTGGTGCCGAATGGTCGTGGTGCTTCCCAGCACCTTGCCGTGCAGCGCACGAGTCGCGGCGACGAAGCTCACGTCGTCGCGCGTCTCGAAGTGCCGCTCCATCACCCGCTCGCTCATGGCGCGCCCCGCCTGCCCGGCGCGCAGCGCATCCGCGGCGAGATCGAGGTCGCCGATCTGGCGCCAGGCGGACGCCATGAGCGGTTCCTGCTGCGCCTGCACCACCTGCGTCCCCAGCGCCGCGGCTCCGCGGTTGCGCGGGTCGAGGTTCAATCCGTCGATCCACGCGGGACCGGCTGCCGCCACGCGCGTGACCGCGGCGTGCCAGCGGCCGTAGATCGGCGGCATCACGAAAGGGTCGTCGTTCGGGTCGTCGGCCGTCGCGTTGAGCAGCGCCGTCAAGCGTGCCTGGAATGGGTCGGGTTGCGCACGCGCCGGATCGGGCCAGGGCGTCGGCTCCGTATCGAGCGACTGCAGCGCTCCCTGAAATCCCAGCGTCGGCTCGTCGCGATCCGCCGGGTTGGAGATCGCCGGTACCATCGGCCCGGGATGCCCGACGTCAACTTCGCGAAGCCCGACGGACCCCGGGATCGGATACGGCTGCAGCGCGCGCACGAGATACTCGAAGTCGCCCCGGGCGCCGGTGCGAAAATCCCAACGGAAAAACACCGGCAGCTCCACCTCGGTGGCGTTCCCCTGCCACGCGAGCTCGTCGCCCCGCGTGTCTTCCGTCGCCATCCCGAGCCCCGCGCGGCGCCCGCCTTCGAAGGTGGGGACGAGGAATCCGGCGTACCCGGTGTTGTCCTCGAGACGTCGCGGGCACACGACCCGCGAGATCGCCAGCTCCGGATGCGTCTCGAGCAGCTCGCGGAGATCCGACGCGCTGCCGAAGTCGATGATCGTGGCATCGTCGAGGGCATCGGTCACCTGCACGTGCGCCCAGGCCCAGGCTTCGTCGAGGTTGGGGAGGAACTGGTCGAGGGTGAGATTCCCGCTCTTCACCGTGATCGTGTCCAGTGTCTGGCCATCTCCGGGGCCGGACGCGGTGAACTCGCTCTCCTTGAGCACGACGAGCGCGACCCAGGGACGTAGCTTCTGTCCCGTCTCCGCCACCGGCGTATATCGCCAGGCGAAATCCGGCGCGACGAAATCCACGGTCGGGAAGTAGTTCGCCTCGAAGTCGCCCACCCCGGGCTTGGGATCCGTGCGCAGCACAACGCGCTTGTCGAACGCCACGATGTCCCCCGGCCCGCGCAGGTACACCGTGTTCTGCACGTCATGCGTGGCATTCTGATTGTCGTCGCGCGCCTGCGATGCCGTCACCGCGACGCTGATCGACGCCCGCGGCGTCCCCGCGGCCAGAGTAGGCGCGGTGAGCCGCGTCGCGAGACCGGTGCGCAGGAAGGGAAGGAAGCCGTAGCGAACCTGGGGCTGACCGCTCATGGGACGAGAGCCTCCGACTCGTGCACCACCTGGTACCGGCCCGCGTCCCACGGATTCTCGGCGACGTGGGCTTCCAGCATTGCCGTCGCCGTGGAGTGCGACATCACCCCGCCCAGCTCCGGATGGTCGAGCGCCTGAAGGTTGTCTGATGCAACCACGCGCCATCCCGTGTCGCCGATCTCGATGGCCGGGCCCGGAATCTCCGCCCCAAACCTGCGGGCCTCCATGCCGATCCCGGACAGCATCACGGCGCTCACGGCGATTCCCGCCCGCGCCCGGTCTCTCGGCAGCGTCGCGTCGCGCACCTTGCGCCGCCGGCCCACGTCGTCGAGCACGATCTGCTCGAAGGTCACGTCCTTCACAGTCGGCGTCGTGATCTTGATCGCGTCTCCGGCGATCGTCACGCCAGCCTTCGCCGTCTCGAACGCCTTGCCGGTAAGGCGCTGTGAATCCGACCGCCGCTGGAAGTTGGACATCGCGAACTCTTCCCTCTCGGGGCGTACCGAGAATCCCGAGACCGTCGCAGTCACGTCGAATTTCACCGGCGACGGCGGCTCGGCGTTCCCGGCCTTGGTGATCCGCTCGTTGAGCGGAGCGATGCGCTGGCGCACCGTCACCTCTCCGATCGGTGCCGCCAGGATCAGCTCCTCCGGCGCGTCCTCCCGCAGGGTGACGAACAAGTTGGTCCCAGGCGCGAGCGCCGTCACCCAGTTGCCTCGTTCGGCGAGCGCCGTCTTGATCGGCTCCCACAGATCGACCGCGGGGAGCGCGGTGTCTTCGCGATGCCCGAACGTCTCGTCGAACTTGACGGTGACTTCGATCCAGAGAATCTCGAACGACGCCCTGCCGCACGCATGCCAGGGCGTGGGTCCCTCGAGCTTTCCTTCGAGGCGGATGGTCATCAGGCGACGTTGTCCGGATTTCACTGCGACGCCAGCGCGCAGCTCCGCCAGGAACGAGAAGGGGGAGAAGATGAAGAGGCAGTCGAAGGAGAAGTATCCTTCGATGCTGAACCCGGCCGCGTGCGCCTCGAGTTCCAGGCGCGCGCCGAACTGCACCGTGTTGGGGGTCAACGCGAAGTACGAGTCCAGCTCCAGCCGCGGGTTGTCGCTGTCCCCCAGGCTGATGCGCAATCGGCGGAGCGAGGGGAAGCCGGGAGGCGGCGTGTACAGCGCGTGCCAGCCGCCCACCGCCATCGCAAAGTTGGCGTCCTCCCCCCACTTGGCGCGCACCGCGGCGTCGCCGGTGAGGGTGAACATCAGCAGCTTCGAATCGCGCAGCGACCCGTCGATGCTCAGCGTCCCCTTGCCGAAGTCGATCAGGCCGGCGACGTCCAGTTGGAGCTTGAGGATCGCCGCTTCCGGCTTCGGCAGGATGATGCTGAACTGTCCGAGGATCGCGACGCGGATCGGCATCGGCAGCTCGATCAGGATGCACAGCTCCGCCGTCAGGATCGTCGGCACGCCCCACGTGATCATCACCATCGGCCCGATCACCAGCCGGTCGCGCGCGGCGGGAAATACGGTCTCGAGGTCGCTGATGATCTTCGGTGCGTTCGCCACCGGATCCGTCGGGAACATGATCGCGTCCAGCGTACCCGTGCGCACCCCGGCGGCGATCGCGTCCAGCACCATCGTCCGGTTCAATCCGATCAAGCCACCGACGCCTTTCAGGAAGAAGCCGTAGCCGAGCGTGATCGAAGGATCAAACGTCACCGCGATGATCGCGAGCAGCGAGAATCCCTTGGACCCGTCCGGCATCCGAGTCGTGATCAGCCCGATCGCGGTGAGACTGATCTCGCCGAAGGCGAGGCTCAGCATCCCGGCGTATCGCTCGTTCGCGGTGTCGATGAGCAGGTATCCGCCGCCCTTGATCGCCTCGGCGTTCAGCGACAGCCCCACTCCATTGGGTGGCTTGAACGCGAAGGCGATGTCCATCGGCCCGATGTCACCGTCGCCGTCCGCGGGGAAGGAGAGCGTCGCGATCAATCCGATCTTGTCGACCGCAGCGGAGATCGGTCCCAACTTTGCGCTTCCCGTGACCGCCAGCGTGATGGGGATGTCTCCCGCGCCAGCCTCGATGCGGAGGAACACCGAGTCGAGGTTCAGGGGGCCGAGCTGCTTGTGCACCGGGATCGTCACTTCGAGCGCCGCGCTGCCGCGGAAATACACGCCGCGGCTGGACGACCACCCAACCACCAGACTCACGTCGATCTCGAGCGGGGATACCGGCAGGATCTTCGCGATGAAACCGTCGCTCCCGGCGGTGGAGACGATCAGCTTCAGCTTCTCGAGCTCGGACTCCGTCGTGACCTCGAAATCTGAGGCCGACGAGACGACCGTGAATGTCAGCGACGCGCTCTTCATCTCGAGCCGCGTCTTGCCCGCCTCGCCGAACAGGATCAGCGGCTTGCCGTCGCTCTCCCCGGCCTTCAGTCCGATGCGCCCCATCGCGTTGAAGGCGACGAGGTTGCCGCTGTCGTCCCCGGCGGACACCGTGACTCCCGTCCCGCGGATCTCGATCAGGATCCCCGTCTCGATCGCCCCGCCAAGCACCAGCGTGAACGGGCCGCCGAGCGGGATCTCGAGGGCGGCGCCGCCGCGCAGGTACGGCGCGAGCGCCAGCCCCCGCAGCGGTCGCACGTTGTTCACCGGCGCGTCGGCGAGGATCGGGAGGAACGACAACCCGACCTGCGCGCTCCCGAGGTCCTCGTCGATCACGTCGTAGATCGGCACCTGGAGCATCCGCAATGGCGCCAGCTCGTCGGCGGAGAGCGTGCTGTAGAGGTGACCCGTGATCCCTGGTGGCGGCAGCAGGGCGCGCGCCGGAATGCCGAAGCCGTGGGCGAAGAGCTGTAGCACCGCGAGGAACGCCTCGGCATCGAAGTTGTCCGCGCCCCACTTGTACAGCATGGTGAGGAGCGCCTTTGGGTCGCGGAACAGGTCGCCGATGCGGTCGAGCCGCAGCTCGCGCGCGATGTATTCGGGACGCGGTGGCTGTTCCTCCACCACCGTGACGGTGACCAGACCGAAGACCCGGAAAAGGCCGAAGATTGCTGGGTGATTGATCTCGAGGTGCGAGATCAGGACGTCGTCCGCGATCTGCTTCGGCGCGGTGTTCAGGAATCCCGGAGGCACCGGCACACCCTGGAACGCCTCCCCCACGTCCTTGAGTGCCTTGATGAAGTTCGGCAGCTGGAAGAGCAGATCGGTGTAGACCTCCGCCTGATCCTCCGCGGGAACGTCAGGGTCGATCTGCGCGACGGTCGTGAGGAGCTGCGTGAGACTCTGCTGCAATGCCGCGACCGCTCCCGCCGCGGGCGCGGGTACGTCCCAGCCGAGCGCCGCCATCCACGAGCGGAAGGCATCGTCGGTCGCGACCTTGCTCTCGACCACCTGCATGGCTTCTGTCAGCTCGCGAACGACCAGCTCGATGGTGCTTTCGCCGGACATGGCTCAGGGCCCCGCGGGTTCTGGCACCGGCGGCACGTTCACCGCGTCGAACCACTGCGCGGCAATCCGGAACTTGAGTGGCGCGCGGTAGCTGGCGTTCAGCAGCACCCCGGTCCCCTCCTGATCGGCGACCGTCGGGCGGCCCTGAGCGTCAGGGCCCATGAAGAAGAGACTGTGGCCGGCGTGGTCGTCGTCCAATAAGGGAGGTGCGGGGAGCACGCCCACTATGTAGCGAAGGACGTTGAGATAGAGCGTTTCATCCGTCCACAGCTGCAGCACCGAGCCCGGCGTGAGCGCGGCGACCTCGTCGAGGGTCAGGTTTCTGACGGCGTTGAACTTCACCGGGTTGCCAGCCGGGTCATTCTCCGTCAGCGGGCGGTAGCGATTCGCGATGCAGCCGAGGCGCGCGAATTGGATGGCGCCCGCGGCGCCGAGCGCCGCGTACCGCCACAGCCATTTGTTGGCCTTGAGAGGGACCATGGCGTTCATCCAGATGTTCCACATCGCGAGGCGTCCGCGCACATATGGAAACGGGATGTCGTTCGAGTACCAGGGGTCCGCCGTGACGAACGGTACCTGTCCCACCGTCGTCCAGTCGAGGATCTCGCGAAAGAAGTGCTCGTAGCGGTACATCGTCGCCTCGACGCACGCCATCGAGCCGACGCCGGGCACGTCGCGGGACTGGATGTCCGCCACGATCCGGTCGGCCAGCGCCGATGGTGAGGCGCGCCCTGCGCAGGTCGCCGGGCCGCGAATCACCCGCAAGCCCTGCAGCTTGAAGCTCGGCGGCCCGGAAAGCTCCTTCTGGAGATGCCGGGTGCACACCGCGCAGAAGGGTACGACGACTCGCTTCTGCTTGTTTCCGCTCGGCGTGTCGCTCCCGTCGAAGCGCATGGTGCACTCGACCGCCGGGCGGTAGACGCTACGCCGGTAGCCGCCACCGCCCTCGATGAGATGCGGGTCGTCGTTGATCAGCTGCACCTTGCCCAACGTCTGGTAGCGAACTTCGGTGAGCGTCGAGGTGTCGTTAGGGTTGGCGGCGTTTTTCGGGTGCCGCAGCAGCACCACGTTGGTGCTCATCGCCTCGCGCACCGGGGCGAAGCGATCGAACTCCTGCTCCGGCGTCTCGCCGGCCACCGTCACCGCCGGCTGGTCCATCTCCGTCACGGGGCGGGCCGTCCGCGTCGCGGCCATCATGTCGACCCAAGGCACCTTCTTTACGTCCACCGCTCCCGCCACGCGAATGGCCGCGTCCGTGATCAGGTTCGGGACCTGCGGATCCGGGAGGAGCGGGTCGAAGATCTCGTGCGCGGCGTCCTTGAGCTCACTCTCGTATTCCAGTCCGCAGATGACCCCCAGTTCTTGCGCGAGCACCGCGGCCGCCGCCTCGAAGGGATTCACGTACTGCGGCTGCGAGGCTGCGAGTGTCGGCCAGGTGCTCATCGCGATGAAGGGCAACATCACGTTGAGATCGTCGTCGTCGTCGGCCGGGTCGTCGATCTCGGCGGCCGCATACCGGCGCGTCGTCGTGACCGCCCTTTTCGCCTCGTGCACCACCACGCACACCGCCCGGGTGCCCATGCGTCCCGGATCCAGCCACACGTCGGCGCCGCCAAGCGGCGGGTTCATCTCGCTTTTGCCGCCGACCGGCACGGGGGTGATGTCCTTGACCAACGTGATGATCCGCGCCGGCTCGCGCGTCCTCAGCTCATTCGCGGCCGAGAGCGTGAACTTGAATGACGTGTTCCCGGCCGCTGCGGCCACACCCTGCTGCGTCGACGGCGAGAACAGGGAGCTGATGGAGATGCGCCGCTCGGCGAGTGAAAAAGGCGCGATGCGGAAGAGCGCTCTTGAGACCTTCGTACAGAAAGTGGTGAACTCTTTCTTGTCCGCCGCGCGGAAGCCCTCGGCCAGGAAGAGCAGATGGAACGAAGCCTGATCCAGAGCCTCGTGGACCGCGGTCGGAGCGGTGGGCATTGTCTACGATCCCGCTAATTGCCGGATCTGCTCCTTGCCAGCGATCTGAATAAAGAGGGAAACGTCGTTGGCGGAGTTCTCGTTCGGCATGTACGCGCTCCTCGGCATGTACGCGCTCCAATGTAGTACGACAGCAGCAATCCGGGCGACGCCACCCGGGAACGACTCGGGGGGGCTACCGAGCATGCCACATTCGGCGGGCGATGTAAAGAGGCGCGGCCAGCACGCCAACCCTCAACGATGCCTAACACCATTAAGAAGTGCTTTGTCAAAGGGGGGTGATCTAGGCTGTTCGCGGACGTGACCCAGCCCCCCGCGGAATCAGGTCGGCCCGGAGCAGGAGGGCCAGGGTGTCGGAGTCCACCTTATCAGACTTCACCTTGGCGGCGGCGATCGCCTTGACCCGGGTGGCGTGGGCCAGCACCAGTTCCACGCCGAGGGCGGCGAGCAGGTCGGCCAGCCAGTACCAGGCGCCGGTGGACTCGACCAGCGCCCGGTGGGGCGCGGGGAACGCGGCGAAATAGTCCTGGAGCGCGAGTGGGGCGCTGGGCACCCGCGCCTGTTTGACGCGCGGCCCCTCGGCGCCATAGGTTGTGAGCAGGCAGAAGGCCTTGTGTTGGTCGATGCCGGTGAACCACATGGAAGTGCCCTCCTGGAGTGACGGGTTCTGATCTTGGCCGATCACCGACACGGTACTTCTTGAGGGCACTTCTTGGAAATATCAGAGCCTTGCAGCGGGCGGGCGTTCCCGCCGGGCTGAAAACTGAGGGCTCCATGACCAGGTCATTGACCAGACGGTCCGCTTGGACCGCTTTAGCGCCCGCCGCTGAAGGCCGGGTCCGTTGGGCCGACTCACGTCTGTGAGGTGAAGTGGGATGCCGATCTGGACTTACGGAGAGAGTGAGTCTTACAAGGGCCAGCCGGATCGCAGCGAGAGCTTCGAGCTACCTCCAGGATGTTCCTTCTGCGCGTCACCGATGGTAACTCTAGCTAGTACCCGCCCGCCTGCTTCACTGGTCCCCCCTCGACCACCCAATGCCTTCAAAGGAATGAACGCTACAGAGGGCCTCCTACTGGGTTGCCCCGCTTGCGGTTGGTGGAGCGCTTCGTCGCTTAGGGGGGCGGCCCCTTATGAAACGCACGATGGCGGTTTCGCCGAGCTGCGCCAGGTCTGCGGCGTGCTCAGACATCTGAACCTCGCTGATCTATCCGTCCCGACAGATGAGCTGCGAGCCTACCTCCTTGCGCGTTACGGAGATCGATTCGACGTACATCCGAGGAAGTACGAGGAGATCGTCGGCGGCGTCTTCTCAGACTTCGGTTTTCGGGTACGTGTCACCTCCTTCAGTGGCGATGAGGGGATCGACATACTCGTTCTTGATGGCGACGATGACGCGACTGTCGGGGTTCAGGTGAAGAGGTACAAGGGAAAGATCTCCGCAGAACAGATTCGTTCGTTTGTCGGAGCGCTAGTCCTCCAGGGTTTGACCACCGGCATATACGTTACGACGAGCTCCTACGAAAAAGGTGCGCATCGGACCGTCGCCGCGGCTGAGCAATTGGGCGTTGGTGTCACGCTTCTGGACGCGATGACGTTCTACGAGGCACTCAAGATTACCACTCGCTCGACGCACTGGGACGTCCAGGATCCATCGGCGGCCTACTACGGTTGCTGGCAAGACATCAACGCGTACTTGTCTGACTCTCCAGTGGGAAGCGGAGCAGGAAGGAAGTGGCTAGACACGGCAGGGTACGTATGGGGGTCGAGTTGGTAAGTGATGCGGCCCAACCCGCGCTTGCAGCGGCCGGCGCTCCGCGCCGCCGCTGAACTGCCGAGTTAGGCCGCACTCAGGTACAAACCGGGTAGATAGGTAACAGAGTAAACCGGGATGATGGGTGACAGTCCTTCTAAACTGCATGGCCAACCCTTGGTGGGAGCGGTTGGTCGATGCCCTGGTTGGAGACATCATCCGTGGA
>Ga0214473_10003960_pt1 | contig 17836 bp, 22 predicted proteins | sample RVTome_7_FD_203509 | JGI IMG/M metagenome (GOLD analysis project Ga0214473, IMG submission 203509) | Soil microbial communities from uranium-contaminated site in the Upper Colorado River Basin, Wyoming, United States - RVT98D197 | ecosystem: Environmental > Terrestrial > Soil > Contaminated >... | reverse complement strand
CATTAAAGCCGTGGGAAGATTGAAAGAGGAATTTTCCGATACCGATGTCGTGGGCGGGAATGTGGCCACCTATGACGGGGCCATGGATCTGATTTCGGCCGGCGCCGACGCCGTGAAAGTGGGTATCGGACCAGGATCGATCTGCACTACCAGAGTGGTTACCGGGGCGGGCATGCCTCAGATCACGGCAATTATAGAAACCTGCCGGGCCTGCGGCAAGCGCGATATTCCGGTAATCGCCGACGGCGGGATCAAGTATTCGGGCGACGTGGCCAAGGCGATCGCCGCAGGAGCCGATTCGGTGATGATCGGATCGCTTCTGGCCGGTACCGACGAATCCCCCGGCGAGACAATCCTTTTCGAGGGACGTTCCTACAAGGTTTATCGCGGCATGGGTTCGATCGAATCGATGAGGAAAGGAAGCGCCGATCGCTATTTTCAGGAAAGCGACGCGGAAAAGATGGTCCCGGAGGGAATAGTGGGGCGTGTTCCCTATAAGGGGCCGCTGGCGGATTCGGTGGTTCAGCTTATTGGCGGTCTCAAAGCCGGAATGGGAATAACGGGCTCCAAAGATATATCCGAATTCAAGAAAAAAGCGCGTTTTGTGCGAATTTCCGGCGCGGGATTGCGGGAAAGCCATCCGCACGACGTCAAAATAATAAAGGAAGCGCCTAATTATCGAACCCTGGACTAACGGGCAGGCTAATCCAGAAATAAGCAGAGGAAATCCAATCGGCCTTTATGTGAAAAAAACACGACAAAATGATTTGACAGCCACGGCCGTCCCGGTTATCTTTGATTTTGAGTTTCACTTTCAGCCGATTCTGGATGCTAAGGCCGCATTGATCAGTGCGGGGGGCGAAGTTGCTCCGGAGGGATGCCGATAATATCCAAAGGCGATAAAAAGATCCGTTAGGCAATGAGAAAAGAAAACGAAATTCTGAACGATTACCTGAGGCAAAAAGGATTGAAGCAGACGTCCCAGCGCAATGTAATCCTGGAAACGTTTCTCGCCTCCGGAGGGCATATTTCCGCCGACGAACTGCAGGAGATGATCCGCAAGAAAAATCCCCGCATAGGATTTTCCACGGTTTATAGATCGTTGAGGCTTTTTACCGAATGCGGTATCGCCAGGGAGGTCAATTTTGGCGACGGGCGAGCCCGTTTCGAGAGGGGATTCGATAAGACCCAGCACGGCCACCTGGTCTGTACAAGCTGCGGGAAAACCGAGGAGTTCACGGTAGCGGCTATCCAAAAAACGATTAAACATATCAGTGAAAAATATGATTATAAACCCGATGGGCACCGGTTCGAGGTCTACGGGATCTGCAAAAAGTGCCGGTGATATTTTTTTGAGAATGATATGAAAATGACAATCAAAACCATAATTTTTCGAGATGGATTTCGAGAGCAAGGGTGAGCGAAAAAGCGATTGAAATACAGAATGAGCCGCCGGTCATACTCGTCGGCAATCCCAATGTGGGCAAATCCGCCTTATTCGGGGTTTTGTCGGGACGATATGTCGAGGTCTCCAATTACCCCGGGACCACGGTCGATTATTCCAGCGGCTGGATCAAAACGGGGGGCGCGAAGAGGAGGATTTTCGACACGCCGGGCGCAGATTCATTGGCCCCCGTTTCGGAAGACGAAGTTGTCACCCGGGACTTGATTCTCCGGCATCCCGATTCACCCATAATACTGGTGATCGATTCCCGCAATCTGCAAAGAGGTCTTGTGCTTCTTTCTCAATTAGCCGAATTCGGACGAAAAGTGGTGCTGGCTCTGAACATGTCTGATGAAGCGGCCAGCGGAGGGATTGAGATTAATTATCGCGGACTGTCGCAAAGACTCGGGATTCCCGTAATTCCCACGGTGGCCATTCAAAACAAGGGCGTGGAGGAGTTGAAGAAAGCTTTGTCCGACGCCTCCGTGCCGTCTTTTTCGATCGATTTCGGTCCATCGGTTGAAGAGGCTATAAGCCGCGTGCAATGTTCTTTCGGCGATATACCGACGGTTTCGCGAGGACTATTCTTGAGCCAGTTGAGCGGTGATAATGGTATCCCGGCGGATATCGGCTATCATATTTCCGCCGAGACGCGTCGGGAAATCGAACGGGTAAGAGGAGATCTGGCGAATAAAGCGGCCGAACCCATCGGTTTCCAGATCGCCAAGATCCGCAACGACAGGGCGCGGGAAATTGTCGGGGAAACGGTTTCGATAAAGCATTCGCCCGGGCGCAGGTTTCTGAAATTTATTGGCGAGCTTTCTCATCATCCGGTTTACGGTATCCCCGTATTGCTGACGGTATTGATAGGGGTTTATTATTTTGTCGGTGTTTTCGGGGCTCAAACGCTGGTGGGATTGATCGAAAACGGGCTTTTCGGAAGGATTATCAACCCTTTATTCGCTTCCCTATTCGATAGAATACCGTCCACTTTTGTCCGCGATCTTTTTGTGGGTGAATACGGGATAATCACCATGGCGGTTACCTACGCTCTGGCCCTGATTCTTCCCATTGTCACCACGTTTTTCCTGGCATTCGGCGTACTGGAAGATTCTGGTTATCTGCCCAGGCTGGCTTTCATGGTCGATAGAATATTTAAGAAAATCGGACTTAACGGCCGGGCCGTCCTTCCCATGATCTTAGGGCTGGGATGCGATACCATGGCTGTTCTGACCACCAGAATCCTGAGCACCAAAAAGGAAAAGATGATTGTCACCTTTTTGCTGGCCCTCGCCGTGCCCTGCTCCGCGCAATTAGGCGTCACACTCGGCATTCTCGGTTCCATATCGGTCTGGGCGATTGCGATCTGGTTATCGGTCGTGCTTCTTGTTCTTTTTCTTGTCGGTTATTTATCATCCAAGGTTATTCCGGGACGATCGTCCGATTTTATCCTGGAAATCCCTCCGTTACGGCTTCCCAGCATAAAAAACGTGATCGTCAAAACATTGATGCGGCTCGAATGGTACTTGAGAGAGGCGGTGCCGCTTTTTGTCCTGGGTACGCTGATATTATTCGTTCTGGATAAAATCAATTTGCTCGTATCGGTCGAGCGGCTTTTTTCGCCAGTCGTAACCGTGGTACTCGGTCTTCCCGCGAAGGCTTCCGAGGCGTTCATCCTCGGTTTCCTGCGTCGCGATTACGGCGCGGCGGGGTTTATGACGCTCTACGGACAATCGTTGTTGGATCCTATCGGGGCTATAGTTGCCATGACTACTATCACTCTGTTCGTGCCGTGCATTGCCAATTTCTTTATTATAGTGAAAGAGCGCGGTTTTAAGGCGGCGCTCGGGATGATATCTTTTATCATACCATTTGCCATACTGGTAGGGGGTGCGCTGAATCTGGTTCTCCGGAAGGTGGGTATATGGTGGTAAAATGCCCGCTGTGCGGATACAGGTTCGATCCCGGGGCAGAGAATATCTGTCGGGGCTGCCCGATTAATTCCAATTGCCAGAAAGCATGTTGTCCGAATTGCCGTTACGGCTGGGTAACTTCCTCGGCGTTCGTGGATATGCTCTCCGGGATATTTAGGGGGAGAAAAAATATTGGAAGATCATAGGGAACACGAAATACACGAATTCATGGAATCGCTTTACAAAGCGATGGAGGAAAACAAGCTCCCGATAAGGATCGCCGATTTGCATCTTGTTGCCGTTCCGTCGGATGTTGATCTCGAAACCCTGGTCAGTAAGGGATTGATCAGTCATGATAACGGTTCGGTGACTTTGTCGCCGAAAGGCGCGGAGTACTCCGAAGCGCTGGTGCGAAGGCATCGACTGGCCGAAAGATTATTCTCCGAAATCCTCGATTTGAGCAATTCAGCTTTGCATTCCACCAGCTGTTCGTTCGAGCATGTCCTGGACCCGGCAGTTACCGAATCGGTCTGCACGATCCTGGGACATCCGCCCACCTGCCCGCACGGGAAGCGTATTCCGCCGGGGGATTGCTGTAAATCGTCGAGACGCGAATTATCTCCTATCGTCATACCGTTAAATGAGTTGGCCGTTGGGAGTACGGCTAAGATAGTATTTATCACGGCGCCTCATCATCAGCGGTTGAGCAGGCTGGTAAACCTCGGAGTCATTCCCGGCGGGAAAATAGTTCTTCACCAGAAAAAACCGTCGTATCTTCTTAAACTCGGCTCTACCGAGATCGCCATTGATGAGGCAATCGCCTCGGAGATTCACGTCAGGCGGATTTAAGCCGCGGTTCACGGAGTCTCGACGATATCAAAAGCGATATGATAGTGGTTACCAGGACCACCGCGAACAGCCATCTGAGCGAGAATTCCTGGCCGAACCATCCCCCGATTCCCGAGAGGAAAACGGTCGGGGCTATAAATGTATGATATAGTCCGATAAATAATATCCGTCCCTTTTCAGGCGATATTTCGAGCAGATAGGTCATATATCCCATATCCATCCCCGCCTCTGATATTCCGAGGAAGAAAAATACCAGGGCGAAAATCTTCGGGTCTATGAAGAAAAAACAGCAGGCAAAGGCCATGATGGGAGGTGCAACCCTGAAGACGCCCGCCAGAACTATAACCATCTTATTTGAGATATGATTAGACAACCAACCCCATAACAAGTTGGAGGCCAGATAGCCTGTCATCTGTATTGTCAGGTAAAACCCGGCCATCCATTCGGGAGCGGATAGATGTTCCACGGCAAAGATCACATAGAATGGCGAGGCCATCAGGGCCGTGTTGGCCCAGGCGCGGGAGAATATCAGTTTCCTGAAATTGGTATCGTTTTTGAATATTCTTATGGCCGATTTCAATTGGATGGACGGCTCCGACTTTTCCAGACCCTGTCTGGCTTCCGGTTCCCTGACCAGGGCGAAACAAGCCAGCCCGAGAAACATCAGAATCCAGGCAACGGAACAAAGATAGCCGAAATCATATGGGAACGGGAACGCCTGCATGATTTTTTTTACGAACAGGCCGACCAGGGCGGCCAACAGACCCCCGAAGAACATACGCATCCCGAAAAAACTTCCTCTTTTATTCAAGGGTATGGCTTTGCCCACGATCTCTGTAAAGGCGGCGCCGGCCATCCCGGAAACCAGCGAGAATACGGCAAAGGTTATCCCGAAAGCTATCAGGATGGCGCTATAATCGTCGCTGTAAAAATAGATGGAGACAATCGATAGGCCGAATATCATCAGTCTCGCCACGGACAGGCCGTTATAGAAAAACAGTACTCTTCTCTTATGGGCCAGAAATATGGCCGCCAATAGCTGCGGGAAGAGCCAGCCGAACCACTCTATATGGGCAAAAATACCGATTAATATTCGAGATTCCGTTAATTTGGAAATAAAAATGGGCAACACGGTCGATCCCGCCAGAAACGCCAGGGCGGCCATATAAAACGTACCGTTCAAAACCCCGAACGTGAAGTTTCTTCTATAATGCGAATTAGGCCGACTCATGGCGGCAAAGATAGCTGTATCGACAGGATAACGCAAGAATCGTCCGATCCGGCTATGGGCGGAGCTTGAATATTCGCGGCAATTATGTTAATTTGACATCCTGTTAACGGAGGGAATGCCGAGGCGGGTGCGAAATTTGAGGATCGGATCAGTTTCAAAATTCATATTTGCCGTTTGCCTGGCCGCCGGAGCTGTTCAGACCTCCAGTGCGATGTTTGTCATTATTGCCATCCCGGCCGCAGGCGGCGCCCTGTTTCTATGGACTGGCAAATTCAGCGCTGTCGGACAGACGGCCCGCGCGGCGATCTGGTTTTTTGTCTTTATCTTTGTTCTGCACCTGTTTTTTCATAAGGGAGAGAGGATTTTCTCGATATTATTTCTTTCTGCCACGGCGGAGGGCGCCCGAACCGGCTTATTCTACGGGGCGAAATTTATTGTGTTTGCCTTTTGCGCGCATATTATTTTGCGAACGGTGGATCCCTTTGAATTGGTCAGGCCGATCGAACGGCTGGCCCGTCTATTAGGACACTCAGGTCGTTCTATTTCTTATCTGGCCACCTCGTTTTCCCTGGCCCTTCGCTTCCTTCCCGACCTGGTCCGTCAGGCGAATATCGCCGCACTGGCGTTAAAGACGAGGGGCGCCGCCTTCGACCGCGGTTTTTACGGCAGGCTGAGAAGCGCCGTTCAGCTCCTGCCGGCGGTTTTTGTCAATGCTTTTAAAAGCTCGGAATCGGCGGCTTTGGCCCTTGTCGTGAAAGGATATTCGACAAGGCATCTCAAAGCCGTATTTCCGCCGATCAGGATATCTCCCGCGGGAATTACGGCGGCAATAATATCGGGGGCGATAATGATTTTAGGATGGCGGTCATGAGAAAACGTAATATACTATTGAAGCTGGAATACAGGGGTTCCGATTTTGAAGGTTGGCAGATGCAGGCTCGGGGAAGAACCGTGCAGGGGGTCCTGAACGAGAAATTGAGGCTTTTTTTGAAAGAAGATATCAGGCCTCTGGGATCGGGCCGCACCGATGCCGGCGTCCACGCTCTCTCGCAATACGCGAATTTTGTTACGTCGCAAGAGATGGAATCCGGGCTGATCATGTACAAGCTCAATCGTCTGCTGCCGCACGATATCGTCGTAACCGCATGTCGCGAGGTTCCGCCGGAGTTCAACGCGCGTCGTGACGCCAGGCGCCGGAGCTATCGATATCTGATCTCCGAGCGGCTATCGGCCATCAACAGGGGCCGGTCATGGGTTCTGGGGCAAAAGCTCGACCTCGGATCGCTTGACGAGTTGGCGCATATCGTATCCGACTCGAGGTATTTCCAGAATTTTTGCAGGGTGAAATCGCGAAAGAGCGAAAATATCTGCAATATTGAAAAATCGGTCTGGTCTCGCCGCGGCGGTTTCTTGCGATATGAGATAACGGCCGACCGGTTTTTGCATAATATGGTCAGGCTTCTGGTCGGCTCCATGGCGGCGGCGGCCAAAGGGCAAACGGAATTATCGAGATTCAGGAAGCAGCTGGAAAAAGACGTTGATGACAAAACCAAATATATCGCGCCGCCGGAAGGGCTTTATCTGGTCGACGTGCAATACGAAGGGATTACGCTATGAAATTTTTCATTGACACGGGAAATACCGACGAGATTCGGGCCGCCCGGGAAATGGGAATCCTGGACGGCGTCACGACAAACCCGTCGCTCTTATCGAAAGAAGACAGGCCGTATCTCGAAAACCTCAAGGAGATTTGCCGGATTGTGGACGGGCCGGTTTCCGCCGAGGTAACGGCCACCGACACCGAAGGAATGATCAAGGAAGCGTATAACCTGGCCAAAATCGCCGACAACATCGTGGTAAAAGTGCCTATCATTCGCACGGGCGTCGCCGCTATAAAAAGACTGACATCGGAGGGGATCAAGGTAAATGTCACCCTGTGCTTTTCTCCCAGCCAGGCGTTGATTGCGGCCAAGGCCGGGGCGACCTACATCTCGCCGTTTGTCGGGCGGCTTGATGATATCTCCTATATCGGAATGGATCTGATATCACAGATCATCAGGATATACGGCAATTACGGTTTCGAAACCGAAGTCCTGGTGGCCTCGGTGCGCAACCCCACCCACGTGGTGGAGGCGGCGCTGATGGGGGCGGACGTAATTACCATGCCTTTCGCCGTAATCGATATGCTGTTGAATCATCCCCTCACCGATATCGGGCTCAAGAAATTTCTGGCCGATTGGGAGAAGGTTAAAAAGCAATGATCAGCCGATACACGTTGCCGGAAATGGCGAGCCTGTGGTCCGATGAAAACAGATTCGCCACCTGGCTGAAGGTGGAGATCGCTGCCTGCGAGGCCAGGGCCAAACGCGGCGAGATTCCCCTGAAGGCGGTCGCCGTTATCAAAAAGAAGGCTCGTTTCGATGTCGCCCGCATAGACGAAATAGAGGCCAGGGTAAACCATGATGTCATCGCATTCCTCACCAATGTCGCGGAGAACGTGGGAGAAGAATCGAAATATATCCACGTCGGGCTGACCTCGTCGGATATCCTGGATACGTCGCTGGCCTGCCAGATGAAGCAGGCCGGTCTCCTGATTAGAGAAAGGCTCAAGGGCGTCGCCGATCTTCTTCGAGAAATGGCTCCCCGCTACAAAGACGCGGTTTGCATGGGGCGGACTCACGGTGTTCATGCCGAGCCGACGGTATTCGGGCTGAAACTGGCAGTATGGTACACCGAGACGGTCAGAAATCTCAGGAGGCTTGACGCGGCGATCGACGATATAGCCGTCGGCAAGCTTTCCGGCGCCGTGGGGAATTTCGTTAATACGGACCCGGAGGTCGAGGAGTATGTCTGCAAGAAACTGGGTTTGAAGGCGGCGGAAGTATCGACCCAGGTGGTGCAACGCGACCGGCATGCCCATTTCCTGGCCGTTATCGCCATCATAGGCGGAACTATCGAGAAAATAGCTACCGAGATCCGCGGTCTTCAAAAAACGGAGGTTCTCGAACTGGAGGAAAGTTTCGCCAGAGAACAGAAGGGATCGTCGGCTATGCCCCATAAGAAGAACCCCATTACCTGCGAGAGGCTTGCCGGCCTGGCCAGGGTACTCCGCGGCAACGCCCTGGCTGCCCTGGAGAATATCGCCTTGTGGCATGAAAGAGATATAACTCATTCATCTGTAGAACGGGTGATTATCCCGGATTCGACCATTCTGGCGCATTACATGCTTGTTAAGCTTCACTCGGTCCTCCGCGATATGAAAATAGATACCGGGAGGATGAGACGAAACGTTGAACTTACACGGGGCTTGATATTCTCTCAAAGGGTGCTTCTTGCCCTGACTGAAAAAATGCCCGGTCGGGAAGAGGCTTATAAGCTGGTCCAGGACCTGGCCATGAAAAGCTGGGATAGGGGCGCAGATTTCAAAAAGCTCGTAAAATCGTCGGTAGAAGTGAAAAAATTCCTGAAATCAAAAGAGATTGACTCTCTTTTTGATATTGCCTACTATACTCGCAGAGCAGATGAGATAATTGACAGGGCGATACAATGACAAAAGAAGGTTTTCTTTTTCCTTTACCCTTTTTCTTTCTGGCGGGCCTATCGTTTTATCTGTTTGACCGGTTTGTGCTATTCCCGCTCATCTATGTTTCCGCCGCTTTTTTCCTTCTGGCTCTATTGATGATGCTTTTCTTTCGCGATCCGGTCAGGAAGATACCGGAGGGAGACGGGTTGATTTTATCTCCCGCCGATGGCAGAATTATTAAATGCGATAACGATTCCGGAGGTCTGTCGCTTTCGATTTTCCTTTCCATTTTCAACGTGCACGTGAATCGAGCGCCGGTCACCGGGACGGTGAAATCGGTGAAATTCTGTCCGGGCAGGTTTTTTACCGCTTACAAAGAGGAGGCGCTACGGGAAAATCAGCGCAATGAAATCGAGATCGAAACACAAACAGGTACGGTGCATTTTCACCAGGTCACCGGGGCCATCGCTCGCCGGACTATTTTCCGGCCGGCGGCCGGGCAGATTGTAAAGGCGGGAGAAAGAGTGGGATTGATTCGATTCGGCAGCCGGGTCGATCTGTGGCTTCCGCCGGGATCGGGCCTCTATGTGAGCCGAGGGCAGAAAGTCAAAGGCGGCCAGACCATTCTGGGGAGGCTGCCGTGAATAATATCCGGGTGATTTTACCGGGGATGTTTACGATGGGCAATCTTGCCTGCGGATTCGGGTCGATTGTAATTTCGGGAAAGGCCCATGAGCTCGGCGGGGTCGCCCGGCTGCACAGCATCAACGAGGCGGTCTGGCTGATATTGCTGGCGGCTTTTTTCGATTTTCTCGACGGCATGGTTGCCCGATTTTCAAGATCGTCGTCAAGGATTGGGATCGAGCTCGACTCATTGACCGATATAGTATCATTCGGGGTCGCCCCGGCCATATTGATCATCAATTTTTCGCTTATATCGAGGGGAAACTGGGCCTGGATTCTGGCTTTCGTGTACCTTATGGCCGGCAGTTTCAGATTGGCCCGGTTCAGCCTATCCGCCAGTGCCGAGGAGAAATCCAATTTCATCGGGCTTCCCATCCCCTCAGCCGCAGGCGCTATCGTAACCTACATTTTGTTTTCCAACGAGGTCTGGGGGATGATCAGGTTCGAGAAATTCTTTATCGTCCTGCTGATCGCCACGACCGCCCTGATGGTCTCGACCATAGAGTACGAGACGATGCCCAAATTCGATTTCTCCCGGTTAAAGGATCGAATCAAGGTCTTGTTTTTGCTCGTTGTGGCCGCGGCTTTGACAATCAACGCGTCGCTGGTGATGTTCCCTCTGGCCCTGGCATATATTCTCTACGGAGTTTTCAAAATGATTTACATGATAATAACCGGGGTCGGCAAAGGGACATTTCAATATCCGGCGGCGATATTCAGAAGAGGCGGAAGAGATAAAAATAGCGAGGAAGAATAGATGAAATTTCAGGCGGATGTTCAGGTGATATTGAAAGATGGTGTCCTTGATCCTCAGGGGCAGACCATAGGACGGGCGCTCGCGGAATTGGGTTTCGATTCTATTATAAGGGTCAACACAGGCAGGATATTTAAGCTGGAGATCGACGCTGAATCGGAGGCCATGGTCAGGGAAATCGTCGGTAACGCGGCATCGAAACTGCTTGCCAATCCTGTAATCGAGGATTACAAAATCGAGGTTATCAGATGAAGATCGGCGTGGTTATTTTCCCGGGTTCCAATTGCGATTACGACGCCTACCAGGCCTTTAATCTGGTCAAGGGGAATGAGGTAGTTTATCTCTGGCATAGATCCGATGACATCCAGGGTTGTGATGCCGTCATATTGCCGGGCGGCTTTTCATACGGGGATTACTTGAGATCCGGTTCAATCGCCCGCTTTTCCCCCATTATGAAGAAAGTGATTGATTTCGCCGAAGGCGGGGGGTATGTCCTGGGAATCTGCAACGGTTTTCAGATTCTCCTCGAATCCGGGCTTCTTCCCGGCGCCATGTTGAAAAACTCGAGCCTCCGTTTCGTATGCCGGGAGATAATCCTGAGAGTGGAGAAAAGCGACGTTCCTTTTCTATCGGGCTTGACCAAGGGAGATCTTCTCAGCATGCCGGTGGCCCACGGCGAGGGCAATTACTATGCCGATCCGGCCACCCTTTCTGAATTGGAATCAAGAGGCAGGGTAGTATTCCGATATGTGGATAAGAACGGAGTCGTTACGGCGGAGTCTAATCCTAACGGCTCTATCAATGGTATCGCCGGGATTATCAACGAACGGGGCAACGTGGTAGGCATGATGCCGCATCCGGAGAGAGCCTGCGAAAACATGCTGGGTTCCGCCGATGGTTTGAAGTTGTTCGAATCCTTATGTGCCGCGGCAAGATAGCGAGGTTTTAATGAACGAAAGAGAACTTACATTTATCATCGTCTCACTGATCCTGGCCACTGTTTTCGGGGGGTTTTTGGGCCAGATGATCGGCGATTATCTCCCCGACGGGGCGGTTAAGACGCTGTTTCAAAAGAACTTGGAGATAGGGATAGGAAACCGGGGAATATCGGTAAACAAGATCCAGGAGCCGATCAGTATCAATCTCTACAGCATTTCTTTCGCTTTCGGCCTGCTGATTAAAATAAATTTTGTTTCTGTATTGATGGTGATTTTGGTTATAATATATTTCAAGTGGTGGTACATATAGATCGAGAGGTGTTGCTTTGAATCTACCTGTCTTAATTTCAATGCCCGGCGGCGGCGAACTTATCATCATACTGGTCATCGTGCTTGTACTCTTCGGCGCCAAGCGGATTCCCGAAATCGCTCAGGGATTGGGCAAGGGGATAAGGGAATTCAAGAAATCCATGCGCGAGGTCCAAACGGAAATCGAAGATGAGAGTTCACCTGGTCGACGGATAGAGCAGAAGAAGGAAAAAGAGGAAGAAAGGCCTGAGAAGAAGGATGGCTAAACCTGTCTTCTCGAAAAACGATATTGAAAAGATCGCCGTCTGTCTGGCCAGTCCTGAAATCAGCGATCTTAAAGACCATTACAGGCTGAAGATCGTCAATACCGAAGAGAAGAGGCGTCTTTCCCTGGAGATCTATCCCGAGGTAGCCCTGGCCGACCGGGCCAAGGGCGCCCTGGTGGTGGTTTATACTCATAACTGCCACCTGCAAATCCATAATTGCACCGGATACGTTGTATCGGAGGAGTTGGGCGAGGTTACATTTATCTCGGAGACTGCAGACAAGATTTCGGGCCTGGTGGTCGAAAGGGAGGCGGCCTGTTCATTATATACAAATGTAAATCGGGGATTGATTTCCGACGATTTCACGCAGTTCGGCGTAGAGGTCATGCTTTCCGGTGTGGCGCTTTCGTTGGCGGAGGATATCCTCAATAAAAATAGTTAGCGCAGCAAGAGCCGGAAATAAACCGCGTACTCGAGATCATGACAGCCGGGTCAAAGGTATCCAGGTACAATCGTTGGTTGAGCCCGCATATTTTCCCAAATGCCGGATTGACAATCCCGGATTCGAGTAGAGCATGAAAAGAAGCGAACGGTTCATTTTTTTCGATAATATCAACACTACTTTCCCCGATCCGGAAGTTATCGATATCATTAACAAAACTCTGGTATCGCGCCTGGGGAATCCGTCGTCCCACGTTCATTCCGCGGGGATAAGCGCCGGCGCGGCGATCGACGCGGCGCGGGAAAAAGTTTCGAGCCTGATCAACGCTTCCGGCGGTTCGGTCGTATTTACATCGGGCGCCACCGAATCGAACAACCTGGCTGTTCGAGGATTTTTCGCCGCGAATCCGCGTTTTCAGTTCGCCTTTCCGGCCATCGAGCATTATTCAATCATGAATCAGGCAGTCGACCTGCGCAAAAACAATGTCAAAGTAAAAACGATAAGCATCGATTCCTCGGGCATAGTCGATCTCGATTCTCTGGAAGAAATCGTAAGAGGTCACCCCGCGTTCATCTCGGTCGCCCCCGCCAATCCGGAAATAGGAACCGTCCAGGATGTCCCGGCTATTTCGGAAATCTGCCGTCGAAACGGAGCGGTCCTGCACTGTGACGCCACGGCGGCCGCGGGCCTGATGGAACTTGATGTGGCGGAAATGGGAATCGATCTTCTCACCTTATCGGCGCATAATATGTACGGCCCGATGGGGGTCGGGGCGCTTTATATCGGCAAAAATATCAATATCTCTCCGTTGTTTGCCGGCGGCAACCAGGAAAGCGGCATACGGCCGGGCACGGAGAACATCGCGGGCATAGCGGGGATGGGCCAGGCCTGCCGTATAGTCAAGGATGGAATCGAAAGTTATCGCGATCATCTCAAGCGTCTCGGCTTGAGATTATGGCGTGGTCTGGCCGATTCCATTCAATTCATCCATTTCACCGGTCACGAGGAGAAGCGGCTTCCCGGACATGTATCGTTCTGGGTGGAACACGTTGAGGGAGAATCATTGCTTCTGCTTCTAAGTATGAACGGGATTATGGCCTCGTCGGGATCCGCCTGCAGCTCGAACCTCAAGGGGAAGGACGAAAGCGATCTGGCGGCTTCCCACGTTCTTACAGCCATCGGCGTCCCGTCCGATATATGCGCCGGTTCCATCACGTTCTCCATGTGCAAGGACAATACCGAGGACGAGGTCGAGGCCGTCCTGGAGGTTATGCCCGGGATAGTCGGGAAGCTTCTGGAGATGTCGCCGAGTTACGAAGATTACAAAAAGGGTAAGGAGATACATCATGGATAGGCAATTCCCGTATTCCGAGCTGGTCATGGATCATTTCGCCAATCCCCGCAATATGGGCGATATGGAAAATCCGTCCTGTGTCGGCGACGTCGGCAACCCGGCTTGCGGCGATATGATGCGGCTTTATTTGAAGATCGAGGACGGAGTTATAGTTGACGCCAAATTCAAGACGTTCGGATGCGGGGCGGCTATCGCGTCATCGTCAATATTAACTGAAATGCTTAAAGGGAAAAAGCTCGAAGACGCCATGAAAATATCGGACGAGGCTGTCGCCGAGGCGTTGGGCGGACTTCCCCCGACAAAAATACACTGCTCGGTATTGGCCGAGGACGCCCTCAGATCAGCGCTGCAAGATTATGAAAAGAAAAAATGAAGGGCTGAAACAGGGGCAATGCCGAACTGAATTTCAGTATCCGTACGACCGCTAATTTAAACCAGGAGGTTTCGTGAAACGTGTTGTCTTAATCGCCATTTTAGCGATCCTGACCGTCGTGGTTGCCTGCGACAAGCAGAAGGCCCTCGATAGCATCATGGCCGATCCTCAGATGCGAAGCTATTTGCTTCAGCAAATGCTGGCCGACGAGGCAAGCCGTGCCGAAATGGCCGATTCGATTCTGAACGATAGCAATATTACCAGCGCTTATCTGTCGGGCCTCGTAGAAAACGAGTTTTCGAGAAATAACCTTGTCGAGAGAATCATCGCGGTCGATTCCACCGGCGAGTGGATAATGGCCAGGTTGGCCCAATACCCGGATATCAAAAAAGAAATAATAAAAGCGGCCAGAAATTAACCTTTGACTATTGGGAATTATGCGACGGACTTTCGCTAGCCGTCGGATTTTTTTATTTGATGGTTTTTTCGAACTCGAGGATTGAAAAGACCCAGACAACAGCGACTATCGATATGAGACCGAATAGCATGATCGGCGAACCGCTGATATAAGCATCAATGGCCGGCAAGTTTATCTCCGGGATTTTTATCAAATTATGCAAACGACCGATTTCCGCCGAGAGAAAACCAATGTCGAAGCCGGAAATTATTTTTTTCAGATCGTTCCATTCGTTTAAAATGATGCCGAAGATCAATAGCAAGGCCAGAGTAATTCCGTAAGGAATGGAACCTTCGAGCCCTATCCCCGGCCGGAGTTCCTTTTCTTGTATTTTCAACCTCTTCAGCAAATGCTCAGCGAAGCCTGCGGGCGTGGCGCGGGGCAGGGTCATGCAAAGCGTATTTTCGATCTCCCGGCCGGGATCGCATAGGTCGGCACAGCGGGGACAACCGCCCAAATGCCGTTCGAATACCCGTGGATTTACATTGTCCTCATCGCCGGAATTCAAAATGCGCTGAATATCCTCGCAGCTATACCGCATATTTCGCCCACAGTTTCTTAAGCTCGTGTTTTGCCCGATATAATCTGATCTTGACCGTCCCGATGGGACAATCGAGTATTTCGGCTATCTCCTCATATTTTAGATCGTCGTAATAATGAAAGATGATCACCGACCTGTGTTCCGGTTTCAGTTTGCCGATCAGCTTTTCCAGGGTCAGGCGAAGGTAATGATTGCCTGCGGAATCTATGGCTGGTTCCTCGTCTTTGCGTTCATCGCAAATGCCATTCAATCCCTCTCTTTTCAGATGGGACATGGAGGTATTATGGGCGATTCTGTATAGCCATGTTTTAAAGCTCGATCGCAGTTCGAACCGTCTGATCCCCCGGTAGGCGCGCAGGAAAGTCTCCTGGGCGATATCTTTCGCGGCTTCATCCGAACGAACTATCCCCAGAACAAGAGTATAGACAAAACTCTCATAACGATAGACCAGCTTTCCGAAGGCCTCGGTATCGCCCTCGCGGACAGCCGATAAAACCTCGTGGTCGTGGTCCGATAAGTCGGCCATTACGACCGGTGATTCGATCCCGGGATCGGCCAGAAACCGGGGAATCGCTGATTCCAGTGTCCTGTGTTTCATCTCTGTCCCTTTGACCTGATTTACGAGTATTTTGTTTCATTTGATTCAGATTTTCGAAACAATATCGGTCCAGAGGCGGTCAAAGAGCCAAAAAGGAGAGATTATGTGGTATGATGGTTTTTCGGAATGGCTGGAAATGCTGACCATATTCGGATTCTTTTTCGGAGTGGCTGTCCTGATCGCGAACAACGCCCGAAAAAAGCGGGAGATGGAGCTTTTGCGATTGGCGATCGAAAAAGGCCAACATATTCCGAATTTCGAATTGCCGCAGACCTCGAAATACGGCACGCTGAAAGCCGCCCTGATTTTTCTGGCGCTGGGAATCGGCTTTTTATTAATGGTCATATTCGAGGAATTTTTCGGCTACGGCGAAATTTCCATAGGCCTGATTCCATTATTCGTTGGCCTGGCTCTTCTAATCAGCTGGAATATCGAGAAAAAACCGGAAGCTCAAAATAAAGCCTGAAATCAGGCTTCCGGGCTGCGCCATTTCGCGAACCGAAACCAGATAAGGATGGCGAGTCCTTTTAGGATGGTCGATATGGTGATGGCCCAAAAGATGCCGTCAGGGCCCAGGCCGACCGGGATGGCCAGGTAATAGGCCAGGGGAATCCTGATCAGGGTTCCGGGGACGGAGACCAGCATAGCCGGCATGGTGTCGCCGGCGCCGCTGAAAGCTCCTTCGAAAACGAACTCGAATCCCATGAATATCTGGGATAGCGCCAGGATCCTCAAATAGCCGGCTGCGATACCGATAACCTCCGATTGATCGGTGAGTATCGAAGCCAGTTCCAGATCGAACAGGAAGAAAATCAGTCCGAATATGAACGTCGCTACGGAGGTCAGGCCGACGCTGATCCAGACGGATTTTGAAGCCCTCCCGGGGTTTTTCGCGCCCAGGTTCTGGCCGACCATGGCCGAGACAGCCATATAAAATCCGAAACAGGTCATATAGGAGATAGACTCGGCCCTGTTGCCGACCGGGATGGAGGCTACCGCCGGAGTCCCGAATTCAGCCATGATTCTGGTCATCGCCAGATAGACAAACGCGAAATTGACATGGGCCGCCCCAATCGGAATACCGATTTTGAACATCTTTTTTATAATATCGAAATCTATGTCGAATAGATTTTTCGGGAATATCTCGAACGGTATTTTTCCTCTTTTGGCCAGATAAATGGCGAGTCCGCCGGCCGCGGAATGGGCGATGGCGGTGGCGACGGCGGCTCCGACAGTCTCCAGCCTGGGGAATATCCAGACGCCGTAAATTAACAATATATCCAGTACAATGTTCAGTCCCACGGCGACTATCATGACGATCATCGGGGTTTTGGCATCGCCGACCGCCCGGAAGAGCGTGGATATCACCTCGCCTATAAAAAGGGCTGGAATTGCGAAAAATATTATTAATAGATAATTTCCACCCATTCTACTAACTTCTGGAGCGAGATTCAAGAGCCCGAGAAGATGCTTCGAAAATATTATCCCGAGGCCGGCGAGCGCCGTAGAAAAGATGATCGAAAAACCGTAGATGCTGCGGGAATTTCTCGACGCGCTTTCAAGATCACCCGCGCCATAGTCTCGGGAAATAATGGCAAGCGCCCCCACCGAGAAAATATCCATCAGAGAGAATATTATCCAGATGATAAACCCTGCCGATCCCACGGCCGCCAGCTCCGCATAGCCCAGGTGGCCGACCAGCGCCGTATCGATAAAATTGTTAGCCACAACGGCGAACATCGATAGGACCGCAGGGATTGCCAGCGTAACCACGTGACGCGGTATCGGGCCTTTTGTCAGATCGCGCGCCATAATCTACCGAATAATACTATTCTTTTTCGAGATGATAAATTATATAAAAGCTTTTTACAGTCTTATCAACAGCGTGTTTCTGACAATTAACGCGAGAGGCGCGGCGGCAAAGCCTATATGCAAAGGGGACGGGTTCAAAACGGCGATAATTGTCAGGAGAACGAACAGGGTGAGGATCTGGATGGCCGATTGCCCGAGAGAAAAGCGTCTTCTTATGATCAGTTTACCGGAAAGGTCATCGCGGTAGCGTCGTACCAGCCTATCTATCAGGATAGATTCGATATGGCGAAGATTTATTATTAAATAGAGGGACATGGAAAAACCGAGAATGAGGCCGTAAAGTTCGGC
>Ga0214473_10003959_pt1 | contig 17840 bp, 19 predicted proteins | sample RVTome_7_FD_203509 | JGI IMG/M metagenome (GOLD analysis project Ga0214473, IMG submission 203509) | Soil microbial communities from uranium-contaminated site in the Upper Colorado River Basin, Wyoming, United States - RVT98D197 | ecosystem: Environmental > Terrestrial > Soil > Contaminated >... | reverse complement strand
AAAGCCCCGTAGAACGCCACGAGCTTCGAGCGTCCCGTGCGCAAACGCGCGAGCTTGATCGCGCCCTCCACGACCTCGGCGCCGGAGTTGGCGAAGAAGACGCGCCAGGGCCCGGGACCCGGCGCGCGTCGCGTCAGCCCTTCGCCCAGCGCCACGATGTTGTCGTAGTAGAAATCGGTCGCGCACATGTGGAGGAAGCGGTCCGCCTGGGCCTTGATCGCGGCCACCACCTCGGGATGGGAATGGCCGGTGGCGACCACGGCGATCCCGGCCGCGAAGTCGAGGTAACGGTTGCCGTCGGCGTCCTCGACCATCGCTCCCCGGGCGCGCTCCGCCACCAGCGGGTAGTCCTTCTTGTAGTTCTGCGACATCACGCAGGCGTCGCGCTCGATCAGCGCGCGAGCGCGCGGCCCCGGCGGTGGCACCGTGATGCACGGGTATTCCTTGGGCATGCCGATCACCTCGGAATCGTTCACAGCTGCTGTTCGGTCAGCACGCGGTCGAGGATCGCGACCATCTCCTCGATCTGCCCCTCGCTCACGACGAACGGCGGCGCCAGCATCACGACGTCGCCAGTCCGTACAGATCAGCGTTGAAGGTCACCTCCTGGTACCCCGGCCGCCCTGGTCAGCGAAGCGGGGTACCACCGGGTACCAGACAGCGGGACGCAGCCGATGGATGCCAGCTTGCCTGCGTTCTGGGCGCGGCCCGGCTCGCGGAGACGTCAATCTCAGGGTTCTCTAGGTTCGAGATCGGGGTGCCCGCGAGCGGCGTTGGTGCGAGCGGCAGCTCCGGAATCCGTGCCGGCGACAGCCGACCTACTGGAGCTGCTCCAGAGCCTGCGGCCTTGGCAGTCGAAACGCTCGACTCTCGAGCACCACGAGGCCGCGCTTGCGGAAGTCGGTGAGAGCGAGGTTGACCGACTCTCGGGTGACTCCGATGAGGTTCGCAAGATCCTGCTGACTCAGCCTTAGGGGGACGAGCGTGCCCTCGGCGTCGGCGATTCCATGCTCGCGCGCCAGCTCGAGCAGCGTCGAAGCGAGCCTCTGGGACGCCCCCTTGAAGAGAAGGTGCTCCACCCGCGTCCGAAATGTCTTGAGCCTCAGGCCGATCAGCTTGGTTACCTTGAAGACCATTTCCGGATGCGTTCTCAGCATGTCCATGAAGTCCTGCCGGGTGATGATGCAGATGAGAGCGTCTTCGTAGGCCTCGGCCATGTGATCGCGAGGCGCGTCTTCGAGGACCGCCTCCTCCCCGAACACCTCCCCCCTGCGCAGGAGCGCCAGCATCACCTCGCGGCCGTCCTCCTGGAGGGCGGAGATCTTGACCACGCCGCGTTTCAGGAGATAGACACGGTCGCCCGCATCGCCCGCCAGGTAGAGCACCTCCCGCCGCCGCACTTCGCGCATGACGGTGCGTTGCTCGATCATTCGCATCTGGTCCTCGGACATCCCGTGGAACAGGTTGATGTTCTTGAGGTACCAGAGCTTGCTGCGTTCGGCCACGCTACCCCCCTTCCCCGGGAGTGCAGCCCCTATGATGCACCCTGCCCGCTCGGACCGTCACTTGCCGAACTGCGAGTCGATGGGGGTGTGGGCGATGTGGTTGACGTAGTTGGAGATCGTCTTCAGGCCGACGAGGGCGACCACTTCGTAGAGCTGCGCCCGATCGATGCCATCGGCCTCGAGACTGGCGAGGTCGGACGGCCCCAGCCAGCCTCTCGTGTCCAGCACCTGCCAAGTGGCTGAGACGACGCTCTGAAGCCGGCGGTCCTCCGGAAGCGAGCCCTTCTCCACCAGCTCGATGTCGGCCTGGGGCACGCCCGCCTGCCGGCACCCGCCCCGATGCGCCGCACGGCAGTAGGGGCACTCGTTGTAGACGGCCACCGCCAGCTGGACGATCTGCTGTTCCGGGGCGGAGAGGCTCGCGCTGGCCATGGCCTGCTGGCCACCCAAGTACACGCGGGCCACCGCTGGGCTTCGGGCCATCTCTCGGATCAGGTTCGGCACGAACCCGAACTTCGCCGTCACCGCTTCGAATACGTCGGCCGCCTCGTCCTTCACAGTCATCTCTCCTCCTCGGAGACATGGTGGGCCGAATCGACAGGAGAGGCTGTGAACGACCTAACAGCATTGGCATTCCATGGCTCCTATGCTTACTGCCATGGCGGACCAGCAGCCGATCACCGTAGTGATCCCGACCCTGAACGAAGCACCGTGCATCCGTGCCGCCGTCGAGTCGGTGGCGGGCGGGGCCTCGGAGGTGATTGTCGTCGATGGCGGATCGGCCGACGCGACGGTGCCGGAGGCCACGTCCGCCGGAGCACGGGTGATCGCGGGGCCTCGCGGCCGGGCGTCCCAGATGCAGGCCGGCGCGCGAGAAGCGGTCGGTGACTGGTTGGTCTTCCTGCACGCCGACACCCGGCTTGAGGCCGGTTGGTGTGATGCCCTGCGCGCTCTGGACGCGCGGTTCGTGGCGGGGGCCTTCCGCTTCCGGCTCGACTCTCCACGGGGACGCTACCGGCTCGTCGAGGGCGCGGTCCGACTGCGCTGCTCCGCCCTGGGCCTTCCTTATGGCGACCAGGCCATCTTCGTGCGCCGCGAGGCGTTCGTCGCGTGCGGCGGTTTCGGCGACGTGCCGATTCTCGAGGACGTGGACCTCGTGCGCCGCCTCCGCCGTTGCGGCCCGCTCGCCTTCCCGGCGGCGCACGCGATGACGAGCGCACGGCGCTGGGAGGAAGGCGGCTTCCTGCGCACGACCCTGCTCAACTGGCTCGTCGTCGTCCTCGGCAGCGCCGGTTTCCCGCGCCGGCGCCTGGCCCGCCTCTACGCAATTCGCGGATGATCATTCCACTGGCTGTCCTCGCTGCAGCCATCGCTTTGGCTTTCGCCAACGGGGCCAACGACAACTTCAAGGGGGTGGCCACGCTCCACGGCTCCCGCCGCCTCTCGTACCGCAGGGCCTTGGCGCTCGCCACGTTCACGACGCTGGCCGGCTCGCTATCGGCCATCGTGGTGGCGACGGGCTTGGCCCGCCGATTCAGCGGCAAGGGGGTGGTGCCGGACGAGGTCGTCGCCGACCCGATGTTCATCCTGGCCGTGGCGATCGGTGCCGCGGTCGCTGTCCTTCTCGCGACTCGCCTGGGGTTCCCGATCTCGACGACCCATGCGCCCACCGGAGCGCTGCTCGGGAGTGGGCTGGTCATGGCGGGCAGCGCAGGCGTGTCCTATTCCGCGCTCACCTCGTCCTTCGCGATCCCCCTGCTCCTGAGCCCGCTGATCTCCCTCGTCCTCGCCGCTGGCGTCCACGCGGGCCTGAGCCGCGTGGTGACGCGGCTCGAGATGTCAGCGCCGACATGCCTGTGCTCCGTGGGAGCCGCCGAACCCGTCGCAGTCCTAGGGGCAGGGAGTGTCCTCCGGCTTCAAGCCGCGCCCCTACTCCTCGTGGCCTCGGTCGAAGCTTGCGAGCGCCATGGAGCCCAGCGCCTGTTGGCGGTCAACCCGCGGCGCCTCCTCGACGGGCTTCACATGGTCAGCGCGGGAGCCGTGGGATTCGCGCGCGGCCTCAACGACACGCCGAAGATCGCGGGAGTCCTCGTCGCCACCTCGACCTTCGCGCCTGGACTCGGGACGGCTGCGCTGGCCGTCGTCATGGCCGCGGGCGGCCTGGTCGCCGCACGGCGCGTCGCACGGACGCTGTCCTTCGACATCACCGGAATGGACGAGCACGAAGGCCTGCGCGCCAACCTCGTGACGGCCGGCCTCGTCCTGCTGGCATCCCCCCTGGGCCTCCCGGTCTCCACCACTCACGTCTCGTGTGGCGCGCTCTTCGGCATCGGCGCCTCCAACGGTGAGGCGCGGTGGAAGACGATCGGCACCATCGCCGGCGCCTGGACAGTCACTCTCCCGGCGGCTGCGCTCTTCTCCGCACTCGCCGCTCTCGCACTGAACGTCGTCCGATGAGGAATCCCATGGACCTGCAGACCGTCACCGACCGCACCGCCTGGCACACCGTTCCGCACGTCACCCTCGAGCGAGACGGCCTGGTCGTTCTCCTGGATCCGGACGCTCCGAATTGGATCGCGACCGACGCGCGGGGCGCACGGATCCTCTCCTGGCTGGACGGCCGCTCCGCGTTCGACGAGATCACCGCACGCTACGCGAGCGAGTTCGGCGTCGACCTCGCTAAGGCCTGGCTCCACGTGGATCGCTTCCTGCGGGAGGCAGACCGGCTGGGCTTCGCTTCTCGGGAGCGGCGCTCGCCCGCTCCCTACCCGGGCCGCTCCCGGTACCTCGTCCCCCGGCTCCGGGAGTTGTGGCTGCACACGAACAACTCGTGCAACCTGGCCTGCGAGCACTGCCTCGTCAGCTCCGGGCCCGACGGCGATGGGGGCCTGGATGGCGCGCGACTCGTCGAGCTCATCGACGAGGCTGCGGACCTCGGGGTGCAGCGCTTCTACTTCACCGGAGGGGAGCCGTTCCTCCGCAGGGATGCCTTCGACCTGGTGGAGCGAGTGACGCGCCACCACGAGAGGGAGCTGCGCATCCTGACGAACGGAATCCTGTTTCGCGGCGGCCTCCTCGACCGGCTTCGTGGGCACGATCCCTCCCGCTTGCGGCTGCAGGTGAGCCTGGATGGGGCGACGGCGCCGGTCAACGACGCCGTGCGGGGCAGGGGCAGCTTCGAGAAGATCCTCGCGGGCGTGCGCGAACTCGTGGCCTCGGGGTTTGCTCCGACCCTCTCGACGGTCATCACCCGCGACAACGTGGGCCAGATGCTGGAGATGGTTCGTCTTGCGAAGGAGCTCGGAGCGGCCAGCTGGCACCTGCTCTGGATCCATAAGAAGGGCCGCTGGGCGAACGTGAACGGCGCATTCGTGCCGCCGGCCACACTCTACCCGCAGCTGCGCAGGGCCCAGGAGGAAGCCGACCGGCTCGGGGTCGTGATCGACAACGTGGAGGCCTTCCGCGAACGGGCCAACGGCCACCCCGGGACGCGCCTCGACCTGTCGAGCGCGGGTGTGGAGAGCCTTTGCGTCTATTCCGACGGTCGCGCGTACCCGAGCGCGGCCACTGTCCAGTACGAAGTCTTGGAGCTGGGCCGCTGGACCGGCGGCAACCTCGAGGAGCTGCTCGCGAGCTCGCCTGTGTCCCAGCGGTTGCGCGAGCTCACCGTGGTCGAGAAGCCGGTCTGCAACACTTGCAATTTCCGCTTCCTCTGCGGAGGCGGCGATGTCGAGCACTCCTTCTCCTTCGGCCTTGGGCGCACGCCGATGAACGGCCATGCGTCCTTCGACTACATGGACCCCTACTGCGACCTCTACCAGGCGCTGATCACGGACGGCCTGTTCACACTGGCGGCGCGAGGCCGCGCGCGACACCGGACGGACACCGGATTCGGCGCGCCGGTCATCTACCACGCCATGGGCGACGGCAACCTGGACTGCGCCCCAGGTGGAGACACCGAGGCGTTCGCGCCCGTGCGAACCACTTCCTCGAACTGCGTTCTCACAACCGACCTCACCCGCTCGCGGGGGCTGGTCCAGGATTTCTACGGCAAGGCCGCCGAGACTCCCCAAGCGGAGCTGTGCTGCCCGGTGCGCTACGACCTCGAGGACACGGCGCACATCCCACCCGAGGTCCTCGAGCGCTTCTACGGCTGTGGCGGCCCGATGAGCGTGGCCGGCGTCCGGGAGGGCGAGACGGTCGTGGACCTCGGCTCGGGCGCGGGAATCGACGTCTTCATCGCGGCGAAGAAGGTGGGCCGCGCGGGCCGAGCCATCGGCGTGGATATGACCGATCCGATGCTGGGTGTGGCCGGTCAGAGCCGAACGTTGGTGGCGGAGAGCCTCGGTTACGACGTCGTCGAGTTCCGGAAGGGCTACTTGGAGGAGGTCCCGGTCGACGATGACCTCGCGGACCTCGTCACTTCGAACTGCGTGATCAACCTCTCGCCGGACAAGCGCCGGGTCTTCGGCGAGGTTTGGCGCGTCCTGAAGGACCACGGCCGCATCGTCGTCTCCGACATCGTCGCCGACCGCCCGGTGCCGCCGGACCTGAAGGTCAACGTGCACCTCTGGGGCGAGTGCATCAGCGGCGCCCTGAGCGAGGATGAGTTCGTGGCGGAACTTGAGCGGGCGGGCTTCTACGGAGTTTCGACCCTGAAGAAGCAGTTCTGGAAGGAAGTCGAGGGCTACCAGTTCTACTCGGTGACGGTGCGGGGCTACAAGTTCCGCAAGCGGGCCGGCTGTGTCTACCGGGGCCACCGCGCCGTCTATCTCGGCCCCTACGTCTCCGTGACCGACGAGGAGGGTCATCTCTTCCCGCGCGGACAGGCGGTCGAGGTCTGCACCGACACCTTGGCCAAGCTGTCGAACGCGCCGTACCAGGGCTCCTTCGCGATCATCGAGCCGGGCGCGGCGGCGTCCGAGGTGCTCGGCGGTCCGGCGTGCGCGCCCGGGTGCTGCTGATGACGCGACTGGACCTGTTCACCTCCCCCAACTGTCCGGCCTGCCCTGCCGCGCGCGAGGCCGTGGCGTCCTTCGCGCGAGAATGGCCGGACGTCGTGGTGCGTGAGTGGGACCTGACACGTGACCCCGGACCGGCGGTCGGCCGCGGCATCGTGGCGACGCCTGCGGTCCTGGTCAACGAGACACGCATCCTGCTCGGCATTCCCGACCCGCGCGAGCTGGCCGAGGCGGCCCGCGCCGGCTCGTGCGCGCCTCGCTGATGGCGGCGGCTTCGGACTGGCGCCGCCGCGCCAAGCTTTGATAGTCAGGGGCGAAACGCTCCGGCGGGGTGTTCACGAGCGCTGCGGCGGTTGCCCCCATATGCTCAGCCTGAAACACCACACAGCCATGGAAGTGACACTACTTCTCGACGCGGGCGTAGAACCCTCCCGCGGCGTAGGTCCCACCGCGCACGCGGATGACGATCCGGTTCTCGCCCGACCTCAGGGCAAGGGGCACCTCATCTCCCTTGTGCGCGGGATTCGACCAGTAGTCGGCCCAGGCGTTGTCCTGCTTCGGAATGAAGCCCTGAAACCGGCCGTTGAGCCAAAGGGCCAGATCGTCGATCGTGCTGAGCCTGAGCGCCGCGGTCCCGGCTTCACGCGCGTCGATCACGGTCCGGAAGTAGGCAACGGTGTTGGGGCCGTGATAGTCGACCACGCGGCCGGTCTCGAGAGCGGTTCGTGCGTCGAGGGAAAACGGGCGCCATCCGGAGGATTTGGCGTCCGTGGCCACCGCGTCCTTCGTCGCCCGGAGGGGGCCGAAGACCTCCCAGCGCAGGGGCGATGGATCGGGGGCGATCGGCGCGGGCTGCGGTGCGCCCGTGTGGGAGAAACGCTTAAGGGATGTCACCTTCACGTTGTCGATCCAGACCTCGCCTCCCACCGAGCGCGGTTGGAAGCCGAGCCGGCCAGGTCCGGGCTCGGGGATCGGGAACGTGAGTTGGGGCATCGTCGCCTCCCCCACGTAGATGTGGCTGACGCCATCCACGAGCTCCACCCGGAACTTCTGCCACTCGCCCACACGCGCCTTGTAAGGTCCCGAGAGCGGCGCCACGTACTCCGGATAGAGCTTGCGCGAGACGTTGTAGTCCCGATGTGGATTGGGCTGGAGGTAGACCCTCGGCCCGTACTTCAGGTAGATGAGACCAAAGTCGGACCGCTGTCCGTGACTCCGGAAGTTGTAGACGAAACCCAGATAGCTCTCGATGTCCTCCCCGAAGCGCAGGTCACCCTCGACAGCGACGTTCCCCCACTTCTCCGATCCGCGGATGAGGGCATGGACGTCGCCGCTCGATTGAAGGCGGAGGACCGCTCCATGGGTGTCGGGGGTCCGATGAATCGAGACAAAGGCCCGACCCTCGATGATCCATCTCCCAAGCCCGCCCTCGAAATCCTCCCCGAACAGCAAGGCCGGGGGACCTTCGTGACGCTGCGGGGTCACCATCCCAAGCGACGCGGCGAAACAGGCGGCGAGGGCGAGCCCGGAGAACATCATTCAGCGCCGCTCGATTCGCAGATTCGAGAAGTAGGCCTCGGTGCCGGCGCCGATCCAGAGGGCGATCGCGCCGCCTCGTGCCGCATGCTTGAGATCGTTAACGATGAGGCAGGGCTGCTCGGCGCCGTTCACATACAGAGACGCCTTGCCTCCGTCGACCACGATGCGCATGCGAATCCACGCCACAGGATCGAGGTCCACGTACGACTCGTAGACGCCGGCCTCCTTCTCGCGGAGCGTGTACCACGGGAATTCCGGAATCGAGACGAACTGGGTGGTGTGGTTTCGGCGAAGCTGGTCAAGCGCCCGGGCGTTCGACGGGCGGAGGTAGAAGGACTTGAAACGGCTGCCGTCCGGCAGCACGTCGAAGGCGACACCCACGAACCCGCGGGCGTCGGCGCTCGCATCCTTGGCGATCAGACCGGCGACGTCGTCCTCGATCGCGCCATCCTCGAACTCGGTCCCAGGCATGATCGCGAGCTTCTCACCGCCCGCAGCCGGAGACGCTGACTCCTTGTCCACGAGGCGCAGCGCAGCTCGGCCCAGATAGCGCCCCGTGACGGCTTCGACGTTGATGGCGCGGAGTTCCGCGGGGCGGTCGAGGCGAGGGGTTTGAGCGGAAGCCACGGCCGCCGCCGCAAGGCTCCCGAGGGCGAACGCAGAGGCCAGACCTCGCCGACGTGGGGACACAGAATGTGAATGGGTCATGAGGGTAGTCGATGACAACCCGCGAAGACGTCCGGATGGCCGAGGGCGAGGTCGATCGCCGAGTGACCGCCGCGAGATCCGCCGGCGATGAGGCGGCGCTCGCTCCGTCTCAGGACGCGGAACTCCCGCGCAACACGCGGCACCAGCTCCGAGACCATCATGCGACGGTAACCCTCGTGCCCGGCGTACTCGAGGCGGCGATCGACCGGATCGACGAGGACGGCGACGACCGGCTCGATGCGGCCTCGGGCGATGAGATAGTCGAGGACTTGCGGGACGTGAACACGCTCGACGTAAAGGGTGCCGTCGCCGAACCAGGCCTCGGGATAGCGGCGTTCGGCCTCTCGGTCGTAGCCGGACGGCAGGTAGACGTGCACGCGCCGCCGGTTGCCCAGGACGGCGCTTTGGTGGTCGAAGCTCACCACACGCCCCCGCGGGAGCCCAGGGCTTCCCTGGATCTCGGGCGGCGCCACGTACCCGGGCATCCGGACCTCGGAGTGGGGTTCGGCGAACCCGTCGACCCGAGTCGGGTTCAGGGGGTCGAGATCCTCGTGCCCTTGTGTGGCGATCAGGTACTCGACTCGGGCCGCCCGATCCAGCTTCACCCTCTTGAAGAAGAAGCTCGTGACTCCGAGGCGCTCGAGGATCGAAGCGCCCGGGTGTCCCTCGCCCCAGCCGTTGAAGTCGCCCACGAGTCGCGGAGGCGCGTCGGGCGAGCCCTTCACGATGAAGAGCGCCGCCTCGCCTTCGATCACGGGCGTACCCCCCGCCCGCGCCACGAAGGCCGACACGAGGGCGTCGCCGTCAGGCGGCCGAGTCGCGAGATCCTCCCGGAGACCGTCGAAGGACGCCGTCTCCACGGCGATCGCAACGACGAGGCTCGCGAGGCTCGGCACGCGAACAGGGGTACGAGCGTGGGTAGGAAGTGGTTCCGCAAAAGAACGTCAGCGCCTCGTCGCGACTTTTCTCGGCGCGCGAGCGTCCTCCTGGTACCGAGTGACGGTGCTCACGCCTCGCGCTTCCGCGCTCCAGGTTGCGGCGGGGCGCCTTGCAGCCTGCAGGGCCGACGTCCAAGCAGCCTTGAGAGAGCGTGAGTTGCGCTCTGCCGGAAGTACTGCTGAGCGAGAGATGCCGTGGGAAAGTAGTGATTACCCTCGACCACGACAGTGTTCTCGCTCCGAGCAATAGCCGGCCCCTTCCACACGGCTATCAACGCTCTTTCTCCACGGCATGGACGAGCATCGGCACCTCGGCTCCCCCTCTTCCAAGCGCCTGCCCTACAGCCACTACGTTCCCAAGACAACAGCTACCCTGCGGATTCCTGACCTCACATGCGCAGCGGCCCGCTCGCACCTGCCCTGCAATGCGCTGGGCGGCCGTGGTCCGCCCGGTCTCGGCGATCTCGCGCTGCAAGTCGCCTTCGCTTATCGCGAAGCAGTAGCAGAGGGTCCGGTCTCCGGCCGCCTCCTTCTGGAACACGGGCACGGCCACTTCTCCGCGTCCGAATGTCTCGCCGTCACCGAAGTAAACGACCGGACAGGATGCCGTCGGGCAGAACCGGTGAGCTGGGGCCGTCAGGCGGGCAAGAGCCTCGGCCCTCAGAAGGGCCTTGACCGTGATCCGATCCACTTCCCTACCGGCCTCGCCGCAGGCGGGACAGCGGCCGGTCCCAGCGCTCCGCGGAGTGTCGAGCTGACAACAGGCGGACACGGTCATTTCGCCTTCTTGCCCTCGGCCGGTTCCTTGACCGTCGCCTGGAACCCGGTCTTGGAGACGGACTCCGCGATCCTCGTCGGATCGGTGCGGGCGGGGTCGTACGTGACGTGGGCCTCAGCCTTCTCCAGGCTCACATCGTAGGCCGACACGCCTTCCGTCCTCTTGAGTTGGACCTTGACGGCCGCGACGCATCCTCCGCAGGTCATGCCCTTGATCGCCAGGATCGTGTTGGCCGGATCCGCGGCCCGCGCTACGGGGACCAGACCCAGCGCCGCGACGGCCAGGACCGACAACGCCTTCTTCATTGCTTGCCTCCTCAGAACAGATAGACCGAGTAGATGGGAAAGGTCGTCGCCAGAAGCACGACGACGGCGGCGATCCACAGCATGACCTTGCCGACGCGATTGGCCCGCGGCATCTCGCAGGCCTCGCCCGGGGCGCATTCCGTCTTGGCTGGCCTGTAGGAGGTGTAGAAGGCCCCGCCCAGGAGGGCGTATGTAGCGACCAGCAAGTAGGGTCGCAGCGGCTCGAAGCGCTGCGCGAAGGCGGCCCCCGAGATCCCGAGCAGTGCGAACACGACCGGGCCGATGCAACAGGCCGAGGCCAGGATCCCGCCGATCACCGACCCCGCGAGAGTCACGCCTTGCGCCTTCATTTCCCTTCCTCCTCCTTGGAGCCGTCCCGCGCGAAGCTCAAGACCACCGGGCAGGACTCGGCGCCTTCCTCACATTGCGCCAGCGCCTGCGCCAACTCTCGGCGGAACGCCCTGAGCTCCGCGATCTTCCGGTCGAGGACCTCGACCCGTTCTCTGAGCCGGGCCGCCACCCGACGGCACGTCTCGGGCGTCCCAAGCTTCTGGACCCGCAAGAGCTCCCGGATGTCGTCCAGCGTCAGCCCGGTCGCCTGCGCGCGTCGGATGAAGCGGACGCGAGCGACATGCGCTTCCTCGTACAGCCTGTACCCCGAGCCCGATCGGCGGGGGGGCGAGAGCAGCCGCTCTCGCTCGTAGAACCGGAGTGTGTCGCGCGACACGCCGCAGCGCTCGGCCAGGCCGCCGATCGTCAGACCACTCAGCATACCCATACTCAAGGTAGACCCTGGACCTGGGTCCAAGGTCAAGCGGTTTCTTCGGTCCGTCGTCTCCCGTCCCACCGAGACCACCGCGCACTCCCGTCGGTATCTGTCGGGTTTCTCTCACGGCCCGACCGCCAGAGTTGTTGGAAGCCTCACAGCGGTCCCGAACAACCTGAGCCAAGCTCAGGATGTCGCAAGTGACGGCGGAAGCCGGCGATTCTGGAGGGAGAAGATGAGCGAGACGCTGCGGACGTTCACGGATGGCAACTGGGCGCAAGAGGTGCAGTCGGCGCCCGGCCCCGTCCTGGTCGATTTCTGGGCGAGCTGGTGCCCACCCTGCCGCAAGTTGGCGCCGGAGGTGGAGAGCCTGGCCCACGGGCTCGCCGGCCAAGTCGTCGTGGGCAAGCTCGACGTGGACGCGAATCCCGAGGCCGCGTCGAGATATGGCGTCAGGTCCATCCCGACGCTCGCCCTGTTCGAGGGTGGGCGGGAGGCCGACCGTAGGTTGGGCTTCGCGAGCGCAGGGGAGTTGCGCGAGTGGCTGGAGCGGCGGGCGACCCTCGTCACCCAGGGGAGCCGCTGAGGTTGTCGCCGCGCGCGGCGCGCTTCGTGCGGGGGATCTCGGCGATCCTGGTGGCGGGCGGCCTGGTCACCGGCCTGCGGGCCCTGCCGCTCGACGGCGTGTTGGCGCGCCTGCACGGGATGGTCGGCACCGGCGCCCCGGGAATGGCCGCCTTCGGCGCCGCCTACGTCGTCGCGGCGCTCGCGCTGGTGCCGGGCGCGGCGCTGACCCTGGCGGCCGGCACCCTCCTTGGCCCGCTTCGAGGCGTGATCGTCGTGTCGCTGGCCTCGACCACGGCAGCGGCTCTGGCCTTTCTCATCGCCCGCCACCTGGCGAGGCGGCGAGTGGAGGCGCTGGCGAGCCGCTACCGTATGTTCCGCGCGGTGGACCGGGCCATCGCCGAGGGAGGATGGAAGGTCGTGGGGCTGCTTCGCCTCTCGCCAGCCATGCCGTTCAGCGTCGAGAACTACGTCTTCGGCCTCACGGCCGTCGGGTTCTGGCCTTACGTCCTCGCGAGCTGGCTCTTCATGCTCCCGGGCACCGTTCTCTACGTCTCGCTCGGGCACGCGGGCCGAGCAGCGGCGGCGGGGGCGCGGTCGGAGGCCGAATGGCTTCTCCTGGCTGCGGGCCTCGCGGCAACCGCTGGCGTCACCGCCTACTTGACGCGCCTGGCGCGCCGCGCCCTGGCCGAGCAGAGCCTGACGGATGCGCCACCGCTGGAGGACGCCGTGAGCAGCCTCCCGGCGCGTCAGGGCATCCCGGTCGCCCTGCCGATCGCCGCGCTCGTCGCGGTTGCGCTCGGCGTCTGGGCCCATTCCAACCGGGCAAGCCTAAGGTCGCTCGCCGGGCCGCCCCTCGTCCTCCAGGGCGAGGCCTACGCCGCGGGCCCCGAATCGACGCCGTTCGACCATTCGGCCTTCGATGCGCTCCTGAAACGGCACGTGCGGGATGGAGGCTTTGTGGACTACCAAGGCCTCCTGGCCGACTCGGCGGCGTTGGACGCTTACCTCGCCCAACTCGAGTCGGCGCCGTTCGACACCCTGAATCGCGACGAGAAGCTTGCCCTGTTGATCAACGCTTACGACGCGTTCACCCTCCGGCTGATCCTGGACCGTTGGCCCGTCTCGTCCATCAAGGACATACCGTCGGGACAGCGCTGGGACGCGCGCCGTTGGCGGCTCGCGGGCCGGCTCTTGAGCCTGAACCAGATCGAGCACGAAGAGATCCGGCCGAAGTTCCGCGAGCCTCGCGTGCACTTCGCGCTGGTCTGCGCGGCGCGCGGCTGCCCGCCGCTGCGCCGTGAAGCCTACGTCGGCGCACGGCTCGCCGACCAGCTCGAGGACCAGGCGCGCTACGTCCACTCTCACGATCGCTGGTTCCGCTGGGACCCTGCGACCGACACGGCGCACCTCACCGAGCTGTACCGCTGGTACGGCGGCGACTTCGAGCAGTTGGCGGGATCGGTGATGGGGTTCGTAGCTCGCTATTCCCCGCCCGTAAGGAGCTCCTTGGAGGCGGGACGCAGGCCGCAGACGCGCTGGATCCGCTACGACTGGTCCCTCAATGGAAAGGCGAGCCCGAGTGAATGAAGAGCTGGTCCCGCTCGACGAGCACAACCGGCGCCTGCTGGCGAACGTTCACCCCTCCGACTGGGTGAACCCGGAGCCGAAGGGTCGGTACAACCTGGTGGTGCTTGGAGCCGGTACCGCCGGCCTCGTCACGGCCGCGGGGGCGGCGGGCCTGGGCGCAAGAGTGGCTCTCGTCGAACGACACCTCATGGGCGGCGACTGTCTCAACGTCGGTTGCGTGCCGTCGAAGGCTCTGATCCGTTCGGCCCGAGCAGCAGCGTCCGTCAAGGATGCGCCGGCCTTCGGCGTCTGCGTCCCCGAAGGGACGCGCGTGAGCTTCCCAAGCGTGATGGAGCGGCTGCGCCGCCTGCGCGCGGACATCAGCCCTCACGACTCCGCGCGGCGTTTCCGAGAGCTCGGCGTCGATGTCTTTCTCGGATCGGGCCGGTTCTCCGGGCACGACTCGGTCGAGGTGGCGGGCCAGCGCCTTCGATTCGCCCGGGCGGTGATCGCTACCGGCGCGCGCGCCTCCGCTCCCCCGATTCCGGGACTCGAGGACACGGGCTACCTGACGAACGAGACGCTCTTTTCCCTCACGGAGTTGCCTGAACGCCTGGCCGTGATCGGAGCCGGCCCGATCGGCTGCGAGATGGCCCAGTCCTTCGCCCGGTTCGGCTCTCGAGTGACCCTGATCGAGACCGTCTGCCAGGTCCTCCCTCGCGATGACGCGGAGGCGGCGGCCTTCGTGGACAAGGCCATGCGACGTGACGGCGTCGAAGTGCGGTGCGGCGCGACCGTCCGCGCCGCTCGCCAAGGCGCCGACGGATCCAAGGTGCTCGTTGTGCAGCGAGACGGGCGCGACGAAGAAGTGACCACGGACGCGATCCTGGTCGCCGTGGGCCGCGCCCCGAACGTCGAGGGGTTGGACCTGGAAGCGGCGGGCGTCGCCTTCCGCCGCCACGGGGTCGAGGTCGACGACCACCTGCGGACCACCAACTCCAGGGTCTTCGCGGTGGGCGACATCTCTTCGCCCTTCAAGTTCACGCATGCCGCGGACGCGCTCGCCCGCATCGCGATCCGGAACGCGCTCTTCTTCGGCCGCGCAAGGGCCAGCGCCCTGACGATCCCTTGGTGCACGTATACGAGCCCGGAGCTGGGCCACGTCGGCCTGTCCGAGCACGACGCCCGCGAGCGGAACGTGGCGATCGAGACCTTCCGTGTGCCCCTCGAACAGGTCGACCGGGCCCGCCTCGACGGCGACGAGGGACTGCTCAAAGTCCACGTCCGCAAGGGCACGGACAAGGTCGTGGGCGCGACCCTGGTGGCGCCGGATGCGGGCAACATCATTTCCGAGCTGACCCTGGCGATCGGCGCAGGCCTGGGGCTCGCCACGCTGGCCGCGTCCATCCATCCCTACCCCACTCAGTCGGAGGTCGTGAAGCGGGCCGCCGACGCCTACAACCGGACCCGCCTCACCCCCCGCGTACGCGGACTGTTCCAGCGGATGCTGGCCTGGCGTCGGTGACGACGGGAACGACCGGCACCGTGCGCGAGCTCGTCCTCGTCGGGGAAGGCCACTCCCATGTCGAGGTCCTGAGGCAGTTCGCGTCGCGACCACCCGCCCGGACGCGCATCACGCTGGTCGCGCAGAGCCCTACGTCGATCTACTCCGGGATGGTGCCCGGACTCGTGGCGGGCCGCTACACGCGGCACGATGTCGAGATCGACGTCGCGGCCCTCGCGGCGCGCGCGGGCGCGCGGCTCACCACCGCGCGGCTGACGGGTGTCGACCCGCGCCAACGTAGCGGCGAACGACATCGAGCCGGCGAGCCCACCAGATCGGGTTCATCCCCTGAGGCAGCTTCGCCCAGCGCACAGCCAGCTCGGCGGTGAGAGGGCCCTCATGACCTGTGCGGTCGGCATGCCGCGCGAAATCCAGCAGCAACGATCCTTCTCTTTCCAGCGCGCACCCGAGGTTTCGACGCAAGGCGAGATAAGGCTCTCCATAGTCGGGCCGCTCATGAGCGCACCTCCGGCCACGGCAAGCCCACCCTCGCAAGGCGTGCAAGATCCACCTTCGCGTAGACCGCGGTCGTATCGATGCTCCGGTGGCCGAGGATGCCCGCGATCTCCTTGAGGGTGGCCCCCGCGCGCAGCAGGCGAGTGGCCAATATATGTCGAAGCGCGTGGGTCCCTTTCCCGGCGGCCTTCAAGAAACCGCGACGGCGGCGTCCCCGTCAGGGCTGCAGAAGGAAAGGCCTACAGGTTCGATCTGCCCCCCGGTGGGGCGCAGGCACGCGTGGTGGCACGCGACGAGTCCGAGGGGCGCCTCGGCGCGCTGTCCCTGCGCTTCGTCGTGCCCGAGGCCGCGGGGCTCCGGCTCTCCACCCCCATCCTCACCGACCGCGTCGCCACCGTCGAGCCGTCGGGACCCGCGCGACCCGTCCTCACCGCCCACCGCGACTTCAGGCCCGCGGGCCGGCTCTATTGCCAGTTCCAGGACTTCGGCTCCGCGGGCGCCGTGCCTGCGGGCGCGATCGAAGCATCCTACGCGCTCCGGACGCGCGACGGGCAGATCCTGCGCCAGAGTGATCCGAGCCCCATCCGGCCGGGTCCCGACGGCCGGCTGGTACGCCTCCTGGCCCTCTTCGTGGAGGGCATGGACCCCGGCGAATATGAGCTCGTTTTTCGGGTCGAGGACATGGCGACTGGTGAGACCCGAGAGCGCGTGGAGGCCCTGCGAATCATGGGGGCCCCCGGTTGAAGGCGGGGGCCACCCGAGGTGCTTCCCGTCCGCAGGCCGACCATCTCATGCGGGCCCGGGGGCAACGGGCGCACGATGGGCCGAGCCCCTGAAGGCCGCCCGCCACGGCAAGCACGCGACCGGCTCGCGCCACCAGCGCCAAGCGCTGCCGTGAACGCGGCGGGTGTCGCCGTCAGCAGGGGGGATCTTCGCAGGTCCGGGATGTCACTCCGCGCGCATGCTCGCGGCCGGGTCGACCCGCATCGCCCGGGCCGCCAGGACGACACAAGCGAAGCTCACGACGCCCAGGAAGATGATGATCACCGTGCCAAGGGTCTGCCCGTCGGCTGGCGTGACGCCGTCGAGCATTCCCTCGAGCAGCCTTCCGCCGGCCATCGCCCCCGCGATCCCCAGCAGCAGCCCGAGCAGCGACCAGGCCATGCCCTGGCGCAGCACCAGCAGCAGCACCGTCGATCGCGAGGCGCCCAGGGCCAGGCGCACGCCGAACTCGCGGGTGCGACCGGCGACCGAGAACGCGAGGACGCCGTAGATCCCGACCGCAGCGAGGGCCAGGGCCACGCCGGCGAATGACGCGACCAGACCGAGCGCGAACCGGCGCGCGGCGAGGTTCGAGCCCAGCACCTCTTCCAAGGTACGCACGCTTCGGAGCGCGACGGTGGGATCCGCCTCACGCACCGCCTGGCGGAGCAGCGGCTCGGCGGCGAGCGGGTCGCCGGGGGTCCGCACCGCGATCGCCAGGGAGCGCCACCAGGTGTTCTGCCGATGGCTGGGGCATACGGCGGGCGACGGAGGACGGTCGAGACCTTCCTCGCGGACGTCTCCGACCACACCCACGACGACGGACCAGGGAGCTGAGGGGTCGGGGCCGAGATGGATCCGCCGGCCCACCGCCTCTCCCCGCGGGAAGAACGCCCGTGCGGCCGCGCGCCGCTCGCGGAGAGCCACCGGAGCCCGGTCCAGGATGCCCACCAGCACGTCGCTCGCCGTCGCTCCCTCGAACGGCGGCTGCCCGCACAGCATCTCGTAGAGAATCGCGCCCAGGCTGAAGACGTCCGACCGGGCGTCCACCGGCAAGCCTCGCGCCTGCTCCGGCGACATGTAGGTCAGCGTGCCCCTCACCTACTACTCGAACGGCATCCTGGGGCGCATCCATCACGGCGCCCAGGCCCGGATCATCGACGGGGTGCTCGGCCGCGCAAACGCCCTCTGTATCGGAACCCTCTGGCACGCCTTCAAGCTCGCGATGATCCCCCTGGGGCTGGCGCTGGCCAGGGTCTACCCGCCCGCGAGCTACGCCGCCGTCTTCGCCCTCATCTGGTTCTCCTACCTGAGCTGTGACTTCGCGAGCGAGATCTTCGGCGCGCTCTTCGGCAAGCAGACGATCGCGGTGTGGGGCCTGGGCGACGTCAACAAGAAGTCGATCGTCGGCACGGCCAGCGGCTT
>Ga0214473_10003958_pt1 | contig 17842 bp, 19 predicted proteins | sample RVTome_7_FD_203509 | JGI IMG/M metagenome (GOLD analysis project Ga0214473, IMG submission 203509) | Soil microbial communities from uranium-contaminated site in the Upper Colorado River Basin, Wyoming, United States - RVT98D197 | ecosystem: Environmental > Terrestrial > Soil > Contaminated >... | reverse complement strand
CGAGCAGCTGCGAAGCGAAGTGAGGGCGCTCGCCCTACGTAAGATGCTCGATGATGTAGTGCTCGACGTCCGCGATCGTCGTGATCGTCTCGGCGACCTCTTCCGGCACCTCGATGTCGAACTCGTCCTCGAGCGCCATCAGCAGCTCGACGAGCTCCAGCGAGTCGGCCCCGAGGTCCTCCTGCAGGCTCGCATCCGGCAGCACCTCGGAGAGCTCGACTCCGAGCTGACGCGCGACCACGCCGCGGATCCTCTCCTCGAGCGCCGCGATCTCCGCCCTGCCGGCCATCGTCGCCCCCCTCGGCGCGTCCGCCCAACCGCGGCCGCGCACCCGGTTCGCGCCCCTAGGCGTCGCCGCGACCTGCGGCGATCCCGCGCAGCACGATCTCCACCGCGTCTTCGAAGGCCTCGTCGAGCCGGCGGCGTCGCAATCGCAGCCGCGTGGCCGAGGTCTCGGTCTGGATCAAGCCGTTGGCGAGCGTCCACAGCACGTGCGCCACCTCCCAGGCATCGCAGGGAACGAAGTGCCCCGAGCCCACCCCGTCCTTCACGACTCCGGCGACGAGGCTCACGCAGGACTCCCACAGGCGCGCCACCTCGTCCACGACGCCCGCCGGGAGCGCGCCGATCACCGCCTGGTTCTCGAGCGCCCAGAAGATCTGGAAGTAGTCCCGGTTGTTCACGTAGTGGTCGAAGTAGAAGCGGGCCGTGCGCCGCAGCTGGTCGGGGGCATCGAGCGCCGGGTCGAGCGTCGCGCGCATCTTCCGCTCGAAGATGGCGCCGTTGTCGGCCAGCACGGCGACGTAGAGCTCGCCCTTCGTCTCGAAGTAGCGGTAGAGGGTGCCCTTGGCGACGCCCGCCCGTTCGGCCACGTCGTCGAGGTTGGCGGCCATGAAGCCATCGCGAAAGAAGACCTCGCGCGCCGCATCCAGGATCCGGCGCCGGGAGAGTGCCTTCTTCTCCTCGCGACGTCCGTGAAAGGCCGCCTCAGATTCCGACGTCGTCGCTCCCCTCGTAGCGGTAGGGCTCGAAGAGCTTGGTCTGGATGTAGCGCTCCCCGAAGCTCGGAATGATCACGGCGATGAGCCCGAGATCCTTGCCGTCCCCCGACGCGTACTTGAGCGCGGCAGAGACCGCGGCGCCCGACGAGATGCCGCAGAGGAGTCCCTCCTCCTTGGCGAGGCGGCGCGCCATCTCGAGGGCCTCGTCGTTGGTCACGGTCACGATGCCGTCGAGCAGCTTGAGCTCGAGCACGTCGGGAACGAAGCCCGCGCCGATGCCCTGGATCACGTGCGGCGCGGGCTTGCCACCCGAGAGCACGGGGCTCGCCGCCGGCTCGACCGCGATCGCCTTGAAGGAGGGCTTGCGGGCCTTCAGGGCCTGCGCGACGCCGGTGATGGTCCCGCCGGTGCCGACGCCCGAGATGAGCGCATCGATCTGGCCGTCGGTGTCGTTCCACAGCTCCTCGGCCGTGGTCTTGCGGTGGACCTCCGGATTCGCGGGGTTCTTGAACTGCTGCGGCATGAAGGCGTTCGGGATCTTGGCGACGAGCTGCGTCGCCTTGTCGATGGCGCCCGGCATGCCCTTCGAGGGATCGGTGAGCACGAGCTTCGCGCCGAAGGCCCGCAGCACGGCGCGTCGCTCGGGGCTCATCGACTCGGGCATCGTGAGCACGCACTCGTAGCCCTTTACGGCGGCGACGAAGGCGAGCGCGATCCCGGTGTTGCCGCTCGTCGGCTCGACGATCACCGTCTCGCCCGGCGTGATCAGGCCGTCGCGCTCGGCCGCCTCGATCATCGCGAGCCCGATGCGGTCCTTCACGCTGGCCGCGGGGTTCTGGCTCTCGAGCTTCGCCACGATCTGCGGCTTGACTCCCGCCGCGACGCGGTTCAGGCGCACGAGCGGCGTGCGGCCGATCAGCTCACAGACGTTGTTCGCGATGTTCATCGGGGGCCTCCTCGTCCGGCGACCGAGGATACTGGCCGCCTCCGGCCGTGTCATCGGGAGCCGCCGCGAGCAGCTGCTCGAGGAGCACCGTCGCATAGCTCCCGGGTGGGAGCGTGACGGAGACGCACAGGCCCTCGGCGGTCGGCTCGAGCCCGAGGCCCTCGGGACGCACGCGCAGCGGACGCCGCGCACCGCGGAGGCGGACGCCGCGCGGCGCCCGCAGACCCTCCGCGGGGACCCCGTGGGATGCGAGCGCGGCGCGCTCGCGCAGAGCCACCTCGCCGCCGGGCTCGATCACCCGCGTGCCGAAGATCGGGCCGGTCGCGCTGATCTCGAAGGCCGCCGCGCGGGGCGCCTCGCGCGCCGCGTCGTCGACGACGAAGAGGCCGCCGCTCGCGTGGACGACGGCCACGTCCCCGGTCTCGACGCGGTCGTAGGCGTCGCCGCGTGCGGCGAGCACGGCGTTGAAGACCTCCGCCTGCAACGCGGAGAGAAGGAAGCGCGCCGCGCGGCGGTCGCGCGGCCCCGGCTCGCCGCGCAGGATCCGCCGGCCGAGCTCGGCGTTCGCAGCATCGCGACCGAAGCGCTGCTCCCCGAAGCGGTTCGGAAGGCCGCGCCGCAGGAGCTCCTCCGCGCGAGCCGCGCCGGCGGCCGCGGCCGCCGGCGCGACGTCGCGCACGAGGATCCGGAAGCGGTTCCCACGCAGGTGGCCCGTGCGCAGCTTGTGCGGGTGGCGAGCGGCCTCGAGCACGCGAGCCCCGAGCAGCGGGATCTCGAGCGCCGCCTCGGGATCGAGACCCGGCACGGAGAACCACTGCGTCGTCACGGCGACGCGGTCCTTCCTCCCGGCGTAGCCGACGTCCCGGGGCGCGACTCCCGCTGCGCGCGCCAGAGCGCGCGCGACCTCCTCGGTCGTGCGCGCGATCTTCTCGACGCGCACGAAGGTGTGCCCGCCCTCTCCTGCCGCCGGATAGAGCGCGATCTCGTCGACCCGGAAGTCCTCGGGGCGCGAACGGATCCTCACCGGACGAGCGCCTGCGCGACGGGGGCGAAGGAGCGCCGGTGGATCGGCGAGGGGCCGAGGCGCCGGAGCGCGGCGAGGTGCACCGGGGTCGGGTAGCCCATGTGGATCGCGAAGCCGTAGCCCGGGTGGAGCGCGTCGAGCTCGCGCATCAGCGCGTCGCGGTGGACCTTCGCCACGATCGACGCGGCCGCGATCGACGCATCGAGCCCGTCGCCCCCGACGAGCGCGGTCTGCGCGCAGCCGAGGCGAGGCACCTCGCGCCCGTCGACGAGCGCGTGATCGGGAGGCGAGGAGAGTCCCGCGATCGCCCGCCTCATGGCCTCCTGGGCGGCACGCAGGATGCCCAGCGCGTCGATCTCCGGCGGCGCGAGCTCGGCCACCGCGACGGCGACGGCCTGGGCGCGGATCGCGGCGGCCAGGCGCTCGCGCGTCCGCGCCGCGAGCCGCTTCGAGTCGTCGAGGCCCGGGAGATCGATCCGCTCGGGGAGCACGACGGCGGCCGCCACCACGGGGCCCGCGAGCGGGCCCACCCCCACCTCGTCCACGCCAGCGACGACGCGGGCCCCCGCCGCGAAGAGGGCCCGGCGCCGCGCGAGCAGCCGATCGATGCGGCGCGCCTCCGCCGCGCGCCGCTCGGCGCGACGCAGCTCCGCCTCCGCGAGGCGACGCGCCCCGGCCCGCGGGTCGACCTGCAACGCCGCGACGAGCGCGCGCCTCTCCGCGCCGTGCAGCGTCTCGAGGCGGCGGCGCAGCACCGCGAGCGCGTCCCCGTCGCAGCCCGCCCTCACCCCTCCTCCCGTCCTTCGCCCGGCCGGATGCCGAGCCGCCGCTCCAGCGCGCGGACCCTTCGCAGCAGCGACGGCAGCAGCGCGAGCGCCCCCCAGATGCGCCGGAAGGCGCGCAGCTCCCGGTGCGGGGAGCCCATCACGCGCTCCCCGTCGCCAACGTCCCCGCGCACTCCGCTCCTCGGTCCCACGAAGGCGCGCTCGCCGATCCGGACGTGGTCCGCGATGCCCGCCTGCGCCATCAGCAGCGCACCCCGCCCGACGGCGGAGCTGCCGGCGATCCCGACCTGGGCCACCACGACCGCGTTCTCGCCGATCGAGACGTTGTGCGCCACCTGGACCAGGTTGTCGATCTTCGCGCCCTTCCCGATCCTCGTCTCCCCCAGCGACCCGCGATCCACCGTAGTGTTGGCGCCGATCTCGACGTCGTCCTCGACCACGACGCGCCCGAGCCGGGGCAGCGCCGCGAGCACCCCCTCCTCGTCCATCGCGTAGCCGAACCCGTCGCCGCCGAGGACCGCTCCGGGCTGGAGCACGACGCGGGCGCCGAGCGTCGTCCCCTCGCGCAATACGCAGCCGGCGTGGACCTGGCAGTCGGCCCCGATCTCGACGTCTGCATAGAGGGTGACGTGTGCGTGGAGGACGCTGCGCGCCCCGACGCGCGAGCGCGCACCGACGATGCAGCCGGGACCGAGCGTGGCGCTGGGGTCGACCGAGGCCGCCGGATCGACGACCGCCGACGGGTGGATGCCCGGGTCGGGCGCCCGGGGCGGGGCGAGCCGGCTCGCGGCGCGGGCGAAGTCGAGGCCGGGATGGGGAGAGCGGATCGTCGGGCGCCCGCCCGCATCGAGGCCCGGCGCCGCGATCAGCGCGCCCGCGCGGCTCGCCCGCAGTGCCTCGGCGAAGCGCTCGGAGCGCGCATAGGCGAGGTCGGCCGGACCCGCCTGCTCGAGCGCCGCCACGCCCGTGACCCACGCATCCGCATCGCCCTCGACCTCGCGGCCGAGCTCCGCGGCGAGGTCGCGCAGCCGGATCCCCGCCACTACCGCGCGACGAGGACCGCGATCGGGGAGCTGCGCACCACGGCGGCGGCGTTGCTGCCGACGAAGTAGTCGGTGATCCGGTTGCGCCCGAACGCCCCCATCACGATCACGCCGGCGCGCACCTCGCGCGCCGAGTCGACGATCTTGACGTCGGGGCGACCGAGCGTGGACGAGATCTCGCGCACAGGAACCGGCAGCGACCCGACGAGCCCTCGCACCTCGTCGAAGCGCGCGACGGCGCGTCCCTTGTCCTTCGAATCGACGAAGACGTGGATCGGCTCGCCGAGGCGCGTCGCGAGGTGCACGGCGAGGCTCGCGCCGATGCGCGCCCCCGGCGAGCCGTCGAAGGCGAGCAGCAGCGGACCCGCGAGCTGAGCGCCCTGGGGCACGATCAGCGCCGCCTTGGCCGTCTTGCGCAGGATGCCGTCGGCGGTCGAGCCGATCAGGCCGGTGCGGTAGCGCCCGTGCTGGCCGTCGCGCCCGATCGCGATCAGGTCGGCCTGCTGGCCGCGCTCGACCACGAGATCATCGGCGATTCCCTGCAGCGCGTCCGAGTGGTACTCGACACCCTCGGAGCGCGCGCGATCCCCGAGGCGGCGCAGCGAGAGGTCTGCGCGGTTCTTCAGGTAGCTCGCGAACGCGTCGTTCGAGGGCGGCGCGAGCCCGAGCCCGTCCTCGCCGAGTCCCTTCGAGAGCCGATCCTCGACGACCGAGACTCCATGCAGGCGCGCTCGCAGGCGTGCCGCGAGGCTCGCCACATAACGCTCTGCCGCACCGGCAGGCTCGGATCCGTCGGTGGCCATCAAGATCGTGGAGATCATCCCGTTCTGCTCCGGCCCCCGCAGCCCACCCTCGGGGGCACGCCGAGAGTACGGGATCCCCGCGGGAAAAGTCAATCACTTGCACGGCGCGGACGGGTGCCGCAAAAGACCCTGCGTGGAGGAGCCCGCCCTGCTGCGCGCGTACCCGGGGCTGCGCGCGCGCCTCCCCCGGCACGCCGCGATCCCGGCAGCGACGCCCGTCGAGCGGTTGAGCCTGCCCGGCGCGCGAGAGGGCGCCCTGTGGATCAAGCGCGACGAGCACTCGTGCGCGCTCTACGGAGGGAACAAGCCCCGCAAGCTCGAGTGGATCCTCGGGCACGCCCTCGCGCGCGGCTCGCGCCGTCTGGTCACGACGGGCGGACTCGGTACGAACCACGGACTCGCCACCGCGATCCTCGGGCGCGATGCCGGCCTCGCCACCACGCTCGTTCTCGTGCGGCAGCCGATCACGCCGGCGGTGCGGCGCGCGCTCGCGCTCCAGGCCGCCTGGGGCGCGCGACTCGTCTACGGCGCGAACGTCCCCGGCGCGGCGCTCCAGCTGCTGCGCGTGCTCGGCGCTTCCGGGCTGCGCGGCGAACGCCCGCACCTCGTCGCGACCGGAGGCTCGTCCGCGCGCGGCATCGCCGGCTTCGTCTCGGCCGGCCTCGAGCTCGCCCTGCAGGTGCGCGAGGGACGGCTGCCCGCTCCGGCGCGCGTCTACGTGCCCGTCGGAACCGGGGGCACGCTCGCCGGTCTCGTGGCGGGGCTCCGCCTCGCGGGACTCGCGACGCGGGTCGTCGGCGTGCTCGTGACGGACATCCTGCCGCCGCATGCGGCGAGGCTCGCCGCACAGGCGCGCGCGACCCTGCGCTTCCTGCACCACCTCGACGCGGGCGTTCCCCTGCTGCCCGTCGGCGCGAGCGACTTCGACCTCGTGCGCGACGAGCTCGGGCCCGGTTACGGGGCCGCGACGCCGGCCGCCGAGCGGGCCGTGCGCATCGCGGCCGAGGCGGGGCTCGCACTCGAGACCACCTACACGGGAAAATGTCTGGCAGCGCTGCTCGCCCGGATCGGGCAAGCCTCGCCGGAGGAGCCGATCCTCTTCTGGAACACCTACAACGCGGTCGACGTCGCCGCGCGCGCGCCCGTCGCGCCGGACGAGGCCCTGCTCCCCCCGCGGCTGCGCCGCCTCGTCGCGCGCGCTTGAGCCGGGCGACGGAGGGTGGTACGAAGGAGCCGTGCGACCCCACCCGACGCCCCGCACCACCCGGCGCGGCTTCCTGCGCCTGGCCGGCGCGACGGCAGCCTTCGCCTCGCTGGCGCAGATCCGCGCGCTGCCAATCGCCGCGGCGCCTCCGACCGGAGGGCAGCGCTTCTTCGACGCCCAGGAGACGGAGATCCTGACCCGGATCGCCGAGCGCGTGTGCGACACCGGAGACCCCGCCGCGCTGCCCCTCGCCGAGACCGGCACGATCGCGAGCATCGACGCCTTCTGCCGCGGCCTCGATCCGGCGCTCACCGGAGAGCTCCCGCTCGCGCTGCGACTCTTCGAGTGGGGTCCCTTCGTCTTCGACTGGACCTTCACGCGCTTCACGCGCATGAGCGAGGCCGAGCGCGACGCCTCGCTCCGCGCCTGGATGACGAGCCGGCTCGCGATCCGGCGCCAGGCCTTCTGGGCGGTGCGCAACCTGTGCCTGCTCGGCTTCTACAGCCAGCCCGAGACCTGGCGCAGGATCGGCTACCAGGGCCCGCTCGTCGGCGCCGGGGCCGGCACGTGATCGCGAAGCTCCACGAGCAGGAAGGTGACCTCCTCGCATCGGCCGACGTCTGCGTGATCGGCTCGGGCGCGGGCGGCGCCGTGGCCGCCGCCCTGCTCGCCGAGGCCGGGCGCTCGGTCGTGCTCCTCGAGAAGGGGCCCTACTCCCGGAGCGCCGAGTTCACGCAGCGCGAGGACGCGATGCTGCCGCGCCTCTTCGAGGAGGCCGGCATGCGCCAGACGCAGGACGGCGGCCACGTGATCCTCCAGGGGCGCGGGGTCGGCGGCTCGACGGTGCACAACCTCTGCTACGCGTTCCGCACGCCCGAGCCGATCCTGCGCGTGTGGCGCGAGGAGCACGGCCTCGCGTCGCTGACGCCCGAGGCGCTGGTGCCTTGCTTCGAGCGGGTCGAGCGGGGCCTCGGCGTGAAGCCGATCCGCGAGGACGAGCAGAACTCGCTCAATCGCCTGCTGCGCGCCGGCGCCCTGCGCCTCGGCTGGTCGGGGCTCGTGGCCCGGCACAACCGGGAGGGCTGCGTCCAGTCGGGCTACTGCATCCTCGGCTGCACCTACGGCGCGAAGCAATCGATGCTCGTCACCTACGTGCCGCGCGCCGACGCGGCCGGGGCTCGCATCTACGCCGGGGCGGAGGTGGAGCGGATCGAGGCCCAAGGCGGCCGGGTGCGGCGCGTGCTCGGCCGCGTGGTCGACCCCGCCGGCGAGCCGCACGGAGCCCTCGAGGTGCAGGCGCGCGTCGTCGTGCTCGCCGCGGGCGCGGTGGGCTCCGCGGACCTCCTGCTGCGCAGCGGGATCGGAAGCCCCGAGCACGTCGGCCGACACCTCCACCTCCACCCCTCGGTGATGGCCGCCGGGATCTGGGACGAGCCGATCCACGCCTACCGCGGCATTCCGCAGAGCTACTACGTCGACGAGTTCATCGACCTCGAGCGCGACCCGCACTCCGGGTTCGTGCTGATGCCGATCGCGGGCTTCCCGGTGCTGACCGCCGTCAACATGCCCGGCTTCGGGCGCGACCATTTTGCGCTGATGCGCGACTACGCGAAGATGGGCGGCGTCCTCGCGCTGCTGCACGACCGCAGCGAGGGCAGCGTCGAGAGCGGCGACTCGCTCGCGCGCCCGCGGATCCGCTACGCGCTCGACGCCGGCGACCGGGCGCAGCTCACGCGAGGCCTGCGTCGCTGCGTGGAGCTGCTCTTCGCGTCGGGCGCGGCGCGCGTCGTCGTGCCCTATGCGCCCGAGCCCCTCGTGCTCGAGCGCGGCGCGAGCCTCGCACAAATCGATCAGCGCGAGGTGCGCGAGGGCGCGATCCCCCTCGCCTCGACGCACCCGCAGTCGACCTGCCGGATGGGCGCCGATCCGACCACCTCGGTCGTCGACGCCTTCGGCCACTGCCACGACGTCCGGGGCCTCTTCGTGGCGGACATGAGCGTGTTCCCGACCTCGCTCGGAGCGCCGCCGCAGCTCACGACCGCCGCGCTCGCGGATCGGACCGCGCACGCGATCCTCGACCGCTGGGAGGAGCTCTAGGCCTCTGGCTCAGCCGGAGGCGGGCGAGCGCCGCGGGTCGCGGTTCGGCGGCAGCCCCGCGAAGCAGCGCAGCACGTCCGTCTCGGTGATGAGGCCGAGGAGCCGGTCGTTCTCGAGCACCGGCAGGCAGCCGATCTTGTTCTCCGCCATCACCCGCGCGGCCGCCTCCACGGTCGCGTCGGGGTGCACGACCACGGGGGGCGCGGACATCACCCGGGCGATCTCGACCCCGTGCAGGAAGGCGCGGCGCCGGCCGTCGTCGATCCCGGAGAGGTTCGAGAGCGAGGCGCGCAGCAGGTCTCGCTCGGAGACCACGCCCACCAGCTTTCCGCCATGCACCACGGGCATGTGGCGCACACGGCCGAGCGTCATGATATCCTCGACTGTCGACAGCGTGTCGCTCTCACTGATCGTGACCATGTGATCGGGCATGATGTCGCGGACGCGGGCGGCTCGCATGGTGTGAATCTACTCCATGGCGCAGGACCGGGGGAACGAAAAAAAGCGGACCGGGAGGACCGGCAGAGTCGGGCGCGACGAGGCGGCCGACACCAGTGGGCGTCTCACCGCGCTCCCGGACCTGGTGCGCAAGGCCTTCAGCCTCGGGTTCTCGGGGTTCTTCCTGACCGAGGAGGCGATCCGCAAGGCCCTCGGCGACACCATTCCCAAGGACTGGACGGACTTCGCCGTCGACCAGAGCGAGCGCGCGCGCCGGGAGTTCCTCGAGCGCCTGAGCTTCGAGATCGCCCAGTCGCTCGACAAGGTGGACGTCGCGGCCGTGCTCCAGGAGCTGCTCCAGGGGCGCACCCTCGAGATCCGGGCGGAGATCCGGCTGGGCGAAAAGGAGCAGGGCCCGAGCCGCCACAGCGTGCAAGCGACGCTCCGCCGCGACGGGGAGGATCGGTGATCGGATCCGAGCCCCCCGTGGCCGCTGAGGGCCCGGGGAGCGAGGCGGTCGGCTGGGCGCTCGCGGCGGCGAGCGTGCTGTACGCCTTCCTGATCCACCACGGCATCGGACCCGGACCGGTCGGCGTCGAGCTGCGCTGGTACGAGCCCCGCGGCTTCCTGCTCCAATGGAGCTGGCTCGGGTGGGCCATGGGCAGCACGCTGCGCCTGCTCGTCGTGCTCTCGCTGCCCGCGCTCGCCCTCTCCCTCGGCGTCGTCGCTACGAGCGCCTCGGCCGTGGCCCGCGCGATCTCGGTGATCTGCGTGGTCGCGACGCCGCTCTTCCTCTTCTACGGCGACCAGGCCACCCCCGTGTGGGAGTGGTTCGGGTGGCGCGGCTCGGCGGTGATCGCGATGCTCGCCGTCTGCATCGGGCTCGCGCTCACCGCGCCGCTGCTCGCGGCGAGCTGGCTTCGCCTGCGCTGGCCCTTCCGCATCGCCGTCTACGCCCCCTTCGCGCTCGGCGCGATCGCCTTCCTGCGCAACGCCACCGGCACCGATCCCGGCCTGCGCTTCAACCTCTCGCCGTGGCCGGCGGTGCCGGTCTTCGGGCTCGAGGTGGCGGCCCTCTTCATCACGGCGTGGCTGCTGGGAATGGCCGTCGGGCTGCGCGGCGTGGCCGAATGGCGGCGCGAGCCGGGGGGCCGCTCGCGTCTCGTGATCGGCACGGCCGTCGGGATCGCGGTTCCGGTGGGCCTGCTCGCGCTGGGCTCCGAGCTCTCGCTCTTCCCCTTCCGGGTCGGCCGCGGTGCCTACGCGGCGACCGCACTCGTCTCCGCCGTCGCGATCGGCCTCGCCGCGAGCCTCGGCGTCCGCGGGGCCGCCGACGGGACGCGCCTGCGCAGCCTCTACTCGGGCGTGGGCGCCGCGCTGGTCCTGGTGCCGATCGTCGTCGGCCAGATCTGGGCGCGCGTCGACTACTGGGTGACGCGCGAGGAGCGTGCCCGCGAGATCATCGACGCGCTCCAGACCTGGTTCGATCGCGAGGGCATCTACCCGGACGAGCTCGACCTGCTGCTGGAGAGCGGGGACCTCGCCGCGATCCCGCGCCCCGCCATCGGCTTCGCGTTCCTGTACGACGGAGAGTTCCGCTATCGCAACTTCGGTACGAGCTTCCTGCTCGAGTTTCCGGCGCCTCGTTGGGTCGAGTGCGCCTACACGCCCCCCTTCGAGGACGAGGAGGCTGACGAGGGAGAGGAGGCCCCTTGGGAGCTCGAGGCGGGCGTCGAAGAGGGCATCCAGCTCGCCGAGTCCTGGTCCTGCCCCTCGCAGCCGCCCGAGCTCTGGTAGGGCCGTGGCGGGAGTCCGGATCAGCGCCGCGCAGCGCGCGTACCGCGCGCGACGCATCGGCGTGACCTTCGGCCGCGTCTACCTCGGAATCCGCGCCCACCGCTTCCTCGCCCGGCGGCTGCGTCCCCGCGACATGCCGGAGCGCTGGCGCCGTTTCCATCGCCAGAGCGCGCGGACGATCTACGACACTGCCATCGAGCTCCAGGGACTGATCCTGAAGGGCTGCCAGTTCCTCGGATCCCGCGCCGACGTGCTGCCGCGCGAGTACGTCGAGGTGCTGGCCAGGCTCCAGGACCGCGTCCCGCCGCGTCCCTTCCCCGTGGTGAAGGCGACCGTGGAGCGCGAGCTCGGCGCGGATCTCGCGCAGGTCTTCCGCTCCTTCTCGACCACCCCCGTCGCCTCGGCTTCCCTGGCGCAGGTGCACGCGGCCGAGCTCCACGACGGTGAGCGCGTGGCGGTCAAGGTGCAGTACCCCGAGATCGAGACCCTGGTGCGCAGCGACCTCGCCAACGTGCGCACGCTGTTCCGGGCCGTGGGCCTGCTCGAGAGCGACTTCGACCTGATGCCGCTCGTCGACGAGCTCGCGGAGCAGATGCCCCGCGAGCTCAACTTCGTGAACGAGGGCCACAACGCCGAGGCGATCGGGCGTCGCTTCAAGGACCGCGAGGACGTCGCGGTCCCGCGCATCCACTGGGAGTTCACGACGCGCCGCGTCCTCGTGATGGAGTACGTGGACGGGATCAAGATCACGGACCTCGCGGGCCTGCGCGACGCGGGGCTCGACCCAGCGCGGGTGTCGCAGCTCCTCGTCGAGGCCTACTGCGAGCAGGTCCTCCACCACGGATTCTTCCACGCCGATCCGCACCCGGGCAACCTCCTCGTGCAGCGCCGGCCGTCGGGGGAGCCGCGGCTCGTCTTCCTCGACTTCGGCCTCGCCAAGGAGCTCCCGCCGCGCTTCCGGCAGGGCGCGGTGGACTTCGCGGCGGCCCTGCTGCGCGGCGAGCCCGACGCGATGGCCGAGGCACTCCTCGAGCTCGGCTTCGAGACGCGCGACGGCCGCCCGGAGGCGCTCGGCGAGATCGCGCGCTTCATCCTCGACATCGGGCAGCGCTTCCGGCACGGAGTGCGCCTCGACAGCGATTTCGGCGAGCGCTTCGGACGCGAGATCCCGGACCGCATCCGCGAGAACCCGATCGTGCGCATTCCGACGCACCTCGTGCTGCTCGGCCGGGTGATCGGCCTCCTCTCCGGCGTGAACCGCTCGCTCGGGGCGCGGATCGACCTCGCGCGTACGATCTTCCCCTACGTGATGGGCGTGCGACGCAGCGACTGATGCCGGGCACGTGGCGCGCCCGGCTCGCGACCCGCCTGGCCGCACCCGTCGACGGGGCCTCCATCGGGGCGTTCCGGATCGCGTTCGGCGCGATCCTGCTCTTCGAGGTGCTCGACTACTTCCGGCGCGGCTGGATCGCGCGCTACTGGATCGACCCCGGCTGGCACTTCGCCTACTGGGGCTTCGAATGGGTCCGACCGTGGCCGGGATCGGGCATGCTCTGGCACTTCGCGGCGCTGGCGGCGCTCGCCGCGTGCATCGCGCTCGGGCTCGCAACCCGCGCGGCGGCGGCGCTCTTCTGTGCGGGCTTCACGTACGTGTTCCTGATCGACCAGGCGCGTTACATGAACCACCTCTACCTCGTGTGCCTGCTCTCCGGCCTCGTGGCGATCGTCCCGTCGGGCCGCGCCCTCTCGCCGGGCGCGCTGTGGCGCAGGGACGAGCGCTCGCCGTGGGTGCCCGCCGGGGCCCTGCATCTGCTTCGCGCGCAGTTCGCGATCGTCTACGTCTTCGGCGGCCTCGCCAAGCTGAACCCCGATTGGATCTCGGGGGCGCCCATGCGCATGGCACTGGCCGGAGCTCCGCCGCTCGGACCGCTCGAGCCGCTGCTGGCCACTGAGTGGGCCGTGCGCTTCTTCGGCTTCGGCGGGCTCGCCTTCGACCTGCTGATCGTGCCGGCACTCCTCTGGAAGCCGACCCGCCCCTGGGCCGTGGCGGCCTCGGTCACCTTCCACTTGTCGAACGCCCGGATGTTCCGGATCGGGATCTTCCCGTGGCTCATGCTCGCGGCCACGACGCTCTTCCTCGAGCCCGACTGGCCGCGACGCGCGATCGCGCGCCTCGGCCTGCCGGTGCGGCCCCCCAGGGCGTCGGGTGCGGCGGAGCCCGCGCCGGACTGGCTCCTCGCGGTCCTCGCGCTCACCCTCGCCGTGCAGGTCCTCCTGCCGCTGCGCCACTTCCTGTATCCGGGCGATCCGAGCTGGACCGAGGAGGGCCACCGTTTCGCCTGGCGGATGAAGCTGCACGTGAAGCAGGCCACGCGGCCGCGCTTCGAGATCGTGGCGGATGGCCGCCGCTTCGACGTCGACGTCGACGCCCACCTCGGGCGCTGGCAATCGCTGCGCATGGCGACGCGGCCGCACCTGATCCATCAGTTCTGCCGGCACCTGGCCGAGGCCGTGCGCGCGCGGGGCGCCACCCAGGTGCAGTGCTTCGCCGACGTCCGCGTGGCGCTCAACGGCCGCCGCCTGCGGCCGCTCGTCGACCCGCGCGTCGACCTCGCGGCCGAGCCGCGCTCGTGGCTTCCGGCCGCGTGGATCCTGCCGCTGGACGAGCCCCTGCCCCCGCCCTGGCGGCCTCCGCGCCGCCCGGGCAGGGGCGGCGGCGAGGGCTGAGGGGCGCTCAGGCTTCCTCCTCGGAGGAGCCACCCTCCTCGCGGGTGAAGGTGACGAAGGCCATCGCGGGGCGCTTCGAGGAGTCGCGCATCGCGAACTGGATCGCGTCGAGCTTCCAGCCACGGCCGGTCCACTCGTTCAGGATCTGCTCGAGCCTCGCGTCGCTGACCTCGCTCGTCTCCACGACCTTGTAACGGATCGACATGTGCCTAGCTCGCGAGCCGAGCCGCGAGCTCCTTTGCGGCGTAGGTCAAGATGAGATCCGCGCCGGCGCGCTTGATCGCGAGGACCGCCTCGTGCATCGCGCGCGGACCGTCGAGCCAGCCGCGCTCCGCGGCCGCGTGGATCATCGCGTACTCCCCGGACACGTGGTACGCCGCGAGCGGCGCGTCGAAGCGCCGCCGGGCCTCGGCCAGGACGTCGAGGTAGGGGAGCGCGGGCTTGACCATCAGCAGGTCCGCTCCCTCCTCGAGGTCGAGCTGCATCTCGCGCAGCGCCTCGCGCGCGTTCGGCGGGTCCATCTGGTAGCTGCGGCGATCGCCGAAGCGGGGCGCGCTCTCCGCGGCGTCGCGGAAGGGGCCGTAGTAGGCGCTCGCGAACTTGGCCGCGTAGGCGAGGATCGCGACCCCTTCGAAGCCAGCCGCGTCGAGGGCGCCGCGGATCGCCGCCACGCGGCCGTCCATCATGTCGGAGGGGGCGACCACGTCGGCTCCGGCCCGGGCGTGCGAGAGGGCGGAGGCGGCGAGACGCGCGAGCGTCGGATCGTTCGCGACGTCGCCGCCCTCGACGATCCCGCAGTGGCCGTGGTCGGTGTACTCGCACAGGCACACGTCGGTGACGACGCAGAGATCCGGGACCGAGCCCTTGATCGCACGGGCCGCGCGCTGCACCACGCCGTCCGGGGCGTCCGCCTCCGAGCCGCGCGCGTCCTTCTCGTCGGGGACACCGAAGAGCAGCACCGCCGGGATCCCGAGGTCCGCGACCGCCTTGGCCTCTTCCACGACCCGGTCGACCGAGAAGCGGTGGACGCCCGGCATCGAGGCCACGGGCTCGCGAACGCCCCGCCCCTCCACGACGAAGAGCGGAAGCACGAGGTCGTCGCGCGACAGGCGCGTCTCCCTCACCATGCGGCGCAGCGTCTCGGTGCGGCGCAGGCGCCGCAGGCGGGTGGTGGGAAAGCTCAAGGTGTTCCTCCCGTGCGGCGGCGGGCGGCCTCGGAGAGCGCCGCCACGAGCTCCGCGGCGCCCGCGCCGGCCGGCACGGCGTCCGGCTCGATCCCCCGACGTCGTAGCGCCTCGGCGGTGACGGGTCCAATCGCGGCCACGAGACAGCCCCGGACCGCCTCCCTCGCCGGGGCGTCGAGCAGCTCGGCGAAGGTCCGCACCGTCGAGGGACTGGTGAAGGTGAGGGCTCCGATCTCGCCGCGCACGAGCCGCCCGCGAAGCGCCTCCGCGTCGACCGGCGCCGGGACCGTGCGATACGCCGCCACCGCCTCGACCAGGGCCCCGGCCTCGCGCAGCCGCTCGGCCAGGACCTCGCGGCCCTCCTCGGCGCGCGGGAGCAGGAAGCGACGCCCGGCCGGGGAGCCGCGGGCCGCGATCGCGGCGGCGAGCCCCTCGGCGTCGTGCCGCTCCGGCACGGCCTCCACGCACAGCCCCGCCTCGCGGGCCGCCTCGGCCGTGCGGGGGCCGACGCAGAAGACGCGACCCGGGAACGCTCCGAGCGGGCGCCCGCGCGCCCGTGCGCGGGCCGCGAAGGCGCGCACGGCGTTCGCGCTCGCAAAGAGCAGGGCGTCGTAGCCGTCGAGCGAAGCGAGCGCCGCGTCCACGCCCGAGGCATCGGTCGGCGGCTCGATCCGGATCAAGGGGACCAGCTCGGGCCGGGCCCCTGCGGCCCGCAGCGCCGCCGCGAGCTCCCCCGCCTGCTCCTCCGGACGGCTCACGAGGACGCGCATCCCGAAGAGCGGGAGCCGCTCGAACCACGCGAGCTCCGCGCGCAGGCGCACCACGTTTCCCACCACGACGACCGCCGGAGCGGCGAGCCCGGCGGCGAGCGTCCGGGCGACGAGCTCCCCGAGCGGCGCCTCGACCACACGCTGGGTCGGGAGCGCGCCCTCCATCACGACGGCGGCCGGAGTCGCTGGATCGAGACCGCCCGCGAGCAGCCGCGTCGCGATCGCATCGAGGTTGCGCATGCCCATCACGATCACGAGTGTGTCGGTCGCGCTCGCGAGCGCCTCCCAGCGCGTCTCGCGCGCGACGGCACTCGGGTCCTTGTGGCCAGTCACGACCGCGAACGACGCCGCGTGACGCCGGTCGGTGACGGGGATCCCCGCGTAGGCGAGCGCTCCCACCGCCGCCGAGATCCCGGGCACCACCTCGAAGCCGACCCCGGCCGCGGCGCAGGCGCTGGCCTCCTCGCCGCCGCGCCCGAAGACGAAGGGGTCGCCGCCCTTGAGGCGGACCACGGTCCGGCCTTCGCGCGCGAGGCGCACGAGCAGCGCGTTGATCTCCTCCTGGGCGCGCGTGGGCGCATCGTGGCCGCGCTTGCCGACGTCGATGCGCAGCGCGGAAGCCGGCGCGAGCTCGAGGAGCTCCGTCGATGCCAGCGCGTCGTAGACCACCGCGTCCGCCTCGCGGAGCGCCGCGGCCCCGCGCACCGTGATGAGATCCGGGTCGCCGGGCCCGGCCCCGACGAGGATCACCCGCCCGGTCCTGGGAGCGCGCGACGCCGAGCTCACGCGCCGCTCCGGAGCTCGGCGAGGAGCTCCCGGCCGCCGTCCGCGAGCAGCGCCTCGGCGACGCTCCGTCCCAGCTCCGCCGCCCCGCTCGCCGCCGACACGCCCTCGGCGCGGATCACGCGCGCCCCGTCCGTGCTGGCGAGAAGGGCGCGCAGCGTGAGCTCGTCGTCCGCGATCTCTGCGAGCGCGGCGAGGGGCACGAAGCAGTCGGCGCCGAGCCGGGCCAGGCAGCCGCGCTCGGCCGCGACGCGCGCGGCCGTCTCGGCGTGGTCGAGGGCGGCCGCGTCGCGCGCCACGGGATCGCCCCGTCGGCCCTCGATCGCGAGTGCGCCCTGCGCCACCGCCGGCAGCATGCGCTCGGGCGCGATGCGCTCGTGGATCCGCTCCGCCAGACCGAGGCGCTCGAGCCCGGCGCAGGCCAGGACCACGGCGTCGAGACCCTCGGTCTCGAGCTTGCGCAGGCGCGTCGGAACGTTCCCGCGCATGGGCACCACGGCGAGGTCGGGCCGCGCGAGGTGCAGCTGCGCCGCGCGCCGCACGCTTCCGGTTCCGACCCGCGCAGCGTGGGGCAGCGCGTCGAGGGTCGCGCCCGCTTTGCGCCCGACCAGCGCGTCGCGCGGGTCCGCGCGCTCGGGGAAGGCCACCAGGGCGAGGTCGGGGTGGAGCTCCGCCGGGAGGTCCTTCGCGCTGTGCACGGCGAGGTCCGCCCGGCCGTCGAGGAGCGCCTCCTCGATCTCCTTCACGAAGAGCCCCTTGCCTCCGACCTTCGCGAGCGAGATGGCCTGGATCCGGTCCCCGGTCGTCGAGAGCGGCACGAGCTCGACGCTGACGCCGAGGGCCGACTCGAGCCGTGCCGCGACCAGCCGAGCCTGCGCCACTGCGAGCTCGCTCGCGCGCGTCGCGACGCGCACCCGCGTCATTCGCGGTCCGCGGGATCCGCATCGGTCTCGGCGTCGAGGTCGAAGAGCACCCGCGCCACCTCGAGCGTGGCCACGCCGTCCTCCCGCTCGGCGGCGCGGCGCAGCTGGGTCACGGGCTCGTGCAGCAGCTTGTTCACGATGGCGCGGGTCAGGTGCAGGACCGCCTCCCGCTCGTCGTCGCCGAGCCGCAGGCGCCCCACGACGCGCTCGAACTCCGCCAGGCGGATGGCCTCGGCGCGCTCGCGCAGGTGACGGATCGTCGGAACCGCGCGCAGCGCCGCGAGCCAGCCGTCGAAGCGCTGCTTCTGCTCGTCGAC
>Ga0214473_10003957_pt1 | contig 17842 bp, 17 predicted proteins | sample RVTome_7_FD_203509 | JGI IMG/M metagenome (GOLD analysis project Ga0214473, IMG submission 203509) | Soil microbial communities from uranium-contaminated site in the Upper Colorado River Basin, Wyoming, United States - RVT98D197 | ecosystem: Environmental > Terrestrial > Soil > Contaminated >... | reverse complement strand
CTGCAGTCGTTCGCGGAGCCGATTCTTGGGTTTTTCGAGCAGGCAAGGAAACTGATCGAGCGATCGGCGTGCGAACCGTTCTACACGGGGTCGGTCCCGCACCCCAACTGAGGGAGGTCCCCCGGCGGATTTTTTCCGGCGGCGGACGGTTGTGTGGTAAAATCCAAAACAACTTTATAAAATCAACGGGTCGGTTCAGCATGGGGAAAGTCCACTACGGCAACGTCCTCTCCGGGGATCCCGCGTGCCGGGATTACATCCAGAAAGGCGTCGAGCGCGGCATCGAGAGCCGGATCATCGACTCCTGGAGGCGGTGCAACCAGGCGGGGCTCAGCCCTTTCGTACGGAACGCCCCCGCGCCGATCGAAACCTACAAATTCAAGATGCGGATCGAGCAGAACCTCGAGATCGTCGAGCTGTTCCAGTTTTACATGCGCCGTTTCTCGGGGATGCTGGAGCAGCTGGGCGCCTGCTCCTTCGTCTGCGACATCGACGGGTACATCCTGTCGCGCGTGGGGTACGGCAAGGCGCTGAATTTCTTCGACAACGTATCTCTCTTCGAGGGGAGCAACTGCAGCGAGGAATTCCTCGGGACGAACGCGCCCGGCCTGGCCCTGGTCACCCGCGAGCCGGTCATGGTGACGGCCGACGAGCACTACGCGAAGATCTGTCACCCGGCCTTCTGCGCCGCGTCCCCGATCCTCGACGAGGACCGGAACCTCCTCGGCTGCGTCGACATCACGAAATTCTTCGACCACCACATCTCCGACGAGTTGAAGAAGCACCTCCTGAACCTCGCCATCTCCCTGTCCGACATGATCCGCAACGAGGTCTTCCTCGGCCGCCTCGCCAGGTCCTACCCGGTCCACTATCCCGGGCGGTCGACGTTGCAGGCCGGTCCGAACGACCCCGGAAGCGGGGACCACCCGGAGCGCAAGCCGCGGCTCTCCTTCGCCCGCATCGTCGGCGCGGCCCCGCCGCTCGCCAAAGCGGTGCAGACGGCGAGGACGTACGGCCGCAAGGAGGGGAACATCCTCATCCTCGGGGAGACCGGGACCGGAAAAGAGCTCTTCGCCCAGGCGATCCACGATGAGGGCCGGCGCGCGAACGGCCCCTTCGTGACGGTCAACTGCGCGGCGATCCCGCTGGAGCTGGCGGAAAGCGAGCTGTTCGGGTACGAACGGGGGGCGTTCACGGGGGCCAGGACGGAGGGGCACCCGGGAAAGTTCGAAATGGCCCACCAGGGGACCATCTTCCTCGACGAGATCAACTCGATGCCGCTGCCGATCCAGGCGAAGATCCTGCGCGTCGTGGAGACGAAACGGGTCACGCGGATCAACGGGAAGCGGGAGATCCCGGTCGACGTGCGGATCATCGCGGCGAGCAACCGGGTGCTTGCCGACGAGGTGGCCGCCGGGGCGTTCCGCAAGGACCTCTTCTACCGGCTGAACGTCCTTCCGTTGCGGGTTCCCGCGCTGCGGGAGTTGAAGGAGGACATCCCCGCCCTTCTCGACGCCTTCTTCCAGACGTGCGCGGAGGAGCACGGCGTCTGCCGGAAACGGATATCGCCGGAAGCGTTGCGGCACCTGGTCTCGTACGACTGGCCCGGCAACGTGCGGGAGCTGAAGAATTGCTCGGAATACCTCTGCTTCACCGTGGAAACGGACGAGGTCGCGGAGCATCACCTCCCACCCGAGATCCTCGCCCGGAGGAGCGAGGCGCCCGAGCCGCCGGCGGCGCCGGAGGAGCCGAAGAACCTCGGGTCGCTCGAGCGGATGTTCCTCATCGAGACGATGCGCAGGTTCCACGGAAACGCGGTCGAGGCCGCGAAGACGCTCGGGATCTCCCGGAGCACCCTGTACCGCAAGCTCAAGAAATACGGGATCACCCCCTAAGGGGGTTTCCTTGACGGTCGCCGCCCCGCGCGAATACGGGCATTTCATCGACGGGTCGTGGCGGGAGCCGGCTTCCGCCGCGCGCATCGATGTCGTGAACCCGGCCACCGGGGAGCTGCTCGCCCGCGTCCCGGCCGGGGACTCCTCCGACGTCGACGCGGCGGTCGACGCGGCGGGGAAGGCGTTCGGGAAGTGGGGGAGATCGTCCCCCGGCGAACGCCAGAGGGTCCTGCTGGAGATCGCGGCGCGGATCGAGCGGCGCGCGATCGATTTCGCCCTTCTGGAGACGCAGAACGTCGGCAAGCCGATCCGCGAGACCCGGTCCATCGACATCCCCGCGACGATCGACCACTTCCGGTACTTCGCCGGGGTCCTCCGGCACATCCAGGGGCACACGCAAACGATCAGCCCGTCGATGCTCCACTTCACCCTGCGCGAGCCGCTAGGGCCCATCGCGGCCATCGTCCCGTGGAACTACCCGCTCCTGCTCGCGGCGTGGAAGCTGGCGCCGGCGCTGGCGGCGGGGAACACGGTCGTCCTGAAGCCGGCCGAGCAGACGCCTCTCACCGTTCTGGAGCTCGCGGCGGAACTCGCCGATCTCCTGCCACCGGGCGTTTTCAACGTCGTCACGGGGTACGGCCCCGACGCCGGGGCGCCGCTCGCCCGCCACCGAGGGATCCGGAAAGTGGCGTTCACCGGAGAGACGGCCACCGGCAGGCTGATCCTTCAGTACGCCGCGGAGAACATCGTCCCGGCGACGGTGGAGCTCGGGGGGAAGAGCCCCCAGATCGTCTTCCCCGACGCGGACATCGACCGGGCGGTCGAAGGGGCCGTGAACGGGATCTGCCAGTGCCAGGGGGAGGTCTGCTTCGCCGGCTCCCGCCTGTTCCTCCACCGGGACGTTCACGACGTGTTTCTCGAAAAGCTGGCCGCGAAGATGTCGGGTCTTGCGGTCGGCGACCCTACGAAGGAGGAAACCCAGGTCGGCTCTCTCATATCCCGGGAGCAGCTCGACCGGGTCGTCTCCTACATCGAGACGGGGAAAAAGGAAGGGGCGCGGCTGGTGTGCGGGGGGACGCGGCCGGACGATCCGTCCCTCGCGCGCGGATCCTTCCTGACCCCCGCGCTCTTCGACGGGGTCCGGAACGGAATGCGGATCGCCCAGGAGGAGATCTTCGGCCCCGTCCTCTCCGTCATCCCGTGGAGCGACGTCGACGCGATGATCGCGGAGGCCAACGGCGTGGCGTACGGCCTGGCGGCCGGCGTCTGGACGCGGGACCTTTCGGCCGCGGTCCGCACGGCCAAGGCGCTGCAGGCGGGGACGGTCTGGGTCAACATGTACGGGTACGTCGGCGCGGGAGGGCCGTTCGGCGGCTACAAGGAGAGCGGCTTCGGGAGGGAGACCGCCTTCGAGACGCTCTCCCACTACACCCAGACCAAGAGCGTCTACATCGGCACTTCCGAAAAAAAGACCGGGGGGCGGTGACCGCGGGCGAACCCCGGCCCGGTGCCTTTTCAGGCGCCCTTCCTCCGGTAGGCGCCGCTCCTTCCGCCCTCCTTCGAGAGCAGGAAAACGTCCCCGATCGAGATCCCCCGGTCCGCTCCCTTGCACATGTCGTAGATCGTGAGCGCGGCGACCGACGCCGAGACCATCGCCTCCATCTCCACGCCGGTCCGGTCGAACGCCTTCACGGTGCTCGTGACGACGACCGTCCCCCGCTCCCCGTCCACCTCGAAATCGACCGACGCTTCGGTGAGCGCGATCGGGTGGGCCAGCGGGATCAGGTCGCTCGTCTTCTTCGCCGCGGCGATCCCCGCGATCCGGGCGATCCCGAGCACGTCGCCCTTCTTCATTCCGCCGGCCGTGATCGCGGCGACCGTCTCCTTCTTCATGAGGACCGTGGCGCGCGCCGCCGCCGTGCGGCGCGTCGGATCCTTCTCCCCCACGTCCACCATCACGGCCCGCCCGCCGTCGTCGAAATGGTTGAACGGCATGCCCGCTCCCTCCTCTAAGAAATCCGCTCGATGGCGTCCCCGGGAGAAACCTTGCCGGGTTCGACGACCCGGGCGAAGATCCCCTCCCTCGGCATTACGCAGTCGCCCGCCTGATGGTAGATGGCGCACCGGGTGTGGCACTCCTTCCCGATCTGCGTCACCTCGAGGATCGCCTCCCCGATGCGGAACCGCGCCCCCACCGGAAGCTCCGTCAGCGGGATCCCCTCGGTGGTCACGTTCTCGGCGAAGTCGCCGGCCGACACGGAGAGCCCCTTTTGCCGCATCTTTTCGATGCTCTCGGCCGCCAGGAGGCTCACCTGGCGGTGGCCGTCGCCGGCGTGGGCGTCCCCCAGGACCCCGTGGTCCGCGACGAGCGCGACCGACGGGACCGGTTTCTTCCGCTCCCCCTTCCGCTCGCTGACGCAGACCGCGGCGACCCGCGCGCGCGCCCCGCTCCCCCCCGATGGGTTCATCCGCGCTACCTCCGGGGAACGATTATCTCACGGGCGCCCAGCCGCCGCACGAGGTCGAACCTCCCCGCATCCCAATAATTGGAAATCCGTCCCACGATTGCGTCAAGGAAAACCTCCTCGTCAATCGTTTTACTGTTTATAACAGCAGCCGTTGCCGAAAAAGATTTTACTATCCAATAGATGCCATGGCTTCATGCCGGTCTCGGAAACACCGTTATATAGGCATGTGTATTGCGATACCTTTTCTCTACATTACATTCAAGGAGGGATTCCATGGGGGCCATCGTACGGAAAGAATACGATCATTTCATCGGTGGAAACTGGAGGAAATCCGGTTCGGGAAAAACCATCGACGTCCTGAATCCGGCAACGGGGGAACTGCTGACCCGCGTGCCGGCAGGGGATTCCCGGGACGTCGACGCGGCGGTCGCAGCCGCCAGGGAGGCGTTCGTCACCTGGGGGAAGATCTCCGCCGTCGAGCGACAGGGGATCCTGCTGGAAATCGCCAACCGGATCCAGAAGCGGGCACGGGACTACGCGGAGCTGGAAACCATGAACGTCGGGAAGCCGATCCGCGAAGCGGTGAACATCGACATCCCGGCGGCGATCGACCATTACCGGTATTTCGCCGGTGTGCTGCGGGACATCCAGGGTCTTACCCAATCCATCGACCAGAACATGCTGCACCTCACCCTTCGGGAACCGCTCGGCGTGGTCGGGCACATCCTGCCGTGGAACTTTCCGCTCCTGCTCGCGGCGTGGAAACTGGCTCCCTCGCTGGCGGCCGGGAACACGGTGGTGATGAAGCCGGCGGAGCAGACCCCCCTCACCCTCCTCGAGCTCGCCAACGACCTGCGGGAGGTCCTCCCGCCGGGAGTCCTGAACGTCGTCACCGGGTACGGGCCGGAGGCGGGGGCCCCCCTGGCCAGCCATCCCGGGATCCGGAAGGTGTCCTTCACGGGCGAGACCACGACGGGGCGGCTCATCCTGCAGTACGCATCGGAGAACATCGTCCCCGCCACCATGGAGCTGGGCGGGAAGAGCCCGCACATCATCTTCCCGGACGCGAACGTCGAACGGGCCATCGAAGGGGTACTGATCGGGGTCTTCTTCAACCAGGGGGAGGTCTGCACCGCCGGATCCCGTCTGTTCGTGCACGACGCCATCCACGACTCCTTCGTCGAAAAACTGGTCGCCAAGGTCAAGGGGATCAAGGTCGGCGACCCGATGAAGGAGGACACCCAGCTGGGGGCGATCGTCTCCAGGGAGCAGATGGAGAAGATCCTCTCGTACGTGGAGATCGGAAAGAAGGAGGGTGCGACCCTCCTGTGCGGCGGGACGCGGCCGTCCGACCCGGCCCTCTCCAAAGGGTTCTTCGTCAACCCGACGATCTTCGGAGGAGTCCGCAACCGGATGCGGATCGCGCGGGAGGAGATCTTCGGCCCCGTGGTTTCCGTGATCCGGTGGAACGATTACGACGCCATGATCGCCGAGGCCAACGACACCCCCTACGGGCTCGCCTCGGGGCTCTGGACGGAGAATCTCCCCCTGGCCGTCAATACCGCCAAGGCGTTGCAGGCGGGGACCGTCTGGATCAACAATTACAACAGTCTCTACGCCGGGGCACCGTTCGGCGGGTACAAGAAAAGCGGTTTCGGAAGAGAGTGCGCCTTCGAAACGCTGCAATACTATACCCAGACAAAGAGCATCTTCGTCTCGACGGCGGAGAAGCCGATAGGCCTTTACTAGGAACGGGGGACAAAGACCGTGGATCTTCGCTTCTCGGAGAGAGCGCTGGGACTTCTGGCGGAGATCCACGGCGAAAACCGGTCGGACACCCTCGTGATCCTCATCGGGGGCGGCTGTTGCGAGAACACCGCCCCCATCCTGATGAAGAACTTCCGTGTGGGGCAAAGCGACCGACTTCTCGGGGAGGCGGAGGGGATCAAGGTATACGCGGCGGCGGAGATGTATCCCCTCGTCTCCGCCACGCCTTCGATCATCGACGTGACGGACGGGCGGGGGGCGGGCAGCTTCTCGCTGGAGATCCCCCGCGGCGTCCGGCTTACGCTGCGACCCCTTCCGGGGTAGACGAAACCGTGGGGATCGGGGCGGCCCGTTCCAGGTGCGGCGGTAACGCCGTTCCCGGAAGCATCTCCGCGCCTACCCCAGGAGATGGACATCCACTTTCTCGCCCGCGGCGAAGAAGGTTTTGTCGGCCGGAAGAACCGCAAGGGCGTCGGCGAGAACCATCGTCCGAAGGATCCCGGTGTTCTGGTCCCCGGCGGAAGAGGCGAAATATTCGCCGCTCCGGACCTCGATCCCGACCCGAAGGAAGTTCACCTTCCCCGCTTTTTTCCGCACCTCTCCGGTGAGGGTCGCCTTGACCAGCGGCCGCACCACCCTTTTTCGCCCCATCATCCGGAGAAGCGCGGGCCGGACGAACGCCTCGAACGTGATCAGCGCGGATACCGGGTTCCCCGGGAGGGAGAAGACCGGCTTTCCGTCCTTCATCCCGAAGGCGGTCGGTCCGCCCGGCTTGATGTCGACCCTCCAGAAGCGGGAGGTGACCCCCATCTCCGCCAACACCTCCCGCACCAGGTCCCGGTCGCCCGCCGACACCCCCGCGGTGGTGACCAGGGCGTCCGCCTTCAACCCTTCCGAGATCTTTTCCGTGTGGCTTTCCAGGTCGTCGCGCGCAATGCCGAGGAGCACCGGCTCGGCGCCCGCTTCCCGGACGGCGGCGGCGATCGCCAGGCTGTTGCTGTTGATGATCGCGCCGGGGGACGGCGGCTCCCCGAGCTCGATCAGCTCGTCGCCGGTGGACAGCACCGCGACCCGGACCTTCCGGTAGACCGGGACGAACGCCTTCCCGAGGGAGGCCAGCATGCTGATCTCCGGCGGACGGAGAGGCGTCCCTCCCTGAAGGACCACGTCCCCCTCCCGCACGTCCTCCGCGCGGAACCGGATGTGCTGACGGACCGTCACCCTCCCCTTCACGACGACGTGGTCGTCCGCAACCGAAGTCTCCTCGAACGGGACCACCGCATCACAGCCGGCGGGGATCGGCGCGCCGGTCATGATCTTGACGGCGCATCCGGGCGTAACAACGGCCGACGCGGATCCCCCGGCCGGGATGTACCCTGTGATCTTCAGGCGCGCCGGCCCGCGGCAATCGTCCGCCCGGACGGCGTACCCGTCCATCGCGGAGTTGTCGCAGAACGGGAGGGGCCACGGCGCGGCGATGTCCTCCGCGAGGATCCTGCCCAGCGCCCGGCCGGTCTCGACCCGCTCGGTGCCCAACGGGGCGACGCTCTCCAGTACGATGCTCCTCGCTTCCTCATAGGTCGGCATGTGCGACCTTCCCCCCTTCCAGCACGATCGCCCCGCCGTTGAGCCGGGCCGGATGGTCCGGGTCGTGCGAGGTCATCACCACGGTCGTCCCCCGGGACGGCAGCGAGGCGATCACCGTTTCGAGCAGGACGGCGGTCTCCCGGTCGATGTTCGCCAGCGGCTCGTCGAGGAGGAGGACCTCCGGGTCCAGCGCCAGCGCGCGGGCCATCGCCACCCTCTGCGCCTCCCCGCCGGAAAGTTTCCGTGCGTCGCGGTCGCGGAAACCTTCGAGACCCACCGTTTCCAGCGCCCGGTCTACCGCCCGAAGCGTAGCCTCCCCCGCGATCCCCCTCGCCTTCAGCCCGTACGCCACGTTCCGGAACACCGTCCCATCGAAGAGGTACGGGGACTGGTGGAGCAGGGTGACCTTCCGACGCCGCCTCCTCACGATATCGCTCTTCCAGTCGATCCGCTCCCCCGCGTAGAAGATTTCCCCGGTGGTGGGAGGAGTCAGGAACGCGAGGATGCCCAGCAGCGTGCTCTTTCCCGCGCCGTTGGCGCCCGTGAGCGTGTAGAGGCGACCCGCCGCGAGCGTCAGCGAGTCGATGTCGACCGCGACGTTCGATCCGTACCGCTTGGTGATCGACAGGAGCCGGTACCGTTCCGTCAAGCGCCTACCTCCGCTGGAGGAGACTGAGGAACAGGTTGACGATCAGCGCCACGGTCATGAGAACGATCCCGAGCGCCATCCCGAAGGAGAACTCCCCCTTGCTTGTCTCGAGGGCGATGGCGGTCGTCATCGTCCGCGTGTACCCACGGATGTTCCCGCCGAGCATCATCGCCACGCCGACTTCGGCGACGACCCGCCCGAAGCCGGCGATCACGGCGGCGAACACTCCGAACCGGATCTCGCCGACCAGCGTTGCGGCGGCGCGGAACGGCCCGGCCCCCAGCGTGAGCGCCGTGGGGAGGATTCGCGAGTCCGCGCCCCGGACCGACGCGAGGGTGTAGTTCGCCACGATCGGGGAGGCGAGCAACGTTCCTCCGATCACGATCGCCGTGGGAGTGAAGAGCAGCCCCAGGCCCCCGAGCGGGCCTTGCCGGCTCAGGAACCCGTAGACGAGTAGCCCCACCACCACCGTGGGGACCGCCATGAGGGTGTTCAGCGCGGTGACGGCGAACCCCGAAAGGCGGGAGTCGGTGAGCCCGACGGCAAGGCCCACCGGGACGCCGAAGAGCGCGGCGAAGACCGTCGCCCCCGCGGAGACCAACAGGGAAGTGCGGACCGCGTCGAGCACATCGGGGGAGAACGACCCGATCAGGCGCAGGGCAGCGGCGAAGGAGGAAACCAGGAAATCCAACCGGCGGCCCCGATGCGCTTCAGGTCACGGATACGGTCAGGCGTCGAGGCCCAGGATCACGCTGGACGCCTTGACGAGAGCGCAGACGTGGTCGCCTTTGGCCAGGAGGAGACGTTTCGCGCTCTCCTCGGTGACGATGGCCGTCAGGACGCTCTCCCCAGGGAGGACCACCGTCGCCTCGGCATTTACCGGCCCGTGCACGATCCGGCTCACCGTCCCGCACAACAAGTTCCGCGCGCTGACCTTCGCGTTGTGGAGATCCTTTCCAAGGATTACGGAGCTCGCCTTGAAGAAGGCGTACGCCTCCATCCCGGGCTTGAGGCCCAGGACCCCGGCGCTCTCGTTCGTGACGACCGCGCAGAGGGTCTCCCCTCCCGAAAGCGCGATGGTGACTTCCGTGCTGACGGCCCCTTTGCGGACCTCCTTCACCTTGCCCAGAAACACGTTCCTCGCGCTGACCCTCATCGCGACCCTCCGAAGCAGGGAGTAGAGGCGCCCCACGTCCCCGAGACGCCCCTCGAGGCGCCCGATGAACCTTTGATGCTCGCCCTGCAGGACGCGGTACAGCCGGACCGTTTCCTTCCCCTCTTCCGTGAGCATTGTACCACCGCCGCCGACCCCCCCCACCGCCCGGTGGACGAGCGGCTTTTCCGCGGCGTTGTTCATCGCGTCGACGGCGTCCCACGCGGTCTTGTAGCTGATCCCGACCTCCCGGGCCGCCCTGCTGATCGACCCGCACCGGTCGATCGCCTCCAGCAATCCGATCCGGTCCCCCCCGACGAACGTCCGGTCCGCGCGCCGCATGGAGAGGGTCGCCGCGATCGAGACGGTTCCCCCTGCCCCGCGCGCAGGCGTTCGCTTCGCGCCGGGGGCGCGTTTCCCTTCGGACTTCTTAATGTTTTTCCGCCTCCCCGTGGACGAAGAAGAGCGGCTCGCCGTCCACCTTGAACCCCGCGATGAGAGAACGGCCCTCCGGCCCCGTGACGAAATCGATGAGTTTCATCGCAAGGTCGTATTTTACATGAGCGTGCTTCTTCGGGTTGACGGCGATGATCCCGTACGGGTTCCAGAGGTTCCTGTCCCCCTGACGCACCACGACGAGGTCGGTCTTCATCCGGAACGCGATGTACGTGCCGCGGTCGGCGAGCGCGTACCCGCGCTTCTGGGTGGCCATCGTCAGGACCTCCCCCATCCCCTGCCCCACCTCGACGTACCAGGCGCCCCCGGGGACGATCCCGGCGGAGGCCCAGATCTCCTTCTCCTTCTGGTGGGTTCCCGATTCGTCGCCACGGGAGATGAACGGGCTCCCCTTGGTCGAAATCACCCGGAACGCCTCCTGCGCGCTCTGCGTCTTCCGGACGCCCGCGGGGTCGCCCGGCGGCCCCACGACGACGAAGTCGTTGTACATCACGTCCCGGCGGTTGACCCCGAATCCGGCCGCAACGAACTTGTCCTCGAGAGTCCGCGCGTGGACGAACACGACGTCCACGTCGCCCGCCTCCCCCAGCTTCAGCGCCTTCCCGGTTCCGACGGCGACCACGTCGACCTTGCAGCCGTGCTTCATTTCGAAGGGGGGGAGCAGAATGGAGAGCAGGCCGGAGTTCTCCGTGGAGGTCGTCGTGGACATCCGGAGCCGCTCCACGGCCCCGGCGGGAAACGCTGCGACCGCAAGCAGAACGGCCAATGCCGTCATGGAAATGTTATTTGCGAATCCGTTCATTGCATCACCTTCCTGATCTTCATGTCCGCATCGCTTCCACCGTCACTCTTCCGGGATCCGGGGCAGGTTCAGAACGCGAGCTGCGCCTGCACCCGCGGCTGTTTGTCGTCCGTCGCCAGCTTCCCGGCGATCTGCGTGTGGATGTTCGTGAAGTCGCCCTGGAGCTTCAGGTTGTGCCCTTCGAAATAGCTTGAAGCGACGGATCTTCCATACGCTGACGTCCTGGGCCGGGCCGTTCACATCGTCCTTGTCGAGGTACTGGTATTGAAACTGGCCTCTCCCGCCGAGGGAGAGCTGGAACCGCGCGTCGGGCGATGTGAACGTGAACCCCTTGCCGAGCTGGTACGTCACGGGCCTGGCCGCCGTCACCTCCTTGAAGTCCGCCTCGGTGATCACGCCTTTCTCCTTCAGGACCTCCTCGAGGGTCCTGGCCGACCCCGCCTGGCATGTCAACAGAAACGCCAGGAACCCCGCTGCGAAAACGAGTCGTTTCACGGTGTCCCCTTTCCAAGGTTTCGATCGGCAGAGCGTTATATTCCTTAGTATATAACGCTTCTCAAAAAAAATGCCTACCCCCCCCCCACAAGGGGGAAGATCGACAGGGTGTCGCCGTCCGACAACTCCCGCGACAGGTCGGCGTGGCGGCTGTTGACGAAGATGATCCCGATGGACTCGGGGAGCCGCATCCCGTCGACGACGTTCGACACCGTCGTCCCCGGGGGGACCTCCCGGACCTCCGCGTCGAACCGCCCCTTGCGGAACGTCGCGAACAGCTTCACCGTGATCCGCATCACGCCTCCCGAAGGGCGACGGAGAGGTCCACCGACTCCCCGGGGGGCGCCCAGCACCCGCCCTTCAGCAACGCCGCCTCCACCCGTCTCCCGTCGAGGAGGATCTCCCGGCATCCGTCCCAGAACGCCGGGGGCCTCCGGCGGAGAAACGCCTCGGCCTCGGCGGCCGGCAGGAGGACTCCCCTGCGCAGGAATCCCGGGGCAAGTTCCGGCGCCAGCAGGTTGAACAGCTTCACCGTGATCACGCCGTCCCGCTCCGGGGCCTCATTCCTCTCCCCATCCTCACGCATGATGTTCCCCCTAAGGGGCGCCAGCGCGCCCCCCCGGCGGAGGATCGCCCCCGCCAGGCCCGGCATCGCCGCGGAGAGAGCCAGGGTGGAGCCCTCCCGGATCCGTGCCGACCCGACCGCGTCCACCGGCTTCCCGTCGAGGAAGATGGTGGTGATCCTGCGGTCCACGTACGATTCGTCCAGCTGGAACTGCCCGCAGAGCAGATCCTGCAGGCTGCAACCCACCCGGACCGCGACGCCGACCCCAGTTCGGAAGATCTGCAGAAAATCCTCAACCCGCCCGGGTCCAATCACGAGGTGAAGCCGTGTCATCCCGGGGCGTGCGTCCGCTTTTCTCCTGTTGCGGCCAGGGGGCTTTGCCGTTACCAGTTGAAAACCTTGTCCAGATCCTCGTCCTTCACCTGGAAGGTGACGTTGTGGGGCGGGATCGGCTCGTTGAGGAAGAAACGCGGAAGCCGGTCGTGGTGCTTCGTGAACCCGGCGCGGGTGTTGAAGTCCCTTTCCATCGTGAGGATGCTCTTCCCGAGCGCCGTCACGTCGTCCCCCGTCATGGCGATGCCGTGGAAGGCGCCGATCATGTCCAGGAGGGCCTGGAAGGTCTCGGGCTGGTCCAGCAGGGGGAAGGCGATGAAGAGGCACATCCCGGTGGAATCGACCGCCGCCGTCGCGATCTGGAGGTTCCGGGACATCTCGACCTGTCCTTCCGGCTTGAGCGGGTCCAGGTCCCCGCCGGACTTGAGGACGTTCGGCCCCACCGAGTACCCCGCCGTGTGGTCGGCGCCCTGGGTGCTCGTTGCGTACGTCACCCCGATCCCCATGACCGACCGCGGGTCGTACGCCGCAAGCGCCTGCCCCTTGCACACGGGGACCCGCTCGACCCCGAAGACCTTGCCCGTGACCTCGGCGCCGCAGCCGAGGATCCTCCCCAGCGGCGTCCCCTTCCCGATCTCTTCCACGAGCCGGATCGCCCCGGCGCCGTCTCCCCAGGGGATCAATCCCGCCTCCATGGCAACGCCGACGGCCGCGCCCGTATCCATGGTGTCGACGCCGAAATTGTCATCGAGGAAGTCGAGCCGGGCGATGACGTCGAGGTCGTCGATGCCGCAATTCCCGCCATGAGCCCAGACCGTCTCGTACTCCGGCTGCTTCGTCACGTACTTTCCGTCCTTGTCGTTATAGATCCCGGAGCATTGGATCACGCAGCCGCGGTGGCAGCCGTGGGTGGCGGAACCTCCCCGCTTCACCTCGAGCTCCGCCTGGACCTCGCCGCTGATCTTCGCCGCGTTCTCGAACCGCCCCGTCCGGAAGTTGTTCGTGGGGTAGGCGCCCGCCTCGTTCATGACGTTGGTCAGCACGTTGGTGCCGTAGGCGGGGAGCCCCTCCCCCGTGATGGGGTGCTTCCGCAGCCCCTCGACGAACCGGCGGTTCGCATCCCGGAACTTCTCCGGGTCCTTCGGCTCCCGCATCTTCAACCCGGTGTCGTCCAGGATGATCGCCTTGACCCGCTTCGCCCCCATGACGGCCCCGGTCCCGCCGCGACCGCAGTGGCGCGTGGGCCGCTTCTCCGGGTCGGTGCAGGCGATGGAGGCGGCCAGCAGCTTCATCTCCCCCGCGGTTCCGATGGTCATGAACGCCGCGCGATCGCTGTGCTGGCCCTTCAGCTTCTCGACGAGGGGGTAATTCGGGAGATTCTTGAGGCTGTTGTCAACGGAGACCTGGACGCCTTCCTTGTTGATGAAGATCTTGTAGAGGTCGTCCCCCTCCGGCTTCCCCTCCAGCACGATCGCGGCGTACCCCAGCCTCGCCAACACCTGCGCGGCCTGCCCGCCGGCATTCGATTCCTTGATCCCCCCCGTGAGGGGACTCTTGCACCCCACCGAGATCCTCCCGCTCATGGACGCCGACGTGCCGCTGAGGGATCCCGGGGCGATGACGAGCTTGTTCTCCGCGCCAAGTGGGTGGCAAAGAGGGTGGACCTCCTTGGAGATGATCGCGGTGGTCATCGCACGCCCGCCGAGCCCCGCGAATTCGCCAACCGGTTCGGTCCTGAACTTCGGCCCGCCTTCCGCCCCCATGTCGACCCTCAGAATCTTGTCCATGCACGCTCTCCTTTCCCGGCGGTTATGAAATCGAAGCAAACGTACGCGGTTGACCGGGGAAAAAGCAGCAATACCTGTGCCGTCACCGCGTTCTCGTGCAGGGGACCGACTGCAGGCGTTTAATTCCATGATTTCCAACTCTTCACCGGCGTCAGCGGCATACCGGACGGAAGCGGCGGGCCCCCTTCGTCTCATTTTTGCACACGGGCGAGACGGTTCCGGCCGGATCAGACCCGGTTTCGGGAAAATCGGAAACTGCGTTCTACAGAGGGGGACATTCCTGCCAAGGGGGGACACCCCTGGTCCTGACCCGGGACGAAGGGAAGGAGTGTCCTCCCACTGAGGGAAGGAGTGTCCTCCGCCAGGAACGCAAGCGAAACCACGGGCCGTCGCAGAGCACTTTTCTTCGTCCCGAACAGGAAACCGTCGGTACGGATGGTGCATAATATTATGCAAGATGATGATCGACGCCCACGGCAGGAAGATCAACTACCTGCGGCTTTCCGTCACCGACCGGTGCAACCTGCGGTGCCGGTACTGCATGCCGGCGGACGGGGTCCCGCTGCTTCCGCACGGGGGAATCCTCAGCTACGAGGAGCTGTCCCTCGTCGCGCGGGCGGCCGTATCCCTCGGGATCGAGAAGATCCGTGTTACGGGCGGCGAGCCGCTGGTCAGGAAAGGGATCCTCGGCTTCCTCTCCCGCCTGGCCGGCATCCCCGGGCTGCGCCAACTCGTCCTCACCACCAACGGGCTCCTTCTGGAAGACATGGCGGAACCGCTGAAGAGCGCCGGCGTCCAGCGCCTCAACATCAGCATCGACTCCCTCGTCCCGGAGAACTTCCACCGGATCACTCGCGGTGGGGACGTATCCCGCGTCCTTTCCGGGATCGCCGCCGCGGAAGGCGCGGGATTCCCGATCAAGCTGAACATGGTGGTGATGCGGGGGGCCAACGACCACGAGGTGGTCGATTTCGCTGCGCTCACCCTGGACAAGCCGTACGCCGTCCGCTTCATAGAATTCATGCCGTCCGGCGCGGAGGAGGGAGACTGGCGCTCCCTCGTGGTGCCCGGCCGGGAGATCCTCGACCGGATCGCGAAACGGTTCCCGTTCGACGAGGTCGACCGGGGGGAGCTGGCGGGACCCGCGAAAGATTACCGGATCCGCGGCGCCGCCGGGACCATCGGCATGATCACCCCTGTCACCGGACATTTCTGCGACGGGTGCAACCGGATCCGGGTGACCGCCTCCGGGATGGCGAGGGGGTGCCTGTTTTCCGAGGCGGAAACGGACCTGAAGCCGATCCTGCGGGGAAACGATCCGCCGGAACTGGAAAAAGTCCTTTTACGAATCGTCGGCACCAAGCCGGGGAAGCATCGGCTCTGCGAAGAACCGTCCGGACCGCCGCCTCTGGACATGTCCAGAGTCGGCGGTTGAGCCGCCGTGTCTCTTCCGCCCGCCCTGCGGAAACACCCGTCCAAGCTGTTCGTCGAGGTGACCGCCCGCTGCAACTTAAGCTGCGCCATGTGTGTGAAGCAAACCGCCGGCGGCGGCGAACCCGAAGGCGACCTTTCGATGCCGTTGTTCGGCGCCCTTGCCCCCGCGTTCCCGGGGCTTGAAGCGCTGATCCTGAACGGCGTCGGGGAACCGCTGCTCCACCCGCAGCTCGAGGAGATGGTCCGCGCCGCCCGGGAGCGGATGCCCAGAGAGGGGTGGGTCGGCTTCCAGTCCAACGGCCTCCTGCTCACTGAGGCGCGTGCCGTTTCCCTCGCGTCCGCGGGGCTGGACCGGATCTGCTTCTCCATCGACGGGGTGTCGCCGGAGACGTTCCGCAAGATCCGCGAGGGGGGCGAGATCGAAGGCGTCGAGCGGGCGCTGGCCGCGATGGCTTCCGCGAAGGCCGCCTGCGGGCGCCCGGATCTGCAGGTGGGGGTGGAGTTCGTGGTCATGCGCGGCAACCTGCGGGAGCTCCCCGACGCGCTGCGATGGTCGGCCGCCCGGGGCGCCACGTTCGCGATCGTCACGCACGTCCTCCCCTACGACCCGCACCACGGAAAGGAAACCGCCTTCGAGAGGAACACCGACGAGGCGATCGCGATCTTCCGGGAGTGGGGGGAAAAGAGCCGGAGGGAAGGTTCGGACATCCGCCGGTATTTCGAGATCCTCTGGAAATACTCCAAGACCCCCGATGAGGCCAGGGTCCTCCAGTTCGTCGAAGCCATGAAGGAGGACGCGATGGGTCGGGGCGTCTTCCTCGACATGAAGAAGCTGCTGTCGGCCGACAGGGGACACATCGACGAGGTCGCCGGCGTCTTCGCCGAGGCGGCGGAAGTCGCGAGGAAAGAGGGACTGGATCTCCGGCTCCCCGGCGTCTCCCTGAAGGAGAAGAGGAACTGCAGCTTCGTCGAGGAGGGGGGGGCGTTCGTCTCGTGGGAAGGGGCGGTCTCCCCGTGCTACTTCCTGTGGCACCGGTACTCCTGCTTCGCGCACGGATGGAAGCAGTCGGTGCACCCCAAGGTGTTCGGGAAGATGGCGGAGAGGGGGATCCTCGATATCTGGAACGACCGCGAATTCCGTTCGTTCCGCGAAAACGTGGTCAAATACGACTACCCGTACTGCTCCAGTTGCCGCCTCGCCCCGTGCGACTACGTCCAGACCGAGGAGTTCGAGCAGGATTGCCACATACGGAACGTCCAGTGCGGCAGCTGCATGTGGTGCATGGGCGTGTTCCAGTGCCTGCGGTGACGTTTCCCCGTCAGACGATCCCTTTTTTCCTCAACTCCCCGAGCGTCCCGCCCCCCAGGCCGAGGTACTTGCCGTATACGAATTCGTTGTCGGCGCCGATCGGCCGGCACACCCATTTTACCCTCCCCGGGGTTTTGGACATCGACTTGAATGTCGAATTCTGGACCAGCACCTCTCCGTAGTTCGGGTCGTTCACCCGGACGAACGTCTTCCGGACGTCCCAATGTTCCCGTCGCAGGACGTCTCCGGAGGTTTCGAGCCTCCCCGTGACCACCGTCCCCTTCTTGTCGGGCTTTTTGCCGTAGGCCGTGATCATCTGCTGGATCTCATCCGAGGTGTACCGCACCGTGAACCGTTCGATCTCGTGCTGGATGGTGGGCTGATTCTCCGGGGTAAGCCGCTCGCGGATGGACGGAAACCGTTCCCGCAGATCGGGGCGGTTCATGATCTCGCACAAGGCGGACCAGTTCGGGTCCGAGAATCCGGAGATGAAGGTGAAACCGTCCCTGCACTTCACGTACGTATAAGGGAAAACGGCATAGTCGTAATTCCCGGCCCGGGGCATCTGCTGTCCCGACATGTGGAAAAATTGCATGACGTAATTGGAGATCGACATCAGCCCTTCCGGCGGCGACGCGTCGATGAACTGCCCCTTCCCCGTCTTCCGCCTGTGGAACATCGCCATCTGGATCCCGAACGCCGCCCAGGCGCCGCCGGCGTACCACCCCATCCAGTTCCCCTGCTTCAACGGCTTCTTGTACGCATCCGGCACGGCCGGGTCGAGGTCCGGCTCGCCGGTAATCGACATGATGACGCCCCTTGCCTGGTCGACGATGTCGTAGTCCGGCTGGTTGGAACACTTTTCCGAATCGCCGCCGAACTGTCCGTACGTGTGGATGGCGGTGAAGATCAGCCCGGGGTTGTTGTCACGAAGGGGGCCGTACCCCAGCCCGAGGGCCTCCAGGTACCCCGGCTTGAAGGTGTGGATCAGCACGTCGGCGTTCCTCGCAAGGCCCAGAAAAAGCTTCTTCCCCTCCTCCCTGGCGATATCGAGGGTGACGTGGTGTTTGTTCCGTCCTTCCGCGATGTAGCCCAACCCCGCGTCCCCGATCATGATCCCGTAGGGGGTCATCTTTCTGGCG
>Ga0214473_10003956_pt1 | contig 17844 bp, 12 predicted proteins | sample RVTome_7_FD_203509 | JGI IMG/M metagenome (GOLD analysis project Ga0214473, IMG submission 203509) | Soil microbial communities from uranium-contaminated site in the Upper Colorado River Basin, Wyoming, United States - RVT98D197 | ecosystem: Environmental > Terrestrial > Soil > Contaminated >... | reverse complement strand
CGGGAAACAGTACCCCGTCATGGCGGAAAAAGACCCCTCAAAACTCCCCTGGAAACAGCTCGGCGGCGACCTCGTGATCGAAGGGACCGGGATTTTCACGAGCCGCGAAAAGCTCCAGATGCACATCGCCGCAGGCGCGAAAAAGGTCCTGCTGACCGCCCCGGCCAAGGATGAGATCGATGCCACGGTCGTCCTCGGCGTGAACGACAGCGTCCTTACCGGTAAGGAGCAGTTCGTCTCCAATGCGTCGTGCACCACCAACTGCCTCGCGCCGATGGTAAAGGTGCTCCATACGACGTTCGGCGTCGAGCAGGGATTCATGACCACCATCCACTCCTATACGAACGACCAGCGGCTGCTTGACCTGCCGCACAAGGACCTGCGCCGGGCCCGCGCGGCGGCCATGTCGATCATCCCGACCACGACCGGCGCGGCACGCACGGTCGGCAAGGTCATCCCGGACCTGAAAGGGAAGCTCGACGGATTTTCGCTCCGCGTGCCGACCCCGGATGCCTCGATCACGGACTTCGTCGCCGTTCTGAAGAAACCCGCAACGAAAGAACAGGTCAACGATGCGTTCAGGCAGGCCGCCGCCGGCCCGATGAAGGGTATCCTCGAGTACACGGAGGACGAGATCGTCTCGACCGACATCATCGGCAACCCGCATTCGTGCATCTTCGATTCCAAGCTGACGATGGCGATGGGCAGCTCGGTGAAGGTGTTCGGCTGGTACGACAACGAATGGGGCTTCTCCTGCCGCGTGGTGGACCTGCTCAAGAAAATCGCCTGAGCGGCACGCCCATGAATCCCCTCACCATTGACGATATCGTCCTCAAGGGAAAGCGCGTCCTCCTGCGGGTGGATTTCAACGTCCCGATGACGCCCGAGATGAAGGTTGCCGACGACAAGCGCATCATCGAGTCGCTGCCGACCATCCGCAAGATCCTCTCGCCCGGAGCCTCGCTGATCCTGATGAGCCATCTCGGCCGCCCGAATGGGCGGCCGGACCCCGAGTACTCCATGAAGCCCGTCGCGGACTATCTCGCGACGCTTCTCAACCGGCCCGTGCTGTTCGCACGGGATTGCATTGGCGCGGAGACCCATGCGATGGTCACGGCCCTGAAGGCCGGGGAAATCCTGATGCTGGAAAACCTCCGCTACCACCAGGAAGAGGAGGCGAACGAGCCGGGGTTTGCAAAGGAACTGGCGAGCTTCGGCGATGTCTACGTGAACGACGCGTTCGGCAGCTCCCACCGGGCCCACGCATCGACGGTGGGTGTGACGGAGTACCTCCGGCCGAGCGTCGCAGGGTACCTGATGAAAAAGGAGGTCGAGTATCTCTCGAAGGCGGTCTCCAACCCCGAACACCCGTACGTGGCAATCCTCGGAGGCGCCAAGATCTCCGGCAAGATCGACGTCATCCAGAACCTCCTCCCGAAAATCGATGCGATCGTCATCGGGGGGGGAATGGCCTTCACGTTCTTCCGCGCCCAGGGTCTCGAAATCGGAGATTCCATGGTGGAGGAGGAAAAGCTCGACCTGGCCAAGAGCCTCCTCGCGGACATGCGGGCCCAGAAGAAGCGCTTCATACTCCCGGTCGACTGCGTGATCGCCGACAGGCTCGAGAACGATGCGACCCGCAAAGTCGTCCCGGTCTCGCGCATCCCCCCCGGTTGGCGGGGCCTCGATATTGGTCCGGAAACCGTGAAGATTATCAACATGGAAGTCCGGCGCGCAAAGCTGATCGTCTGGAACGGCCCCATGGGCGTGTTCGAAATGTCCAACTTCGCCAACGGCACGCTCGAGGTCGCGCGGTTGCTCGCGGAGGCGACCAGGGCGGGGGCGAAGACGATCGTCGGCGGCGGTGATTCCGCCGCGGCCGTCGCGAAGGCGGGATTCGAAACGCAGATTTCACACGTCTCGACCGGCGGCGGCGCGTCGCTGGAGTACCTCGGAGGAAGAGAACTCCCGGGCCTGACCGCGCTCGACTCCCGGTGAACCAAACGAGTACCTTCCGTGTTCTTCAGAAGACAGGAATGCCAGAGGAGAGGTAGGGGGTGATGGCCTACAATCCAGGAGGCGGGCAGGGGCGGTACTTCCGGCCGGGCATGTTCGGGGGGTTTTCGTTTTTTCCCCCCGTCATCAAGGCGCTGCTGATCAGCAACGTCGCCATCTGGCTCGTGTTCGGGTTTTTCCTTCCTCTGTTTACGCTCCGGGGAGTGCCGATCTTTGCAATTTTCTCCGAGTACCTGGCGCTCTGGCCCCTCGGCGCGAACTTCTGGCCGTGGCAGCTCGTCACGTACATGTTCATGCACGGCGGGTTCGGCCATCTGTTTTTCAATATGCTCGCCCTCTGGATGTTCGGGATGGAACTCGAATACACCTGGGGGTCGAAGAAGTTTCTCCTTTTCTATCTCCTGTGCGGGGTCGGCGCCGGCATCGCCAACCTCTTCATCGCGCCCCTGTTCGGACAGGCAGCCCCGACGGTCGGCGCCTCGGGCGCCGTCTTCGGTGTCCTGATCGCCTTCGGCATCCTCTATCCCGACCGCCCGATCTACATCTACTTCCTCCTCCCCATCAAGGCAAAATACTTTGTCGCCGCCTATATCGGCCTTGAGCTCTTTACCGGCGTGACCGGGACCTCCGATGGCATCGCGCACGTGGCGCATCTCGGCGGGGCCGCCGTCGGATTCCTCTTCATCCTTGTCGACAAAGGCCTCCTGCCGGGACGCTCGCTCTTCAGCGCTCTGGAGCATCTCGGCCGGCCCAGGAGCCCTGTCAGGGGATGGAAAAACGAAGAGCATATCCAGGACGCCCGTTTTACGGACATCCGGCCGGGCAGGCCGGACGACGAGGAACCGGAAGTGACGCAGGAAGCCATCGATGATATACTCGACAAGATAAGCCGGGACGGATACCAGAGTCTCACCGAACGGGAAAAGCGGCTCCTGAACGAGGCAAGCAAGAAAATACACTGACAACGGCAGGACGCATGGAAATTCCCGTGGTGAATTTGACGGATTCATCCCCCGCCGCGCCTCACGCGACGTACAGGGTCGGCGTCCGCCGCAAAACGCGCCGGGTCTCGATCGGGGGCGTCCCCGTGGGAGGCGGATCGCCGATCACGGTGCAGACGATGACCAAAACCAGGACGGGCGACGTCGAAGGGACCGTCGCGCAGATCGTCGCGGCCGCCGCCGCGGGCTGCGATATCGTCCGGGTCACGGTCAATGACAGGGAAGCCGCGGAAGCCATGAAGGAGATCGTCCGGCGCTCCCCCATCCCGGTCGTAGCCGACATTCACTTCAACCACGTCTTCGCCCTGAAAGCGATCGAGGCCGGCGTCGCCAAAGTCAGGATCAATCCGGGAAACATCGGCGCGCGCGACCGCATCCACCAGGTGCTCCGCGCCGCCGGCGAAAAGGCCATCCCCATCCGCATCGGCGTCAACTCCGGCTCGCTGGAGGATGACATCCTGCAAAAGCACGGGTACCCGACCGCGGAAGCCCTTTACGAAAGCGCCATGCGCCACGTGGAGATCTGTGACGGGTTCGGATTCCGCGATGTGATCATCTCGGTGAAATCGACCGACGTCCGCCTGATGATCGAGGCATACCGGCTGGTGGCAGAACGGACGGACATTCCCCTCCACCTCGGCGTGACGGAAGCGGGCCCCACGAAAACCGGAACCATTAAATCCGCGGTCGGGATCGGCACGCTCCTCGCCGAAGGAATCGGGGACACGATCCGCGTCTCCCTGACCGACGAACCGGTGCGGGAAGTCGAGGTCGGGAAGGAAATCCTCCGGTCCCTGAGCCTGGCCTCGCGCAATATCGAACTGATCGCGTGCCCGACCTGCGGGCGGCTGGAAGTCGACCTGTTCGGCATCATGGCGGAACTGGAGAAGCGCCTCGAAGGCGTGAAGAAACCTGTCAAGATCGCAGTTCTCGGATGCGTGGTCAACGGGCCCGGGGAGGCGAGCGAAGCAGACATCGGCATCGCCGCCGGCAAGGGAGTCGGCATTCTCTACCGGAAAGGGGAGGTCGTCCGGCGCGTCAAAGAGTCGGAAATCGTGGATGTGATCGTCGAGGAGGTCCGGAAATTCACGCCGGAGACGGCCTGACCCGACCGGATATTCGGACACAGGTTCCCGCGCGCCGCTCCGGCACGCGGGATTTTTTGCTGCATTTCGCGCCGTAGTTGCGTACATTAGTGTTCAAACCGCGTTCGTGCCAAACACATCCCGATTGCCTTGCCCCGCTTCCTGAACATCTTCTTCGTCGGCGACATCGTCGGAACGCCCGGCCTCGACCTCGCAGTGACCCTGATCCCCAATTACGTCAAGAAGTATGACGTGGACCTCCTGATTGTCAACGGGGAGAATGCCACGGAAGGAAAAGGGATCGCCGAGGAGCATGCAAAGCGCATTTTCGATCTCGGCACGCACGTCATTACGACCGGCAACCATGTCTGGGACCGGTGGGACAGCCGGAAGGTGCTGGGGGGCGACCGCCGCATCCTGAGACCCCTCAATTACCCCCGGGAGAACGGGGGAAACGGCTATTGCGTCGTCGACCTCGGCGAGAAGGGGAAGGCGGCCGTCATGAACCTCCAGGGACGCGTCTATATGCAGCCGATCGACGACCCCTTCCGGACGGCCGACTGGGCGCTGGCGAAGATCCACGAAGAGACGAAGGTGATCTTCGTCGATTTTCATGCGGATGCAACGGCTGAAAAAATGGCCATGGGATGGCACCTCGACGGGAGGGTCACTGCCGTGGTCGGGACGCATACCCACACGCCGACCGCCGACGCACGCATCCTTCCCCGCGGGACCGCGTTCCAGAGCGACGTGGGAATGACCGGCCCCTACGACTCGGTCCTCGGCATGAAAAAGGACCTCGCGCTCAAGCGGTTGATCACCGGGACCCCCCACAAGTATGAGGTCGCGGCCCACGACGTCCGGCTCTGCGGAGTTTTCGTGCGGGCCGATGCCGAAACAGGACGCGCCCAGACAATGGAAAGCGTCGTTTTCCCCGCGTTCGGATAACCCCATGCCCGCGGCTTTGATCGACGGCAAACGGATCGCGGAACAGATCAGGACGGAAGTCCGGCGCGACCATGAAACGCTCCGCCGCGAACGCGGCATCACGGCCGGTCTGGCCTTCGTCCTTGTCGGCGGCCAACCCGCGTCGGAGTCGTACGTCCGCTCCAAAGAAAAAGCGTGCCGGGAGCTTGGGTTTCATTCGGTGACCGAACGGCGCCCCGCGGACAGCACGACGGCGTCACTCCTCGAGTTGATTGCGCGCCTCAACGCCGACCCGGCGCTCCACGGCATACTCGTCCAGTTGCCGCTTCCGGAACAGTGCGACGAACAGCGCATCATCGAGGCAATTGACTACCGGAAGGACGTGGACGGCTTTCACCCGGTCAATTGCGGGCGGCTGGTGATCGGCCTCGATTGCCTGAAGCCGTGCACCCCTGCGGGCATTCAGGAGCTCCTCGTTCGGAGCGGGAACGATCCCGGCGGCAGACATGTCGTCGTGGTGGGGCGCAGCAACATCGTCGGCAAACCCGTCATGAACATGCTCCTCCAGAAGCAACCGGGAGCGAACGCCGTCGTGACGATCGCCCACACCGGCGCGAAGGACCTTGCGGCGATCGTCCGGCAGGGGGACATCGTCATCGTCGCAGCGGGAAAACCCGGTGCGGTGACCGGGGAGATGCTGAAACCCGGGTGCGTGGTGATTGATGTCGGCATCAACCGGGTTCCCGATCCCGCCGCGCCGGGAGGGACCAGGATCGTCGGCGACGTGGACTTCCCGTCGGCATCGCGCGTCGCCTCTGCCATAAGCCCCGTGCCGGGAGGCGTCGGGCCGATGACCATCGCCATGCTGATGCGCAATACGCTCCGTGCTGCGGAAGGACGGGTCTACGCCGGCGCGACGGGCAGTTGAACCATCGTCTCCAACACTTGCCACGAGGATGAAATGAGGGTCAAGAAATTCAGTAATGAGAAGCTCTGCGACTGGTCAAAACCGCCCCTGCGGAAAAGACAGGCCGCCGCCATCGCCGCCCTGCAGTCATCGCTCGGCAGGGAATATCCGATCGTGATCGGGGGCGAACGGATCTCGATGCCCGAGAAATTCACTTCGATCAACCCCGCGCGCGCGTCGGAAGTGGTCGGCGTCTTCCAGAAGGGGGACGCTGCAACGGCGGCCCGGGCGGTCGACGCCGCGGTCGCGACGTTTGAACGGTGGAAAACTACCCCGTACGCGAAACGGGCGGACTGCCTCTTCCGGGCGGCGGCGCTGATGCGCAAGAAGCGGTTCGACCTCAACGCGACGATGATCCTCGAGGTCGGGAAAAGCTGGCCGGAAGCCGATGCCGATACCGCCGAGGCCATCGACTTCCTGGAGTTCTACGCCCGCGAAATGCTCCGGTACGGGAAGGACCACCCGGTCGTGAAGATTCCCGGGGAAAAAGGAAAGCTCGTCTACATCCCCCTCGGTGCCGGAGTGATCATCCCGCCGTGGAATTTTCCGCTGGCAATCCTCGCCGGCATGACCACGGCAGCCATCGTGGCGGGCAACACGGTGGTGCTGAAACCGTCCAGCGACTCTCCGCTCATCGGGTGGAAGTTCTTCGAAATCATGGAACAGGCCGGACTGCCCCCCGGCGTGCTGAACTTTCTAACCGGACCGGGGAGCGCGGCCGGGGACACGCTCATCATGCACCCGAAAACCCGGTTTGTTTCCTTCACGGGGTCCAAGGAAGTCGGCATCCACATCAACGAAGTCGCCGCGAAGGTGCAGCCGGGCCAGATCTGGCTGAAACGCGTCGTGGCGGAGATGGGGGGGAAGGACTCCATCATCGTCGACGAGGGGGTCGACCTCAACGACGCCGCCAACGGGGTCATCGCCTCCGCGTTTGGGTTCCAGGGGCAGAAGTGTTCAGCCTGCTCCCGCGTGATCGTCCACGAAAAGGTGTACAACCGGTTCGTCGATCTCCTCGCGCGGAAGGCCGATGAGCTGACCGTCGGCGATCCCGCCGATCCGTCGCATGCCGTGGGCCCGGTGGTGAACAAACGGTCGCAGGCGGCCATCCTGGGGTACATCCAGAAGGGGATCGCCGAGGGCGGGCGGCTGGTCGCGGGCGGTTCCGCGCCGGATCAGGGAGGGTACTTCATCAGGCCCACCGTCATCGCCGACGTGGAACCCGGGGCCACGATCGCGCAGGAGGAAATCTTCGGACCCGTCCTCGCGGTCATCCGGGCGAGGGATTTCGACGATGCCCTGGCCATCGCGAACAACACCGAGTTTGGCCTGACGGGCGCCGTCTATACCAACGCGCGCAAGCGGCTCGCGCAGGCGGAGAAGGAATTTTTCGTCGGCAATCTCTATCTGAACCGCAAGTGCACGGGCGCGCTCGTGGGGGTCCACCCCTTCGGCGGCTTCAACATGAGCGGCACCGACTCCAAGGCGGGCGGACAGGATTACCTGCTCCTGTACATGCAGGCAAAATCCATCGCCGAGAAAATCAGGAAGTAACGCCCTCCATCACCGACAGCATCAAGAACGACTATGAAAGTCCACGAGTACCAGGGGAAGGAAATCCTGAAGAAATTCAACGTCCCGGTGCCCGCCGGCAAGGTCGCGTTCTCCACGGAGGAGGCCGTCCGTGCCGCGCAGGAACTCGGCGGCGGCGTCTGGGTCGTGAAGGCGCAGATTCATGCCGGCGGACGGGGCAAGGGGGGAGGCGTCAAGGTGGCAAAAAGTCTCGACGAGGTGCGGCAGCGCGCGTCGGAAATCCTCGGCATGAACCTCGTCACCCACCAGACCGGCCCCGAGGGGAAAATCGTCAAGCGCCTCCTGATCGAACAGGGGATCTCCATCGACCGGGAACTCTACGTGGGCATCACACTCGACCGGGCGACGTCGCGTAACGTGGTGATGGCGTCCACGGAAGGCGGCATGGAGATCGAATCCGTGGCCGCGGCAACGCCGGAGAAAATCCTCAAGGAACCGGTCGACCGGTCCGTCGGGTTCCAGCCCTACCAGGCCCGCGCACTCGCCTTCGGGCTGGGCCTCGCGGGCGACGCATTCAAGAACTGCGTGAAGTTCCTCACCGCCCTCTCTGCGGCGTACGAACGGATGGACTGCTCCCTCGCGGAAATTAACCCGCTGGTGATCACAACCGACGGCGCCGTGCTCGCGCTCGACGCCAAGATCAATTTCGATGACAATGCGCTTGAGCGCCACCCGGAACTCGCCGCGATGCGCGATCTTGACGAGGAAGACCCCCTCGAGGTGGAGGCGTCCAGGTCCAACCTCAATTACATCAAGCTCGACGGGAATGTCGGGTGCATGGTCAACGGGGCCGGGCTGGCCATGGGAACCATGGACATCATCAAGCTCGCGGGAGGGCAGCCGGCCAACTTCCTCGATGTCGGCGGCGGCGCCAGCGCCGAAACCGTCGAAGCCGGGTTCAAAATCATCCTCGCCGATCCGCATGTGCAGGCGGTCCTCATCAATATTTTCGGCGGCATCGTCCGTTGCGACCGCGTGGCCACGGGCGTCGTGGAAGCGGCGCGCAAAGTGCGGGTGGCGGTGCCGGTTGTCGTGCGCCTCGCCGGGACAAACGCGGAGCTCGCACAGGATATCCTGAGGAATTCCGGATTGAACTTCCTCGTCGCCGGAAGCCTCAAGGAAGCCGCGGAGAAGGTGACGCAGGCCATCCGCCACTGAAGGACGCCGGCGTGGATCCGAACGAACGGTACGATGCAGTCATCGGTCTTGAAGTCCATGCCCAGCTCCTGACACGGACCAAGGCCTTCTGCGGCTGCTCGACGGAGTTCGGCGGGGAACCGAACACGAACGTCTGTCCCGTCTGCCTGGGCATGCCGGGCGCCCTCCCTGTTCTCAACATCCGCCTCGTGGAATTCGTCCTCCGCATGGGCCTCGCGCTCAAGTGCGCGGTCGCTCCGCGTTCGGTGTTCGCGCGGAAAAACTACTTCTACCCGGACCTCCCCAAGGGATACCAGATCTCCCAGTATGAGGAGCCGATCTGCGTGAACGGGTCGGTGGAGATCGACCTGGATGGCGGAGGGCGCAAAGAGGTCGGGGTCGCGAGGATCCACATGGAGGAAGATGCGGGGAAGTCGATTCATGACCTCGACGCCGGCACGCTCGTGGATGTCAATCGCTGCGGCGTGCCGCTGATCGAAATCGTCAGCGAGCCCGACCTCCGGTCGCCCCGCGAGGCCTACCATTACCTCGCGCGCATCCGTCAGATCGTCACGTACCTTGGCATCTGCGACGGGAATATGGAAGAGGGGAGCCTGCGGTGCGATGCGAACGTCTCCGTGCGCCCCGCCGGCACGGATCGTCTCGGGACCAAAACCGAGATCAAGAACATGAACTCGATCCGGCACGTGGAGCGGGCGCTGGACTACGAGATCAACCGCCAGATCCGGCTCCTGGACGACGGCGGGACCGTCACGCAGGAAACGCTCCTCTGGGATGCCGGCCGGAACGTCGCGGTTCCAATGCGCGGCAAGGAAGAAGCGCACGATTACCGATATTTTCCCGACCCCGACCTGGTCCCGGTGCTCGTCGACCGGGCCTGGACCGAACGGATCCGGGACGCGCTCCCGGAACTCCCCGCGGCACGGCGCGACCGGCTGATGACGGCGTGGGGCCTCCCGCGCTACGACGCCGACGTCCTGACGGCGGAACAGGGGATCGCAGACTATTTCGAACGGACCGTCGCTGCGCTGGGCGGGGATGCGGACCGGGGGAGGGAACACGCCAAGGCCGCGGCAAACTGGGTGATGACCGATGTATTGCGCGTGCGTGCGGAACGGAAGATCCCGGTCACGTCGTTTCCCGTCACGCCGGAAAATCTCGCGGCGATGATCGGAATGATCGGGGACGGCACCATCAGCGGGAAGATCGCCAAAGACCTGTTCGAGGAGATGACCGTCACCGCGGAACACCCGCGGACGATCATAGACCGCAAGGGGTGGGTGCAGCTCTCCGACACGGGGGCGATCGGGAAGACCGTGGATGAGGTGATCGCGGCACACGGGCCGCAGACGGAAAAGTACCTCGGCGGGAATGAAAAACTCTTCGGGTTCTTCGTCGGCGAGATCATGAAACGCACCCGGGGGAAAGCAAATCCGAAACTGGTCAACGAAATCCTCAGGCGAAGACTCGATGCCCTGAGGCACTAACGAAGGAGGAAGGAACAGCATGCGCAATGTCATCATCGCCGGTAACTGGAAAATGTACAAGGACCTCGCGGAAACGGCGGCGCTCGTCACGGGCCTGAAGTCGTCTCTCCCCAAACTCCCGCCGCATGTTGCAGTGGTCATCTGTCCGCCGTTCACGTCGCTTGCGATCGCGGCGAACCTGTGCAAAGGCTCGGCTCTGAGGGTCGGTGCGCAGAACATGTCGCAGTTCGATGAAGGCGCCTATACCGGCGAGATCTCCTGGAAAATGCTCCTTGCCGCCGGGTGCGAGTATGTGATCCTCGGACATTCGGAACGGCGGCAGTACTTCGGGGAGACGAACGATCTGATCAATGTGAAGGCGAAGAAGGCCCTCGCGAACGGATTGAAACCGATCGTGTGCGTCGGGGAGACGCTGGATGAGAGGGAAAAGGGGATCACCGGCCAGGTCATCACCGCCCAGGTCCGCGGCGTGCTCGCCGGCCTCACGGAAAACGACATGCACCGTCTCACCGTCGCTTATGAACCCGTCTGGGCGATCGGCACCGGAAAGACTGCAACCCCGGCTCAGGCCCAGGAGGTCCACCAACTTATTAGAAAAACTGTCTCCCAAATTTTCAGCTGGCCCGTCGCCGAAGCTCTCGTCATTCAATACGGTGGAAGTGTCAAGCCTGACAATGCGGCAGACCTTCTCGCCCAGAATGACATAGATGGCGCGCTCGTCGGCGGAGCTTGTTTGAAGGTCGACAGCTTCGTAAGCATCGTAACTGCTGTAAAATAGGGAGTTTGGCCATTTTTCGTTGCATTCCGGGCACTTTATGCTTATACTGAGGTGATATTCCTTATCACCTACCTCCGAACCGGTTATAACTTTCTTGCCCGGCACATCGCGACAAAACGCATCTTTCTGGGTTCTTCCTCCGGCATTCCGAACAGTTCTCCTCTCAGTCGTTTTTTCCCTTCTTTTGGCTCAATCGGCGGGGGGACAGCCGCGCTTTTTTGAAAGCGGCGACTCCCTCTACCGGGGACCAGACGCAGGGCACCTCCTGGACACGCCCACCCGCGTAAAGATAGATCTCGCCGGTCCATGGACCTTCTCCGTTGAGGGGCACGAAGAGGGGATCGTGCGGATTCCGGCGTCGTCCGATTACACGGGGACGATGATGTTCCAGCGGAGTTTCGGTCTTTCCCAGGAACTGCTCGACCGGTATGCCTTTCAGATCGTTATGCTCGGCCAGAATTACAACGCCGATGTGTCGTTGAACGGGGAATTCGTGACCAGCCGCGAGGGCGGGTATTCGGGGCTCGCCGAATCGATCCCGCAGAATGTCCTCCAGCCGGGGAGCGCGAACGTCATTCGCGTTGCTGTCACCAACACCCTCTCCCCGAAATCGACGCTTCCCCTCCGTCCCCAGGTGTGGGGGATGCGCAACGACGGGGGGATTCTCCGCGATATCTTCCTCCTGGGCACCCCCCGGCTCTTCATCAGGAACGCCGTTGTGCGGGCGGAGCCGTCCGATAACCTGCAAAGCGCGCGCATCAGCGTCCGCGTCAGCGCGGAAGGGGCCGACAGTGCAGGCGCTGCGGTCGGATCAACCGGGGTCGCATTCGAAATCGTCGAAAAAATATCCGGCATTCCCGCAGGCAGAAGCGGCATCGTCCCGCTGGTCCGCAAGGGGAACGAATGGAAGGACGCGGTCGCCGAGATGACCCTGCCGGCCCCCCGGGTCTGGACACCCGAAACGCCCGAGCTGTACACCGTGAAATGCTTCATCGTCCGGATTGCGGGGAAGGAATACCAGGTGCTCGACGAATACGACGTCGTCACCGGCATCCGGAAGATCGCGGTCGCAGGCGCAAAGCTCACCCTCAACGGGAAGCGGCTCGTGGTGAAGGGGGTGACCTGGTACGAGGACCATCCCTCCTGGGGGAGCGCGATGACGTACGAAAGCCGGGAGAAGGACATCGTCCTGATCAAGAACCTGGGGGCCAACTGTATCCGGTTTGCAGGCCATCCGCCCCATCCGTACATGCTCAACCTGTGCGACCGCTACGGCCTGCTGGCGCTCGTCGAGCTCCCGCTGGTGCAGACTCCCGGGCCCGTGATGGGTACCGACCAGTATGCGGACCTTGCCGCAGCGGAGCTCCGCGCCATGATTCTTCGCGACCGAAATCACCCCTCGGTCCTCGCATGGGGACTGGGTGATGAGTTTGAGGCAACGCACCCGTCGGCCCGGCCGTTCATTGAATCGCTCGCGCGGCTCGCCCGCGGCCTCGATGCGCGCCCGCTCTATTTCGGCGCCGTCGCGGGGATCAGCGCCTGCACGGACCTCGTGGACATCGCCGCGGTGAACCTCCGTGAAGCCGACCTCCGTGCCTTCCGGTCCGGACTCGAGTCCTGGCGCGCCTCCCACCGGACACAGCCCCTCTTCGTCGCGCGGTTCGGGACGGAGGTCCAGCACGACAACAGGAACGGCACCAGCGACCCGCTGTCGCAGGAAGCCCAGGCACGATTCTATCTCCAGCGGCTCGACGTCCTCCGTTCGCTCGACGTTGACGGGGCGATCGTCTGGTCGTTCAACGACTGGAGGGGAGACCGCCCCGCCATGACTGTCCATTCGGGCGATCCGTATCTGCACAGCATGGGGCTCGTCAGCGCGCAGCGGGAAAAGCGGCTTGCCTACGACGCAGTCCGCTCCGTCTTCCGCGGGGAAAAGTACATCGCGCTCCCCCTCGGCACGTACTCGCGGGGCGCGCCGATCATCTATGTGCTCTCCGGGTTTGTGGTCCTGATCGGGATGGCCTATATCTACAATGCGAGCAGGCGGTTCCGTGAGAGCCTGAACCGGTCCATCCTCAATTCATACAATTTCTACGCGGACGTCCGCGATCAACGGAGCGTCTCGCTCGCGCACTCGACCCTCCTGGGCATCGTCGTGTCGCTCGCCCTGGCCATTGTGATGTCGAGCCTGCTCTACCATTTCCGGGATAACCTCGTCCTGGACTACCTGCTCTCCTATCTGCTGGTCGCCGACACTCTGAAGGAGTGGACGGTGGAACTGATCTGGAGCCCGCTCCGGTTCATCGGCTTCGGCGGCGGCATCCTGTTCGCCGGGCTGCTGCTGCTCGCCGGGACCGTCCATCTGCTCAGGGTATTTGCCCGCGCGCCCATCTATCCGTTCCATGCCTACACCGTGACCATGTGGGCCACGGCGCCGCTCCTGGTCCTCGTCCCGGTCGGGATGATCCTCTACCGCGTGATCGAAAGCAGCATGTACGTCGTCCCCGCGCTGATCCTCGTGGCATTCCTGTTCGCCTGGGCATTCTTCCGGCTTTTGAAGGGCATTGCCCTCATCGTGGACGTGTTTCCGGTGAAGGCCTACCTCCTGGGACTTCTGATCGTTGCGTCCCTGGGAGGCGTCGCGTACGCGTATTACGACTATGTGCAGTCGGCACCGATGTACGTGTCATTCCTGCTCTCCACAGTCGTTTCCATGCAATAACAGCGCGGACAACGGGAGCACATGTACTTATCGAAGCTCGAAATCTTGGGGTTCAAGTCGTTTGCGAACAGGGTGAACCTTGCCTTTGACAACGGGATCTCGGCGATTGTGGGCCCGAACGGATGCGGGAAGACGAACATCGTTGATGCCATCCGGTGGGTGCTCGGCGAGCAGCGGTACAGCGCGCTGCGGAGCGACCGGATGGAGGACGTGATCTTCAACGGGACCAAGGCGCGCAAGCCGCTCGGCATGGCGGAAGCGTCGCTGGTCATCGAAAATACCAAGGGCATACTCCCGTCGGAATACACGCAGGTCACGATCGGCCGGCGGGTCTACCGCTCCGGAGAGAGCGAATACCTCCTCAACAAGGTGCCGTGCCGGCTCAAGGATATACTCGACCTGTTCATGGACACGGGGATGGGGGCGGATGCCTATTCGGTGATCGAGTTGAAGATGATCGAGACGATCCTCAGCGACAAGACCGACGAACGGCGCCGGCTGTTCGAGGAGGCCGCGGGGGTGACGAAATACAAGCACCGCCGCAAAGCAGCGTACCGGAAGCTCGAAAGCGTCCAGGCGGACCTGGTCCGGGTGAACGACATCGTCGCGGAAGTGCAGAAGGCCGTCAATACCCTTGAACGGCAGGCGAAGCGTGCGGGCCAGTATCATGAAGTGACCGCGCGGCTCCGCACCCTCGAGATCGATCTGATGGAACGGGAATTCGCGCAGATCACCGGCCGGTGCGTGCCGCTCCAGGAAAAACTTGCCGCCGTCACAGCGGACAAGTCGAATATCGACACCGGGCTCGTGCGGGAGGAAGCGCGTCTGGAAGGCCTCCGGACAAGCCTGCTCGAGGTGGAGAAGCGGCTCGCCGAGGCACAGCGCGATGTCAGTCTTCACATGGAGAAGATCCACCGCGTCGAGGAATCGAACGCCGTCACCGCCGAACGCATCAAGGCGCTGCAGGAGAACAGCGCCCGGTATGCCCAGGAGCAGGCGGACCTGCGGGATGGCCTGGCGCGGCTCGCTGCGGAAACAAGCTCGCTCGCCGGACGGATCGGGGCCCTGCGCGCGCGCGAAGGGGAGATCGCGCAGGATCTCGACCTGCGGAGGAAAGCCCTCGGGGAGTCCGGTACGCTCGTGGACGCCCAGAAGGCCGCACTCCAGGCGCTGAACGAGAAAACCATCAGTCTCGTCCACGGCATCGCCGAACGCCAGACGGAGGAGGACCGCACACGGGGCCGGATTGAGAACCTGAACGGCCGGGCCGACAGGGCTGCGGAAGAGAACGCGGCCTATGAGCAGGAAATTGTGCGCCTGGACGGCGTCATCGCCGAACTCTCCTCCCGCGACCGCCAGCTCCGCCGGCAATTCACCGAAGCGGAGGTGAAGTATTACGATGCGGAAAATCGGAAAAAGGCCCTCGCCGGCTCCATGGAGACCCTGCGCGGAGCCGCCGCGGAGATCAGAAACGAATCCGACCGGAAATCCTCGCGCATTGAATTCCTCAAGGGTCTCGTGGAGTCACGCGAGGGGCTTCCTGAAGGGGTCCGGTACCTCTCCTCGAGCAAGGCCTGGAAGCCTTCGCGCAATATCACGGTGGCGGACGCGGTCCATGCAGATGAGAAACACCGCGCTGCCATCGAAGCGGCGCTCGGTGAATTCGCCGGGCTCATCATCGTTGACTCGGTCGAAGAGGCGGAACGCGGCATCGGCCTGCTGAAAGCCGATCAACGCGGCAAGGCTACCTTCGTCTGCCTCGACCGGCTCCCCCGCTTTCGCACGCGCGTCAGTCTTCCGCGCATCGAGGGCGTCGTCGGCTGGGCGGCGGATGTCGCCAGGTTCAAGCCCCCGTTTGCTCCCCTGTTCCGGCTCATCCTGGACCGCGTCCTGATCGTGGAAACGCCGGAGGCCGCCGCCGCTGCAAGCAGGCGCGTGCCGGGCGTCCGGTGCGTGACGCTGGATGGGGAAATGCGGTCGGGCGCGGGCATCGTCAAGGGGGGGAGCCGCCGGCACGACGAGGGCGGATTGATCGGCAAGCAATTGCAGATCGAGGAGCTCGGGAAGGAGATCGCGTCCCTCGCCGAACGCCTCCGCGCCGCCGAAGCAGAACGCGATGCGGTCGCCGCGGAACACGATGCGATCAACCTGAAGACGTTTGCCGACGACGTTAAATCGGTCGAAAAGGAGATGAACGGCGTCGAAATGAAGATCGCCCAGGTGGCGTTCGAGAAGAAACGGGCGACGGACATTATTGCCAAGAACGGCGAGGAGATCGCCTCGCTCAGAGCGGAGGCCGCAACCCTCCTTACCCGCATCGAGGCCGAAGCGCCGGCGCTCGCGGAACTGAAAGCAGGGAAGGAGGAAGCCGAACGGGCCATCGGTAACGCCGCGGGAGAACTGGAACGGCGCGAATCCCAGTGGAACGAACGCTCCACCGAGGTCAACGAACTGGCGATCGCCCTTGCCACCGTCCGGGGAGAGCTAGAACGCCGAAGACGGACTCCGGCGCGCCGAAGCATCGTCGGTGGAAACCGCGGAGGCCATCGCGCGGCGCGAGGACGATGTCCAAGGCGCCTCCGCCGGCATTGCGGAGGGGCAAGCCGTCCTGAATGAAAACGGCCGCGTGCTCGGGGAACTGCGCGCTGCCCTGACCGTCATCGAAGCCCGGCGGGAGGGGGTCGAAAACGAGGCGGCGGCGGACCGGGAAAGCATGCACGCCATCGAGCTGTCGATCAAAGACCAGCGGCGGACGCATGACGAGTCCCTCCGCAGCTCGCACGAAGTGGAATTGAAGCTCACGGACCTCAGGGCCAAGGCCGATCACCTCCGGAGGCGCGCGCAGGAGGAATTCGAAACGGCCCTGGAGCTGAAGACTTACCCCGAAGACGAGTTCGTGGACTTTGCCGCCCTGCGCGACGAAATCCAGGAGCTCCGCGACCGGATCAAGGGACTCGGGAACATCAATTTCGCGGCCTATGAGGAATACACCTCGGAGAAGGAACGCCTCGACTTCCTCACCACCCAGCGGGCGGACCTCCTGGAGGCCGAAAAGACGCTCCTCGCCACCATCGAGGAAATCAACGCAACCGCGCAGAACAAGTTTCTCGAGACCTTTGCGCTCATACGGAAGAATTTCATCGAGACGTTCAAGAGCCTGTTCGACCCGGGCGACGAATGCGACCTGAAGCTGGAAGAGGGGGTCGATCCGCTCGAGGCGAGAATCGAGATCGTGGCAAAGCCGCGCGGCAAAAGGCCGACCTCTATCGACCTCCTCTCGGGAGGGGAAAAAACGCTGACGGCGACCGCCCTCCTGTTCGCGATTTACCTGGTCAAGCCGAGTCCCTTCTGCATCCTGGATGAGGTCGACGCGCCCCTGGATGACGCGAACATCGACCGCTTCACGCGCATTCTGCGGAAGTTTTCCGACAATACGCAGTTCATTGTAGTGACCCACAACAAACGGACCATGGAGGCGGCAAGCGCCCTCTATGGCGTAACCATGGAGGAAGAAGGCGTTTCAAAGCTCGTCACGGTCCGGTTTACCAAGGAAGCGCAGGTGGAATCGGCAGCCCTTGCATCCGCCTGACTATGGCGCTCAGGGTGTTTGTTGATTTTGACGGTACGATTACGCGGCGGGACGTGGGCAATGCCCTCTTCCGCACTTTCGGCGGCGAAGCGTGTGACGCTCTGGTAGGGCAGTACCGCGAAGAGGCGATCAGCGCACGCGAATGTTTCCGCGGCGAAGCGGCGGCCATGGGGCGCTTCCGGGTCGACGCCCTCAACGCATTCATCGACGCGCAGGAGATCGACCGGACGTTCAGCGGACTCGTCGATCTGTGCGCCGCCGCCGCCATCGACCTGCGCATCATCAGCGACGGGCTCGATTACTACATCAGGCGGATCCTCGCTGCGAACGGCCTCGCCGCAGTCCCGTTCTTTGCCAACACGCTTGCGCTCACCGATGTACGGGAGGATGGCACTGCGCGCGCGGCAATCTCCTTTCCGTACGCCGATGCGGAATGCGAGCGGTGCGCCTGCTGCAAGCGGAACATCATGCTGACGCTCGGATCGGACGAGGATGTCCTCTGCCTCATCGGGGAGGGGTAT
>Ga0214473_10003955_pt1 | contig 17846 bp, 14 predicted proteins | sample RVTome_7_FD_203509 | JGI IMG/M metagenome (GOLD analysis project Ga0214473, IMG submission 203509) | Soil microbial communities from uranium-contaminated site in the Upper Colorado River Basin, Wyoming, United States - RVT98D197 | ecosystem: Environmental > Terrestrial > Soil > Contaminated >... | reverse complement strand
ACGACTCCGAGCGACCAACAACAATCGTTGCTCACTCCCCGCGCGCACGCGTGGGTTTGACGCGGATCTCCACCGAGTAGTCGCGGATCATGGTTTCGATGGTCAGACCGATCCCGGGCAGGAGCTTCTTGTATTTTGCCCAGTAGCCTGCCGGAACGACCTGGTTGCTGGGCTTCAACGAGGCCTCGCCGATGATGACCATCACCTCACTGCCGTGGGGGTCGGCCCTGAAATTCAGCGCGACCTGCGGGTTACGTTTGAGATTCCGCACGCGGAACGAAGCGGGCTGGCTGTAGACGATGACGGCCTCGCCGTCCCAGTAGAACCAAACCGGGTTGGGCGAGGGCGCGCCCTTTGGGCTGACGGAGGTGAACCAGATGATCTCGTCGTGCTCGAGGTGTTTCTTGAGTCGTTTGCCGAAATCGGTGCTGAAGTCAAGCATGCGTGCGCTCCCTTCCGGGTTTTAAGGTTACCACCGAAGTGGAGCGGAAGGGAGACGACGGGGGAGACTTATGAGCGAGGGCGATTGGCTCTGTCTACTTGCTGACAGTCTCGTGCAGGTACAGATACAAGGCCTCGAGCTCCACATCGTCGAGCCGGGAAACGTCCTTCCACGGCATGACTTCGCCAGGCTTGGGAGCGGCGAGGTGGTTGCTTATCTCCGTCAGGAATTGTTCCTTCGACCAGCCGAGGAAGTCCGCCTGCAGATTCGGGCCCGGAGGGAATGGCGGGGGCACGTTCCCATCGAACTTCTGCCCGTGGCAGCTTCTGCAGTCCATATAGGCCACAATATACTCGCCATAGGAGACGCTTGCGGCTTTTTGGGGCGCGGAAATGCTCGTGACAGCAGAAGGAGGATCCAACTTCACCATGCCAGCGCCGGCGAGCAGCGCCATCAAGACGGTGGGTTTGTATCCCGGAGTCTCATTCTCGACCGCGGGCGAATGGCGCAGGTAGGCGATCACGGCCAGGGCGTCCTCGTCGCTGAGGGCCTGAGGTCCGGTTACGGCCGCCATGGCCGTGGCGCGGCCCTCTTCGCTGACGCCGGTGCGCAGCAGACGGAACAGCTGGCTGTCGTCCATGTCCTTGATGTCGCCGGCCGGCGTGATGTTGGGGGCATAGATATCGCCGAGCGGCATTCCCGCATCTGCGCTCAGATTCTTGCCGCCGCTCAAAGGCAGATTGCCGCTCAAGGAGTGACAGCCCGCACATAGTACCTCTGCGAGATGCTCCCCGCGGGCGACCTGCTCCGGAGCGCCGCTGGCTGTCACGTCGGGCACAGACACGCTGTTGGAGCGAAAGAGCTTGTACGTGCCGACGGCCCCGAGGATGGCGAGCGCGGCGAAGATCAGCGTGAACAGCGAGGCGAATATTCCGCCCAGCCATTTCGCCCCGACGCCATGCGCGCGCCACGCCCTCGAGGCGAGCCAGCCAAACAGGACGGTAACGACGGCGAGAACGATGAGGCCGATCACGCTACTGGTCATGGGTGCTCTCCTTTTCTGCTTTCGTCTCTGGCGAAGGGACTACGGTGCTGCGATTGAAGCGCCGCGGCCGAATGGAGATTGCATCACGTCTCTCCCGCGGCAGACGCGGCCAAGGCTACAGGGAAAGTACCCGCGATGAACGCGCACGGGCGGGCCCTTGCCAAGATGGACTTGTGTGTGGGAAGTGTGTCGTTGATGACTTCATCCAAAACGCGTCTTGCCCGCCGGACGAAGCACCGCTAAAGTGGCCAAATCCACCCTAAACACTAATTTGTATCAGTATACGGATATTTGTCGACAATTGCAATTTTAGGAATTATTTCACGAGCCTCTTTGGGCGGCTTCCCGCCGGCAGCGATGCGGAGCCAGCCTCTCGCACAGGTATAATCTTCGGATGCCAAATTCGATCCTGGACCTGCCGTTTGTGGCGCAAACGCGGCGCAATCATGCGCTGGAACACGCGACGCTGCACGTGCTGGCAGCGAAGTACCCGGGCAGGATGATGGGCGGACATTCGAATCCGAGCGGCTTCTTCATTCTTGGGAATCTATCGCTGCAGGAGGTCGCGGATGCCACGGCGGAGGCGCTGAGGCGCTTGCGCCTCGGCGAGCGCGAGCTGGCGATCCATCCCGGCTGCGGAACCAACCTGGCGACGTCTGTGCTGCTGGCCGCGACCTTCGGCTGGTTCGTGATGCGCGGGTCGCGATCCACTACCGGACGGATGCTGCGGCTGCCGTTCGCGTTTGCCGTCGCCCTGCTGGGTCTGGCGGTCAGCCGGCCGTTGGGACCGCTGCTGCAACAGAAGGTCACGACGGACGCGGACGTGGGGGCGCTGCGGGTGGTGGAGGTGCGAGAAAGCGCCGGCCCTTCCCGGACCTTTGGAGGGCGGGTGATGACGCACCGGGTCATGACAAGAAGCTGAGGTCACAACGGATCTCCGTCGGGGCGGACCGTGTACACCACCAGGGTGAAGTCACAGGGCCTGCAGCATCGTCGGTCCATTCGCTTGCAGCCGTACGACTACAGTCAGCCCGGGGGATATTTCGTTACGCTAGTGACCCAAGGCCGCCGTGAGTTGTCTGGCAGCGTCGTGGACAATGAAATGCGCCGTGCGGAATGCGGACAGATCGCGGAGGATTGTTGGCGGGCCATTCCCCAACATTTCCCGCATGTGGAGCTGGCGGCATTTGTAGTCATGCCGAATCATGTTCATGGCATCCTGATATTTCACGACTGGGCGGCGATTCAATCGCCGCCCGTAGGGGCACGACATGGCGCGCTGGAACTAAATGCGTGATCATATGTCCGAAATTGAGACTGCTTTTCATGGCAGCAGGACCTGCGTCAGGATGTCCGCGAGCCAGGCTTCATACTTGTCCTTCGACCAGCGGCGATCGCGCCTCAACAGCAGGAACACCTCTGGGCTTGCGAGAGTCCACACGATGTCCCGGACAGACGTTGCGTCCAGCCCGTCCCGAAAGGGGCCGTGGGCGGCGATTTGCCTCACGACCAGCGCCATATGCTCAAGCCGCGCGGCGCGCAGCCGCTCCAGGATCCTTTGAATGTCCGGCTCGGTGCGGGCCGCGTCGACCATGATCTCGGAGATCGGGGCCGCGTCCGTCAGGTTGTCCGCGACGACCTGCGCGAATATCTGTAGTTGGCCGCGTTGATTTGGTTCGCGGGCCAGGGCCTGAGGCCGGCCGCGAGCAGGCACGGGCGTGCTCTCTTCGCCCGGGGGCGCGGACAAGACGTTGAAGAGCGTAACCAGCACCCTGCGCTTGTTCTTGAAATTGGCATAGACGGTCTGAAAAGCGATACCGGCTTCGTCGGCGATGGCCTGCATGGTGGTCCCGCTATAACCGCGTTCCGAGAATAGCTTGTGGGCGGCCCGCAGCACGCGCGAGCGCGTGTCCGCCGCCTGGGCCTGCCGCCGTGTCGAATCGTATTTCCGTGGGCGAAGAACTGCCTTTGCCATGCCTCTTGACATCCTTCACGGTCCATTGTATCATATATATATTAAATATAAACAGATTATATTAAAAATAAGGAGACCGCGATGATTCTCTACCAAACGACCGTTCATGTGAGCCGACCCAGGGAGCAAGTGTTTGCCTACCTCGTGGATCCCGAAAAGCTGAAGATGTGGCAGTCCAATCTTGTTAAGGCAGAGAGCCTGACCCCTGGCCCCTTGCGGCTGGGCAGCCGCTTCCGGGAGGTCCGCCGCCTTGGGCAGAGAGAAGCCGAAGTGCAGGGGGAGATTAGCGAGTTCGAGCCGAACCAGCGGCTGGCGACGAAGACCAGCACGAAGCCCGACGTCCGCGTGAGCTACTTACTCTCCCCGGAGCAGGGCGGCACGCGGCTGAGGTACACGTTCCAGATGCTGCCGACGGGCTTGATGTGGCTTCTCCAGCCGGTGATCTCCAGCTCGATCCGAAAGCAATCCGACATGGATTTTGTCAGGCTGAAGCACTTGCTGGAGGCCTGACCGGGGAGCTTGTCAATCCAGCGATAGATCGAGTGAATTCGACTGGGTTATAGAGTTCAATTTCAAACGGGATAAGACGTGTTGAGTCTAGCGCACCATGTCGTGCCCCTACCGCGAAACCACTCGGAATTCGGGAAGCCTTTGGCCGGCTCCTTGGCGACCGTGGTACAACAGTGCAAAACATCGGTCACACGCGGGATCAGGTTGCAGCTCCGGGATGACGCGCGGATCTGGCAGCGCAACTACTATGAACACGTGATCCGCGACCAGGATGATTGGAACCGCATGCATCTGTACATCGAATCCAACCCGCGGGCCTGGGGGCGAGATGAAGAATGGCGGCCTGCGTACCTGAGAGATACTGGTCAGCGGGGGTGCTGAACCGCGATGCCTGACGACTCCCACATCATCTTCCTCTACGGCAACGATGAGTACGCGATTGCGCGCCGCCTGCGCGAACTCGCCGCGGCATTCGCGGATCCGTCCCAGGCGGAGATGAATACCACGCATCTGGATGCCGAAACGATGACCGAGGACGGATGGAGCAACGCCGTCAACGCACTGCCCTTTCTCGCGCCGCACAGGTTGGTGCTGCTGGCAAATCCGTCGCGGCGGTTTGCGGGGACCAAGGCTGACGACGACGCCGGGAGGGCGGGCAAGGCCGAGACCCGGTCAAAAGCCCGGGACCGATTCCTTGAATCCATCCTGAGGATCCCGGCGAGCACGCGCCTGATCATGTGGGAGCACGTCGATCTCCAGTCCTGGGGCACGCAGGCGCAACAGCAGAAGAAAGATGAGCAACACTGGCTTGTCAAGTGGACGAAGGAACGGTCGCTGGGGCTTGAGCGCCACGCCCTGCCGATGGGCGCGGAAATGCCGGGCTGGATCGCCAAGTATGCCAAGGCGCAGGGAGGTCAAATCGCCGGCGCGGCGGCTGCCCGGCTGGCGGAAATGGTCGGGACCGACACGCGGCAGGCCGCGCAGGAGATCACGAAACTGCTGACCTACGTCAACTGGAGCCGCCCGGTCACCGCCTCGGATGTGGAAGCGTTGAGCCCCCTGACCGCGGAGCCCGATGTCTTCGCCATGGTCGACGCGCTGGCCGCAGGCAAGACCGGCAGGGCACAACGGCTGCTCCACCGTTTGTTCGAGACGCAGGAAGCGTTCGGAACGTGGGGCATGATCGTGCGGCAATTCCGTCTGCTGCTGCTGGCGCGCGAGGTGCTCGACGGTGGGGGCGGTGAACCGGAGGCCGTGAAAGCGTTGGGCGTGCCGCTGTTCGTGGCGCGCAAAGCGCTGGGGCAGGCGCGCGGCTTCCCCATGCCGCGCCTGGAAGCCATCTATCACAAGCTGTTGGACGTCGACGAGGCCGCCAAGACGGGACGCATGCCCCTCGATCTCGGAATGGATATCTTCGTCGTGGAGCTCGCGGATACCTAGGGGATTAGTCCGCAATGTTCCGAGGCCCTGCCGGAGCGAAGCGGAGGCCCTGGAAGGGTCGTGCTTATCCCGCGTGCATGAAACGGGCGTCTGCGGGCTGCGTAGATAGAGAAGCGGGGGATCTGCGCACATGTGCGAGATCCGGGAGGGAAGATCCATGAACAGTCATCAGCTCACGCGTGGGGAACTCCTCAAAATCGTGTTTATTCGATTCGGGCTGGGCATCTTTGCTCTGGCCATCATATTCTTCCTGCCCGCCGGCACGTTCGGCTACTGGCAGGCATGGGTCTGGCTGGCAGTCGTCTGCATTCCCATGCTGCTCGTGCTTGGCTATCTGCTGAAGAACGATCCGGCGCTGCTCGAGCGGCGAATGCGGACGCGTGAAAAGGAGCCGCAACAGAGTTTTATCCAGAAGCTCGGCTGGGTATGGCTCCTGGCCTTCCTGGTGCCGGGCTTCGACTACCGCTTTGGCTGGTCTCATGTCCCGACGGCGCTCGTCGTGGCGGCAGATGTCCTGGTCCTGCTGGGCTACGTCGGGTTCTTTCTGGTGCTGCGGGAAAACAGCTACGCCTCACGCGTCGTCGAGGTGGATGAGCAGCAGAAGGTAATCACAACCGGACCGTATGCCGTTGTGCGCCATCCCATGTACACGTCGATCACAGCGCTGTGGGCTTTCACTCCGCTGGCGCTCGGATCGTACTGGGGACTACTCCCGGGTCTGATGATCGTTCCCATTCTGGTGGCGCGCATTCTCAATGAAGAGCAGGTGCTGGTCAGGGACCTTGCCGGCTACGCGGAGTACATGCGGAAGACCAAATTCCGCATGCTTCCGGGCGTGTGGTAGGCACGGGCACGACTCCCCAGCGGGAACATGGGCATACGACTTTTCGTCTATCCTATGGACTCGAACTTCCCGTGAAAAGTGAGAGAGGACCCATGAAGACTAGACTCCTATTACTGGTTATGGCTTTCAGCTGGCTTTTGGCATCCTGCGCGCTTAGCGTCACGCCTATTCCTACTGGCGAGGCCGCGACCGGGGTGCCGCCCGCCACACCGGCTGGCGGATCCACCGAGACCCCTGTGCCGTCCGCACAACCCGCGGCCTCCGGCCTTTCCGCGACCGACTTGAAGTACCGCTTATTGGAGCAGTACCCCGACTTCTTCTTCTGTGACCCGGACTTCTATCCTGTGGCGCGGGCGGACGAGACGCAACTGGCCCTCCAGAAATTCGCGGAATTGCAGGCGAACACGGAGGAATTCCAATCCATCCTCGCGCACAACGGGATGAGCGGCATGACCAGCTTCAGCGATCAGCAGAAGCTTCAGATCTACCGCGATCACAAGAAGCTGTCGGCCATCCTGTTCGAGGCCTCCGGTGATCAGTACCAGTTCCAGTTGCGCACGGCGGAGCAGGAGCAGGGCTACGCCATCAAGGGCTTGATCGATGGGAGTGGGAACATTACCGTGCAGGAAAAGAGCCCCACGATGGCTACCTGTCCGATTTGCCTCGCCTCATGGACAACGATCGACACGCCGCGTGGGGGTGTGAGGGTTACCGATCTGAAGGCCGGCGACCTCGTCTGGACGCTCAACGCGGCGGGTCAACGGGTCGCGGCCCCAGTACTGCTGGTGACTTCCGTGCAGGTGCCCGCGGGCCACGAGATCGTTCACTTGAGATTGAGCGACGGGCGGGAAGCGTGGGCCTCGCCCGGCCACCCGACCGCCGACGGGCGAACGCTGGGGGACTTGCGGACCGGTGACTCGCTGGATGGCGGGCTGGTCACGCTAGCCGAGCGCGTGTCATACCGTCAGCCTGCCACTTACGATCTGCTGCCCGCGGGCGCCACGGGCTGGTACTGGGCCGACGGGATCTTGCTGGGCAGCACACTCGCCGGCCGGTGAGCGACGGGCTGTGTGGCCCGCTCTCGCCGAAGCATTCTCCTCGCGGATCGTGGAGGAGATTGCCACGTCGCCCCTTCGGGGCTCCTCGCAACGACATCGTGTTGTCTGTGCCGTGGTCGCGAGGGGTCGTTGCGAGGGGCGTTGTTCCCCGAAGTCGAAGATCCCGCGCCGCACTACCGCGGGACAATCTCCTGGCGTCTCACGTCTTTGCGAGCAGCGTTCTTCTGCGAAGCAATCCCCTACACTTTGATGAAGATTACTTCGTCCCCATGCCCATCCGGGAGCGGATTGGTTCGTCGGTTTTGCCCTCCTCGCAAGGACAAGCTCTTCTACGGGTTCTGTCGGGGCTGCGTGATATTCGTCACTTGCCGCCATCTTGGTTCCTATCTATACTGATATTGGACGCATACAGATCATCAGACGGCTGATTCTGCAGACGTCACATTTGCCGATCCACCACAGGTGCCCCATGACCGAACCACGCAAGAAAATCACATTGCCGTATCTGTTTGAGAAGGTGGCCAAACGCGAACCCATCACCTGGCTGACTTGCTACGATTACCCAACGGCGTATTTGCAGGAAGAAGCCGGCATTGAGATGATCCTGGTGGGGGACAGCCTGGGGATGACGATGCTGGGATATGAGTCGACGCTGCCGGTCACGATGGACGACATGATCCGGCACAGCCAGGCTGTCCGGCGCGGCGCGCCGACGGCCTTTGTGGTCGGCGATATGCCGTACATGTCGTACCAGCCATCCATCGAGACCGCCATCCGCAGCGCCGGGCGCTTCATGGCGGAGGCCGGCTGTGACGCCATCAAGCTGGAGGGCGGCGCGGCCATGGCCGACCGCATCCGCGGCATCGTGGACGCCGGCATCCCGGCCATCGGCCACCTTGGCCTGACCCCGCAGTCGGTCTCGGCACTGGGCGGCTTCCGCGTGCAGGGCAAGTCCGCGGCGCTTGCGAAGAAGATCATGGAGGACGCCAAGGCACTGGAAAAGGCGGGTGCGTTTGCGATCCTGTTTGAGATGGTCCCCGACCGGCTGTGCAAGATCATCACAGAGCGCGCTGAAAACTGCATCATCATGTCGCTGGGCTCGGGGCCGCACGCTCACGGGCAGCTGCTGATCTACCATGACATGTTTGGACTGTACCCGCGCTTCAAACCGAAGATGGCGAAGGTCTTTGGCAATGCGGGCGAGGTCATTCTGAACGGGTTGAAGGCCTACCACGACGAAGTGATCGACAAGCGATTCCCCCAACCGGAAAACTGGTTCGGGATGAAGGATGAAGAGTTCGAAGAGTTGCAGAAGCTGCTGCGATAGCGGAACATAGCGCCGGCCACTCCGACCGGCCCCGATCCCTCCAGGCACGTGGCGGCGGAGCGAGAGCCCCGTCGTCAGCCGGCGCATCATGGGCTCACACGTGAGCCACGAAGAAGACGTCACCCCCAAAATCTTCATGTAGAATGACTGCCACACCCTGACTCCCATCTTCCGTCGCGACACATGGAACTGATGGCTTGCCAGGGGAGTCTCGCGGGCGGCATCAGTCGATCCAGCGCAGGAGGAGCGGCATGAGCCTTGCACAACGAACCGAACATCTTCGGCCGGAGGGCGCCTATCAGGTGCTGGCGCGTGCGCAGGAACTGGAGGCCGGCGGGGCGGACATTATTCATCTGGAAATAGGTGAGCCGAATTTCGCGACGCCGGCCAATGTCAGCCGGGCGGGCATCGGGGCGATCGCGGCCGGCCAGACGCGCTACAACCCTCCATCCGGAATGCCGGGATTGCGGGAAGCCATCGCCGAATATGCCGGCAAACAGCGCGGCATCCAGGTGAAATCCAAACAGGTGATCGTCGGGCCGGGTGCCAAGCCCATCCTGTTCTTCCCGACCCTGGCGCTGGTCAACCCCGGCGATGAAGTGATCTATCCCGATCCCGGCTTTCCGACCTACGAGGCGATGATCGGCGTGGCCGGGGGCGTGCCCCGGCCTGTGCCGCTGAAAGAGGAGAAGCAATTTTCATTTGACCTGCAGGCCTTTGACGGGCTGCTCAGCCACAAGACCAAATTGATCATCCTCAACTCGCCGTCCAACCCCACGGGCGGCGTGATGCCGCTTGCAGACCTGCAGCACATCGCCCGCCTCGCCATTGAGACTGACTGCTGGGTGCTCGCCGATGAGATCTACACCCATCTTGTTTTTGACGGCGTCTCCGCACCGAGCATCGCCGCGTTGCCCGGCATGACCGAGCGAACGATCATCCTGGATGGCTTCTCCAAGACCTACGCGATGACCGGCTGGCGCCTGGGCTTCGGCATCATGCCGGAGGGCCTCGCCGAGCGGGTCGGACTGCTGCTAACGCACTCCATCGGCTGCACGGCGCACTTCACGCAAGTCGCCGGGATCGAGGCGCTCACCGGTCCGCAGGATCATGTGTCCATGATGGTGGAACAATACCAGCGCCGTCGCGACCTGTTGGTGGATGGACTCAACCAGCTGCCCGGCGTGCATTGCCAGAAGCCGCAGGGGGCCTTCTATGCCTTCCCGAACATCCGCGGCACGGGAAAGACCTCGGCGGAGCTCGCCAACTTGCTGCTAGAACATGGCGTGGCCGTGCTTCCCGGCTCGGCGTTTGGAGGGTATGGCGAAGGCTACCTGCGAATCGTGTTTGCGAACTCGCTGGAGAATATCGGGCGCGCTCTGGAACGGATGCAAGAGGCCCTGACCAAGTAGGAGGTCGCCGCGCTTCGGTGGCGGTATCCTACCTCTGACGGCCTGTTTCCCTTCCGCGTCAGTGGAAGGAGCCCGCGAGCCTCGGTGCTTGTCCAGGGAAAGGCGGCTCATCGCACGGCGTGTGACTACGAGGGGATGTGCTTCTGTCGCACCAGCGCAGAACAAGCCCGCACCAGAGCTCATCTGGTGCGGGCCGACCGGCGCCTGAGGCGGAGAGCCCGTGAGAATCTCCCTCAAGCACGCCCGTCTCGATCTCGGTTCCGCGGGCGCTGTTCAGCGGGGCAGGCCAACCCGGTGCAGATACCGGCCATTGAGCATGATCTGCAGTTGCTGGGCAGTGTACACCTGCACGGTGGCTGGGCCGCAGCCGGCGGAGGCGGCTCGTGCGGTCATGGGAGCAAAGGCGAGATAGGCAGCAACGGCGAGGACCAGCGTCAGCGAAGCGGACAGTATGGCGGTGCGGATGGTGGACATTTCTAATCTCCTTTTTTTGGTACGAGCATCGGCTAGATCTTGGTCACATCGTACGCCGGGCGGCGGGGCGCGTCATCGAGGAAACCACTACAGTCGCGCCCCTGCACCACTACACTTTCGGGCAACAAAAAAAAGGCCGCATGCAGTGGATGCGGCCTGGACTCAGACCGGGGTTGTGGCGCAATCCGCTACTGTTCCCTTTGCGTCGTCTTGAGTCCCTTCTCGATGGCCCAGGTGGCGATTTGCACCCGCGAATCGAATCCCAGTTTCTGGAGGATGCGCGTGACGTAGGTTTCGACGGTCCGGACGCCCACGGTCATTGCCGCGGAGATCTCGCGGTTCGACTTGCCCTGCGCGATCCACGCGGCGACTTCGCGCTCGCGCTCTGTCAAGCCGCCGAACTCCTCCTTGAGTGAAAGCCGCGTTGCAGGCGCATCTGGCATCTTGTGGGAGTGCTCCACCGCCTGCTGCAGCGTCATCGACCGACCCTCCGTCCACGCCGCCTCGAAGTCCGCCATTGCAAGCTGGGAACGCACCCTCTCCAGGCTGCGTTCATACTCCAGACGGTCCAGGAACCAGAGCGCCGAATCCGCTTGTTCGCGCAGGCCGGCGACAGCTCCCAGCAACTTGACCGCCCAGATGATGTGCCCCTGCGCCATCCCGACGCTCGCCAGTGCAGCGAGGGCCATGGTCGCGCCCGAGCTATCCCTGGCCCCCGTGCATATGGCCAGGGCCTCCGCGATCAGCGTCAGGGCCTCCCGATCATCGCCCTCGGCGTGGGCCAGTTGTCCAAGGCGAGTCTTCCTTCTTCCGGCCACGTATGGATTGGAAAGTGCGCTGGCGAGAGCCAGGCTTTCCTCCAGGGATTGTCTGGCCTGCACGTAGTTGCCCTGGAGGTACTCTGCCTCGCCCCAGCCCTCCAGGGCAACGGCCGCGCCGAGGTTGTCGCCCAATTGACGAAGCGTTCTCGCGGCATTGCCGGCGAGCGAGACCGCCTGCGCGTAGTTCCCGCGTGCCACGTTGACCCAACCTAACCAGGCCTGTTGCCAGGCCACACCGGCTTCGTCGTTCAACGCAATGTAGAGGGCAAGCGACTTCTCAAAGCAGGCAGCGCCATCTTCAATGTGATCCGAATAGATCAGCGCGTGGCCGGCGAGCGACCAGGCCTCGGCGCGTGCCGCAGCAGGCACAGCCTCTGCGTCCGTCAACAAGGCATCGCGCCAGGCCCGTCCTTCGCTTAGATAGCCGCGCATCTGCCAGAACTGGGAGAGCGTCGAGGCCAGCCGCAGCCCGAGTTCGCGGTCGCCTCGCTCGGAAAGACTCCAGGCCAGCGCCGCGCGGAAGTTATCGTGCTCGACCTCCAGGCGGGGTACAGCTGCAACCTGCACCACCGAGGGAAACTTTGATTCTGCATTCACAGCCTGCTTCGCCAGGGCGAGGCAGGTCTGTGCATGCCGGGCTTCGATGGTTGGGTTGTCTCCCGACTCAAGAAGCCGCTGGTGCGCGTAGTGCCGGATCGTTTCCAGCAGCCGGTAGCGCATTCTGCCCTGCTCCTGCTCACGTGCGATCAGGAGCGACTTGTCCACCAGGCGCGTGAGTGCATCCAGAATCTCCTCGGCCGTGAGGTCATCGTCAGAGCATACCGTTTCCGCCGCCTGCAGGGTGCAGCCGCCGGCAAAGACGGACAGCCGCTGGAGCACCGTGCGTTCCGTTTCGGATAGCAGGGCGTAGCTCCAATCCAGCGTGGCCCGGAGGGTTTGCTGTCGCTCGGGTGCCGTGCGGTTGCCGCCCGTCAGAAGATGGAAGCGGTCATCCAGATGCTCCGCAACCTGGTGCACCGTAAGCGCTCGCAGACGTGCGGCCGCCAGCTCGATGGCGAGTGGCAGGCCGTCCAGTCGGCGGCAGATATCCTCCACCGCGGAGGCATTATCCGCTGTGAGCATGAAGCCGGGCGAGGCCGCCTCGGCGCGGGCCACAAATAACTGGACCGCCTCGGATTGCGGCTGTATGAGGCGCGACGCCTGCTCAAGAGCCGCATCTTTCGTGAGAGGCACGCCCGAAAGTGACAACGGCGGCACGAGCCAGACGGTTTCGCCGTCGACGCCCAGCGGTTCATGGCTGGTGGCAAGGATCGTCAGCGTGGGGCAGCCCTGCAGGAGGGCGGTAGCCAACTGTGCGCAGGCTCCCACCAGATGCTCGCAGTTGTCGAGGACCAGCAGCACACGGCGCGCGCGCAGATGGTCAGCCAGCGTGTGCGTCAATGGGCGCCCGCTCTGCTCGCGCACGCCCAGGGCGGAGGCGGCCGTCTGGGGCACCAAGGTGGGATCAGCCAGCGAGCCGAACTCGATCAGCCAGGCGCCATCTTCAAATTCGGGCAGAGCATTGCTTGCGACCTGGAGCGCCAGGCGCGTCTTTCCGCATCCGCCGGGACCGGTCAGCGTGACGAGCCGCTGTGCGCGTAGCAATCGCCTGACTCCCGCAATCTCGCCGCGGCGGCCGACGAAGCTGCTCAGCAGCGCCGGAAGGTTGTGCGGGGGAGGCTTTGAGGCGGGGTTCGGAACCATGGCACGCTCGCTCGGTGTGGGTGGTGGCGCTAGACCAAGTTCAGTATATGACTGATTCTCTGTGAATTCAATCAGCGCAGCCGTGGGAGTCGGCGCGCCAAGCGCGGTTGTCCCGCCTTCGCAGATGCTGGTATATTCTGAACTCGGTCCTCCGCCTCCCGAGCGCATGGCGAGGTCCTATTCGCTACCGCAGCGGGATCCGGAAGCCATTCTGGGTTTAGTCGTGTGGGAAGGGAGAGCCGCATGGAAAAATACACTTATGTGGTGATAGGTGCGGGCCGGCAGGGGACAGCAGCTGCCTACGACATGATCCGCTGGGGAGAGGCTCGCAAGGTCGTGCTGGCGGATGTGGATCCAGACGCGGCCCGTCGCTCCGCGGAGCGCGTCAACCGGTTACTTAATTCGACGGTGGCCGAATGGCTGCCGGTCAACGCCGGTGACAAGACTGTGCTGGCTGGTCTGCTGGCCGGAGCGGATTCGTGCCTCAGCGCGGTGCCGTACTGGTTCAACCTGGATATCACCGAAGCGGCGCTGCAAGCCGGTGTCAACATGTGCGACCTGGGCGGCAATACCGATATTGCCCGACTGCAGCATCACTTCTCCGAAAAAGCGAAAACCGCGGGCATAAGCATCATTCCCAATTGCGGCCAGGTGCCCGGCATGGGGACGTCGCTGTGCGTCTACGCCATGGAATTGCTGGACGAGCCGCGGGACGTCTTCATGTGGGACGGCGGCATCCCGCAAAAACCGCGTCCTCCATTCAACTACGTTCTCAACTTCCACATTGCCGGGCTGACCAACGAGTACGCCGAGCCCGGCATGTTCCTGCGCGAAGGCAAGATTACTGCCGTGGAGCCGATGACCGAACTCGAGATAGTCGAGTTTCCCGAGCCGCTTGGAAAGCTCGAGGCGTTCGTCACCGGCGGCGGCACGGATACGATGCCCTGGACGTTCGAGGGCAAGCTGCGCACACTACAGAACCTGACGCTGCGCTGGCCCGGGAATTTCGCGCAGCTGCGCGCCTACTGGGATCTGGGACTTTGGGATACCAGGCCAATTCGCGTGGGGAACCAGGAGGTCGTGCCCCGCTCGGTGTTCCACGCGCTTTTCGAGCCCAAGGTGGTGGTGCCCGGCGACGAGGACGTGGTGATCGTGCGCGTGAAGGTCATTGGTAAGAAGGGTGGACGGCCCGCAGAGGCCCTGGTGGAAGTGATCGATTATTACGACAAAGAGACCGGCTTCAGCGCCATGGAGCGCGGCACGGGCTGGAGCGCGGCCATCGTGGCCGAGATGATGGCCCGCGGAGAGACGCCGCGGGGCGCGGGTGGCGTCGAGATCATGGTGCCGGCCAGACCGTTCGTCGAGGCGCTGGGTCAGAGGGGCATCCGCGTGACCGAAACTGTGATGAAGACGCAGGGGGCGCCGGGCGGCCGCGCCGGCATCGCGCGGTAGCGTTTGGGGAAAGTTGTGGATGCCGTGCGTGCTGCTCTGCACAATACTCTTGCCCGCGGTTTTCAATCTTTCTGATCTTCCCTCCAGGCGTGCCCGCTAGGAGAGGCGTATGAGAGTCTGACGCGAAGGACATCTCGCCGCGTAACCTCATTTCAAACGCAGGGTTTCACACGGTGTGAATGCGTGTTGCATTCACACCGCCATTCAGGAACGATTTCGCCAAAAGGAGAGAACCAAGTGAAACCCAATGCTATGCTCACAGCCACGTCTCTACTCGCGATCCTCTTCATGACGCTTCACCTGACGGACGACGTCCTGCGTGATCAGAACGGGGCGGCACAGGGAGGCCTCGTGGGGCTCGCCGTGCCGGTAGTCCTCATCGTCTGGCTGTACGCGGTGCTCGTGCTCGCCGAACGGCAATCGGGGTACATCATCAACCTGGCCGCCTCGCTGCTTTCCTCGTACGTGGCATTCGGCCACATGACGGGGATCGGTGACGTCGTCATCGGCGTGATTGCCAAGTCCAGCGGACCTGTCTTCGTCTGGACGGTCATTGCGCTCGGTGTGACCGCGATCTTCTCGGTCATCCTCTCGGCCCGCGCACTGTTCAGCCCGCAAGGCGCCACTTCCGCCAATCCAACGTCTCGAGGCCAAAAGGCCCCTCGCAGGGCGTAGGCAAGCCGACGCGAGAAAGCCCGATGAAATCAATCTGCCTCCGGCTGTTTGCCGGAGGCAGTTCATTTGGGTTTGTGTCAAAACGCCGCTGAGACAGTTCACCGCTGGGGCGCGGCGGTCCTAAGAGTCAAGAGTCCGCGGGCTTTACGGATGGCTGCGCCCACGGGCGTGTGGCTTGGCAATCAAGCCTGCCATTCGCTCAGGCTCTCACCGATCTTCGCGATGCGCTCCCGCAGGATGACTGCCAGGATCCCGAGCAGCAGCAGGATGATCCCGGCGCCGCCGATCAGCACGACTGTGCCGATGCCCTTCAAGGCCGTGTAGATTACGGCTATCACCGAGACGACGATGAAGACGATCGGCGCGATCACCAGGCTTCGCGAGCGGACCACGATGCCGTAGACCAGCACGGCCAGGCCCTGAAAGAAGATGAGCATGAAATACGCCAACTCCTCGGTCGACAGGAGCTGTATGAACGTTGTGCCCAGCAGGACGAGTTGGGAGAACATGCCCGCAAGAAACGCGCCTGATTTGCTTCCGCTGCGGCTCAGTAGATAGTGCATCAGCATGCCCAGCAGCGCTGCACCCATCGAGAAGAACTGCGGCTGATCCACCTCGAGCGACATCAGGATGAGGAAGTACGATCCAAGATACAGCGCGTTGGCGGGGAAAGCCAGCCAGACATTCCGCCGGTCGAAAGCCTCCACGGCGAACAAGGTGGCAGCCAACGCGACGGGAATCGCCGAATCCAACCCGCCGCGAATCGGCGCGCTGACGGAGTTGAGCACGCCCAGCATCAGGCCACTCCGCAGCAGCATCCGGCCCCAGCCCTGCACGTCGCGGCGTCGCAGCAGATAGCCGGCCGCGTAGTACAGCAACGCGATCAGGCCGATGGCATACAGCCAGTTGTCCTGACGGAGAGTCTTCAGTAGAAAGAATGCGCTCAGGGGCAGAGCAGCGGTGGAGAGATAACCCAGCCTGGGTTCGGAGCGCAGCCAGGCGTATAGCGCCAGGAATGCCGCATAGGTGCCGAAGCAGATGGCGGCGATGCGTGGTTCCGAGCCTGCGGGCGACGAGAGCAATGCAAGCGCGTTGCCGGCGGCGATCGCGCCGCCGGTGTAGCGCGTGACGGCTGCCCACGGACGAGATTGTAGAGTGCGCGCGTAGAAAAGATCCGCGGCCAGCCATAGCACGCTGATCGCCAGCAAGAGGTATGGATCGTCCGTGACCTCAAGGTCCCGCAAGCCAAGGAAGGCCCCGGCGCTGAAGAATGCGGGGCCGGCAATTTCCAGGCGTCCCTCGCCTCGCACATAGGTCTCGGCAAAGTACAAGCCGCCGATCAGCAGCACGTACGGTGCGACGTTTTCCTTCAGCAGGATCACGGCGGCGCCCGCAACCGCGGCTCCCACTGCCAGCCCGCTGATGCGCAGGGCGCTCCCCCAGGCGATCGTGTGGCCCCGGCGCAGGATATACCCGGCGGCGAAATACACTACCGCCAGGCCGGTGAGAACAGCGGGCCACAAGTCCCGATGGAGATGCTCGAGCGTCAGCAGTGCGGCGAAAGCGAGGGCTGCCGTGGCGGCGAAGCTGATCAGGGGCTGCCGATACGACCAGGCCGATGCCGCAAAGAACACGGCGTAGACGACGAACACGATGGCGGCATCCGCGGGGTGCCCGGCCTGGTATCCATCATAGAGCAACGCCGGCAGGTTGGCGAGGGCCAGCAATCCGCCGACGGCCCGCGTCGCGATTTCCAGATGCCGTGACTTCAGAGTCCGCGAGAACACGATGTCGGCTCCCAGCCAGATCAGGCTGAACGCGAGCAGGTGCCACGGCAGATCCGTCACTCCGAACCGCCGCAGAATCAGGTATGCCGCCAGGCTGGCGAAAAGAGGCCCGCCCGCCTCTAGTGGCGCTTCCGGACGAACGTGGGCTTCGGCGAAGAAGAGGATGCTGATGACGAGCACATCGAATCCCAGGGTGCTGCTGCGCAAGCCTGCCCACACGTCGGCATTCGCAAGGCCCGTGGCCGTGATTACCGCTCCGAGCGCCAGGCCGCTGAGCCGCAGCACACTGCCCCACGGCTGCGTCTTCTCCCCTCGGACGAAATAGCCGCCGACGAAGAAGGCCAACGCGAGCCCGGTTAGAACCGACATCTTGAGGTCAAGCCCGAATCGCTGCAATGCATAGGTTGTGGCGAGGGCGGCAGAGGCCGTGGCCAGGTAGCCAACTCGCGGGCGCCGCATGTGCAGGGCATATGCGGCAAACAGAAGCGCGTACGCTCCCATGACGATGGCGCGGGCCTCGGCGTGCGCCTCGCCGGCGAAGACAAGTCCGGCGATATTGATCGCTGTCATGACAGCACCCAGGCAGAAGGGCGGCCAGCGCCACGTGTCTTTGAGCGTGAATGGTGACTTGAAGAACAATTCGGGCAGCAGCAGAAGCAAACTCGATCCGAGCAACTGGTAGCCCCCATAGACATCCAGCGGCTCGATGAGCGGCAGAGCAAAGAAGGTGAAGTAGGCGATCAGGGCGAAGGCCAGTGCGGCGAACCACATGAAAACGCGCGGCCGCAGGATCGTCACAATGGTGCATACGGCCGCCGCGCCGAGCGAAATGCCGAGGGCG
>Ga0214473_10003954_pt1 | contig 17847 bp, 14 predicted proteins | sample RVTome_7_FD_203509 | JGI IMG/M metagenome (GOLD analysis project Ga0214473, IMG submission 203509) | Soil microbial communities from uranium-contaminated site in the Upper Colorado River Basin, Wyoming, United States - RVT98D197 | ecosystem: Environmental > Terrestrial > Soil > Contaminated >... | reverse complement strand
TTGTTACAAATAAATTTGCGTCTTTCATAGGGGATATATTTAAAAGTGACAGTGTAAAACTCCATGTGGAAGACGGCAGAAGTTTTGTAAGGCGCTCGGACAAACTCTATGACGTTATTATGATTTTTGGCGTGGACAGCCTTTCAGCGCTTTCTTCCGGAGCTTATGTTATGGCTGAAAACTATCTCTACACGTTAGAGGCGTTCTCCGACTATTGGAACCATCTGGATAAGGATGGAATACTTCAGATTACCAGGTGGCATTATCTTGATGCGCCAAGGGAGGAACTCAGGGCATTTATAATGGCCTATGAAGCCCTCTCCAGGAAAGGTGTGCAGGACCCGTCACGCCATTTGCTGGTAGTTGGTGAGAAGAGAGGAAAGGCGCCTGCTGCAGATATTTTAATTTCCCGCAGCCCTTTTAAAGAGGAAGATATAGTGAGAATGCAGAAGGGAATGGAAAAATTCAAAGGGATGCCTTTTTATATTATTTATAATCCTTTGGTAAATTTTGATTTCTCCTCTCGAAAAAGCCCTTCTTATGCTTTTTATGCCTTTGTCGAGCTTGCCAATAAGGATAAAGAAAATGATTTTTTTGAAAGTTACCAATTTAATGTAAAGCCTGTAACTGATGATAGTCCATTTTTTTTTCAATACGGAAGGTGGTCTCATGCACTTAAGCCATATTCGTTGGGCCCCAGGTATTTTGAATCTATACAAGGGAGATGGCCGTTTTTAGTAATCCTCGCGCTTACGGCTCAAAGCATTGTGCTTGTCGCCTTTTTAGTATGGGGACCTTTTTTAAGATTAAGAAAGAGAACAGGAAATATTTCCAGTCATTTACCGATTATCTTTTACTTCAGTCTGCTTGGACTGGGCTTTATGTTTATAGAAATGGCTTTGATACAGAAATTAGTTCTTCTGCTCGGGCATCCAATTTACTCGATGGTGGTGACAATTCCAACTATTCTGGTGGCTGCCGGTACCGGAAGCCTTTATAGTGGGCGGATGAAAGTAAGAGTAAGAAAGCCTATTTTAGCGGCTGTATTGGGAATATATTTTTTGAGCATCATATTTGTTATAGCTGGTCCTGCTATTTCGAAAACTCTCCTCCCATATCCTGTCAGCGTCAAAATTTTAGCTGTAGTTACTTTTGTCTTTCCGTTAGGTTTTTTGATGGGCATGCCTTTCCCGATGGGGATCCGGAAATTATCCGACTTCCCTCAGCTAATTCCTATTGTCTGGGCGGCTAACGGAGGGATGTCGGTTATAGGTTCAATTATTGCGATAATAATAGCGATGACATTAGGGTTCTCATATGTTTTTGCTATTGCAGCAGGAATTTACCTTTTAGCAATGGTATGCCTTTTTATGTGGGAGAAGAAGCAATATGGCTAGAAGGAATTTTAAGCCCTCAGCTTTTTCAGCATTTCTTCCATATCCCCCGGAAAAGGACTGTGAAATTCAAGATATTTTCCTGTAGATGGATGTATAAAACCAAGTAATTCCGCGTGAAGCATCTGTCTGGGGAATGAAATCTTTTTCCTGCTGCCAATCTCAATCTCGGTTTTTTTGCCATAAGTTTTATCTCCGAGCACCGGATGTCCAACCGATGCAAAATGGACTCTTATCTGGTGGGTCCTTCCTGTTTTCAGCTTTGCCTCGATTAAAGCAGCGCCATGGAATCTTTCGATTACCTTCCATGTTGTTACAGCCTCTTTGCCTTTTTTCATCCTTGTTGACATCTTTTTCCTGTCGGACTCAGACCTCACGATATGAAGTCTTATTTCTCCGCTATCTCCCCTGAGAATTCCTGATATCAAGGCAACATATCTTCTGTCTATTGTGCGCTGCTTAAACTGTTCGGCAAGGTTGTAATATGCCGCGTCATCCAGTGCTACAACCATAACTCCTGATGTGTCCTTGTCAAGCCTGTGCACTACTCCTGGCCTTAAAGGGCTGCCTGCCTTTGCAAGTTTTTTGCAGTGATATCTAAGGGCGTTCATTAATGTGCCGGTCTTGTGTCCGGCGGCAGGATAGACCACGATGCCTGCGGGTTTATTAACTACAATCAGAAATTTGTCCTCATAGAGTATTTCAAGAGTAAGCGCTTCCGGTATGAGATTTATATAGCTTTCTTCTGTAACCGTCAGTTCTATAACATCGCCTGATTTTACCCTGTAATTCTGGTTTACACGTTTGGCGTTGACGAGTAAATACCCTTTTTCTATGAGCTTCTGAATCTGGGAACGCGTGATTCCTGTTTTTTCAGCCGCCAGGATATCGATGCGCTTATTCAGGTCTTCTTCGCCAGCTATTGTCTTTTTTGTTCCCATGGCATATTAATTTTACATCAAATGGAATGAGTTTGTATTTTAAACCGGTTTTGATTTTTTTTGTTTACACACGCCCTTCCGGAGAGCTATACTAACACGCTAATCTTTTTTTGAGGAGTGAGGCATGAGAAGAACAAGTTTTCTACTTTTTTATATTATCGTTCTTGCTTTTTTTATGACTGACATATGCGCTGTTTTTGCAGAGGAACTCCCTCAGGTCAACTCTATAGAAGTGAGGGGACTTAAAAGGATAGAGGAAGGCGCTGTAAAGTCGAAAATAACCCAGAAGCCGGGCGAGCCTTTAACCAGCGAAAAAACCACAAATGATATCAAGAATATCTACAAGATGGGTTACTTTGATGATGTGAATGTTGAGATAGAGCTGTTTGAAGGAGGAGTTAAAGTAATCTACCTGATAAAAGAAAAACCCACAATTGTGAAAATAGATTTCCAGGGCAATGACAAGTTGAACGATGAGAAATTGAGAGAGAAAGTAACAATAACCGCAAACTCAATAGCAGACACTGTCTTGATACAGGACAATGCTGATAAACTCCGGGCGTTTTATGAAGAGGAGGGCTACTGGCTGTCAAAGGTGGTTCCTGTTGTGAAAAAGGTGACAGACGACGAGGTCTTGCTTACGTATCAGATAGAAGAAGGGCCCAAAGTCAAAATAAAAGATATTGTCTTTGAGGGTAATAAGGCCTTTTCGAAGAGGGAGATTAGAAAGGTAATGAAGACGACTGATTGGTGGTTATTCTCATTTGTAACGTCTTCAGGATTTTACAAAAAAGATGAGATGAATTCCGACATCGAAAAGATAAGGGACCTCTACTTTAACAATGGATATTTAAAAGTTGCCGTGGCAGACCCTAAGATAAAGCTGGCAGAGGATAAAAAAGGGATGGTCATAACAATCGTGATTTCCGAGGGAGATCAGTTCAAGGTGTCGTCTGTGAGTATCGAGGGAAATAAGGCATTTCCGGAGAGCGAATTAAGGAAGAAAATGCAAATCGCTCCCAATACCGTGTTCAGCAGGGCGACTCTCAGGAAGGACGTGGCTGCCCTGACAGATAATTATTCAGAAAAAGGATATGCACTTGTGAGCATATATCCGGACATGATTCCCGACGATGCCTCAAAGCAGGTTAAGATAACCTACAGGATAGATGAAGGATATATTTATAAGATTGGAAGGATAGAGATATCAGGAAATACAAGAACGAGGGATAAGGTTATAAGGAGAGAGGTGCGGCTTGATGAAGGGGACACATTCAACAGCACGCTTCTAAGAAGAAGTTACGAGAGGATTAATAATCTTCAGTTCTTTGAGACTGTGGACATGCAGCCTAAACCGAGACCGGATGAGAAAGTTGTTGACATTGATGTAAAAGTAAAAGAAAAGGCAACCGGTTTTCTCAGCGTTGGAGGCGGTTACAGTTCTGTAGATAAGTTTATAGGTACGGTGGACGTAACACAGGGCAACCTTTTCGGCAGAGGACAGTATCTCAAGCTAAAAGGAGAACTGGGCGGCAGAAGCAGTTACTACGAACTTGCATTCAGAGACCCGTATTTTATGGACACCTCTGTGTCATTCGGAACCAGCGTATACAAGACTACAAGAAAATTCATAGAGTATGACAGAAAGGCAATTGGGTTTGATGTAACATTCGGCAAAAGCCTGTCTGAATACTGGCGCAGTGATATTACATATAACTTTGAAAAAGCGACCATATACAATATAGCTTCGAATGCCTCATCGACAGTAACAGACCAGGCAGGAACGAAGACGACAAGCAGTGTCACCCCGGCGCTTACAAGGGACTCAAGAGATAATTTCCTCGACCCCCACAGAGGTTCGAGGAACTCTGTTTATGTTACTTATGCCGGACTTGGCGGGACTAACAACTTTCTTAAAACCAATCTCGATTCTGGATGGTATTTCCCTATATCAGAGACCACATTTCATTTGAGGGGACGTTATGGTTATGCAACAGGTGTTGGAGGCAAGCCGCTGCCATTGTATGAAAGATTTTATGTAGGCGGCATATATACAATCAGGGGTCTTGGTTTTGGTGAGGCAGGGCCGAGAGACAACAACGGCAGTGTCATTGGCGGTACGAAACAGATTATCTTTAATGCAGAGTATATCTTCCCTTTAGTAAGCGAGATAAGACTTAAAGGACTTGTATTCTTTGATGCCGGTAAGGCATATGATTCTTCAAAGAACTCGGGCAGTTTAAGATATACTTCGGGATTTGGCTTCAGATGGATTTCACCAATAGGACCTTTAAGGTTGGAATACGGGCGTAATATTGCTGCAAAAGAAGGAGAGAAGAAGGGACGCTGGGAATTCACATTTGGAAGCTTTTTCTAAGCAAATATAATAGGGTCTCTGACCTGTAAAAGATGAGGAGGAAATGATGAAAAAGTTTTTTGGGGTAATATTGGTTACAGCTTTACTGACTGCGACAACCGCATTAGCATCTGACGCGCTAAAGATAGGATTTATTGACCTTCAACGCGCGCTTTTAGAATCAGATGCAGGTAAAAAGGCAAAAACAGACCTTGAAGTTATTGAGAAATCAAAAAAGTCAGTGATAGATGAGAAGGTCAAGGAAATCAATAAGGTCGAAGATGAATTAAGCAAGCAGGCATCTGTTCTTTCAGCCGAGGCGAGAAAGGCAAAAGAGGAAGACCTGGAAAGACTTCAGAGAGATTTCCAGAGGCTTGTAGCTGATGCCAGGACAGAACTCCAGAAAAAAGAGACTGAACTTACAGAAGCTATTCTTAAGGATATGAGTGAAGTTGTGGATGCATTTGGAAAAGAAGAAGGTTATGCATTCATTTTAAGAAGCGAAGTAATTCTCCAGGCAAAGAAGGATCTCGATATTACCGAACTGATTATTAAGAAATTCAATGAATCAAGGGGCAAGGCAAAGGAAGAGGCAAAGGAAAAATCAAAGGAAAAGTCAAAGAAGAAATAAAGGATATCGCAAGATTATGGGACAGTCTGACATTCAGGCTGTCCCGTTTTTATTTTCTTAAATTACATCTTGGTTCGGGAGAATTTAACTTGCCGCAGTGAATGAGACTGTGGGCAGGGCACCCTCCGTGGCAGGTTTCATGAAGTATGCATACAGTCTGAGGGCAGGTATTTCCGGTGAACGTCCTGAAAAAAATAAGGTACTTGTGATTCCAAATCTTTTCAAAAGCATCATGAAGCAGATTGCCAAGCCTGAATTCTTTTAGCCCAAAGAAGAGATTGCAGGGGTAAACAGTACCATCCGGCATTAAGCCTAATTTTGTTGTTCCTGCAGGGCATCTCGTTTTTGAAAGTGCAGGGTAGCTTGCAGTATCAGGGATGAATCCTGAACAATAGACGGTATTGATAACCGGAGATTTGAATATTTTTTGTGCTGAGATTATGAACTGCAAAAAGGGCATTGCGTTATCAATATCGCCTTTTCTCATTACATCCATGTAAAGAAGATAAAACCTTTCAGTCCCGGAAAGAATTATCTCCTTCAACAGGTTTGTATCAATCTCATTTGAAAAGACTGTTTTTGCGAAAAGCCCGTGTCTGCTTATAAAACTTTTCAGTCTGTTAAACGTTGTCATGTCGTTAATAGATACCCCGACATTTATTTTTCTGAATCTCTGCTTAATTTCTGCCAGTGTATCAGGGTTTGTGCCGTTAGAACTCAGGTTAAGGCCAAACCCCCTGTTTACGGCATGTTCAATAATAGGGATTATATCTTTATGAAGAGTGGGTTCACCGCCTATGATATCAATGGTTTTTACATTCAGTTCAGCCAGTTTGCCGGTTATTTTTTTAAAATCACGCAGCGGCATATCATCGCAGGATGGAATCGATTGATTAAAACAGAAATTGCAGGACAGATTGCACCTCAGGGTCGGATAGAATTGTATATAATCCGGGGCAGAATTACGGATTGTAATCATACTGCACAATACATGAGGGTTTAAGATTTGGTTTCATCAAAAATATTAGATGTTTTGCCATATTAAGTTAATCGCGCATACAATCTGATTTCTTCATTTCTTTAATAAATAAATTTTAATCCATTTTATGTTCTCATGCAAATTAAAAACATTGACTAATAATATATGGACTGTGTATTTTTAAATCTACAGCATTTGCAGCTACAACCACGAATACAAAAATGAAGATAGAACTTGTTCAACCCCTGCACGCTGACTACGGGGCGCTCGGTAAAAGAGAGAGCTTTGTATTCAAACCGGCCCAGCTCACAATGCCTTATCTCGCGGCCCTTATTCCGGACGACATTGAGGTATCAATTTCTGATGAGATGATAGGGCCTCTTAACCTTGAAAATGACTCAGATCTTGTAGGTATTACCTTTGTTACCCCCTTTGCCCACAGGGCTTACGAGCTTGCGGATATTTACAGGTCTCAGGGCAAGACAGTGGTTTTTGGTGGCCCGCACGCCTCACTGATTCCGGAAGAGGCAAAAAAATATTCAGACGCTGTTGTCATAGGTGAGGCAGAAGATACATGGCCCCAGCTTATTGAAGATTTTAAAAAGAAGAATTTGAAGCCTTTCTACAAGTCAGGCGCACCTGATTTGAAATCCATTCCCTTTGCGAGAAGGGACCTGCTTAAGAGAAAGCATTATGTCGTGCCTGATGTCATACAGGCGTCAAGAGGATGTCCTTTTCGCTGTGATTTTTGCGCCCTTGGAATTGTCTATGGTTACGGACACAGGCTGCGGCCTGTAGAAGAGGTTATGCGGGAGATCGAAACCTTTGAAGGAGATACCTTCATATTCTGGGATGACAATATCGTAGGCACGCCTTCTTATGCAAAAGAACTGTTCAGGAGGCTTATTCCATATAAGAAAAAATGGCTGGGTCAGGGTTCTATCACAATAACAAGGGATGAGGAACTGCTTGAACTTGCCTCAAGGAGCGGCTGTATATCTCTTTTTGTGGGCATAGAGTCAGTATCGCAGAGCAGCCTTGAGACAGTTAACAAGGGGTTTAACAGGGTCGGCTCGCTACGGGAAGATATCAAAAAGATGCATGACGCAGGCATAGCGGTATTTGCGGGCATGATATTCGGGTTCGATACCGATGACAAAGGCACATTTGAGAGGACAGTCGAAGTAGCCGTAAAGACAGCCATTGACGGGATAAGCTTTAGTATCCTGACCCCTTACCCGGGAACGCCATTGTTTAAAAAACTGCAGGCTGAAGGAAGGATGCTGCATTATGACTGGTCCAGGTATAATTCAGAGCATGTGGTATTTGTTCCCAAGATGATGTCTCCCGAAGAGTTGCAGGAAGGCCACAATTGGGCGAACAGGCATTTTTATTCCATATCCTCAATAATAAAAAGGCTGGCGAAGTCACGCACCCAACTCGGCCTAACTGTAAAACTTAATATGGCCGACAGAAAATATTCTTACAATAGGTTTAAATCTGTTTTATAATTAATGCAAACGCACTATGTGAAGTCTCATTGCGAGGAATCCGCCAGAGGCGGAGACGAAGCAATCTCATAGCTATAAGAAAGATTGCCATTGGTCGCTCGCAATGACAATGTAAAAGCATTTCGTTTATATTAGTTAGAACGCTGCCATGAACGAGAGAAGACATATAACCAGAAAAATCCTTATCTTCGTCAATATTGTCATTGTTATAGGGGCCCTTGTTTTAAAGATAATCGACCCTATCGTTGTCAGCTATACGGATGAAATAAGGCAGGCAGACTTCCTGAACTTCACTTTGTTCGGGCCGATTATAATGCTCTTAGCCTCTGTATGGATATACAGGTCTTTGAGGCCTGTGCGAACCCTGCTCGGGCAAGACAGGGATCTGAATATTAAGGAAATTCAGGAATTAAGGACAGCAGCCCTTAATCTTCCTTTAAAAATAGCTTTTCAGTTCAATGTTGTTGTCCTGTCTGTCATAGCTTTTGTTGCCCTGGGTTTTGATGCTGTCTTCTTTAAGTTCTATCCGTTTTATAAAAGGCTTGTCTCTATGGCGCTCATGTGGTCATACACAATAAATTCCTCCCTGGTTGTTTATGTTTATACAAAGCGGCTTATGCTCCCGATACTGAGGAGCACTTCAGGGATTGCAGAAGATAAAGGGCACAGGGTCTCTATAAGGACAGGCTTAATTGTTACGACCCTGACGCTCTCTTTAACCGTGTTTCTGTTTCTCTCTGTATACGGATATTCACAGGCAAGGAATGCCTACATGCATGAACATGAAAAAACAATAAACGGTATTTTCAAATCAATTAAGGACAGGCAGAACGGACTTAATGATGAGCGTGAACTGAAGGAGTATTTGACTTCGATGCAATCAGAAATAAAATTATTTCTCGTCAATTCAGATGGCACCTATCTTTCCGATAGGCCTGCAATTATCCCCGGGAAAGTTGATTTCAGGTCTGTTCTGGCAATGGGCGAAAAGGACAGCATTTCAGTTTATGAACTGGCCTCAGTGACTATCATGCTGCAGCCGCTCGATGGAAGATTCAAAAGTTTATACGCAGGCGCAGTATTTATGCTCGGCCCGGAGGAATATAAGAAGCTCAGGAATATAACAATATTTATTCTGGTTATAGGAGGATTCTTTCTTGCGTTTGCGGGGATTATCGGTTATTACATTGCAAATGATACCTCTGCTTCCATACAAGGTATAGGGAAAAGAATGAAAAACATAGCCGAAGATAAAGAGACCCTTTATGCGGAGATGGAAGTGATATCACTTGATGAAGTCGGTGATTTGGCGAGGGCGTTTAATAATCTGCAACAGACTGTCCGCTATTATCACCAGGGACTTGATGATGCAAATAAAAAAATCATCGATATGGAAAGAAAAGAGGCAAAGGAAGCCTTGACGGCGAGTGAAGATCGCTACCGTCTGCTTGCCGAAAACGTTACGGATGTTATATGGACTCTGGATCTAAAAAACCTGAGATATACTTATGTAAGTCCTTCTGTCATGCGACTGCTGGGGTATACTGCCGAAGAGACAATTTCAACACCGCCCGAACAAATATTAACTCCTTTCTCTTACGAAGTTTCAATGAAGACCCTTGCAGAAGAAATAGCGATGGAAAAAATGGAGAATAAGGATTTAGCCAGGGCGAAGACTCTGGAGCTTGAACATATTCACAAGGATGGCCATATTATCTGGGCAGAGGTCAGGATGACTTTTATCCGCGGCTCGGATGGACAGCCTGTCGGGGTTCTTGGAGTAACGCGCGATATCACAGAGCGAAAAAAACTCGAAGACCAGCTTCGCCATTCCCAGAAAATGGAAGCTGTCGGGACATTAACCGGCGGTATCGCGCATGATTTTAATAATATTCTGACAACAATAATGAACTGTGGAAATATCCTGAATATGAAGATGGGTAAAGATGAGCCTTTGAGGAGTCAGGTGTCCCAGATTCTTGCCTCTTCAGAAAGAGCTGCCAATCTCACGCGGAGTCTTCTTTCGTTCAGCAGAAAACAGATAATAAGCCTTAGACCGATAAATCTGAGTGAAGCGATATTAAGAGTGGAAAAACTTTTACACATGCTTATCAGCGAGGATATAGAGCTTAAGACAATGGTGCCCTATGAGAATTTGACGGTTATGGCAGACCCCGGTCAGATAGAGCAGGTATTGATAAACCTCTGCACTAATGCGCGCGATACAATGCCTGACGGAGGCCGGTTGACCATTAGCGCCGATATTGCGGAATTGGGCTATGAATTCAAAAAAAACCATGGCTATGGAGAGCCCGGTCTTTATGCCCTCATGTCTGTTTCTGATACCGGAACAGGAATGGATGAGAATACAAAGGCAAGGATATTCGAGCCGTTTTTTACCACGAAAGAAGTTGGGAAAGGCACAGGGCTCGGGCTTTCGATAGTCTACGGGATAATTAAACAGCACAATGGCTACATCAGTTGCGAAAGCGAGATCAATAAAGGCGCAACGTTTAAAGTATATCTGCCCCTGGTTGAATCAGGAAGTGAAATAACAGAATCGTCAATATCCGGCTTTGTAACAGGCGGCACAGAGACCGTACTTGTGGCGGAAGATGACCCTGATGTAAGGGATGGTACTAAAAGTATACTTGAAGAATTCGGGTATACCGTCATCGAGGCAGTGGATGGAGATGATGCAATAATAAAGTTTATTGAAAATAAAGACAGTATCCATCTGCTTCTTTTTGACGTAATAATGCCCGGGAAAAACGGCAGGGAAGCCTATAATGAAATAAAAAAGATAAGGCCTGATATTAAAGTGCTTTTTATGAGCGGTTATACTGCTGATATCATAAATAAAAAGGGGATTCAGGAAGAAGGGATAAGTTTTATGTCAAAGCCTGTTTCTCCAACAATGCTTTTAACGAAGATAAGAGAAGTTATTGATAAATAGTATTACTTTCCTTCAAATGCTCCGCCTACTTCTTTTCCCATCTGCTTGAAAGCCTTGCCTGTCTCTTTGCCGCTTTTCTTGAAAGCCTTGCCGACTGCCTTGCCTGATTTTTTGGTCGTCTTACCCGTTGCCTTGCCTATTTTTTTAAACCCTGATCCTATTTCCTTACCGCCTTCCTTGAAACTTTTCTCGGCAAAGGCATGGAGATTGAAAAACAGGATTAAGAGTACAAAGGCAATACATTTTTTAAGCATAATTCCCCCTGTTACCTGAATTACAGTATAACACAGACCGGCCCCTGACATGGATATGCAGAGCTTAAGCATCAAAAAAATATTGACCTTTTTAATTCTTCTGTGTAATCCTATTAATGAAGTTTCGGAAGTTTTTGTTGTATCGAGCTGCAAAGACTTTGAACTTTGCGGCTTTTTTTATTGCAATAATTCCGTAATCTTCTATTTTGCAGCAAGGAGGTGCAGCAAGTGGCAAAAGGAACCGTTAAATGGTTTAATGAGTCCAAAGGTTTTGGTTTCATTCCAGTTTTTTGTTTGCATATTCCTGTAAAAGCAGAGACGCTTTCTTAATCTTTTCTGTCTGAGGCAGCTTTGCGCTGATTCTCTTTATAAAATCCTGTTCGAGCAGCAGTCTGAACGAGGTCCTGAAATTAAGGTCATAGACCCATGAGAGCTGGAGTAGTTTGAAATCGTTGAGCGTTTTAAGGAGTGCATTAGGCACAATCTGTTTTTTATAAAGGAATGAAAGGACTTCTTCTGAATATCCGGGTATGTCAGGCAGTTCAAGAGTTGTTGCAGATGCCCTTTCAGCTTCACTCCCTCCATAATATTCCGTGAACACACGCCATATATCAAGCTTGTCGGCATCGCGTATAAGCTTAAGGAACAATATCATTCCCTGGTTTTCGAGAGTGGGGAGAGAAAATGCATTATGGAACTTTACGGTATGAATGATTAACTCCTGCTCATCTTCAGGAAGGCTTTTCAGGAGCCTTTCCTTTTCTAAAATCCCAGCGCCGAGTTTTCCGTGATTTAAGGATATGCTGTCGTTAAATGTCTTGTATTTTGCATACTGGGAAAACCTTCCGACATCATGGAAAAGCGCCGCTGTCTCAGCAAGCATAATCTCGTTTTGGGTTAATGACTGCTCTACCGCAATCAGAACTATATTCTTGCATACGTTATATGTATGCTGTTCCTTGAGGGAAATATTTTTCCGGTCTTCTTCATTTGAAGAATAAAAAGAACTGCAGTATTCAGAAAACCATTTTTTCAAAAAATCAAGGCCGTCCCGTGTCATATCCGGCAGTTACAATCTCCTGATTGTCATAATGCATGTGCCGTTTTTGTCATTTATATCACTGATTGTACATCCTTTATCTTTGGCATACTTTTGAACCATTTCCTTTACGACATCTGAATTTTCTGCCAGGATTTCGAGCTTTTCTTCCGGAGCAAGCGCGTCAAGTGCTTTAAGAAGAAGTTTTTTGTTCAACTGGCAGCAGCCGAACTGAACATCCACAGGTTCTTTGCCTTTCTTTTCACCCGATGCCGGTTCTGTTTTTTGAACCAATAGACTTCCGGCTGCTTCCTTCCAGCATTTTTCGCAGATGCAGCCTTTGTCAGTCTCTATCCAGATTTTAAATTCAGGGTCAGGCGGGATTCGCTTGCATAGAGCGCAGAAACAGCAAAACTCATGTTCTGACAGGTCTGTGTCTTTCGGGGTTTGCCTGCTTCTTGAAACCTCAGCCCTCCAGCACGATTCGCAAAGCATTCCGCTTCCAGCCTCAACCCATATTTCTGTTTTGCCGAATTCAGGCGTCTTGCCGCAGCCTATGCATGAACAACGAAAATCTTTCATCTATAACGCATCATTTTAAAAACTTGAGGCGGGAACGGGATTTGAACGCGCCATAGGCGCACAAGCCCACGACATGCTTCTGCCTTTTTTGTAGCTGTATGAAGTATTTCTCTTTCTCCTATTCTTTTACCATGATCACTATCATGCATTCGGGACATTTATTGTATGACCGGTTGCGTACAGAATCCTTCGTCATGCGCACCAATACCTGCCTTGTGCTCCAGCAGTTGGGACAATATGGTCCGCTTTTATCTCCCTTGCTGTCGGGAATCCAGTACAGCGAATTATCGAGCTTTATGGAGGTCATTATCTTCAGCTTCTCTTTTAGCCTGTCGATTTCTTCTTTCAAGGCGTTGCTTTCTTCAGCTAATTTTTTGTTTTCTTCAAACAGGATAAATATTTCAGCCTGAACGTCGAAAATCTTCTTGTGCAGATCTACGTCGCCGGTTTTCTTAATCTGCTTTGTTATAGATTTTATTTCATCCCGTAGGTCCATAAATGCCTCTGCTGTTTGTGCTGTATAATATATCAAGAATTATATTAAGGTAAAGGGAGCAGTTCGCAAATAATTCACGTTATTTCAATCCCGGGCAAAAATGTCTTGACAAGAAAATTTAACTTATGATATTTTCATTTGCACGATAAAGGCAAACTGCTTGTAAAAGTAGGGCGCAAAGTTACCGGTCCTTTGATATGGACAGCGGGACTGCCGGCTGAATTTTAACTCGACAAAAAGCCCAACCTTTTACCGGTGAGGGCTTTTTTTATTGATTTTTCAGGGAGGATTTTGGTGAAAAAGAATTGCTGGGAGTTCAAGAACTGCGGAAGACAGGAAGGCGGAAAACACGTAAATGACCTTGGAATCTGTCCTGCTGCTACAGAAAAAAGGCTTGAGGGTGTCCATGGAGGGACTAACGCAGGAAGAGCGTGCTGGGTTATTGCAGGCACATTATGCAAAGGAGATATCCAGGGAAGTTTTGCAAAAAAGTACAAACGTTGTGAGCAATGTGATTTTTACCGGGAAGTCAAGAAAGGTGAGGGCATGAAATTTATATTTTCAGCTATTCTTTTGAGTAAAATAAAAAATTAGAGATTTAATCTGCATCTTTCAACAACAAAAATAAAAAGCAGGGAATGGGATTTGAATTTTCCGCCGGCTTACAGAGCCTTTGGCGCACAAGTACGCCGTCAGATTATCAAATTTCGAGGGGGTTATGACCCGAATCAAAACCCCCTCGTTCTGCTTTCATTCATTTTCTTTTGAATCTTTGTGTTCTGTTTTCTTTTCTGCGTCTTTTGCTTCCTTTTTATGCTTTTTGCCTGCAAGGTATGCCTCGGACGGCCTCCAGTTGAATGTTGCAACCCTGGATACTCCCTCGATAACACCGCCGAACAGTTTTGTTGCGACAACCTTTGCCAATACTGCAATCCCTATGAATGGAAGAAAAGTAGCGTAAACAAGACCCAAGATAGGGCTTGCCAGCAAAATTACAGCAGGATGGGCGTTGTAATATGTCACTGACTTGTCACCGGGAAGCACTCCGCCTGATTCGATGGTGATGCGCTCACCTGTTGAAAAGTTCCAGTAATTTCCTCCTTTTACTCTCTCTCCGCCTATGTGTTTTAGCTTTAACATTTTTACTCCTCCTTTCGTAATTTGTCTGATTATACCGTCAGACATGTTTTTTGTAACCCTTGCTGCCTTACTCTCTTACCTCCTTTTTTATCTTCTTGATTCTAGCGTAACAGAAGGGCGGTGTTCGCACAATTGGAAGAAGTTCCTATTTAAGGGGTAAACTTGTCTTATATTAAGTGGTAAAATGGCTAAAAGGGTTTGAAAAGCCGGGGAAGGGGGTTGAACCCTCGACCTGCTGATTACGAATCAGCTGCACTACCACTGTGCTACCCCGGCATTAGCTTACATTATACATTTTTAAAACAATCAGGATATAGTGTTTGAGCGGTTTTATTTTGCCGATATTCCAACAGTTAATATCTAAAATGATAAAGAGGTAAAATACCTCGGAGCGCAGCGAGAATGAGCGAAAATATTATATCCTGGGTGTCAGCCATTATTTATTATATTCCATCATCGCCTCTTTTTCAGGAGCATCAGGACATTCCCTGTATTTTGGAGAAAAGTGCATTACCACAAGGTTCTTAACGCCTGCCTCTCTTGCAATCCTTCCTGCTGTCTTTGCCGTAAGGTGATGCCTTTCTATTGCCCTTTCCCTGTCTTCTTCAAGGAAATAGGCCTCGCAGTAAAACGTGTCTGAATCTTCAGCAAGGCTGATAATTTTTTTAATGTTCCCTTCATCAAGTGAAGAGTCAACTACATATGATATCTTCTGGCCTTTTGTTATTGTTGCAATCTCCGAGAGTTCTTTTATCGTGTATTTTTTATTTGCGATTTTAAACTCAGTGTCTTCAGAAGCATTTTCCCTGAGCGCTTTTTTGAATTTCGAAAGCCACGGGCCTACAGGAAGCCCAAGCCTGCCCAGCGCTGCCTTATCTATATTTATGTGAAAGTCTTCCTTAAGAGAAAAACCAAGGCACGGTATCTGGTGAGTAAGGCATGCAGCCCTGATTTCAAACGGAGCCTCTTTGAAAACAGTTCCGTCAAAAGGTTTTTCGTCAATCTCTGTTCTTTCAAAACAGTTTTCAGCATAAAAGCCTGAGTGCTTTACAAAATTCCCGCTGATGCTGAAGGCATCTATCTTCAATGGATATTCCCTGATTAGATTCCATGTGTATCCCCTGAGTTTTCCCTCGATGCATCCAATGATATTTTCAGGGCCGAATATCCGTAATGGTGTTTCTCTTCTGAGGAGAGCCCTCAGGAGGATGTCAAACCCTATAAAATGGTCTATGTGGGTATGTGTAACAAAGACATCTGTAATCTTCTGTATGTCGCTCGGGCTTAATCTGTTTATATCACCGAGGTCAAAGAGGAATGAACGTTTTTCTCTTATCACCCTGACATAAACACAGGGGTCTTCAAAAGGACTGTTTACAGGCCTGTGATGGAAAGTTGGTTTCATAGGGGATTATATATTATTGTGATATAATATTAAAATCAAAATTCGAAATAGGAAAGCATTATCAGTGGATTCCTTTGTTTTGAATTTATACCGGAGGATATATGTCTGAACTTAGAAAAGATCCGATTGTTGGACGCTGGGTAATCATCTCTGTTGAAAGAGGCAAAAGACCGACTGATTTCATATCGCCTTCGCAGAAAAAAAAAGGTGGATTCTGCCCGTTCTGTCCTGGCAACGAACATACAGCTCCGCCTGAAATAATGGCGTTCAGGCCTGTTGACACACAGCCCAATTCTACCGGATGGACTCTGCGGGTTGTATCTAATAAATTCCCTGCGCTCCAGATACACGGGGAGTTGATAAAAACAGGCGAAGGAATCTTTGACAAGATGAGCGGGATCGGCGCTCACGAGGTTGTTATAGAGACGCCTCACCACAATCTGTCCCTTTCAACGATGCCCATAAAGGCAGTGGAAGATATGCTCTGGGCGTATTACCTGAGGCTTAATGACCTGAAGAAAGACCAGAGGTTCAGATATGTTTTGATATTCAAGAATGAAGGTGAGGATGCAGGCGCCTCTCTGGAACACACTCACAGCCAGCTTATAGCCCTTCCTATCGTGCCCAAGCTTGTCAGGGAGGAGATTGACTCAGCAGAACAGTATTTCCATTTTAAGGAGAGATGCATTTTCTGTGATGTCATAAGTCAGGAGCTTGAAGACGGCAAGAGAGTGATATATGAAAATAGCAATTACCTTGCACTTGCGCCATTTGCGCCAAGGGCTCCTTTTGAGACATGGATTTTACCCAAGAAGCACGAATCCTCCTTTTATCCTCCTAATAAGGATTTTTCGATGCTTGCAGACATACTCCAGCGGATAGTCAAACAGATGGACAGGATCCTTGATATACCCCCGTATAATTTCATTATCCACACGTCACCCTTCTACGATGAGACGAACGATTACTACCACTGGCATATTGAGATAATGCCAAAGCTGACAAAGATAGCCGGTTTTGAATGGGGTTCAGGTTTTTATATAAATCCTACACCGCCTGAGGAGGCGGCAAAGTTTATGAGAGAGGCAAAGATATAATAATGCAAATTGCGAATTTAAGAAAATTTCAGATCCCAGTGAAGTTTTTTATTTTGCATTTTCCATTTTGCATTTTCCATTTTACAATCGAGCGGAGTTCGAGGTGAAAATCCTTATTGCAACACCTGAAGCAGTACCGTTTGCAAAGACAGGCGGGCTTGCGGATGTGACAGGCTCATTGCTGAAAGAATACACGGCAATGAAACAGCAGGCATGTCTGATAATGCCCCTTTATAAAAAAATTAAAGAAAACTTCAGGCTGAAAAATACAGGTTTGAAGATAAAGGTGCCTGTCGGAAGCAGGAATTTAACAGGCCGTATATTCAGCGACGCTTCGTCTCAGGCGGATAAACCTTCGGCATATTTTATCGACTGTGAAGAGTTTTTTAACAGGGACGAGCTTTACGGCACTCCGCAGGGTGATTATCCTGATAATTCATCAAGATTTATATTTTTTTCAAGGGGAATACTTGAGGCGTGCAAGGCCCTTGAATTTAAACCCGATATCATCCACTGCAATGACTGGCAGACAGGGCTGGTGCCCTTATATCTCAAGACCATATACAGGACTGATAAATTTTTCAGCGGGACTGTTTCCGTAATCACTGTACATAATCTTGGTTATCAGGGGGTTTTCCCTTCGTCTGAAATGCAGTTGACAGGGCTTGACTCGAGATTATTCAATCCTGAAGGAATAGAGTTTTACGGTAAGGTAAATTTTTTGAAGGCAGGATTAATAGCCGCTGATTCAATAACAACGGTAAGCAACACCTATGCAAGAGAGATATTGAGCAGTGAATACGGATTCGGACTTGACGGAGTTTTAAGAAAAAGGGCCTCAGTTCTCTCAGGGATTATAAACGGCATAGATTACAAAGAGTGGGACCCGCAATCTGACAGCTTTATTCCATTTAAGTTTAGTGATAAGGCTGTCGCGGGTAAGAAAAAATGTAAACAGCAGCTGCTTAAAGACTGTGCGATAAAATCAGATGCAGGAAAGCCCCTCATAGGCATGGTGGGCAGGCTCTCCAGCCAGAAGGGTCTTGACATTGTTCTGGAAGCAATA
>Ga0214473_10003953_pt1 | contig 17852 bp, 16 predicted proteins | sample RVTome_7_FD_203509 | JGI IMG/M metagenome (GOLD analysis project Ga0214473, IMG submission 203509) | Soil microbial communities from uranium-contaminated site in the Upper Colorado River Basin, Wyoming, United States - RVT98D197 | ecosystem: Environmental > Terrestrial > Soil > Contaminated >... | reverse complement strand
CCCTCCCCCGGCCTCGACTCGACGTCGAGGTTGCCCTTGTGATCGCGGACGATGCCGTAGGACACGGATAGCCCCAGGCCCGTCCCGCCCGGCTTCGTGGTGAAGAAGGGATCGAAGATGCGCCCGAGGACGTCGGCGGGGATGCCCGGCCCGGTGTCGCGGACGGCGAGCCTCACCGCTCCCGGCGCTCCCGGCGCGAGTCCCGTCTCGACGGTGATGACGCCGCCCTCGCCGAGGGCGTCGCGGGCATTGGTCAAGAGGTTCATCACCACCTGCTGGAGGGCATTGCCGTCGCCCCAGACGGGCGGCAGGCCTTGCGCGAGCGCCCGCCGCACGGCGATGCCGCCCTTGACGACCTGCTTCTCGATGAGGAAGAGCGTGTCCTCGACGAGACTGTTGAGGTCCACGGCCACCCGGTCGCCCGGCGACTGGCGCGCGAACGACAGGAGCCCCTGCGCGATGCGGGCGACGCGCTGGGCGTGGCGGTGGAGCACGCGGAGGTCGTCGGTGACCTCCGCCGGCAGCGGGTCGGACTCGGCGTCGAGGAGCATGATCTCGATCCGCGAGGAGATGATCCCGATGGGGTTGTTGATCTCGTGGGCGATCCCGGCGGCGAGCGTGCCCAGGGCCACGAGCTTCTCGGCCTGGCGCGCCGAGCGCTCGAGGGCGACCTGCCCGGTGATGTCCTCGATGAGGAGCACGGCGCCGGCGGGCCGTCCGCTCTGGCGCAGGAGGCTCCCCTTGATGTTCTGGACGACGTGCCCGCGGCGCAGCGTCTCGTGCTCCACCGCCTCGAGGGCAAAGCCGCCGGCCTCGCCGCGCAGCAACCGATCGAGCGGCCCCGCGAGCGCTTCCTGCCGGTAGCTCGGGAAGCAGTCGAGGAAGCCTCGCCCGACGACCTCGGAGGCGTCGATGCCGTAGCGCTCCGCCATGGCGCGGTTCCACGCGACCACCCGCCCCTCGAGGTCGAGCGCCACCACCCCCTCGCTCAGGCTCTCGACCACGCTGCGGATGAACTGCTCGCGCGACTGCGCCTCGCCGGTGAGCGTGGCCACGGCGAGCCGCTCGGCGTCCTCCACCTGGGCGAGGATTCCCACTCCGACGGCGGTGCCCACGAGCATCACCAGGCGGATCGCGACATTGGCCCACTCCACGGCGTCGATGGTGGGCCACACGACCCCGAGGTACGCCGCCGACGACGCCAGCGCCACCGCCACTCCGCGCGTCATCCCGTAGTAGTAGGATTGCAGGCCGGCGATGAGCAGCAGGGCCAGGAACAGCGTGCTCTCCGCGCCCCCCGTGAAGCGGATCAGCAGCAGCGCGAAGACGAGATCGGCGCTGAGGACGTAGACGTTCAACCGGAGCATGACGGCGGGCCGGCGCCACAGGGCCGCGATCAGGGCGAGGCTGTAGACGAGGAACCCGAGGAGCGTGCTGTGCACGGCGCCCCAGCCCCCGTGGGCGGCGGGCGCCAGGGCCACCCACACGATGCCGGCGAGCATCGCGGCCATGCGGAGCAGGGGCAGCGCCAGCACGCGCGTGCCGCCCATTCGGCGACCGATCCGCTCCAGCCGCACTCGCGCCCGCGACATGTTTGCTATTATACCGGGTGATGAGCGGTCAGCCGCGCTCGGGGCGGGTCTTGAAGGCGCTGGCGCTCGCGGTGGTGGTGCTCGCCGCGTTCTTCGCCGGTGTCCTCGCCGAGCGCCTGCGCTTCGACTTCCAGCGCAGCGACATGCTCCGCCGTTACGATCGGGCCCTCCGCGAGCACCGGGAGCAGATCATCCAGTCGGAGAAGCACTCCGGCGAGCAGAAGTCCGCCCGGCCGGCGGCCAACTGAGGACACCCGTGCGCGGCATCGAAGGCGAGCAGGTCCTCCTCCGCGTCATCCTGAGCGAGTCGCGGACCCTCGACCACAAGCCCCTCTTCCGGCGGATCCTGGAGCTGCTGCGCGCGGAGGGCATGGCGGGGGCCACCGTGCTCAAGGGGATTGCCGGATTCGGCCACGACCGCCGGATGCACAGCGCGGCGATCGAGGTGGCCGCCGAGGGCCTGCCCATCGTCGTCGAGGTGGTGGACAGCCAGGAGCATCTCGACCGGGTCCTGCCCAAGATCGAGGCGCTGATGGCGGACGGCGGCGTCATCATGCTCGAGCGGGCCAAGGTGCTTCGCTACGTCAAGAGCGCGCCGCCGGGCGCCTGACGCGCGGTCACTCGCCACGCTCGTACCGTATCACCCGCACCTTTTCCATCGTGACGAGGCCGCCGCTCAGCATGCGGTCGACCTCCGGGAGGACGGCCTGGAGCCGGTCCTCGCTGTCGATCACCTCGATGACGAGCGGGAGATCGGCCGACAACCGGAGGATGCCCGCGGTGTGAATGATCGAGTCCGGGCCGAAGCCGGCCACGCCCTTGAGCACGGTGGCCCCGGCCAGGCCCCGGGCGCGGAAGAGCTCCAGGAGCGCCGAGTACAGCGGCCGGCGCTCCCACTGGTCCGCTTCGCCGATGAAGATCCGCATCAGGACTTGCTCGCCGTCGATCCGTCGCATCGGGCTAGCCCCGGAGCGTCAAGAGCAGCCGGCCGGTGGCGATGCCGAGAAAGCAGAGGCTCAGGCAGATCGTCGTGGTCACGACGACATTGATCCAGGCCTGGTGCCACGACCCGAGCTCCATCAGCTGCACGGTCTCGTAGCTGAACGCCGAGTAGGTCGTGAGCCCGCCCATCATCCCGGTCGTGAGGAACAGCCGGACATTGTCGGGAATCAGCACGGTCTGGGTGCCGATCTGCTGGACCACGCCGATGACGAAGGCGCCGGACAGGTTCACGATGAGCGTCCCGTAGGGGAACTCGGCGCCGAACCACCGCGCCGCCAGGATGGACGTGAGATACCGCAGAGCCGTGCCGAGCGCCCCGCCGAGGGCGATGAGGAGAAGCCGCTCCACCGGACTGAGTCCTCCTTTGCGTGAGCGGATGCGCCCGGAGGCGCGAGGGCGCGCCGGGAGGGCATGCGCTCTCCTATTTGGCCAGGAGCACGGGGCCAGCCGTGCGATGCTCTGGGCGGTGACGCCCATGATGCCTCCGACGATGCCGCCGTGCCCATGATAGCCGAGGATGAGGAGCCGGAAGCCGCCTTCTTTCGCCATCCGGACGATCTCCTCGACCTCGTGGCCCCGCCGGACCGCCGTCTCCATCTCGACGCCGCGCGTGGCGGCGAGGTCCCGCGCCTGCTTGGTCAGCGCGCGGAAGTACTCGTCGATCTAGCCTGCTCTATTCACGAACGCGTGTTCCGCGTCCCATGCGCCCCCTCACCCTGTCCCTCTCCCCCTCCGGGGGCGAGGGGATCGAAACGGCTCCCTCTCCCTCGGAGAGGGAGAGGGTCGGGGTGAGGGTGGGTGCCTGTTCGCGCATAATCCGGGCTAGGCTCGAGGTACTGCCGCGAATCGGCGGCGAGGCACCGGCACACGGGACACCCGGGGCCCTCGCAGGCCTCGATCAGCCGGAAGAAAGCGATGAAGCGGCCCGACACTCGACCTCCCGTCGGAGTCATCGCGTTCCGGTGCCTGCGCCCGGGCTCACGCCCGCCTCCACGGCCTGCCATGACGGGAAAAGCAAAAGACCCCTACCGGCGCCAACCGGTAGGGGTCATCAGCCCGAGCGGGCCCGGGCGGTTTCAGGCGAACCCCATCACCCTCGATTCACCCGTGATCATCCGCGCGGGGACTCCGGAGAGTCAAGCCGGCGGGCGCCACGGCTCAGCCGAGGCTCGGCTTGCGATCCGCCCACGGCGCCGCCGCCTCGTAGGCCGCCGAGGCGGCGAGCACGGTGCGGTCCGCGTGGCGCCGGCCGACGATCTGAAGCCCGACGGGCAGCCCCGCCGCGGTGAAGCCGACCGGCACCGTCGCCGCCGGCTGGCCGGTCAGGTTGAACGGGTAGGTGAAGGGGATCCAGCCGAGCGGCGAGACGGCGCGGCCGGCGATCTCCTTGACCCCGGGCCGGCCGACCTCGAAGGGCGCCACGGCGACGGTGGGCGTGATGAGCAGGTCGAAGCGCGCGAGGAAGCGCTGCACGTCCGTCCAGAGGTCGTGGCGCGCGTGGGACGCGCGCAGGTACTGATCGAGCGTGATGGTGGCGCCGAAGCGCAGGAGCGCGACGAGGCTCCGGTCGAGCTGGCCCTCGGCCTCCCCGAGCCGCTCGCCCCAGGCGGCATGGGTCTCCGCCGCCGCCATCACGCGGAAGATCTCCTCGGGGTTCTCCCACGTCGGCGTCACCACCTCCACGTGGCAGCCGAGCGACTCGAAGCGAACGGCGGCCTGCGTGCAGAGGTCGAGGACCTCGGGGTCGACGGCGGCGTGACCCAGATCGGGAGACCACCCGACGCTGAGCCCCGCGATCCCGGCATCGCAGGCCTCGAGGAACGAGGCGCCGCCGGCGGCGGGCAGCGAGTACCGGTCGCGATCGTCGGGCCCCGCCATCGCGTCGAGCATGAGCGCGGCGTCGCGAACGGTCCGGGTCATCGGCCCCGTGTGGGAGAACAACTCCCAGCCGCGGAACGCCGGGTACTGCGGCACCCGGCCGAACGAGGGCTTGAGCCCGTAGATGCCGCAGAACGAGGCGGGGATGCGGATCGAGCCGCCCCCATCGGTGCCGACGGCGAGCGGCCCCAGCCCCGCCGCCACCGCGGCGCCGGCGCCGCCGCTCGAGCCGCCCGGCGTGAGGGCGGGGTTCCAGGGGTTGCGCGTGATGCCGAAGAGCGGATTGTCGGTGACGCCCTTGTGGCCGAACTCCGGCGTGTTCGTCTTGCCCAGCATGACGCCGCCCGCCCCCTTGAGCCGCTCGACGCAGACGCCGTCCTCCTCGGGGACGTGGTCGGCGAAGAGCCGGGAGCCGCCGGTGGTGAGGACGCGGCGGGTGAAGACGAGGTCCTTCACCGAGAAGGGCACGCCGTTGAGCGCGCCCAGGGGCTCGCCGGTCATGACCGCCGCCTCCGCGGCGAGGGCGGCGTCGCGCGCCTCCTCGGCGGTGACGGTGCAGAAGCAGTTGAGACCGGGATTGAGCCGCTCGATGCGGGCGAGGGCGGCGTCGACGACCTCGACGGGAGAGACGGACTTCTCGCGGATCAGCGCCGCGAGCTCGAGAGCGGAGAGCCAGCCGAGATCGTCCGTCGGCATCACTGCGGCCGATTGGCGCGCGCGACGGTGTAGTCGACGTGAGTGGCGTGGGGACCCTCGATCACGGTGACGCGGCAGCCATCCTCGCCCTTGGCGAAGTCCGCCCACACGCCGGGGAACTTCTCGGGGTTCACGAAGCGCTCGCTTCCCGTCTCCTGCCACCCCGACTCCCGGAAGACGCGGCGCGCCTCGGCCAGGGTGGCATCCACCTTCGCCTCGCTGAAGTAGATGAACTTGGCCGCGGTGACCTTGGGCGTCCGGATCATCATCCACTCGCGCGAGTACGGCGTCCACTGCGGTGGGACGGGGATGTCGCCGTAGGGCTGCACGGGCAGGCCGCCCCGCGAGGCGCACGCGGTGAAGAGCAGCGCGGACACGATGAGCCGTGTTCTCACGGCCGGGATTGTATCATCACCGCCATGGACCGCGCCCTCCTTCCCCGCCTGGCCGGGTGGCTCGAGCGCCCCGATGTCCGCGCCGTCGATCCCGACCGGATCGGCGCGCTCTCCGCCGCGCTCGACGAGGCCGACCCGCCCGTGTCGGTCGGCCGCGGCGGCGCGCTGATCGCGTACGATCCGGGCCCCGGGCGCCGGCGCCTCGTCGCGCTCGACCGGCGCGGCGCCCTCGTCGCGGCATGCCGCTGGGCTCCGGGCGGCGCCCTCGCCTGGGCCAAGTGCCTGACCGCCGCCGGCGCGTGGATCGGCATCGAGCCGGGGGCGGCGCGTCACCCGGCCTGGGGGATATCGGACCGGATCTGGCGGCTCGATCCGGTGGCGCCGTGGACGCCGCGAGAGGAGCTCACGGTGTTCCAGGCGATCGACTATCGCCACCCCGACTTCATCCCGCCCCTCTGGGAGCCCCGGCGCCTGCCCCCCGGCGCGGGGACGGCCGTGCTCAACCTGCTCGCCGGCCTCATGAAGGACCGGGGCGTCGCCCGTGTGCGCTACCGCGGCCCCTACCCGACCGAGCAGCTCTTCACCACGCTCCTCGAGTCCTTCCGCCACGACGCCTCGGCCGTCGATCCGCTCGGCCGCTTCATGGACGGCGGCGCGCTCGACTGGCTCCCCGCCCCTCACGAGAGCCATCACGTGGCGGCGGGGATCTGTGTCCAGCTCCGCCAGGAGATCGACAAGGTGGTGCTCGATGGCGACGCCTTCTACCGCCGCGACTGGCACGGCGTGATCCGCCACGAGCCGCGCGTCGTGCGCGAGGAGGGCGAGCGCGTCCTCTGCTCGCTCTGGGCGCTGGGCCGCCCGCTCGAGGACCGGCTCGCGCTGGACCGGACGGGTGAGGTGCTCGATCGCCCCGCGCCCGTCGCCGATGCACGGCCGCCCGCGCCCCTGCCCGCCGCGTGGGGCGCCGCCCTCGGCGAAATCATCGCCCGCGAGAGCGCCGGCCCCCTGGCCGCGCCCCTGCGCGACGTCGTGGCCGGCCTCGCGCTCGAGTGGGGCTCCGTGCCGGGCGATCTGCTGCGCGCCGACGGCGCGCGGGTGCGCCTGAGCCGGCGGCTTCGCGAGGCGGGCGTCGCGTGGATCCGGGAGGCCGCGCCGGGGCCCGAACGTGGACAGCGGGCGGTCGGCTTCGTGCTCGAGGTCGCCCGGCTCCTCGCGCCGGTGGCGCGACGGCGCGCGCAAGCGCACCTCGAGGGGCTCGGCCCGGAGGCGCAGGAGCGCGCGCTCGCCGCGGAGGGGGCGCCGGCGCGAGAGCTCCCGGACTCGGTGGCGCGGCTCCTCGCGCTCGTCGCGTCCGGCGGCGCGTGACGTCCCCGCCCCCTGCCCTCTCCCCGTTGGGGAGAGGGTCGGGGTGAGGGGCGCTACGAGCGGCTCGCGTGCAGCAGCAGCCAGACGTTGAGCAGGACGAAGCCCGCGAGGGAGATCACCGAGAGCCCGAAGTAGGCGACGCAGGCGACCTCCTGGCGGCTCCACGACGCGCCGCTCACCAGCCGCGACCAGAGCGACTCGCGGACGAAGCGCACGGAGTCGTGGTTGAGGGTGGGGATGCCGATGAGGTCCACCAGGATGTGGTAGCCGTCCATCTCGAGGAAGCAGAAGGGATAGAGGCTCACGAAGAACGACTGCATCTGCAAGATGCCGGAGGCGGCGAGGAATGCCTTGAGGAGTCCGGGACCGGGAATGCTCGCCGTCCAGAGGTAGAGGCAGGCGAGGAAGAGATGCACGAGCGGGCCCGAGAGCGCGTTGACGATGCGCGCGCGGCGGGTCGCCATGAAGATGTCGGTGACGTCCACGTAGAAGGTCGGGATGAAGCCGTGGAGCATGGTGAAGCCGAACTCGCGCACGCGCCGCTTGTAGTGCACGCAGGCGAGCGCGTGCACGACCTGGTGGCTCACCACGGTGAGCCAGAAGCAGCCCTTGACGAGGAGGATGGCGGCGATGGCGTGGCCGGTGAAGCCCTTCGTCACCTCGCCGCTGTCCACCCAGAGCGCCACGGCGCTCTTCGACGCGAGGACCGCCAGCACCGCGAGCACGACCACCGCCAGCGGCGAGAAGAGCAGGAACCCGCCGTAGCGGTAGATGCGCGCGAACGCCTCATGAGAGCGCCGGCTCGTGACGGTCAGCTTCTCGAGCGCGTGCAGCACCGCCTCCGCCGCGCGCGCCGCCGGGTTCTTCTGGTTGCGCGCGAGCACCTCGCGCAGCCGGGAGGCGGGGCGCATGGTCAGGAGCTCCGCGCGCCGGAGCTTGGCGATCAGGACGGGGATGGCCTCGAAGTCGAAGGCCCCGTAGCGCAGCACGTAGGCCGTCCCGATCTCTTGCAGCGACGCGCGGCCGTCCATCTGCTCCCAGAGGAACTTCTCCGGCTCGGCGAGCATGAGGTAGTCCTCGGTGCGGCGGTTCTTGAGGACGTACGCGGTCGTGCCCTGGATGCTCGTCGGCAGGCGCGCCAGCTCGTACTGCTCGGCGGGAATGCGCTGGGGCCGGCTCTCGAGGTAGGCGAACGCGCTCTGGACCTGCCGGGTCCGGAAGCCGTCTCCGTCCTCGGCGCGGACCAGGAGCTCGATCCGCGTCCGCTTGGGCCTGTCCGCTCCCGCCTCTCGATCGCTCACGCCGCGCGCTTCGTCCCGGAGCTACTTGTGCTCCACGTCGAGCCCGGTGGCCTCGAGCCCCCAGCGTGTCACCTCGGCCACGAGGTCGGAGGCGTCGCGCAGGCGCTTGAACGTCACCCGCATCATCTCGAGGAAGAACGTCGCCGCGTCGCGCGGGCTCGCCTCGATGAACCGGTTGAGGTTGTCGCGGTGCAGCCCGAGCAGTACCGTGTCCACCTCCGCCTGGATGGTCGCGGACCGCCGCTGCTCGTCGCCGAACACGGACATCTCGCCGAAGACCTCGCCGGGCCCGAGGTGCGAGAGCACCTGCTCCACGCGCCCGGTGACGGGCTTGGAGACGACGATGCTCCCGGAGTAGATCAGGAACAGCTCCTCGCCGGGATCGCCGGCGCGGAACAGCACCTCGCCCTTGCGCATCCGCCGCTCCCCCAGGCTCGGCCAGAGCGCGAGGAGGGCGCGCTCCTCGACGCCCCTGAAGAGCGGCACCTGGCGCAGGAACGCGACGTCGGGGCGGCTGGCCACTCAGCGAGGTCCTGCCGGCATGCGATCGGCGCGCACCGCTCGGCTCAGGTCGCCCAGCGCTTCATCATCACGGTCTGCAGCGCACGGGCGCGCTCGCGCTCCGACACGCTTCCGGTCTTCCCCACTGCTTGCATGATCGCGGCGCGCTCGTCGGCGCTGAGGTCGTACTCGGCGAGAACCCGCGCCGGATCGCGCACGAGCTCGGCGATGAACTCCTTGTCGATCATCGCGCGCCCAACGAGATCCCGGATGCCCGGCCGCTCCATGACCTCTCCCCTGGCCCCCCGGCTGATGCGCCGGCGAACGAGGTAACCACATTGGCTTTTCTTTGGATATCGAGGAGTTGCGACGCCACCATCATGGTAGCCGAGCCTCCGTCCTTACGCAAGGGCCAGAGTCGTCACCGCCGTTCCTCGACCGCGCGACGGGATTGGACCAGGGCTGGCCCCCGGCGGAAGCTAGCCGCCGGCGACGCCCTGCGTGTTCACGTAGAGCGAGTAGAGAGACTGGCTGGCGGCCAGGAAGAGCCGGTTGCGCTTGACGCCGCCGAAGCAGAGGTTGGCACACCGCTCCGGGAGCAGGATGCGCCCGATGAGCGCGCCGCCGGGATTGAACACCGCCACGCCGTCCTGCCCCTCACCCCCACCCCACCCGCACCACAGGTTGCCGTCGGTGTCCGAGCGCATCCCGTCAGGGATCCCGGCCCCGGCGCTCACGAACACGCGCTCGCCGGCGAGCTTCGCCCCGCCGTCCACCACGTCGAAGACGCGGATCTCGCGCGGGATGGCGCCGCTCACGACGACGTACAGGGACCGCTCGTCGGGCGAGAAGCAGAGGCCGTTGGGCCGCGGCACGCCCCCCGTCGCCACCGTCGTGCGGCCCGTCCTCCCGTCGATCCGGTATACGTTGGTCGGCAGCTCGGGGGTCGCCGTGTGCCCCTCGTAGTTGCCGAGGATGCCGAACGGCGGATCGGTGAACCAGATCGAGTCGTCGGACTTCACCACGACGTCGTTGGGCGAGTTCAGCGGCTTGCCCTCGAACCGGTCCATCAGCACCGTGATGGTCCCGTCGTGCTCCGTGCGCGTGACGCGCCGGGTGTCGTGCTCGCAGGTCACCAGCCGCCCCTGGCGGTCGCGCGTATGGCCGTTGGCGAAGCTCGACGGCTTGCGGAATACGCTCACCGCGCCCGTCTCCTCCTCCCACTTCATGATCCGGTCGTTCGGGATATCGCTCCACAGGAGGTACCGCCCGTCCCCGAACCACACGGGGCCCTCCGCCCAGCGAAAGCCCGTCGCGAGCCGCTCCACCGCCGCGCTGTTCACGCGGTACCTGGCGAAGCTCGGATCGACCACCTGCACGGCGGGGTCGGGATACCGGACGGGACCCGACTCCCGCCATGCCATCGCCTCGGACATGGCGCCCGCTAGGCTCCCGGTCCGCGCTCCATGGAGAACGGCTGCCAGCGCGAGAGCGCCGTCTTGTCGAGGACCGCGGGGTTGACGCAGCTCCGGGGCCACTTGCCGGTCAAGACGAGCGCGATCTCCCGGCCCACCCGCCGGCGCCGCGCGGGATCGAAGCGGGCGGAGGCCGACGCCACGTGCGCCGTGAGGATCACGTTGTCCATGGAGATCAGCGCATTGCCCGGTGCGGGCGGCTCCTGCTCCAGCACGTCCAGCCCGGCGCCGGCGATCCACCCCTCCTGGAGCGCCTTCACCAGCGCCGACTCGTCCACCGTCGGCCCGCGGCCGGTATTGACGAACAGCGCCGTCGGCTTCATCTGGCGGAAGTGCTCTTCCTTCAGCATCCGGTGGGCGTCCGGTGTCGCCGGCGCGTGCATCGACACGATGTCGGAGCGCTGGAGCACCTCGCCGAGGCTCGCCGGCTCGACGCCGTACGGGCTCATCACCAGCTCCTCGACGTATGGGTCGTAGGCGAGCATGCGCACGCCGAACGGCCGGGCGCGCATGGCCACCGCCCGGGCCACGTGGCCGAACGCGATGAACCCCAGCGTCTGCCCCATGAGCCGGGGAATCTCGAGCAGCATCGGCCGCCCTTCCTTCCACCGCCCCTGCCGGACGAGCCGGTCCTGGACGACGAGCCGGCGGAAGGTGGCGAGGATCAGCATCATCGCGTGATCGGCAACCTCCTCGATGAACGTGTCCGGCACATTGGTGACGGGGATCCCGCGCGCCGTCGCCGCGGCGATGTCCACGGAGTCCACCCCGACGCTCCCCAGCGAGATCACCTTGCACCGCTCGAGCCCGTCGATCATGCGCTTGGTGATCGGCCGCCCCTTGGCGTAGAGCGCGTCGGCGTCGCGCGCCGCCTTCACGAACTCATCCTCGGTGCCGGAAGGGATTTCGACGATCTCCGCGCCGAGCGGCGCCAGGGCTTCCATCTCCGGCTCGTAGCCCGCCCCCGCCACCGTGAAGCTGACGCCAGCCGGTGTGACGACCTTGAACTTTGCCACGGCCTTCCTCCTTTGCGTGTGTCCGTCGCTGTGTGTCGCGCGCCGCGGCGCGCCCCGGATCTTCGAGACAGCCTTCAAGACAGCCTTTATAGACCTTCCCGGCGGCGAGCGCCAGCCATTTGACACCGCTCGCGCGGGGCGCGGTCGTTGACGATCCGCGCTACGCCTTAGCCTTGTCCCGGCGCACCACCTGCACCGGGGTCGGGAACTCGTCGGGGTCGATGGGGATCTCGACGATGGCCGGCTTGCCCGAGCGGAGCGCCGCCCGGAGCGCGTCCCCGACCTGGTCGGGATGGTCCACGTAGTACCCCTCGGCGCCGAAGAGGCGCGCGAATTCGTCGTAGCGCGGGTTGCCGATGTCGCAGCCGATATAGCGCCCGCCGTAGAACGCCTTCTGGTAGGCCTTCTCCGATCCCCAGCAGTTGTTGTTCATGACCACGGTCACGGCGTTGATGCCGTGGCGCACGGCCGTCTCGATCTCCTGGGCGTTCATGAGAAAACCCCCGTCTCCGTGAATGGCGAGCACGGGCGCCTCGGGGCGGCCGAGCTTGGCGCCGAGGGCGGCGGGAAAGGCGAACCCGAGCCCGCCCAGATCGAGCGGGGTGAGGAACGTGCGCGGGCGCGAGAACTCCAGGCGGTCGTAGCCGTACGCGGGCGCCGCTCCGGCATCGAGCGCCACGATCGTGTCCGGCGGCAGCGCGCGGCGCAGCTCCGCATACACCCGCTGCGGCTTCATCGGAGAGGCGTCGAGCCCGGCCTCCGCCGCGAGCCGGGCCCGGCGCTGGCCGCGCAGGGCTTCCGCCTCCTGCCGCCACGCCTGCCGGTCCGCGCCGGCGCCGTCGCGGCCGAGCGCGTCCAGCAGGGCCAGGCACGCCTCGCGCGCATCGGCCTGGATACCGACGGCGACCGGGTAATAGCGGCCGATGTCGCGGCCGTCGACGTCGATCTGGACGAGCTTCGTCCCCGGCCGGATGTAGCGGTCGTCGAAGTGGCTCGTGAACTGGGCGAGCCGGGAGCCGACGACAAGGATCACGTCGGCGCGCCGGCACACGGCGGCCGCTTCCGGCGATCCGGCCCGCCCGAGGGGGCCGACATAGAGAGGATGCGCACCGGGCACGGCGTCGTTCCGGCCGTAGGCCGTGATCATCGGGATCGAATACCGCTCGGCGAGGCGAGCCACCAGGTCATTGGCCCCGGCCCAGTTGACGCCCCCGCCGACGAGCAGGAGCGGGCGCTCCGCCTGTCGCAGCAGGCGCGCCGCCTCGCGGACGGCGTCCGGGTGCGGAGGCTGCGGCTGAGTCACCCGGTAGCTCGCCGGCGCTCGCGCCGAGGTTTCCTGCACGCGCTCGTTCAGCACGTCTCTCGGGATCTCGACGAAGACGGGGCCGCGGCGGCCGCTCATGGCGGCGCGCAGGGCCGCCCGCAGCAGCTCGGGGATGCGCTCGGCCTGCGTGATCTGGAGCGCGAGCTTGGTCACGGGCCGGAACATGCTGATGAGATCGAACTCCTGGAACGCGTCCTTCTGGTAGTGCTCGAGCGCCACGCCGCCGACGAGGACGACCACGGGCGAGTGCGCCACGTAGGCCGCGGCCACGCCGGTGAGGAGGTTCGTCGCCCCCGGCCCGCTCGTCACGAGGCAGACGCCCGGCACGTCGCTCACGCGGGCCAGCCCGTCGGCCATGAAGGCCGCGGCCTGCTCGTGGCGCACGTTGATGTACTCGACGCTCGTGTCGTCGTAGAGGGCGTCGAGCACGTCCAGGAAGGTCGCGCCGACGATCCCGAAGACGTAGCGCACCTGCTCGGCCTTCAGGAGCTCCACGACCGCCCGCCCGCCCGTCCAGTCACTCATGCGCGAGCCTCCATGCCCCGCCTCACACGGCGAGATAGCCGCCGTCGACGACCAGCTCGGTCCCGGTGATGTACGAGGCCTCGTCCGACGCCAGGAAGAGCACGGCGTAGGCGACTTCCTCCACGCGTCCCTCCCGCTTCATCGGCACGCCCTTGAGCATGACCGCGCGCCACGCGGGATCCGCCGACGTCTTGGACGTGCGCATCGCGGGCATGACGCCCGGATGCACCGAGTTCACCCGGATGCCGTCCCGGGCGTACTGCACGGCGGCCGACTTGGTCATGAGGCGCACGGCGCCCTTCGAGGCGTTGTAGGCCATGTGAATCTTGTCCTGACCCACGAAGCCCGAGATCGACGAGATATTGACGATGGCCCCGCCGCCGGCTTGCCGGAGGGCGGGAATGGCGTGCTTCATGCCCAGAAACACCCCCTTGGCGTTGACGTTCATGAGGGTGTCCCACGCCGCCGTACTCATGGTGTCGGCATCGAACGTGCCGCTGATTCCCGCATTGTTGACGAGGACGTCCAGCTTGCCGAAGCTCGCCACCGTGGACTCGACCGCCTGCCGCCAGTCCGCCTCGCTGGTGACGTCGAGCTTCACGAAGCGCGCCTCCCCGCCCGCCGCGGCGATGCCCGCGACCGCTTGACGTCCTTCCGCCTCGAGGACATCGCCCACGACCACCTTCGCGCCCTGGCCGGCGAAGATCGTCGCCTCGCTCCGGCCCATGCCGCCGGCCCCACCCGTGATCAGCGCAACCTTGCCCGCGAGCCTCATGCCGCCTCCTTGGCCTCCGTGGTGAGTGTCCGGTCGAGTATCGCCGAATCCCGGCTGATTTGCGACGGTGACATTCCCGTTGCGATCGTCGCGTTTCTGCGTCGGGACCGTGTTCGACCACCCCGCGCGCGGGCCCTTGCGCGTGCCCGGCTGCCCGATGCATCCGGGGCGCCGCTCCCGCGAGGAAGGGTTTCGTGCTATAAGCGGCGCTGGAGGGCAAGCCCATGCAAGCGAACGCGGCCGTTCTGTACGAGGTGAACAAGCCCCTGGTCGTCGAGGACGTGGAGGTGCTCGAGCCCGGGGCGCACGAGGTGCGGGTGCGCTGGGTGGCCAATGGCGTGTGCCACAGCGACCTGCACGTGATGACCGGCGACTACCCTCACCCGCTGCCCGTGATCCTCGGCCACGAGGCCGCCGGCGTGGTGGAGAAGATCGGGCCGGGCGTGGAGTCCGTCAAGGCCGGCGACCACGTCTGCTCGAGCTATATCCCCTCGTGCGGGAGGTGCTGGTACTGCATCGGCGGGCAGCCGACGATGTGCGCGCTGCGCGACAAGCCCCGCTGGTTCATGCTGGACGGGACGCCGCGCTTTCGCAGGCACGGCCAGCCCCTTCACCACTTTCTCCAGGTCTCCGGCTACGCCACCCACTCCGTCTTGCCCGAGGAGAGCGTCATCCCCATCCGGAAGGACGCCCCGCTCGACCTCGCCTGCCTGGTGAGCTGCGGCGTGCTCGCCGGGGCCGGCCCCGTGTTCAATCGGGCCAAGGTGCCGCCGGGGGCCAGCGTGGCGGTGTTCGGCTGCGGCGGCGTGGGGCTCAACACGATCCAGGCCGCGCGGATGGTGGGCGCGGGGAAGATCATCGCCGTCGACGTCAATCCCCGGAAGCTCGAGTGGGCGGAGGAGTTCGGCGCCACGCACGCGGTGGACGCCTCGAAGGAGGACCCGGTGGCGCGCGTGCACGCCATCAGCGGCATGGGCGGCGTCGACTTCGCCTTCGAGGTGGTCGGCACGCAGAAGACGATCGAGCAGGCGCTCGCCTCGACCCACCGCGGCGGCATGTGCGTGGTGGTGGGCGTCAGCCCCGCCGGCACGCGGCTGTCGATCGACCCCGGCATGCTCCTCCAGCAGCGCGTGCTCACCGGCTCGTCGTTCGGGGCCGGCCATCAGCGCACCGACGTGCCGCTGCTCATCGATCTGTTCATGGCCGGCAAGTACCAGCTCAAGGAGCTCGTGACGCGCCGCCTGCCGCTCTCGGAGCTGAACCACGCCTTCGACCTCATGAAGCAGGGCGAGGTCAAGCGCAGCGTGATCGTCTACGACTAGCTAGCGCAGGTCGTAGAGGGCGACGACGTTGTCGCGCGTGATCTTGCGGCGCACGCGCTCGGGCAGCGCGCCCAGGTTCGTCTCGATGTGCCGGCGGGATTCCGGCCAGACACAGTCGGGGTGCGGGTAGTCGGCGCCCCAGATGATATTGTCCTCGCCCACCAGCGGGATGATCGGCTCGAGATACTGGTCCTGCTGGTAGGTGGTATACCCCTGCCGCCGGAAGTAGTCGCTCGGCTTCATCGAGAAGCCCAGCGCCCGCCCGCGGTCCTCGTACTCGGTGTCCAGGCGGTCGAGGACGTAGGGAATCCACGTCACGCCGGCCTCGCCGAGGACGAACTTGAAGTCCGGGTACTTCTCGCAGGCCCCCGAGGCGATCAGCGAGACGAGGACCTCCATCGAGTCGAGCTGGAAGAGGGCCGAGCGCACGAGCCGCCACTGGACCACGTACTCTCGCTCCATCTGTGGGCTATCCGGGCCGCGCAGGCCCTTGAAGCCGGTGGAGTGGAAGGAGATCGGAAAGCGGCACTCCGCCGCCGCTTCCCACAGGGGATACCAGTCGTGGTGGTAGAGCGGCAGGCTCATGCGCTTGAAGGCGAGATCGCCGCCGCGAAGGCCCATCTTCGCGCAGCGGCGCACCTCGGCGGCCGCCACCAGCGGGTCATTGTTCGGGATGACGGCGAGCGGGAAGACGCGGTCGGGGTCCGAGCGCTTGGCGAAGTCCGCCGCCCAGTCGTTGTAGACCTTGTTGGCCCAGGCCCGCTGGTCCCCGTCACCGATGAGGTCGTTGATCATCAGGCATCCGTAGATGATCTCGGCGTCGAGCCCGTCCCGGTCCAGGTCGGCGAGCCGCAGCTCGGGGGTGGTGGGCCGCGGCGAGGCGCCCCGGCGGTTGTCCCACTCGAAGCCGCACGCCTTCATCTCGTCGATGTGGGCGAACACGCCCTGCTGGTACTTGAGGAACCCCGGCCCGACGCCGTTCCACATCCCCTTGTCCTGCCCCTCCACGAACCAGTGCAGCCCGTCGTCCAGGTCTTCCACGCGCGGGACGACCAGCCGCCACTTGGCCGGCGCCTGGGACGACCAGAGGTCCGCCGGGCAGTAGGTCAGGTCGATGTGGTTGTCGCCGGAGACGAGACTATACGGCATGGTCCCCTCCTTGGCCGCGGATAAGACCCGAGTCGGGCCCGCCGCGATATTGCTTCCGCCACGGCGGACCTGTCAAGCCGCCTGCCCGTCTCGTGCCGGGGCTGCACAGCCGCTCGTGCAGCATGCCGCGTGGTCTTGGCAGCGCGCGTCGTCTTCCCTGTGCATTCGCCTGTGCATTCGGCGCTCGGAGCCGGCCGCCGTCCAGGGGCTAACGTCCCATTTTCTCGACGCGGGAAGAGGCTGAAGACAGCTCTGGCCCGGAATGTGCCCATCCGATACGGCAACCGCGCATGCCGCGTGTGGAAGCATCGGTACACCCACCGGGGAGGATGATGAAGCGACGGTTAGGAGTCGTCGGTGTCCTGGTCGCGTCGTGGTTCGCCGCAACCGCGCACGCAGCGGTCACACGACATGTGAGCGGGACCGACCCGGCATGCGGCGGACGAAGCCCGTGCTACGGCACGATACAGGCGGCGGTGAACGCGGCCCAGCCGGGAGACACGGTCCGAATCCAGGCGGGGACTTACCTCGAGCAGGTCACGATCGCCGGGAAAAACGACTCCCCCGGCGCCGGCGAGGCGAGCCGGATCACCGTCGAAGCCGATCCGGCGGCGCCGGCCGGCGGCGTCGTCCTTCACGGCGCCGTCACTCAATGTACAGCGGGCCACGCGATCCAGCTCCGGCAGTCGAGATTCATCACGCTCCGGGGCCTGACGATCACCGGGGCGGGCGGGCAAGCCGTCTCGCTCCTCGGCGGCAATCACCAGAACCAGGCCATCCACATCGAGCGGAGCCGAATCTTCGACAATGGCAGCGCTTCGTGCAGCGGCGGCATCACCATCGCCCGCGGGAATCCCGATACCCTGATCGTCAACAACCTCATCCATGGGAACGGACGCAACGGCATCCTGACGATCGACGCCGACGGGGGGCCCCACGACATCATCGGGAACACGATCGCCGGCAATGGCTGGAGCGGGGTGAGCGTGAGCCGCAACCACCAGGTGCGGCTCGCCAACAACGCCATCACGGGCAACGGCACGGCGCCAGGGTCCACCGGGGGCCGGTTCGGTGTGCACCGGGAGAGCTCGACCAGCCCCAATCCGGCCGGAATCCAGCTCCTCAACAACGTGATCTGTGGCAATCGGCTGGGCGAGCTCAGCGGTCCGGCCCTCGACAGCAGCGACAGCGGCAACCGGACACCGACAGGCATGGAAGGCCCCGGCGTGAGCGCCGGTCCCGGCTGCGAGAACCCGGCCGCGGTCTACGCCGATATCGACGGTCCTGATGATCTGACCAATACGTGGGATGACGACTTCACCCCAGCCCTGGGCTCACCCCTGATCGACCGGGGTCTGGATCCACGCGCCGTCGGCCTCCCGGCCTTCCTCAACCCTCTCCTCGAGGCCGACTTCCTGGCTGACGGGACCCGGCCGCAGGCAGGCGTGCAGGGCGGGCTGGTCAGGTTCGATATCGGCGCGGTAGAGCTGGCTTCGCCGGGCGACACCTTGCCGCCAACGGTGAGCTTCCTCGAGC
>Ga0214473_10003952_pt1 | contig 17864 bp, 17 predicted proteins | sample RVTome_7_FD_203509 | JGI IMG/M metagenome (GOLD analysis project Ga0214473, IMG submission 203509) | Soil microbial communities from uranium-contaminated site in the Upper Colorado River Basin, Wyoming, United States - RVT98D197 | ecosystem: Environmental > Terrestrial > Soil > Contaminated >... | reverse complement strand
CCCGTCATGGCGGAGGCATAACGCGCGGAGTTCCCATAGAAGAGCCACTGCTTTATCCACATCTGTTCGAGTTCCTCGTCGAAGGGGTTTTTGGGGTCTGCAAGCTTCATCTCCCATGCGCGGCTAAGGAGCAGGGTTGCCGTGCGGGTCATACCGTCGGTTTCGCGTATTGTGTTTTTGAGCTTTGCAAAATGGGCCTCCACCCAACTGCTTCCGTGACAGCCGAGGCAAACGGCCTTCATCTTGCCGTACCTTGCCTCCACCTCGCCCGCATCTATCAGAAACCCCGAGGCCGGCTCGCCGGTAAATGTCGTAGGCAGGGGAAGGCCGTCTTTGTTTTTAATGACGGATGTATCGCCTTCTTTCGGCTGGGGGTGCGTGTAAATAAGGCCGAAGAGCCTGACCCAGAGCCGTGAGCCGAAGTCGTGCGACCTTTCGGCTATTATGTCCCCGTCCGGGCCCGAAACGAGGCTTACATGGCATGCCGCACATGTCGGGGCCTTGAAGTCTGCGCCCAGTTTCCACGGGACGGAATCGAAATTCCATTTCTCGCCTTCCGAAAGGTAAATATTTCCGTGCTTGCTTTCGGCATAGACATCCCATGCGGGGACATCGGGCTCAAGATGGCACTGCGAGCATGTGTAGGGCTTCCTTGCGACCTCGATGGAAAACCCGTGCCTCGGATGACAGGCGGTGCAGGCCCCTTTTGAGCCGTCCGGGTTGATTCTTCCCACGCCCTGATTCGGCCAGCCCTCTATATCCGGCACCTTGATGACGCCAAGCTTTGTCTTGAGGGTCTTCATCCCCTTGACCTTGAGCTCCGTCCCGTGGCAGGCAAAGCATGCGTCCATCTCGGTCATTAGAGAAGGCGGCGATGCCAATACGGAACCGCCCGTGGCGGCGGAACCGTCCGTGACGGTCTTAAGCCCGATGATTGTAGCTACGAGTGCGCTATAGACGGGGTTTTTCTTCAGGTTTCCGACGGCATGGGCCTTCTTTCCCATCCGGTACTGTTTGACCTCATCGGGGTGGCATGTGGAGCAGTCATCCGAAGAGGCGACCACATTGATTTTGAAGCCGAAGTGCTCGAAGCCGTCTGCGTGTTTTTCGAGGTTCCTGCTATGGCACTCGTAACAGCCTACCGATACCTTCATGAGCCTTTCGCCTATGGACTCCGCGGAGAACCTGTGTTCGTGGGCGGGCTTGTGCATGGCCTCCTCCGGCGTGGTCCTTGCGTGCCTGCTTTCCACCCACTCGGCTGTAATGCCCGGCGTAAGGCCCCTGTGGCAGTTGAGGCAGGATTCGGTCTCCTTGCTCATAGGGGCGGCCTGCGCGGAGGAGGCAAGGCCGAGCATGACCATGAGCGATAAGCTCAAATAAAGTCGCGAGAAGCTCAAATAAAGTCCTTTCACGGCGACCCCTCTCTTAGAACTTGCTGTGATATTCCTTCACCCTTTTTGCGAATTCCCTTCCGAAGTCCATGCACCTCACTGCGTCCTCGGCAGAGGGCCTGTAATGGGCGTCCACGCCCGGCTCAAAGACCTCGAGGCCCATCTTCTTCAGGGCCTCGGTCGTCTCCTTAACCGCGCCGCCCGCCCAGCCGAATGTGCCGAAGGCCCCGGCTATTCTATATTTGGGCCTCAGGCCCTTGAGATAAGTGAGGAATTCGCCAACGGATGGAAACAGCGTGTTATTCAGGGTGGGAGAGCCTATAAGCGCGCCCCTCGCCTTCCAGAGTTCTTTTATCGCAACGCTGAGGGGCGTGGCCCTGAGCTTGATGACCTTCACATCGAGCCCCTCGCTCCTTATCCCCTCGGCGATATGGAGGGCCATCTTGCCGGTGTTCTGCCACATCGTGTCGTAGATGACGACCGCCCGTTCCTCGGCCTTCCCTCCGGCCATGTCGAGGTACATCCGGATTATCTTTTTGGGGTTTCTCCAGATGACCCCGTGGTCGGGCGCTATCATGTCTATTTCGAGTCCCAATTTCCCTATCTCTTCTATCTTCTGCTTTATTATCGAGCCGAAGGGCATGAGGATATTGGCATAGTAGTCCCAGACTGCGTCATCGAGTTCCGTCTCGGAGGCGCAGGCGATGAACTCGTCGTCGAACCTCTGGGAGGAGGCGATGTGCTGGCCGAAGCCGTCCTGACTTATGAGGAGCTTGTCCTCCCTTATGTATGTCATCATCGAATCAGGCCAGTGGAGCATCGGGGTCTCGAGGAAAAACAGGTTCCTACTTCCGATATTCAGGGTGTCGCCGGTCTTTACGGTCTTTATCCGCCACGGGGAGATATCGAAGAAGCGGGCGAGGCCCTGCCGTCCTTTTTCTGTGCAGTAGATGGTCGCCTCGGGCGCAAGCCTTACGATTTCCGCAAGCCCGCTTGCATGGTCCGGCTCTATGTGGTTTACGATTATGTTTTTAATCAGGCCGGGCTCAACGAGGCTCCTAATGTTCCGGATGCTTATGTCTATGAAGTCGTATTTGACCGCATCGAGCAATGTGACATCCCTGTCCAGTATGAGGTAGTTATTGTAGGTCGAGCCCCTGGGCGTAACATAGCCGTGGAAGTCCCTTATCGCCCAGTCCACCGCGCCCACCCAGAATACGCCTTCCTTGAGTTTTTCCGGTCTCATAAGCAACCCCCTTTCAAACGAACGGTCCTTGGACTTTTATATCATCTAACGGCATGGAATGCAACCGGCTATAAGAGTTCTTCGGGGATTTCCTGAAATTTCTCTTCATGGGGGGCAAGGAGCCTGAGAAGTTTTTTATCCCTCCTCGTGCGCTTTGCAAGCTCGAATGTCTTTGCCTTTTCCTTTCCGGACATGAGCCTCATCAGGCCGACTACATCGCTTGCATCTTTAAGTCCGGTTGCCTGAAGTTTCATTGCGGCAAGGTAAGGCCTGGCAAGCACAGGGATAGGGATGCCTTTGACGGTCACGGCCTCTCTCAGGGCTTCCAGCTCCCATTTATAACGGGCTATAAGCAGGTCGACTCTTCGGTATTCTCCCATCTTATCCTCGATAAATATCACATCATGCTTAAAAGGGTCGTCCGGGATTTTGCTTCCCTCGATGAGCCTTGCCGTAAACCGGCCATGGAGTCGTTCCTTCAGCAGGCGGAAAAAACTTTTACTGTCTGCCGATTGGATCAGGCTCGAATAAAGGCAAAAGTCGACATCGATGGTTGTCCGCTCAACGCCATGCAGGATTACGGCATATCCGCCTGCAAGCGCGATTTCCGTCTTACCCGGCAAGGCGCTGATAATGTCTCGGATTATCTTTAAGGTACCTTTTATAGATTTCACGCTCCGGAACCCCTTCTGCCCGTGCCTTAAGAGAAATAATTTCGGACAGGATGTTATGCATCACCTCTATCCTCTTCAGAGGCGAGAGCTGGAGAAACTCCTTCCTCTCCCTGTCTTTCCTTTCGTCCATTACCGATCTCACGGCAATATTATAACGCAGGAGCGGATTATATGCTAAAATTACCCACATGAAAAGATACGGCCCCATCGACCGCAAGAAGATAAGGACATACCCGCTTTCAAAGAGGCCCTCTAAGGTGGAAATCGGCGCCCTTGCCTGCCCGCATAAGAAGGGGGCGTCTTTCGGGGATTTCTTAGGCTCACTGCCCGGGATGCTCGGGGCAAAGGACCTCATAGCCGTGGCCGCCGCGGTCATAAAGGCAAGGAAGGCGGGAAGGCATGTCGTCCTGGGGATGGGCGCTCATCCCATAAAGGTCGGGCTTTCGCCCGTAATAATAGACCTCATAAAAAGGGATGTCATAACCGCAGTCGCAACTAACGGCGCATGCATAATACACGACTTCGAGCTTTCCTTCATAGGCAGGACATCCGAGGATGTTGCCGAGGGCCTTGAGCATGGGACATTCGGGATGGCCGAGGAGACCGGCAGTCTCCTTAATAGGGCGATAAAGGCCGGGGTCAAAAAGGGCATGGGCATAGGGGAATCCGTAGGCCGGATGCTCCAAAAGAGCCGGTTCAAGCACAAGGGACTGAGCATCTTCGGGGCCGGATACCGAAAGGGCATCCCCACGACCGTGCATGTCGCAATGGGCGCAGACATCATACACATGCACCCTACTGCGGACGGAGGGGCCATAGGCACGGGCTCGATGAGGGACTTCCTTACGCTTGCCTCCGTCTTAGGGGACATGGACGGCGGCGTTTATATCAACCTGGGCTCCGCCGTCATACTGCCGGAGGTCTTCCTCAAGGCCCTCACGATGGCAAGGAACACCGGAAGGAAAGTCCAGGAAATAACGACCGTGAACATGGACTTCATCCAGCACTACCGCCCAAGGGAAAATGTCCTCAGAAGGCCCACGATGATAAAAGGGAAATCCTACGCCCTTACCGGCCACCACGAACTCATGCTCCCCCTTCTTGCCGCGGCTATCATAGAAGAGGCGTAACCTTAATTGGGCGCGGTTGGGCCGAAAAAAATCCTGGGGGCACGGCCCCCTGCGATATTGGTCGTAGACGACGAGCCGGACCTCGTAGAGCTCGTCTCCTATAACCTCAAAAGAGACGGCTATGAGGTCTCCTCGGCATCGGATGCGGAAGAGGCCCTTTCGATGCTCGAAAAAGAGCGCCGGGACCTCCTCATATTAGACCTCATGCTCCCGGGCATGTCCGGCATGGAGCTTTTGAGGGTTCTAAGAGGCAACCCGGAAACCGCTCGGCAGGCCATCATAATGCTTACGGCAAAGGGCGAGGAGATAGACAAGGTCTTAGGTCTTGAGATGGGAGCCGACGACTACATTACGAAGCCCTTCAGTCCGAGGGAGCTTCTTGCTCGGGTGAAGGCCGTCCTTAGAAGGCGGGCGGCCGAGCCTGCCCATCCGGGCCAATCGGCCGGGGAAGAAAGGGTTATCGGCATCGGAACCCTCCGCATAGAGAAAGAGACCTATCGGGTCTTTAAACGGGGCGCGCCGGTAGACTTAAGCGCAACGGAGTTCAAGCTCCTTTTATACCTTGCCGAAAGGCCGGGCCGGGTCTTTACGAGAAGCCGGCTCCTCGATGCCCTCTGGAAGGATGAGGCGTTCGTCGAACCGAGGACGGTGGATGTCCATATAAGGAGGCTGAGGGCGCAGATAGAGGACGACCCCGCAAACCCCGCATACATAAAGACCAGACGGGGCATCGGCTATTACATGGAAGGCGGAACTTGAAAAAGGGCATCTTCAGCCGCATGTTCATTCTTTATGCCGTTGTGTTTGCCGCAAGCATAATCGTCACGGAAATTTATATCACAAGCGTAGTGAGAAAAAACTACATCGAAGGCCTTAAAGAAAGCCTTTTCATTCAGGCGACCCTTATCGGCGACGGCATCCCGTTTAAAGCCGAAACGGACACGGACGGACTTGCGGTAAGACTCAAGGGGAAGACGGGCGCAAGGGTTACGGTGATTTTACCGTATGGAAGAGTGATGGGCGATTCGGACAAGGAATCGTCCCTCATGGAAAATCATCTCGGAAGGCCGGAGATTCAGGAGGCGGTTTTCTCGGGCGCAGGCAGTTCGATAAGGCACAGCGAGACGCTGAAATACGACCACCTCTATGCGGCTATAAAAATCGAAGACAAGGGGTTCGTGAGGCTGGCAGTTCCGCTTGAAGAGGTAAACAAGGCCGTCAACAGGCTGAGGGCAAAGCTCCTCTTTGTCGTCATTTTCGTTTTATCGGCTTTAGGGCTCGTCTCGGCAACTCAGACGGCGCGCTTGAGGAAACTTACCCGGAGGATAATAGACTTCAGCAGCGAGCTGGCGGCCGGAGACCTCGGAAAAAGGCTTATCTTCGAGGGCACGCCCTATGTCGAGTTCGATGAAATCGCACGGAACCTGAACCTGATGGCGGAGGCGATGAAAGGCACGCTCAGGGAAAGCGAGGAAGAGAAAAACCGGTTGAATGCAATCTTAAAAGGAATACCCGACGCCCTCCTGATAATAGACCCTAAGGACATAATTGCGCTTTCAAGCTCCGCATCGAGAGACTTCTTCGGCGCAAGCCCCGTGACGGGGAAGCCCTTTATAGAGGTCGTAAAAAGCCCTGAGTTCATTTCCATGATGGACCGGGCAAGGCAGGACATCCTACCTTCCGAAGGCGAGATTAAGCTCGATTACCCGGAGGAGAGAAATGTCACGGTCAGGGTCTCGCCCCTGTTTTATAAAGAGAGGCTTTCGGGCTTCGTCGCCGTATTCCACGACATAACCCGCCTTAAGAAGCTCGAGGAGGTAAGAAAGGACTTTGTCGCAAATGTCTCGCACGAAATTAAAACTCCGGTGGCCGCAATAAGGGGTTTCGCCGACACCCTGATTGAAGGGGCTATAGACGACAGGGAGACCGCCCTCAGGTTCATTCGCACGATAAAGTCAAACAGCGAGCGCCTAAACAGCCTCGTTGACGACCTAATGACGATTTCAAGGCTCGAGCTCGGGGCTATAAGGATTGAGAAGTCTCCCGTAGACATAGGGGATGTCATAGAAGACATTCCGGCTATGTTTAAAGACAATGCCGGGAAAAAAGGTCTTTACATAAAAACCTCCGTTAAACCCGGCGGCATAATAAGCGCGGACAAAGACAGGCTCATCCAGATACTTACCAACCTCGTGGATAACGCAATAAAGTTCACGGAAGAAGGGGGCGTGACGGTAGGCTTCCAAGAGGAAGAAGGCGCCGCCTTCCTCTTTGTCGAGGACACGGGTATGGGCATACCTAAAAGGCACCTTCCGAGAATCGGAGAGAGGTTCTACCGGGTCGATACGAGCCGCTCGCGCAAGCTGGGCGGCACCGGGCTCGGCCTTGCCATCGTAAAGCACATAGTCAAGGCCCACGGCTGGCGGATGGAGATGGAAAGCCGAGAGGGCAAGGGCACTAAGGTCAAGGTCTTCGTCTCCTGAACCCCCTCCCCGAACTGTATTCGACATTGCTTCATACAATATTTATGTTGTATAATAACCAATGACGGGCAAACAGCTTATCAAGCTGTTACAGAAGGAAGGCTGGCAATTGGATAGAATCGAAGGGAGCCATCACATACTCAGGAGGGGCGATAAGACTCTATCCGTGCCTGTCCACGGCAGTAAGGATTTGGGGAAAGGCTTGTTACATGCCTTAATGAAGCAAGGAGGGTTGAAATGATTCTAAGCTATCCGGCAAAAATAAAATATGTAGCTGAGGATAAAGCGTACCTTGTTGAATTTACCGATCTTCCGGGCTGTCTCACCGAAGGCGAGACCTTGGATGAGGCAAAACATAATGCCAGGGAAGCGTTAACAGGGTATCTTGCTTCCATTTTTGAAAGGAATCTTAAGATTCCCGAACCGTCCGATATCAAAGGCAAAGGCATTTATCATATCGAACCCGAACCCGAGGTATCGGTACCTGTTGTCCTTAGAAAACTCAGGGAAACCAGAAAGCTCACCCAGGGAGATATCGCAAAAGTCCTCGGCATCTCTTATCAGGCCTATCAGCGGCTTGAAAAACCCGGCAAAAGCAATCCAACGCTCAAGACTCTTGAACGCCTCGCAAAAGTGTTCGATAAGGACTTAAGGCTGGAATTCGCATAGAAAAACGGGGCGTATGACGAGGACGGTATCAGACGGTTTTCAGGGAAGACCCTGCTTCGGATGCCGGATTTTATCCTTTTCGATCATTTCCATAATCCTCAGGTAAGAGCCTTCCCCGTAAACCGGCTGGATCCTCGAATAATGTTTCACGAAGGGCTTGCCGTATTTAATAGTCAGCTTTTTAAAAGCCCCCTGAAGCATGTAGGAGTATAAATCACAAGTAATGTTAAAGAAAGCTCCGGATACCACGATAAGCATCGGAGTATAGTCTAAACCGGCTTCGGGAATCTTAACCCCCTCTTAATAATCCCGTAACATCCTTCCTTTAAGATTGATGAAAGGCCCGTCTTCGGCATGCGGGTAAACTCTGCTATGATGCTGAAAGGAGGGACGGTCAACGGAAATTTAACGCTTCTGTAACGGTACTGTAACAATAGAATGCGAAAATAGTAAACGACAAAGGAGAAAACAATGAGGAAAAAGATTTTTGCGCTTGCGCTTTCGATATTGGCGATAGCCGCCCTTGCGAAGGCCGCTAAGTCCGGGCTTATAAGCATAGACGGCTCAAGCACGGTCTATCCCATAACAGAGGCCGTTGCCGAGGAGTTCCAGAAGGCCGAGAAGGGGAAGACCAATGTCACGGTCGGGATTTCGGGGACGGGCGGAGGTTTTAAGAAGTTCTGCGCCGGAGAGACCGACATATCGGACGCATCGAGGCCCATCAAGCCCTCCGAGGTCGAGGCATGCAGGAAAAACGGCATCGAATACATCGAGCTTCCCGTGGCCTACGACGGGCTTGCCGTGATGGTGAACCCCAAAAACACATGGGTCGAACATATGACCGTCAAGGAGCTGAAGAAGCTCTGGGAGCCTCAGGCTCAGAGAAAAATCATGAAGTGGAACCGGATAAGAGCAGGCTGGCCGGATAAGGAGATTCATCTCTTCGGCCCGGGCGTGGATTCCGGCACATTCGATTATTTTACCGAGGCCATAGTCGGCAAGGCGCAGGCAAGCAGGGGGGACTTCACCGCAAGCGAGGACGACAATGTCCTGGTTCAGGGCATAGCAACGGATGCGCTTGCGCTGGGCTTTTTCGGGGTCGCATACTATGAGCACAACAAGGACAAACTGAGGCTCGTCCCGATAGACGACCAAAACGACGAAAACGGCAAAGGCCCCCAAGAGCCGACATACGACAATGTCCTCCGGGGCGCATACCAGCCGCTTTCAAGGCCGATATTCATCTATGTCTCAAAGAAAGCGGCCGCAAAGCCCGAGGTCGAGAGGTTCGTAAGGTTCTACCTGAAAAACGGCGCCCAGCTTTCGAGGGAAGTCGGCTACATAGCGCTCCCCGCAAAGGCCTACGAGCTTGCGACAAAGAGGTTCGATAAACGGATGACCGGCTCGGTGTTTTCGGGCGTCAAGGTCGGCGTCAAGATAGAAGAGCTTTTAAAGAAAGAGGGGCGGTAGGGGATGAGAGGGCTACGAGCCCTTGCGATTAGGGCAAGTTTGACATGAAGCTCGGCAGAAGGCTGAAGACAAGGCTCATCGAGGGGGCGCTCTTTGCGAGCGCCCTTTCTTCCGTCCTCATAACGGCCGGAATCGTAGGGGTTCTTATCTTCGAGACGGCCGGGTTTTTCAAGGAGGTGCCGCTTTGGGATTTCCTCACGGATACGCAGTGGACCCCGCTCTTTTTAGATAAGCACTTCGGCATACTCCCGCTCTTTGCCGGGACATTCCTTACGACGGTCGTCGCAATGGCGGTCGCCCTTCCCGTGGGGACGGCAACCGCGATATATCTCAGTGAGTATGCGTCCGAAAGGGTGAGGGCGTCGGTGAAGCCCGCGCTCGAGGTGCTTGCGGCCGTGCCTACGGTGGTCTTCGGGTATTTTGCGCTTTTATTCGTTACGCCGCTTTTACAGAGGTTTATCCCCGGGCTTTCGGGCTTTAATTCCCTTTCTCCCGGGATAGTGATGGGGATAATGATAATCCCCATAGTGGCCTCGCTTAGCGAGGATGCGATGCACGCCATACCGATGGGTCTCAGGGAGGGGGCCTTCGCCCTCGGAGCCACGAGGCTTCAGGTGGCCACGAGGGTGGTGCTTCCGGGGGCGCTTTCGGGCGTTGCGGCCGCTTTCATACTCGGCATATCCCGCGCAGTGGGCGAGACGATGGTCGTTGCCATAGCGGCAGGGCAACAGCCGCGGCTTACCATGAACCCCCTCGTTCCGATAGAGACCGTTACGGCATACATAGTTCAGGTGAGCCTCGGGGATACGCCCACCGGGACGCTTGAGTTCAGGACGATATTTGCGGCAGGGATGAGCCTTTTTGCCGTCACATTCGCCCTGAACATCCTGAGCTTCGCCCTGAAGAAGAGGTTCAGGGAGGTTTACGAATAGGATGAAAAGCAAAGATTACATCTGGAAAAATATCGCAGGGGCTCGTAGCCCCTTCAGGGAGGTCTATGAGTAGGACGCAATTAAACAGGCTCTTCGACAGGGCCTTCGGCGTCCTTGGCCTGCTTGCCACGCTCCTTGGGCTTTCGGTGCTCCTGACCCTGATTGTGGATGTCCTTTTAGACGGCGCAGGAAGGCTCGGATGGCAGTTCCTTACGAGCTATCCCTCGCGCAAACCCGAGGAGGCCGGAATCCTCTCGGCATGGGTGGGCACCGTGTGGGTCATGGTCGTAACCGGGGCCGTCACATTCCCGCTGGGGGTGGCGGCGGCCACATATCTCGAGGAGTACTCAAAAAAGAACAGGCTCAGCGAGTTTCTGGAGATAAACATCGCAAACCTCGCGGGCGTGCCCTCCGTAATATACGGCCTCCTCGGGCTTGAGGTCTTCGTGAGGCTCATGGGTCTCGGAAGGAGCGTCCTTGCAGGGGCCTTGACCCTTTCTCTGGTGGCCCTGCCCATCGTGATAGTCGCGACGAGGGAGGCCCTGAGGGCCGTACCCAATTCCATAAGGGAGGCGGCCTACGCCCTCGGCGCGGACAAGTGGCAGACCGTGCGCGGGCAGGTCATCCCTGCGGCGATGCCGGGGATTTTGAGCGGCGTCATACTTGCGATGTCGAGGGCCATCGGGGAGACCGCACCCCTCATAACCATAGGGGCCCTCACATACATAGCCTTTCTTCCGACAAGCCCCATATCCGCGGAATTCCCCTTCATAAGCCTGCGGGGTCTGCTTGACGGCTTTACGGTCCTTCCGATACAGATTTTCAACTGGGTATCCCGCCCCCAGAAAGGGTTTTTCGAGGATGCCGCAGGCGGGATAATCGTGCTTCTGGCAATAGCCCTCCTGATGAACGGCCTTGCGATTTTCCTCAGGCACAGATTCGCAAAAAAGGCGAGGTGGTGATTTGAACCCCGCCGTTATAAGGACGGAAGGCCTGAACGCATTTTACGGCCCTAAACAGGCCCTTAAAAATGTGGCCATATCCATACCGGAAAAATCGGTTACCGCGCTCATCGGGCCTTCGGGTTGCGGGAAGAGCACATTCATAAGGTGCTTAAACCGGATGAACGACCTCATACCGGTTTTCAGGCTCGATGGCAGGATATTGCACAAGGGGACGGACATATACTCCAAGGATACGGATGTCATAGACCTGAGAAGGCGCATAGGCATGGTATTCCAGAAGCCCAACCCGTTCCCTAAGAGCATTTATGAAAATGTCGCCTACGGCCTGAGGATTCAGGGGATAACCGGAAGGGGCGTGCTTGACGGCGCAGTCCAGGAGAGCCTGAGGAAGGCGGCACTCTGGGACGAGGTCAAAGACAGAATCGGGGACTCCGCGCTTTCCCTTTCGGGGGGTCAACAGCAGAGGCTCTGCATCGCAAGGGCCATAGCCGTGGAGCCCGAAGTCATGCTGTTTGACGAGCCCTGCTCGGCCCTTGACCCCATAGCCACCGCCAAGATAGAAGAGTTGATAGTGGAGCTCAAACGGGACTACACGGTCGTCATAGTCACTCACAACATGCAGCAGGCGGCACGGGTCTCGAGCCGCACCGGGTTTTTCCTCCTCGGCGAACTGATAGAATACGATACGACCGACAGGATATTCACAAACCCCTCCAACGCGCTCACGGAGGACTACATAACAGGGAGGTTCGGCTGATGGTCATTTTCGACGAAGAGCTTGCGGCCCTCAAGGAGAAGATACTCAAGATGGGCCTTTTAGTGGACGCCGCCGTGCGGGATTCGATAAAGTCCCTCGTCGAAAGGGACAGCGGCCTTGCGAGGGAGGTCATACGGAGGGACCGGGAAATCAACGCCTGCGATGTCGGGATAGACGAAGAAGGCGTCCGCCTCATAGCCTTGAGACAGCCCAAGGCGCACGACCTGAGGTTCCTCATTACGGCCATGAAGATTACCACGGACCTCGAAAGGATGGGCGACCTTGCCGAGGACATAGCCGAAAGGGCCATCGAGCTCAACGAGGAGCCGCCGCTTAAGCCCTACATAGACATACCGAGGATGGCCGGGATTGCGCGGGGCATGCTCGTAGATGTGCTGGACGCCTTCATAAGGAAGGATGCGGCCGCCGCATACGATGTCATAAAGAGGGACGACGAGGTGGACGGCCTCACCGTGCAGATATTCAACGAGCTTTTGTTTTTCATGATACAGGACCCGAGGGCGACTTCGAGGGCCGTGAAGATAACCTACCTCTCCAAATACCTGGAGCGCATCGCAGACCATGCGACGAACATAGCCGAGATGGTCGTTTATATGGTGGAAGGCAAGATGATAAAGCATATGAAGCCCTGACGCAAGACATTTCTGCTCCGTATGACGGGCTTGTGGTATACTTCCAATGAGGAACAAAAAAGGGTGGCCTACAAAGACCTAAGGGAATTCATCGCAGTCCTCGAAGAAAAAGGGCTTCTTAAGAGGGTGAAGGTCGAGGTGGACCCCGTCCTTGAGATAGCCGAGATTAACGACCGCATCGTGAAGGCAGGCGGCCCCGCACTTCTTTTTGAAAAGCCTAAAGGCTCCGGTATCCCGTGCGTAGTGAACCTCTTCGGCTCCCCGGAGAGGATGCGGCTTGCCCTTGAGGTCGAAGACCTCGACGAGATAGGCGACCGGATGCTTGAGTTCCTCGAGCCGGAGATACCCACGGACCTCATCGGGAAGCTCAAGGCCCTGCCCAAGCTCAAGCGCCTCTCGGACTTCCTGCCCAAATATGTAAAGGCCGGGCCGTGCAAGGAGGTAATAATAAAAGAAAACCCCTCGCTCGATGTCCTGCCCGTCCTCAAGACATGGCCGCTTGACGGCGGGAGGTTCATCACCCTGCCTCTGGTCTTTACGAAAGACCCGGAAACCGGGGCGCGCAACTGCGGTATGTACAGGATGCAGGTCCACGACGCCCGCACAACCGGCATGCACTGGCATATGCATAAAGACGGCGCGCGCCACTTCAGAAAGGCCTCTGCCGCGGGCAAGAGGCTCCCTGTGGCGGTTGCGCTCGGAGGCGACCCTACGGTGATTTATTCGGCCACTGCGCCCCTTCCTCCGGACATAGACGAGATGCTCCTTGCCGGGTTCCTCAGGCGCGCCCCGGTTGAGATGACAAGGTGCGAGACCGTGGACATCGAAGTGCCGGCCCATTCGGAAATCGTCCTTGAGGGCTACTGCGAGCCGGGCGAGCGCAGGGCCGAAGGCCCCTTCGGAGACCACACCGGCTATTACAGCCCGGTTGACGAATTCCCGGTATTCCACCTCACATGCATCACGATGAGAAAGGATGCGATATACCCGGCCACAATCGTAGGCAGGCCGCCGATGGAGGACTGCTACATGGGGAAGGCCACGGAGCGGATATTCCTGCCCCTGATGAAGAAGTCCATGCCTGAAATCGTGGACATAGACCTGCCGCTTGAAGGGGTCTTCCACAACATAGCCGTCGTCTCCATAAAGAAGCACTACCCCGGACAGGCAAGAAAGGTCATGCATGGCCTCTGGGGCATGGGGCAGATGAGCTTCACAAAGGCAATAATCGTGGTTGACGAATGGGTGAATGTGCACGACCCCTCCGAGGTCGTCTGGCGGCTCGGAAACAATGTAGACCCCAAGCGGGATATAGTGATATCCGAGGGGCCGCTGGATGTGCTTGAACACGCCTCGGATGTCCCGGCCTTCGGCGGAAAAATCGGCATAGACGCAACGAAGAAGCTCCCCATGGACGGCTTCGGAAGGACTTGGCCCCCGGATATCGAGATGTCCCCGGAGATTAAGGCCCTCGTTGACCGCCGGTGGAAGGACTACGGCTTCGGCCCCGGAACCGGTTCTTAAAAGGCTGCTGTGTTATAATTACGGGTTATGAGGGCGAATGCCTTTTTGCTCATATTTCTGTTCTTTTTGAGCCCTGCCTTGCATGCGGAAGAGGGGGCTCGTAGCCCCAATAGCGAGGGGGCGCGCCGCCCCAATAGCGAGGGGGCTCGTAGCCCCTTAGGTCCGCTCCTTGACGCTACGATGTCGTTTTTCAAGCCGCTTTCGGGCAGTGTGCTTTCGGTCCAAGACGGTCTTATCGGGACGGACATCGCAGACGGCCTCAAGGAGGCAATGAGGCTGAGTGTCCTCAGAAAAGGCAAACCATACGAACACCCGGTGACAAAAGAGCCCATAGGCGCGCTTGAAACGCCGGTCGGAACAGCCGAGGTCAGAGACGGCAAGATTGTCCTTTTAAAGGGCGAGGCCGTCATAGGCGACATCCTCAGGGTATCGTCGGCAAGGGTAAAGGCGCTCTTTTATCAGTCCCCGGAGGTAAGCTGGGGCATAGCCGAGGAGTATTACGGCTCGCTTAAAGAAACCGGAAGGTTCCAGCTTATAGACAGCCGCTCAAAGAGCGAAGAAAGGCTCAAGCCCGAAGCGGAGGAAGTCGGGGCCGATGTCGTCCTCGTCCTGAATGCAGAAGAGGCCGAAGGCGGAGTCCTTCTCAGGCAGAGACTCCTCTGGGCCGGAGACATGAAGCAGATTGCGTCTCTGGAGCTCAGGCTCGAGGACGCATATGTCCGGGAGCTCAAGTTCGGGGAGGAGTTTTTTGCGCCGCCCAAAGAGCCTTATCTCGTATTCGATATGCCTTTCCCGGTCAGGTTCATTACTGCGGGCGACCTCGACGGGGACGGCGTTTTGGAACTCATAATGAGCACGGGCAAAAACATATATTTTTACACCTCCGGCAAGACCCTCAAGCCCGCCCTCGATGACGCCGAGATAAAAGGCAAATGGAGCGAGCCTCATATCCGGCTCGATTCCGCGGACTCAGACGGCGACGGAAAGGATGAAGTCCTCGTCGTGGTCATGGCGGGTAGCCGTGTGAGGTCTTATCTTTATTCATGGAAAGACGGCGGCTTTGCGGAAACCCGAAGGTGGGACTTCTTCGTGAGGGCCCTTCCAGCGGGGCTTTACGGCCAGAAATACAGCTCGCTAAGCGGCTTCAAGGGCGAGGTGTTCCCTATCGAAGATGCGCCCCCGGTTGAGCTTCCCAAGGGCATAAACCTATATGATTTTCTTCTATTCGGTTCCGGATATATCCTTGTCTACGACGAGGCCGGCTATCTGAACCTCTACGACCAAAAAGGGTTAAGGCTTTGGCGGAGCAAAGAGGACTACGGGGGCCCGCTTCAGAGCTTCGAGCTTGAGCCTCCCACGGTAATGGCGCCCAGGGAATCGTGGACGATAAAAGACAGGCTCGTTCCGGCAGGTAAAAATGCGCTTGTCATCAAGCGCATCCCGGTTGCGCCGATGTCCAGGGGGCTTGGCTTCAAGCACTCGGAACTCACGGTCCTCAGGCCCTCCGGGATTTCCGTCGAGGAGCGGACGCTGATAGGCTACATCCCGGATAAGGCCGTGGATTTTGCGCTCGGCAAGGACAGCGTCTTTGTGGTCTCGGAAAATGTGAGCCTGATGAAGGTGTTCAAGGGCATGGGCTTTTTGGCCCGGAAGATTTATGTATTTCCGCTGGGAGGCAAGAGGGATGCGGTCGTTAGATAAACTGCCCCGGCATGTGGCCGTAATAATGGACGGAAACGGCAGGTGGGCGAACATGCGCGGCCTGCCGAGGGTCGAGGGCCACAGGCGCGGGGCCGAAAGGGCAAAGGAGATAATAACCGCCTCAAGGAAATTAGGCATAGGCTTCCTTACGCTCTATACATTCTCCATGGAGAACTGGCAGAGGCCCCCGGACGAGGTCTCCACCCTGATGAGGCTCCTTGAGATGTACCTCAGAAGGGAATTCGAGGATATGGTTAAAAACGGCATCGTCTACAGGGCCATAGGGGAGCTGTGGAAACTGCCCGGAAACATCCAGTCCCTGATAAAGGACATCGAGGAGAGGACCTCCCAAAACAAGGGCATGACCCTCGTAACGGCCCTGAGCTACGGCGGAAGGGACGAACTCCTGAGGGCGGTAAAGAAGGCCCTCCACGCCGGGCTCGACCCGGAGGGGCTGACCGAGGAATCCTTCTCCGGCCTCCTCGACACGGCCGGGCTTCCGCCCCCGGACCTCATCATAAGGACTTCCGGGGAAAGGAGGCTCAGCAACTTCCTCCTCTGGCAGTCGGCATATTCGGAGTTTTACTTCACCGAGACCCTCTGGCCCGACTTCACCGAGAAGGAGCTCATGCGCGCGCTTGAGGACTACGGCGCGAGGGAGCGGAGGTTCGGCGCGGTTTCAGCCGGGGGCGGCAGGTGAAAAGGCCTCTCGTCGCCCTCATCCTCATCCCCCTTCTGATTCTCTACATAATGAAATTGCCTGTCGGTTGGTATGTTGCCCTGCTTCTAATTTCAGGCCTCATAGCGCAGTCCGAGTTCTACTCCATGTACGGGGTAAGAGGGGGCTTAAGGCACGGAGGGCTTCTTTTAGGCGCGGCCCTGATAGGGGCATACTATGCGCAGGCGGGGTTTGTGGCCGAAGTCCTCGTGCTTTCATTCCTCTTGCTTGCTTCTTTCAGGCTTTTTATAAAACGGGACACTTCGGGCGCCCTGAGGGACATCTCTCCGGCGGTCATGGGGCTTATATACATCCCGGGGCTTTTAGGCCTTCAGGTCAACATCAGGCGGCTCGGCCCCGAATGGATTGTATTTCTATGGGGCGCAATCTGGCTTTCCGACAGCATGGCATACTACATAGGCACCTATACCGGCAAAAAGAAACTCTACGAGGAGGTAAGCCCGAAAAAGACATGGGCCGGGGCGGTAGGCTCGGTCTTAGGGGGGGTCGCGGGCTCCGTCATACTCCGGGGCGCCCTCGGAATAGAGATGCCGCTTTTGACCGTTTCGGCGCTTGGGGCCTCGCTCGGCGCGGTCTCCGTGCTCGGAGACCTCGTTGAGTCCATGTTCAAGCGGGACGCCGGGGTGAAGGACTCGGGAAGGCTCCTTCCCGGAGGGCACGGGGGACTGCTCGACAAGATAGACTCGGCCCTGTTTGCCGGACCCGTCCTTTACTGGATGCTCATCGGGCTCGGAGTTATATAAGGATGTGCTGAACTTTTATGGAAATGCGATGCGCTTCTGCCCAAAGCTCATCTCCGGCGAGATAAGGGTGAGGAATGCCGAGAAGGTTGTGGAGGGCGTGGCATGAGTAAAAAGCGGCATAGGCGTACATTGCAGTACCAAAGGGGATGAATACAAGTGAAACAATCTCCTAAATACGACACCTCCGGCCTTATAGAGGCCCAGCACGAGCCGGGCTCGCGGAAAGGAGTCCTCAGAAACAAGCTCGGCATCAAGAGCAGGCGGGAGATGGACAGGGCGGAGGGCGAGGCAAAGGAACTTGCCTTGAAGCGGCTTGCCGGGATGTTCAGCGCAAAGCACAGGTTCACCGCCAAGGGTATCTGCCTTATCCATAAAGTCTGGCTTGGGGACATATATGAATGGGCAGGCAAGTACCGTCAGGTAAATGTCAGCAAGGGGGATTTTCCATTTGCCGGCGCCGCACAAATTCCCAAGCTCATGAGGGACTTTGAGCGGGGAGTCCTCAAAAAATTTACCCCCTGCAATTTCACAACCATTGAAGAGGTGGCAAGGGCTATCGCCATTGTTCATGTAGAGCTTGTGCTAATCCATCCATTCAGAGAAGGCAACGGCAGGGCTGCCAGATTGCTTGCCGATTTAATGGCCTTGCAAGCTAACCTCCCCCCGCTTAATTACTGGGGCATCAGGGGGAAAAAGAGACAGGAGTACTTCCATGCAGTTCAGGAAGGAATGAGTCGAAACTATTCCCCGATGACCGAAATTTTTATCAGCGTCCTGAAGAGGACTT
>Ga0214473_10003950_pt1 | contig 17872 bp, 17 predicted proteins | sample RVTome_7_FD_203509 | JGI IMG/M metagenome (GOLD analysis project Ga0214473, IMG submission 203509) | Soil microbial communities from uranium-contaminated site in the Upper Colorado River Basin, Wyoming, United States - RVT98D197 | ecosystem: Environmental > Terrestrial > Soil > Contaminated >... | reverse complement strand
GCGGATCGCCGCCCCCATGGTGGGAGGCGTCGTGACGTCGGTTCTGATGGAGCTCGCCGTCTACCCGGTCATCTACTTCTTGTGGAAGGGCCGGGAGCTCCGGAAGGAGGCCCGCCACGCCGGCCGCGCTCTCGAGAACTGATCGGCTCCGATCGTCGCAGGCGCGGATGTACCGGCTCGTACGATTGACGCACCGATCGGTACAGTCGACCCGGGCTGCGATGCACAACTCGGCGCAAATACGCGCGGGCACGCCTGTTGCTTCATGATCCCGTATGCCGCGGAGACGCCTGACAGGTTCTGGTCGCCCCACACATGATCAAGCAGCCTTGCTCGGTGAGCGAGGCAAGGACTTCACGGACATTGTCGTGCCGCAGTCGCTGCCCGGCTCAGCGGTCCCGACGAGTAGTCACTGCACACACCGCGCCAAGACCGGCGGGGATTTCACACGCTTTCTGGCCGCTCCTTCGCCTGCCACCATCACGGTGTGACGTGTTCGATCACGTGCTGTTCGGTACTTGGCTTTCCGTCAATGCTTGCAGGGGGCGGCGCAGCGCAGCGATGGCGGGGGCGGCGCGCAGGCGCCTATGGCGCGGTCTCACCGTCCAGGAACTCGTCCTCCCGCTGGAGCTCCTTCCACTCGTCCACGGTCGCCCCCGACACCCGCGCGAGTTCCGCCTCGGCCTCGGCGAGCGCGGCGAGCGCTTCCACCTCTCCTCGCCGGGCCTCGATCGCGCTCCGCCGGATGAGCAGAACCTGGACGAGGTCGAGCTTGCCGGATTGGTACGCCTGCGTGGTGAGCGCGAGGTTCTCCTTCGTCGCTCCGACGACGTCCGCGTCGAAAGCCTGCGCCGCCTCGCGCGCCGCCGCCACGCGGCGCGCGGCGAGGAGCACCTCCTCGCGGACTCGCCGCTCGGCGGCACCGAGCTCGCTCTCCGCGCGCGAGAGGCGGGCCGACGCAGTGCCGCGTCCCGCGGGATTGCGGTTCCAGACCGGCAGATCGAAGGCGACCGTTCCGACGACGATGTCGGCGCCCTCCTCCCGCTTGAAACCCGCCCCGAGTCGAGGCAAGGGGAGCCATTCACGAGCTGCGAACCGTACCTCGGCGCGCGCGGCGTCCACCTCGTGCCGGGCGGCCGCGAGGTCCCCACGCCCGGCGAGGGCTCGCTCCACGAGCGCCTCGGGCGCCGCGCCGCCTCGGCCGGCCGGCGCGAGGTCGCCGGCGAGCCGGAGCGCGGCACCGGCAGGCGTTCCCGTGACGAGTCTCAGCTCCGCGCGCGCCGCGTCGACCGCCTGGCGCGCCAGCGCGACCCCGCGCGCGGCCCTCCCCACCTCCACCCGCGCCGCGTTCAGCTCGAGCCGCGAGCCGTCGCCGAGCTCGAGCCGCTTCTCGGCGACGCGCGCCGCCTCGCGCGAGAGCGCGAGGTCCTCCTCGGCGATCGCGGCGAGCCGCTCCGCCGCCAGCGCGCGCGCGAACGCGATCCGGGTCTGCGCCGCGATCTCCGCGCGCCTCTGCGCGAGCGCTCCCTCCGCGGCGGCTGCCTCGGCTCGCGCGGCGTCGATCCGGGCGCCGCGCTGGCCGAAGAGCTCGACCCGCTGCGACAGCTCGATGTCCACGTCGGTCGAGCGCTCACCGCCCCTGCTGCGCGGTCCGGCCGCGATCGCGACCTCCGGGTTCGCCTGGAACGGAAGCCTCGCTCCCTCGAGCCGCGCCCGCGCCGCCCGGAGGCCCGCCTCGCGAGCCGAGATCTCGGGGTTCCGCTCGAGCGCGAGCGCGACCGCCCTCTCCACCGTGAGCGGGCCCTCGGCTGCGGCGGCACCGCCGCCCACGAGCAACGCCGCGATGGCCACCACGGTCCTCATGACTCTCCTCCCGCCGCCGCGGCGCCCAGCTCTCCACTCGCCGCCCGGTTCGGCGCCTCCCGGGGCTCGAGCGTCTCGATCGCCTCCGGGTCCACCTGGCCCGATCGCCTGCCCGCTCCGAACGCCGTGAACAGCACGGGCAGGACGAGGAGCGTGAGCGCCGTCGAGGAGAGCACGCCTCCGATCACGACCGTCGAGAGCGGCCGCTGGACCTCGGCCCCGGGGCCGGTCGCGAGCGCCATCGGCACGAAGCCGAGAGAGGCGACCGACGCCGTCATGAGCACGGGGCGGAGCCGCGACATCGCCGCCTCGCGCACCGCTGCCGTGAGCTCCATCCCCCCGTCGATGAGCATCCGGATGCGCGACACGAGGACGAGCCCGTTCAGCACCGCCACCCCGAAGAGCGCGATGAAGCCGACCGCGGCCGAGATGGAGAACGGAAGGCCACGCGCGAGGAGCGCCAGCACGCCGCCGACGAGCGCGAAGGGCACGCCGCTGAAGATCCTGAGCGTGTCGCCGACGCGCCCGCTCGAGAGCTGGAGCAAGAGGAAGACGAGCGCGAGCGCCAGCGGCACCACGATGAAGAGGCGCGTCCGGGCGCGCTCGAGGTTCTCGAACTGGCCGCCGAACCGCACGAAGTAGCCGGGCGGCAGCTCCACCTTCTCCTCGATTGCCCGCTGCGCCGCCGCGGCGAAGCCGCCCAGGTCCGCGCCGCGCACGTTCGCGCTCACCACGATGCGGCGCTTGCCCCATTCGCGCTGGATCGTGGTGGGACCGGACACCTCCTTCACCTCCGTGAGGCGCCCGAGCGCGACCCGTTCGCCGCCGGGCGCCGTGACGAGGATGGACCCGATCCTCTCCGGCTCCCGGTACTCGTCCGTGAGCCGCACGCCGAGCTCGAAGCGCCGGTCGCCCTCGCGGACCTGGCCGACGCCGCGCATGCCCATCGCCTCGACCGCGTCGAGGACGTCGCGCACCGGGACGCCGAAGCGGCCCGCGACGTCGCGATCGACCGAAATCTGAAGGACGGGCTGGCCCGTCACCTGCTCCACTGCGATATCCGCCGCGCCGGGGATCGCGCGCAGCACCTCCTCGATCTCTCGCGCCTTCGCCTTGAGCAGGTCGAGGTCGTCCCCGAACAGCTTCACGCCGAGGTCGCTCCGGACGCCGGAGACGAGCTCGTTGAGCCGCATCTCGATGGGCTGCGTGAAGGAGACGCGCTGCCCGGGCAGGTCCGAGAGCTCCGCGTTCATCGCCTCGACGAGCTCTCCTTGCGTCCGCGCGCGTTTCCACCCCTCGCGCGGCCTGAGCGCGACGAACACGTCCGAGACCTCGATCCCCATCGGATCGGTTGCCACCTCGGGCGTGCCGGTGCGCGTCCAGATGTGCTCGACCTCGTCCGGGAACTTCTCGAGGAGCACCTTCTCCATCTGCGTCCCGACGCGCACCGACTCGTCGAGCGAGACCTCGGCCAGCCGGACCGTGTTCGCGACGATGGTCCCCTCGGAGAGCCGCGGCACGAACTCGGTCCCGAGCCTCGTCGCGGCGAAGCCCGCCAGGGCGAGCAGCGCAGCCGCCGCTCCCAGGACCGCGCGGGGGCGGCCAAGCACGAAGGAGAGCGCGGGCGCGTAGAGGCGCTTCAGCCACCCCACGAAGCGCGGCTCGGCGTGCGCCCCCTTGCGCAGCGCCAGGGACGCCAGCACCGGCACCAGCGTCATCGACAGCGCGACCGACCCCAGGAGCGCGAAGATCACCGTGAGTGCCATCGGCCGGAAGAGCTTCCCCTCGACGCCCTCCAGGGTGAGCACCGGCAGGTACACGAGCGCGATGATGAGCTCGCCGAAGAGCGTCGGCTTGCGTACCTCGACCGACGCGTCGCGCACCACCTCGCGCACGCTACGTCCGGCCTTCTCCAGGCCGAGCCGTCGCTCGGCGTTCTCGACGAGGATGACCGAGCTGTCGACGACGAGGCCGAAGTCGATCGCGCCGAGCGACATGAGGGTGCCGGCGATGCCGAAGCGCAGCATCCCGCTGAAGGCGAAGAGGAGCGAGAGCGGGATCGCGCTCGCCACGATGAGGCCGGCCCGAAAGTTGCCGAGGAAGGCGAAGAGGACGGCGATGACCAGGATCGCCCCCTCGAAGAGGCTGTTCCGCACCGTCTTCAGCACGAGATCCACGAGGTCGGTGCGCTCGTAGACGACCTCCGCCCTGACGCCCTTCGGCAGGGTCTTCTGAACCTCGGCGAGGCGCGCGGCGAGCGCCTTCGTCACCGTGTGGCTGTTCTCGCCCATGAGCATGAAGCCGAGCCCCAGGACGGCCTCGCCCTTCCCCTGCGCCGTCACCGCCGCCCGGCGGATCTCGCGCCCCACCTCCACGCGCGCGACGTCGCGGACGCGCACCGGCACGCCCTGTCGAGCGGCGATGACCACCTTCTCGATGGCGCCGCCGTCCGTGATCGCGCCCACGCCGAGGACGAGGCTGGCCCCGCCCGCCCGCTCGACCACGCCGCCGCCCACGTTCGCGTTGTTCCGTTCCAGCGCCTGGTAGAGGTCGCCGAGCGACAGCCCGTACTTCTGGAGGCGGCGCGGATCGACGACCACGTGCCACTGCTTCTCGTCGCCGCCCCAGGAGTTCACCTCGGCGACGCCCGGCACACTCCGCAGCTGCGGCGCGATGATCCAGTCGTGGACGGTGCGCAGCTCCTCCAGGCTCTTCCCCTCTCCTTGCACGAGATAGTGGAAGACCTCGCCGAGGCCGGTGGCGACGGGCCCGAGCGCTGGCCTCTCGATCCCCTCCGGCAGCGCGACGCGGCCGAGCCGCTCCGAAACTTGATGTCGCGCGAACCATAGATCTGTCCCGTCCGTGAACTGGAGCGTGACCTGCGAGAGGCCGAACTTGGAGATGGAACGAAGCTCGTCGACCTTGGGAAGGCCCGCGAGCGCCTGCTCGATGGGGGTCGTGAGCTGGCGCTCCACCTCGACCGGCGCGAGCGCCGGCGCGACGGTGTTCACCTGCACCTGGACCGGCGTCGTGTCGGGGAAGGCGTCGATCGGCAGGTCCCGGAAGGAGAGGACGCCGGCGAGCGTGATGGCGACCCAGGCGGCGAGGACCGCCCAGCGATGGCGGAGGCTGAGATCGATGATCCGCGTGAGCATGGCGCGCTCCCTCAGTGCCCGTCGGCGCAGCCGGCGCCGATCGAATCCTTCAGGATCTCGGTCTTGAGGAGGAACGCGCCGGTCGTCACGATCTCGGTCCCCGCCGCGAGCCCGCCCACCACCTCGACGGCGTCTGCTGTCCGGCCGCCGAGCTCGACGTTCACAGGCTCGTACTGCCCCGGCCCGGTGCGCACGAAGACGAGCTCGTGCCCCTGGACCCGCTGGACCGCGCCCCGCGGCACGAGCACGGCCGCCCGCGGCGCCGCGAGCTCGATGGCCGCGCGGACGAACGCCCCGCTCTTCAGGGCTCCGTCGCGATTCGGGAGGTCGACGCGGACGCGGACCGCGCGGGTCTGCGGATCGACGGCGGCCGCGACGCGGCCTACCCGACCCTCGCGCACCTCACCCGATCCCTCGACGCGGAGGGTCACGCGCTGCCCCGGCCGGACCGCGGACGCCTGCTCCTCCGGGACGTCGAGGACCGCCCAGACCGTCTTCAGATCCGCGATCTCGACGAGGATGTCGCCCTGGCCGACCGCACGGCCCACGGCGGCTTCCCGCGCCACCACGGTTCCGTCGAAAGGTGCGGTGATGGCGTACCGACCGCCGCTCCCTGCGTCGCCCGCACCCGCCGCGCGCAGCTCGGCGCGCGCGGCGTCATGCTCCGCCTTCGCCGCCGCGGCCTCGGTGCGGGCCTGCTCCACGTCCCGCCTCGAGCTGATGCCGCTCGCCAGGAGCGCCTGCTCGCGCTCCAGCGCCGCCTGTGCCGACTCGAGCCGCGCCTTCCCGGCCGCGAGGCGCGACTGCGCGCCGCCCACCGAGCCGGAGGAGAGGACGACGAGCGGCTGTCCCCTCTTCACGGCGTCGCCGACGTCGATCTTCACCTCGGCGACGAGCGCCTCGCCCCGCGAGGAGAGCCGGGAGAGCCGGTTCTGGTCGAACTGGAGCTGGCCGACCACCTCGATCGACCGCGCGAACGGGCGAGACTCCGCGCGCACGGTCTCGATGCCCGCCTTGCGCTCCGTCTCCGCCGAGGCGAGGCGCACCTTGGTGCCGGGCTCGGGAAAGGCCGGAAGCTCGTGCCCCGCCGCCTTCACCTTCTCGGGGTGGCAGTACGGGCAGACCGACTCCGGGTACCCGTGATCGCGGCAGAAGTCGCCTGCGGCGATGAACTTCGCGATGAGCTTCGGGTTGCACTTCGTGCACTTCGCCTCCGGGATCGCGTGCTCCTTGCACCACGGCTCGGCCGACGCGCCGGCTGCCTTCACGACGGGAGCGTCGAATCGCAGCTTCGGATTGCATTTGAGGCACTGCGACTCGGGAACGCCATGGTCGTCGCACCAGTCGCCGAGCTCCTTGAAGACGGCGACGAGATCAGGGTTGCACCTCGTGCACTGGTCCGCCGGCACGCCGTGCTCGCACAGCTTCGGCGCGGACGGAGCAGCAACCGCCGCGGGGCTGGCCGTGGCCTCGCGCGTCGCCACCTCACGGGCGTCGGGCTGGGCCCGCTTCACCTCGCCGTCCTTTCGCGAGCAAGCGGCGAGCGAGACGGCGGCGGCCACGGCGAGCATCACGGGAGGGCGCATCACTTCAGGCCCTCCTTCGCGAGCGTCGGGTTGCACTTCGCGCACTGGCTCTCGGGGACGCCGTGCTCGCCGCACCAGTCGCCCTTCGCCTTGAACACAGCCTCGAGCTTCGGGTTGCAGCGGGTGCAGATGCTCTTCTTCACCCCGTGCTCGCACTTCTCCAGCACCTTGGCCACGCCCGCGGCCTTCCCGGCCGCCGTCCTGTCTTCGGCGTGCACCACGTTCGAGCTCACCGCGAGACCGAGGACGAGGAGCATCCTCGAGACGAATCGACGCATGTCTTCCTCCTGCCGCGGAACGACCGCGGCGGCAGCGGGCCGCTCGCGCGGCGCTGCTCTTCACGTTCGGAAACACCACATGGCTGGACGAACCTCGGCTCAAGGCCTCGGGCAGACCACTCCCGCGAAAGGCGCGTCAGGACTGCGGAGGGTGGAAGACGCCGCTCAGGACGAGCGGCAGGACGGGGGTCGCCCCGACGTCGGGACCGACCGCTCCGGGCGGCGTGTCGAGGGGGCCGTCGACGCCCTGGGACGGCTCTGCGGAGGACGGGAAGACCTTCGCGCAGGCACAGGCCCCCTGCGAGCAGTTGGGCGGGCAGTGCTGTGGGTCGAGCCCGCCGTCGTACTCGCACTCGTCGGCGCCCAGCGCGGCGGAGACCACGTGCGGGAGACCCGACGCGAACGCGACCAGCGCGACCGCGAGCGCGATCCGGAGCCGGCGGAGCACGCTCACCGGCGCGATCCTCCGCCCGCGGGGAGCACTGCCGCGAGCGCCGAGCGCACCCACTCGTCAGCGAGGCTGTAGTACGCGAGCCGCCCCTCCGTCCGGAACTTCACGAGCCCGAGCCCGCGCAGGAGCTTGAGTTGCTGCGACGTCGCCGCCATCGAGCGGCTTGCGATCGTCGCGAGATCGCAGACACACAGCTCGCCGCGCAGGAGCGCGTGCAGGATCCGCAGGCGGGTCGGGTCGGAGAGCGCGCCGAACCGGTCGGCGATGCGCTGCAGCGTGTCGGCGTCGGGAGCCGCCGCGCGCTCGCGAGCCACCTTCGCCTCGTTCACGCAGACGACGCCGCACTCCCCTTCGTTCTGGGGCGCAGGGCGTCTGGCGCGAGCGCGCTGGCGTGCGGTTCCTTCCACGGTTGCGAAATTACTTGAGCGGGCACGCCGTGTCAACGCGGCCAACCGGTCCCTCCGGCAGCCGGCTACCGGACTTCTGGCCCGCGTGGGGACCCCGCTGTCCTGGCGAGGCGGTTGCGCGGTCTGGCCGCAGCCTTCACCAGCGCAGGACGCGCCTCGGGCGACGGTGCCATAAGTTCATCAGCGCCCGCGCTCGCGGGGCGTAGCGGTAGAACGTTGCCCTGGAGATCCCCAGGGTTGCGCAGATGACGGCGGGCGAATTCGTTGGATCCGTCCGCATCATTGCGCGGCCGGCTGAGCCTCGGTCATCTCGGGGTGGCCGTTCCGCTTCGGCTGGCGCGCTGGCCGTTGCGACCCGCGGCCCGGGGCGCTCATCTTCGCGAGGTCCACCAGCGTCTTGAAGCCTCCGTAGACCATGCGCTTCAGGTCGAAGGGCATGCCCTTTGGGTCCATGCTGGTCATCCGCGGATCCTTCATCACCTTCGCGTTGACCTGGTCGCGGTGCGCGCGCGACTTGTAGACGATCCACGAGAAGATCACGGTCTCGCCGCGCTTCAGCTTGAGCTGGAGCGGGAACGACCTCCCCATCTTCACATCCAGGTCGTCTCCCACGCACTCCCGGTACTCCAGGGCACCGTACTCCTGCCAGATCCGGCCCGCCTTCTGCGCCATGCGCTGGTAGGCGGGGAGGTTCTTCTTCGGTACGGGCAGGACGAAGCCGTCGACGTAGACCATGTTTCCTCCTCGGGCCGGGGCCATTCGGGACGGGTCCCTGGGCCGGCCCACACGTGCTGCAGCCACGTCCTAGCGAGCCGGCGCACGGATCGCACGGGCCGTTGGGTACTCCGTTTCGTCGATACCAGGAGCATGGGCGCGGTCGCGACGAGAAATTGCGATCCACTAGGTAGCGGGCGCAGCCAGCGGATGGAACGGGCAGGCGACCCCGGTGCACTGGCGGTTCCGCTCCGAGAACTGGCAGGGCTGGCCGAGCACGGGGAGGTAGACCCCGAGGTGCTCGCGCGTGAACCGGGACGCGGCCAGGATGGCCAAGGAGGAGTCGCGCTTGCAGCAGCGGGGCCCGTTGGTCGCGCCGATGATCGCCAGTGCCTCGGCCGTCATGCGGTTCGCGAGCCCACGCTCGGCCCCGCGCAGCGGCGACGATCCCGTCGCGATGGCGACGAAGGTCCCGGCTCCGATCCCCGCCCCGCAAGCGCCCTGCAGGCCGCAGAACCCACCGGCGATGGGCTCGGAACGGCGCCGAGCCTCGGCGACGCGCTCGGCGCGCCGGTCGCCCTCGCTCCGCACGTTGGAGAAGGCGGCGAGCAGCGCGGCCGGGACCAGGAAGTGGTGCTCGGGTCCGTGCAGCTCGAGGGCGGGGTGGCGCATGAGAGCGTGCGCGATGGCGATGGGATCCTGCTCCTCGGTGGCGGCGCAGACGCTCCCGATGACGTCCCTCGCCGATCCGGAGTGGCAGCCGTCGCAGATGTAGTGGCCGGTCGGGCAGCGCGCGGCACTCGAGGCCGCGACGTCGCAGTGGGCGCAGCGAACCGGCTCCGCAACCGCCAGGTAGATGAGCTCCTCGCCGCACACGAGACAGCCGCCGTTCGGTCGTGTGGCCATGCCGATCCGTCTCCTCGCTGGCCCGCCATCCTACTCCGGTGACGACGAGGAAGCGGTGAGTGAGCACGAGAAACGGCGAAAGGCGAGTCAGGGACGGTCGTGGCGGTGCGCAGGCGCTGGTGGCGCGTCCTCGCCGCCCAGGAACTCGTCCTCCCGCTGGAGCTCCTTCCACTCGTCCGGCGTCTTCGGATTGGCGCGCTCCATCTCCAGCAGCTCCTCGCGCGTGAGCTTCGGCAGGTGCCAGGGTCCGCCCCATCTCTATGAGGTGGAGCTCCTCGGGATATGTTGTCGGTGAACCACATGCGTGTTATTCACTCCCCATGCCTAACAACGGCTTCGGCGCAAGAGCCGTGCTCGCTCTGACCGGCATCAGCTACCGGCAGCTGGACCACTGGGCTCGCACGGGTCTGGTCAGGTCCTCCGTCCGGCAGGCCATGGGGAAAGGGTCGCGTCGGGTCTACTCGTTCACCGACCTGGTCGCGCTGCGGGTCGTGGCACAGCTGCGCGAGGCCGGGGTGAGTGTACCGACGATCCGGCGCGCCGTCGCCTGGCTTCAGCGGCACTCAGACAAGCCGCTCAGCACGCTCGCCCTTACGGCCCGGGGTCAGAAAGTGTTCGCGCTCACTGATGATCCCGCGAAGCTCATCGAGGCGACGGCAAACGGGCAGGTTGTCCTCGCCATTAGCGTCGAACAGGTTGCGCGTCACATCGAACAGGGGGTCAGCGAGATCAGCGCGCCGCGCGAGGTGGCCGTGCGCGTTGCGAGGCGGCCCTACCGCGCGATCTTCACGCCCGACCTCGAGGTCGGCGGGTATACGGTCGAGGTGCCGGAACTCCCTGGATGCCGCACCGAGGGCGACGACTTGGCGGAGGCCAAGCGCATGACCAGGGACGCCATCGGGGCGTGGCTCTCCGTGGACGCGCCCCGGAAGGCTCAGCGGAAGGCTCGGGCAACGTAACGGGCCCGTGGGCCGCATGGCCAGCGTCCGCGCGCTGAGGATGATCAAGGCGCTGGTGCGCCTCGGCTTTACGGTCGTGAGGGCGACGGGCAGCCATCACGTGCTCGAGAAGCCCGGCTGTCCCCGAATCAGCGTGCCGGTACATCGCGGGAAGGCGCTCAAGGAAGGACTCGTTCGCGGCATCCTCAAGGACGTTGGCATCTCCGAGGACAAGTTCTTCGGCGTCTACTACTAACGACGTCACCGCGCTGCCCGCCGACGCGCGCGGGAGAGCTCCTCGCGCAGGCCGAGCTTGTCGATCCGGAACTGGAGCGTGGAGGGCTTGAGGCCGAGGACGTCGGCCGCACCCCCCGCCCCGTTCACGCGGCCACCGACGTGGTGGAGGACCGCGCGGACGTACCGCCGCTCCGCCTCCTCGAGCGTCACCCACTCCTCGGCCCGCACCTGCGGCGCCTCGGCCCGCGGCCCGCGCGCGCCCTCGAGCTGCGGGATCCGCAGGCGCGGCGGTTCGGAGAGGAGTGCCGCGCGCTCGATCACGTGCTCGAGCTCGCGCACGTTGCCGGGCCAGGGGTAGTCCACCAGCCGGGCCAGTCGGCCTCGCCGATCCCCTCGTACTTGAGGCGAGGCCCAGCTTCCGGCTCGAGCGCTCCATGAAGTAGAGGGCGAGGGTGGGAATCTCCTCGCCCCGTTGCCGGAGCGGGGGCACCGTGATCGGGAACGCAGCCAGCCGGAAGTAGAGGTCCTCGCGGAAGCGCCCCGCCCGGACCTCGGCGGCGAGGTCGCGGTTGGTGACGGCGACGAGGCGGAAGTCCGACCGCAGCGTCCGCGTCCCGCCCACGCGCTCGAAGGTGCCCTCCTGCAGGACGCGCAGGAGCCGCACCTGGTCCTCCGGCGACAGCTCACCGACCTCGTCAGCCCCCGCACCGGACGCGCGCACGCTGCCTGGTTCGACTAAGGGACGTGCTGGGCCGTGAATCGCGCGTGCTCGAGGAGGTCGAGGGCAAGAAATGAACGACCAAGCCAGATACTGGGCGTTGAAGCGCACGCTGGACGATGCAATTCGTCTGGTTGGTGAGTGGAGGAAGATGGAGAGATCACCCGAGATGTGTGCTGAGCTCGAGCGCATCGTGGCCGTCACGGCGACGAATCTGGAGGGCCAGCCGGACGAGAAGATCTGGAAGGCGCTGGAAAAGCGGATGCGCTATGCAAAGATGCGCAGTGACAGCAGAGGGTACAAACACGCCATCGACGAGGCTTTTGAGGAGTTGAACAAGCTCATGGTGGAATGGCAGAAGCCGCATCCTTTGGCGGCGGGCCCCATGGCCTGACCGGCTCTATCCGGGTGATTGTAGCGCGGGGCTCGTCCCCCGCGGGGCCGCTAGCGGTGGCCGCGCCATCACGAGGAGACGCGGCAGTACCTCGGCAAGGTCGTGGGCTGTCGAAAGCAGTACGTCAGCTTCGGGGAGTGACGATTATTCACCGCGAGACCGGCTGACGAGGCCCCAGCGGCGCCTTCTTCGCCGGTTGATCGGCGGCGACCGCGCGCGAGCAGCCAGGCGGGTGCGCGCGGGCGCCATGGGCGCGGCTCGAACTGGCTCGCCAGCGCGCGCGGTGCCAGATCGACCACCTGACGAGCCACGGCCGCTGCGAGTCCGAGGGTGGCCAGACGCGGGCGATCCCGGAGCAGCCGCAGCAGGGCGATCACCGACGCCGCGACGGCCAGGTAGTAGAACGGCCAACAGCGGCGGCGAGAGGGCGAAGAGGACGCCGCCGAGGGCGCGGTCGATGGGTCGCTCGGAGGCGAGCGAGGTCAGGCGAAGCAAGCCGCGAGCCAGAGCCCCACGTACTGGAAGTCGAACGGTAGTGTCATCCCGTCCGCTTGCGCAGGCGCCACGGCCCCGCCGCCATGCGCAGGGCGGCGAGGCCGGGGACGACCTTCGAGCCTCCCGGTTCCAAGCAGTTGACGGGCTCGACCGCCATGCTCCCGGAGCGTGGCACGTGATCGGTTGGCGCCTCGCGGGCCAGGTCCCTGAGCAGCGCTGGAAGTCGAGTACACTCGCGGTAGGCGGGAATGACGAGGGTGGCGAGCAAGCGCCCATGAAACAGCGGAAGTCTCGTCCGGTCAACGTTCGCGCACCGCGAGCGCCCGGTCGGGCACGGCAATCGCCACTGGCTGCTTCACGGAGCGAGACGGCCGAGGTCGGGGGACACCTTCGCCACGAACGCGTCGACAGCGCCGGCAGCGGACGCCTGGAGCCACGACGAAGTCGTACTCGAGCTGCCGCTGTCTCCCGTGGAAGACGAGATCGACGCCCGGATAGACGTCCGGGAACTCCACCTTTGCATAGGTGGGGACGTCGGTGCGCCATCTCGAGGGATCGTTCCCGATGAAGTAGTTGGCGGTTCCCGGCAGCGCCTCCAGGCCCACGGGCCTGGCCGCTGCCGCCCCACCCAGCAGCCTCATCCGGACGACCGCGCACAATATTCGGGAACGGCACGGCAGATCAGGAGACCCCTCCGGAGGGCAGGACGGGATTCTGTCGGGTTGCGGGCCGAGCAACCGCCGTCAGCCTGGCAGTGAGACAGAAGCGGTGGGTGAGCACGAGAAACGGCGAAAGGCGAGTCAGTTCCGCACCGGCTGGGGCTTGACCCCTTCGTACGAAACGAAGATGGCCCGGGGTGCTGAGGAGCCGTAGCCCGCAGCCCGTAGCCCAGCTTTTTCCTAGGGACGGTGGTGGCGGTGCGCAGGCGCCGATGGCGCGTCCTCGGCGCCCAGGAACTCGTCCTCCCGCTGGAGCTCCTTCCATTCGTCCGGTGTCTTCGGATTGGCGCGCTCCATCTCCAGCAGCTCCTCGCGCGTGAGCTTCGGCAGGTGCCGGATGAGATGCACGAGCCCCCAGCTGTCCCGCTCGTGGTCGCCGCCGCCCCAGCCAGGCATGCCGGTGAGGCGGACGCCGTTCTCGATGATGTGGAAGAGCTCGCCGTCCGTCAGCTCCTGGGTCGCAGGCAGGCGCATGTCCGGCGCGCGCGGGTACAGCCTGCGCCCGATCTCGGTGGCGCCGCTGCCGTCGTTGGCATGGCAGCTCGCGCAGTGGTCGGCGAAGTGGCCGCGCCCCTCGGCGAGGACGTGGGCGTCGAGCGGCACGGGGTTCTGCCGGGCCCTGGTCTCGGCGGGGATCGCGAAGCGCCGCACCCTGCGCGCGATGATCGCCTCGGCGGAAGACGGCTCGGGCAGCGCGCTGAGCCCGCTGCGCCGGATGGCCACTGCCCCTGCGACGGCGGCCCCTGCGATGAGAAGGACCAGGACGGCGATGGCGATCCAGCACGCCTTCATGATTCGCGCTCCTTCACTCCCGCGCTCGAAGCCGCTCCCTCGTGTCGCGGGGTCTCGGTCACGAGTTCCTGTCGGGGGCTCGTCCCCCGCCTCATTCCCGCGGCTTGAAGTCGTCCGAGTGAACCTTGTAGCGCTTCATGAGGCGATGGAGGCTCTCCCGCTCCATGCCGGCGCGGGCGGCGGCCTGGGTCACGTTGCCGTTGAACTCGCGGAGCAGCGCGACCAGGTAGTCGCGCGAGACGCGGTCTCGCGTGAGGTCGATCGCCTCGCGGTACGGCATCTTGGCGAGGACCTCGGCCGGGACGCTCCCCTCCTGAGAGCCCTTCACCTCGGGAGGCAGGTCCTTGAGAGCGACGGTCTTCCCGCGCGCCACCGCGACGGCGCGCTCGATCGCGTTCTCGAGCTCGCGGACGTTGCCCGGCCACGGATAGCCGGTGAGCGCGCGGAGCGCATCCGGCTCGAGGCCCTCCACCTCGCGGCGGAACGCGCGCGCGTGCTTCTCGAGGAAATGGGCGGCGAGCAGCGGGATGTCCTCGCGGCGCTCCCGCAGCGGGGGCATGCGCACCGGAAAGACGTTCAGCCGGTAGAAGAGGTCCTCCCGGAAGCGCCCCGCCGCGGCCTCCGCCCTGAGATCGCGGTGCGTCGCGGCGATGACGCGGACGTCCACCTTGATGCCCTTGTTGTCGCCGACGCGGCGGATCTCCTTCTCCTGCAGTGCGCGGTTGAGCTTCACCTGCACGGGCAGCGGCAGCTCGCCGATCTCGTCGAGGAAGAGGGTCCCTCCCGAGGCCTCCTCGAAGAGGCCGATCTTCTCGCCCGCCGCGCCGGTGAAGGACCCGCGAGCGTGCCCGAAGAGCTCGCTCTCGACGAGCTCCGACGGGAGCGCCCCGCAGTTCACGGGGACGAACCGGCGCTCCTTGCGAGCGCTGTGGTAGTGGACGGCGCGGGCCGCCAGTTCCTTGCCCGTCCCGGTCTCGCCGGTGAGGAGGACCGTGATGTCGAGGTCGGCGGCCTGGTCGAGGAGCCCGTAGACCTCCCGCATGAGCGGGCTCTTCCCGACGATGTTGTGGAAGGCGAAGACGCCCTCCAGCTCCTTGCGCAGCGTCGCTGCCTGCTCCTTCAAGCGCTTGCGCTCGAGCGCCCTCGAGACGACGAGCGCCGCGGCGTCGGGATCGAAGGGCTTCTGCAGATAGTCGTAGGCCCCTTGCTTCATCGCGGTGACGGCGTCCTGGATCGCGGCATACCCGGTCATCATGATGACCTCGGTGTCCGGCGAGCGGCTCTTCACCGCCTTCAGCACCTCGAACCCGTCGGCGCCCGGCATCCGGATGTCCGTGATGACGACGTCGAACTCCCTGGAGGCCACGAGCGCCAGCGCCCGGGTGCCGTCGGCCGCTGCGGTCAGCTCGTAGTCGCCTGCCTCGTGGCTCCCTGCAAAGATGCGCTCGAAGAGCTTGAGCATGTTCTCCTTGTCGTCCACGACCAGCACCCGAGCCCGCGCCATGTCACTTCCCCCCTGTCGGATCCGTTGGCAGGCGCAGCGTGAAGAGCGCTCCTCCGCCCGGGGCGGCGCTCGCTTCGATGGTGCCGTCGTGGGCGCGCGCGATCGCCTGTGAGACCGCCAGGCCGAGGCCGGTCCCGTGGGGCTTCGTCGTGAAGAACGGCTCGAACAGGCGGTCCTGCGTCCTCGGCTCGATTCCGGGTCCGGTGTCCGCGACCGAGACCGTGGCGACGCCTCCGCTCGAGGCGAGCTGCACGTCCACGCGGCCGCCCGGACCGGCGGCCTCGACCGCGTTCCTCACGAGGTTCAGCAGGACCTGCCTCAGCTTCAGGGGGTGACCGAGGGTCGTCGCGCCGCCATGGACGGCGAGGCCCACGCCGTCGAGCGCCTTCGAGTCGGCGAGCCGGGTGGCCACGTCGTCGCACAGCTCGCGCAGGTCTACCGGTTGCCTGGGCGCGCCGAGCGGGCGCGACAGGTCGAGGAGCCCCTCCACGATCTCCTTGCAGCGGAGCGTCTCGTCCTCGATGATTTCAAGATCGCTCGCCGTGCTCGCGTCGGCGTGCTTCTTGAGGAGGCGCGTGTAGCCGAGGATGACGCCGAGCGGGTTGTTGATCTCGTGCGCCACCCCCGCCGCGAGCCGTCCGATGCCGGCCAGCTTCTCGCTCTGGACGAGCCGTTCCTGGTTCTCGCGCAGCGCCTGCGTCATCGTGTTGAACTGGCGCGCCAGGGCTCCGAACTCGTCGGGTGACTGGATGTCGATGGAGGTGTGCAGGTCGCCGGCGGCGAGGCGCGCGGCGCCCTCGTGGAGCCTCGAGACCGGCCGCGCGATCGATTGCACGATGTAGACGCCGACCGCCACCGCGATCACGGGCGCGCCGACCAGGAACAGGGCGGTCCACCGGTTGGTCCTGTGCTCCAGGGCGTTCACGTGGGTCTCGAAGGCCTTTATCGACGCCTCCAACCGGTCGACGAGCATGGTCGTTCGTTCCTGGATGAGCGTCACCTGGAGCTGCGCGCGCCCGTGCTCGGCCTGGACCTCCGCCCGCCGCCCCTTCAGCACCGCGGGCAAGATCCGCTCCCGGAAGATGTGGTCGAGGTCGTCGGTCGCGCGCTCGATGTCGTCGAGCCAGCGCGTCTCCTCGGGACTGTCGGCACGCAGGCGCACGGCCGCGGTGAGCTCGCGCACACGGCGCTGGGCCCCGTCATAGAGGGGGAGGTGGCTCGCGTCGCCGAGGATGATCGTGTGGGCCTGATGGGCGTACTGGTCCCGCACCGCGCTCGCGAGCTCCAGCGCGAGGCGGACGCTGTCGGCTCTCTCCTTGGTGCGGTGCAGCGCGCCGTGGATCTCGCGCAACGCCGCGAGCGTGAAGAACGACGCCACGCCGTAGGCGAGGATGAGCAGTCCGAAGGCCGCGAAGAGACGGCGGCCCGTGCCGGACCAGTTGGCCATGAGCGACTCTCGGTACCAGCTCCCCGGGTAGCGACCTCCTGTCCCCTGCGGGGAGGGATGAGCCCCGCTCGAGACCATTTCTGGGGCGTCCGTTCCGCCGCTCTCCGAGGGGCGAGGACCCGTGACGTGCCCGGTTACAGTGTATCTGTTCACGTCCGGTCCTTCCTGCGATTCGGAGGCGCTCGCCCCCGCGCATCTCCGTGCGGGCCACAGGGCTCGCCAGCTGCTGCACGACGCCGACGCGGCCAGGCTCGCACGGAACGAAAGGCCCGAGGCGCGCGTCGTCAGTGGGGCGAGCCTTTGCCTGCTGCGACCCGGACCAGGCGCGCTTCCAGTCGGTCGCCGCTCCGGCGCGCGTGCACGACGGCGCGCATCCCTGGCTCCACGTCCTCTCGGCCCGCCGGCGCCCGTCCCTTCACGAATTCGGTGCTGGCCGACAGCGTGAACGCCTGCTCGGTCCCGCGCTCCGTCCGCAGGGTGATGCGCTCGGCGTCGATCCCTATCACGGTCCCTCGCGCGTCGAGGCCGCCCTCGTGCGCGTGCCCCACGCCGGCCCACAGCGCCGATGCGACCATGGCCAGGCGTAGCGCGGTCCCCGGCGTGAGGAGGCGCCTGGCCATCGTGGGGGCACGCGCAGGAGAAAGGGCCAGCATGGAGCTGAAGGTCATGTTCGGTTCTCCTGTCGCGGTCGCATTCGTCTCCTGAGCAGGCGCCATGCCATCGCAGACATACATGGGCCGGGCGTTCGGGAACCCCGTCTCCCCTGTGGGAGAGAGAGGGATCTCCCGCCGAGAGGTTCGCGAGGCGTGACGTTCCTGGTCACACCGTGGTCGCGGCCGCCGGGGCCGCGGCGCGCGCACGACTCCAACAGCCGCCAGATCGCCTGAAGACGCGGCATCACCCCCCATTTGGCACGTGTTCTGCTCCAGCCATCTGCGCCTGCGGCTATCTACGAGAGGCTCTGGCCCGCGGCTGTCGTCGAGGCGAGGCTCCATCCACCGAGGCAGGACACCGATGCGGAACGTGACGAGCGTGCTTCTCCTGATCGTGACGGGGGTCCATCCCCGCTTCGCGGCAGCCGGCGAGCCGCAGACCCCCTTCGACGGCGATCCCCTGCTCGATCGACTGGTCGGGGAGGCGGTCGAGAAGAAGCCCGAGTACGCGCAGGCGCGCAGCGCCGTCGCGGCCGAGCGCGAGCGGGTGCCGCAGGCCGGAGCGCTCCCCGACCCCACGCTGACCCTCGGGATCCAGAACGACGGGTTCAGCAG
>Ga0214473_10003949_pt1 | contig 17877 bp, 17 predicted proteins | sample RVTome_7_FD_203509 | JGI IMG/M metagenome (GOLD analysis project Ga0214473, IMG submission 203509) | Soil microbial communities from uranium-contaminated site in the Upper Colorado River Basin, Wyoming, United States - RVT98D197 | ecosystem: Environmental > Terrestrial > Soil > Contaminated >... | reverse complement strand
TACTTCCACCATTCTTTCGAACTGATGATACTTTCTTCGCAGGTAGTGAAAGATCCCTTCGGGCAGGCCCACCACACAGATAATGAGAATGGCTGAATAGCAGACCACTCTCAATGTCCCAACAGCGCGGAGGACCTCAGAAAGAGGCATCAGAACAAATGCGCCTATAGCGGGACCCGCGAAGCTCCCCACTCCACCCAGCACCGCAGCAGTCAGAGGGAGAATGGAAAAATCCATTGCAAAGGAAGCCATTCCCACGACCTGGGTGTAATGGGTCATGAATGCACCGGCAAAGGCCCCTGCCACACCGGCAATAAAAACAGCTTGAGCCTTGAACCAATAGATATTGATGGCTCCACTCATCACGGCTCGATCATTATCCCGAATCCCCTGGAGAACCAGCCCATAATCGTTACTGATCAGCCTGCGAAAACCAAAAAGACAGATGAGCATCGCAAGAGCGGGGATGTACATTTCAATCCATATGTTTGAAAGAGGGGAAAGTGCGCTCATTCCCTCCGTTCCCCCAAGAATTTTTGTTGTCTCAATAAAACGTGCAAGCAGTAAGGGCAAGGTCAAAGTAACGATGGCAAAGTATACTCCTCTTAATCTCAAAACAGGGAGGAGTAAGAGGGTGCAAAAAAATGCCCCCCCCAGAGTGCCCAAAGGAATGGTTAAAAGGGGTGGCAATTTGAAGGTATGATTCAAAAAGCCTGCCACATAAGCTCCCGCACCAAAGAAAATGGCTTGACCTAAGGATATTAATCCCACCGAGGCCATCAAATCCCAACTCAAGGCAAGCAATGCCATGGTGCAAGTGATCATCAACACCTTTTCCCAATAGAGTCCGATCACACCTTTCAAGAGCGGGAGAATGAGCAGGATCATGACAGGCAAAACTCTCGGGAGCAACAGATAGGACATCTCCCTGTAAGAGGAAAGCGCAAAGATATCCTCGCATCTCGCCTTGATTCCCCGATCCAATCTCTCTTTCCTGAATTTCATAGATCCCCTAACCCACGATAAACAATGAACGATAAACGATGAACAGTTGATGGTTCATTAGTCATAGTTCATAGTTCACAGTTCATAGTTCACAGTTCATTGTTCAAGGTCTATCGTCGTTGTTTAGACTCTTTCTTCCAATTCTTTGAACTTGCCAAACAGCCCCGAGGGTTTAATCGCCAGGATTAAGACGATTGCGGCTAAATAGACGACCATCATCCATTCCGGGGAAAGATAAATACCCGTAATCACCTGGGCATATCCGAGGATGAGGCTGGCTACGATAATTCCCGGAACGCTTTCCAGTCCTCCCACAATTCCTACTGCAACGGCTATGAGTAGAACTTCATATCCCAGATTGATCGAAATGATCCCAAGAGGAAGGATGACAATAGCAGCCACAGATCCCATGGCGGATCCAAAAGCTAAGCTGAGAGCAGCTGTCCAGTCGGATTTAATGCCAAGGGAGATTGCTGTTCGTTCATTCTGCGCAATCCCTCTGAAGGCTAAACCTATTCTCGTGTAGCGGGTAAAGAAGTAAAGAAAGAGAACCAGCGCCAATCCGATTCCAATGATGAAAAGTCGTTGATAGTCGAGAGGGACGCCACCGATCATGATCGTTCCCTTCTTCAGGTTAGGAAGGGTAAAATCATAGGTAACAAACCCCATCCAGCGAAAGAGTTCAAGTATTCCAACCCCTAAGGCGAAAGTGGCAATCACCTCGGTCTTCATCCTTTTGGGAGGCCATACGGCGAGCTTTTATCATGAGGAGATCCTGAGGAATTTTAACTCCGTGGATGGAATCATCCGCGGGGAGGCAGAGTTACCCATTCTCGAGTTAGTGAAAACCCTCAAGGAGGGAAAGGACGATTTGTTCTCCGTTCCCAACCTTTCTTGGCGAAGGAGAGGAAGGGTGCTCATCAATCCTCTCTCTTACATTGCGTCCGGAGAGGAATTGAATCACCTCTGCTTCACTAACTTTCCCCTTTTGAAAAATTACCCCGCCTATATCCATATGACGGGTCATCCTTTCAATGTGATGGGGGTCTCCACTAAGAAGAACTATCCAAGGCATTCTCCGAAGTCTCCTGTCTTCCATCTTCCGGTAGGGAGGGGCTGTCCGGTCCAGTGCACTTGGTGCAGCGGAGGGATTTCATCCCAGAAAACCATCACCGGAAGAAAAAAGGTACTCTTCAGGGACATCCAAAAGGTTCTCGAATCGATCCAGGAAGCCGTCTCCTATGGGTACGAGACCTTCCATATCAACTTCGATCCCTCTCCCCAGAACCCTGAATACTTTCTCGAGCTTTTTCCCCGGATGCGTGAAGAAAAGCTGCGCGTAGAATGCTTTTTCGAATGCTATGGTCTGCCTACGATCCAATTCGTCAAATCCTTCAAGGAGACATTTCCCGGCCCCGGGTCCCTTCTCATCCTCTCCCCTGAGACAGGGTCGGATCGCTTACGAAAAGCCCATAAAGGCTTTGCTTATACCAACCGAGCCTTATTCGAGAGTCTGAAACAGCTCGAGCAGCATGAGGTCTTAAGCGACCTTTTTTTCACCCTTGGGATTCCCTTTGAGGAAGAAGAGGATTTCCACCAGACACTTCGGTTGCAGAGCGAAATCCGGAGTCGCTATCCCTGCGTGAGGGGAATTCGAACCTGCCTGCTTGGAATGGAACCGGGTTCTCCCTGGCATATGGACCCTGAGGAATTCGGCATCGTCGCCTCTCTTCGAAATTTCATGGATTTTTATCACTACCATTCTGGAGAGGAAAGCCCCTTCTCTTCCGCAGGGTATTGGATTCCCGGTTATTTCGAAGGGGTAAAGAATGAAGAGCACTTCAAGAAGACCCTGCAAGAGATCAAATGTCACCATTTCTGTTTTTTCCACCCAATTGTCGGAAAGTCATCGCACCCCTATTGGGGAAAGAAGCTCTGCGACTTTTCAAATCTCTACTGGAAGACGAAAGAATGCCTGAAAAGGAAGAGGGGAAACTCAACCTGGGTTTCGAATGGGCGGGTTTAGACTTTTTCCAATCTTTCTGCGACGACGCGTTTGAAGGCGCTTACCACCTCGGGATCGAACTGCTTCCCTGCTTTTGCCAAGATCTCTTCCATAGCATCCCAGGGTGGAATTCCTTTACGGTAAGGGCGGTCAGAGGTCATGGCGTCGAAGGCATCGGCAACGGCCACAATTCGGGCGCCCAGCGGTATTTTTCGCGTATCCCTCTCGCTCCCTTCCAGGGTGTCGACGAAATACTTATGGTGAGCGACGACAATAGGGACCACCTCTTTGAGCACGGAACCCACTGCAGAAAGAATATAGGCTCCCTTCACCGTGTGGGAATCCATGAGCTCTTTCTCCTCAGAGGTGAGTTCAGCCGCTTTCCGGAGAATCTCTCCGCTGATTTCAATTTTTCCGATATCATGAAGCAGGCCGGCCACGCGGATGTTTTCCACTTGCGGCCGGGGCAATTCCATTGCTATCGCAATTTCCAGCGCCATTTCCGAGACACGAACGGAATGTCCTTTTGTATAGCGATCCGTCGATTCGAGGTATTTGGAAAGGATCTCTAATATTCCGATGTATGCGCTCTTGAGATCCTGCATTCTTCGCTCGCTCTGTTCATAAAGGGTTCCTACTGCCACGCTGGCCAGAATGAGAAATCCCCCCCAGGATGAAAGACGCGCAAAATCCCGGAAAAACTCACCGTTGTTGAAGAATTGCTCCGGAAAGACGAGGGCACAGATCAGCACAGCCAGGATGGAGAAGACGGCGGCAAGGACTCCCATCCGCCGCCCAAGGAAGTAACCTGCAAAAAGCACGGGGAGATAATAAAAGTTAAGGACGATGAATTTCTCGTTGATATAGAATGTTCCGATAAAAGCGGCAATGAGGATGACAACGACAATAATTTTTTCGAAATGCTTAATAATGAGTTGCTTAAACTGTTCCATGATTCCACCAAGACGGATCTGAGTAAGTTTCAGTCAAATCCAAGAATATGGTATGCAAACAAAAGGCCAAAAAATAACCACTGTATTTAATATATATTAAATTCAGGCTCTGTCAAAGGGAAAAACATTATGCCCTTTTCTTATTGGTACGATTTCTATAAAAAAAGAAGGTGTTTGATATGGATTGAGCTGATCGCCCTGAAACCAAATCAACTATGAGCGATGAAGTTGCAAGAAGTCGAAAAGGGCTGAGGATCGTCATCCCGCCCCCGTATCAAGTACGGGGTAAACTCCAGCCGGAATCCAGTAATTTCAGATAATTATGAAAACACTGGACACCGGTTTTTCCCGCGTTTCGCGGGATAAGGCAACTTCTAACGAAAACATTAAAAGTACTCTTATGGTAATTTGCCTTGCGTAAAGTCGAGAAAGACGGCTCCTTTGTCCACATTGCCTTTTTCGATGGTCTTCCGAAGGGAAGTTAAAAGCAGATAGAGGGATCGATCATCGGGGGAGATGGAGAATGCTTCCTCAATTTTTAACAGGGCGGCCTGAAAATAGCCACTTTTGTACAGGTCAATTCCATTTGCAATCATGGACCCTACCCGGTCTTTGAGATTCCGCACTTCTAAGGTCTCGTGATCGTACACCTCGAAAACCGTAAGGGGGCTTGAGCTGCCCTTGACAAAGACCTCTCCGAGCATACGGAATTGGTGGAACCGGCCATTTTCCAACTGTTCTGCTACCTGGTGGGAAATGAGCATATCCACGCCAAACGGTTTCGTTAACTCTTCAAGACGCTTCGCCAGATTGACCGTCAACCCCAGGACAGTAGAATCCATTCGCTCCGGTGAACCGATGGTTCCTAGAATAACCGGTCCTGTATGGAGCCCGATGCCAATCCGGACCGTTCGATCGGCTTGCTGCCTTTCCCCATTATTGAAAACCCTCACGGACGATAATAAATCCACTCCGCAGGCTACAGCCCTTTGAACAGAACCCGTTCCTTCGAAGATGCACAGGAGGGCGTCTCCGAGGAACTTGTCGATCACCCCTTGCCGGGCATCGACGATTTGGGTGAATCGTTCAAAGAGACGATTGATAAAACCGATGAGTTCCCTTGGCTCAAGCTCCTCCGACAATGCGGTAAAACCCCGAATATCGCAGGAGAGGATGCTGACCGTTTGTTGATCGGCTTCTCCCAGACGGATGGAGCCCAACCCTTCAGCAGCGATTCGGCGGAGGTAAGCGGGAGGGACGAACCGCTCAAATACATCCCGGGCCTCGTGAACAGCCTCTTCCAGAGAGCGAAAATGGAGGGCAATGGCAATCGTGAGAAAGATCGAGAGCCAGAAGGAGGTGAACCAGACCACCTGGCCCTTAATAGGGGCCAGGATTCCGATCGAACGTAAAGCGTCATGGAGACCCCCCAGAAGCCAGAAGAGTAAACCAATACCGACGGGGATCAAATAGACAGGCCGATTAGCCCTGGAACGTCCAATCCGCACTGTAATCCAAAGGAAGTAAAGAAAACAGGCAATGAGACAGAAGGAATAGATCGCCGGTTTCAGAAACCAAGATTGGGGGCGCAAAATATCCGGGGCCAGTTGATGGGGCTCCAGGGGAAAGCCCATGAAATAAGGGCCTCTTCCCAGAAGGGCTAAACCGGCCAGGAGGAGGCTTAGGCCTGTTACGATCCAGGAAAGAACCCTGGGTCGCTTGTTGAAAAGGGAGGAAATGAACCAGATCCAGCTGGCAGGAAGAAGGGCTAAGGCAGCCAAGTCAATGCGGTATCCCAAGAAGATGGATTCCGGAGATTTCTGGAGGCCGTAAATGACCCACCCTAAAAAGAGGAATGTGGATAAGAGATAGAAAAGAAGAAGGCTCCGAATAGGCCGGTAGTGACGATAGATCGTCAAGACAACAAGACAGAGAAGGGTGAGGACTGCGTTGGCGGCCAATCCAAAAAAAGGACCGACACTGTAATAAGAGATGAAATCGGGAAGCACGGTAGCAACCTACACCAGTACCCATCCTTTGTCAAGGTAAAGTAAAGAGAGCTCTGAAAAACTACTTTTCGCTCTCTTGGATTTCGGGACTTTTCCGGAATCTCTTGATTTGCTACGGAATATTTTGTTAGTCTTTTTTTATGCGTTATAATTTGCCGAGGAGGGAAAAATGAGTGCTTTATCTCTTACACCGAATGCTATGACCGTTTTGGAGAAAAGGTACCTCCAACGGGATCCCCTGGGCAATGTGATCGAGAATTCTGAAGAGTTGTTCCGCCGGGTGGCCAGGAACATTGCCCAGGCAGACCTTCTCTATGATTCCCAATGTGACCTTCGGCAAACAGAGGAAGAATTCTATGCTCTTATGGCTTCCCTGGACTTTATGCCCAATTCTCCCACTTTGATGAATGCGGGAAGAGAACTTCAACAGCTTTCTGCCTGCTTCGTCCTTCCGGTCGGTGATTCCATGGAAGAGATCTTCGATTCGGTCAAGCAGATGGCCTTGATTCAGAAAAGCGGGGGGGGAACCGGTTTCTCCTTCTCCAGGATCCGGCCCAAAAGGGATGTCGTGGGCTCGACCCAGGGAATTTCGAGCGGCCCAGTCTCCTTTATGAGAGTTTTTGATACAGCAACTGAAACCATTAAGCAAGGCGGGACACGAAGAGGGGCCAACATGGGCATTCTCAGGGTGGACCATCCTGATATCCTCGATTTCATCCAGTGCAAGGAAAACGATCACCATTTCACCAACTTCAATATTTCGGTGGCGTTGACCGAAGAATTCATGGAAGCACTGAAAAGAAATAGTTCCTACCCTCTCCGGAATCCCCGGACCCAGGAAGCTGTCCGATCCCTGGAGGCCCGAGAGGTTTTCGAGAAGATTGTCTATCATGCCTGGAAAAACGGGGACCCTGGGATTATCTTCCTCGACCGTATTAATCGAGATAATCCAACTCCACAACTGGGAGAGATCGAATCCACTAACCCATGCGGAGAGCAACCCCTGCTTCCCTATGAGTCGTGTAACCTCGGGTCGATCAATCTCTCTCATATGGTGAGTGAAGGGGCGATCGATTGGAAGAAACTGGGCTCGGTGGCCGCGAAAGCCGTTCATTTCCTGGATAATGTGATCGATATGAATCGCTACACCCTTTCCCAGATTGAAGTGATGACAAAAGCCAACCGGAAGATCGGCCTTGGCGTCATGGGGTTTGCGGACCTGCTTATTCAACTGAAAACTCCCTACGATGCTTCAGAGGCTTTTGAGATCGGTGAGAAGTTGATGGCTTTCATCCAGGAGAAAGGGCGGGAAGCTTCTGGGAACCTGGGGAAAATGAGAGGATCTTTCCCAAACTTTGAACGGAGCATCCTTAAGAACCGGTGGCATGCCATGAGGAATGCCGCGGTGACAACGATTGCCCCGACGGGAACCATCTCCATTATTGCAGGGGCATCCTCCGGAATCGAGCCTCTGTTTGCCCTGGCCTTTGTCCGAAACGTGTTGGACGGAAAGGAACTGGTTGAGGTGAACCCGCTCTTTGAGTCACTGGCAAGGGAAGAAGGGTTTTATTCCGAGTCTCTCATGAAAAGGATCGCTCAGGACGGCCATCTCCAGGACCTCCAGGAAATACCGGAGAAGATCAAGAGACTCTTTGCAACCGCTCATGATATCTCTCCCGAAGATCATATCCTCATGCAGGCGGCTTTTCAAAAGTATACGGACAACGCAGTCTCAAAAACAGTCAATTTTCCCCAGAATGCCACGATTGACGACGTGGCGAAGGTCTACCAGCTTGCTTACGAACTGGGTTGCAAGGGAGTGACGATTTACCGGGACAAGAGCCGGGCCGTACAGGTCCTCTACAAAGGAGTTCCGGAAAAATCGAGCCAGGTCCCTCCCGGGAAGGAAGGGCAGAAAGTGGAGCGGAGGCCCAAGGCCCGTCAGAACGTCATCCATGGTTCCACCCGGAAGATTCGGACCGGATGCGGCAATCTCTATGTGACGGTTAACGAAGACGAAGAGGGAAACCCTTTCGAAATCTTCAATCAGATTGGAAAAGCAGGAGGATGCGCTGCATCTCAATCCGAGGCGATCGGTCGTCTCGTGTCGCTGGCCTTCCGTTCCAACATTGAACCCATGGACGTGGTTCGACAGCTAAAGGGAATCAGTTGTCATATGCCGGTCTGGTATCAGGAGGGGAAGATTCTCTCCTGTGCGGATGCGATTGCAAAAGCCATTGAATGGCACCTTCTTGCGAAAAATAGGGAACGGGCTGAAACCATTCCCCCCAGTTCCTCCCAGGAAGGTGCAAGAGACCAGGAGAAAGGTTCCCCAAAAGAGATGAGACTCTTGCGGGACGAATCCATTTCGGTCTTTCAGAGGGGAGCCTGTCCGGAGTGTGGCGGGTCCCTCATCTTTGAAGAGGGCTGTGTGAAGTGCCTCTGCGGTTATTCGGATTGCGGGTGAAAGGGGGTGGAGAGTTGAATCTCAAGCGTTTCCCCTTAATACTCATCATTCTCTTGTTGGGGACCACCGTTTATGGTGATGGAGCGGTTAAAAGCCCTGAAATCGATTCTGATGGGGGGGCATCTTTCTTCTTCATTGCGAAGAAGTTCGGTATGCCCATTCTGAAGGCCTCTATGAGACTCGGCAACGTCACCTCGGGCCAGGGAACTCCCCTCTGTCAGATTGAAGCCCGGGTGGACTCCCTTCGTCTTGGGGTTTTTTTTCGGGTCAATAATCGCTTTGTCTCACTCCTCGACATTAAGACCAATTCACCCCTCCGGTATGTTAAAGAGATTGATCAGGAAGGTCTTTTTATCCAAAAGAAAAAATATACAGAAATCCTAACGTTCGAACCCGCCTACCAAAGGGTAGTCATTGAGAAGCAGGGAGTTGAAAAAAGGAGAGAGATTTCGATTCCCCCTGACACTTACGACCCCCTCTCCATGTTTGCGCGATTGTATTTGAAGGATGAGATCCAGCCGGGTCAGGATATTCGGATGTCTGTCTTTGACGGAGTGAAGCTCAGGGAATTGATTTTCCATACCGAGAGAGAACAGGTAGAATCAAAACTGTTGGGAATCGTGGAAGCTGTTCGCTTGGAATCGACGACCTCTTTTTCATCCTTTGGGGATCGGGAAGGAATCATCCGCATCTGGTATACGACGGATGGGAAGAAAATTCCAGTTTCCATGGAATTAGACCTTCCGGTAGGCTCGATGAGATTTGAACTGGTGGGGATCGAAGAAAACTAATACGATTTCAGATTCTAGATTGTGGATAGCTGATTGAAACATACCAAATCCCTCGATCCCCCTTTTCCAAAGGGAAGGTGTGAAAAAATCGATTCGGTTCTTTTTCACGTCATTCCGGCGAAAGCCGGAATCCAGTGTTTTCGCCCTTACGAACTGACTGGACCCCGGTTTTCACCGGGGTGACGAATCTGTCATGCAAAATTTGTTTGAAGCTTTTCCTCTGTTATTTAGTGCTTTGGAAGCCTATGGAAGAAATCACCACCGATATTCTTGTGATTGGAAGCGGCTTAGCGGGAATCATGGCTGCCCTGGAAGCCGAACGATTCGGCGTTAAAGTTCTCCTCCTGGGGAAGTTTTCGATTGGAATGGGGACCAATACTTCCCTTGCCAATGGGGCCTTCGCTGCGGCAAATTCCCATTTATCGAAAGAAGAACATTTACGGATCACCCTGGAATCCGGCAGAGGATTAAACCATCATCCCCTTGTCAAAACACTGGTTGAAAATGGGCCCGATGCAATCGAGAGATTGAAAGAGTATGGAATCCCCTTGGTCGAAAGAGGAAATGAGTATCGGATTGATCGACCGGAGCAGTCGCCCCAGCTTCCGGGTGTCCTTCTTGTCAGAGGTCTGCTTGAAAGACTGAAGGGCAGTTCCATCCAACTGCTGCCCGGGTTCATCATATTTGATCTTGTTGTCGAAGCGGGCGAAGCCCGGGGAGCATTTGGATTCTATCGAGATGGAAGGCCCTGTTTCGTCCGGTCAAAGGCTGTTATCTTGGCCACGGGCGGGGGAGGAGCCGTTTATGGAAGGAACGATAATCAGAGAAGTATCCTGGGAGACGGATACTCTCTGGCCCTTCGGGCGGATCTCCCTCTTTTTGATTTGGAATTTGTTCAATTTTTTCCTTTGGTGTTGGCCGAACCGAAGCTTTCTACCTTCATCCTCCTCCCGCCCTATCCCAGGGAGATGAAGTTAACGAATGAGAAGGGAGATGACCTCTTGGAGATACTTGGGGTAGAGGACAACCTGAACCGGGCAACCCTTACCCATAGAGACCGCCTTTCCATTGCCCTCTATGAGACTTCTCAGAAGGGGGATATTTATGCTGATCTCACCCGGATTCCAGGCGATGAATGGGATCGATTTCCTCTCAACTTCCTGAGAAAGTCCAAATTTCCTTTTCATGAGAAGCCATTTCTGGTGGCGCCGGCAGTCCACTTTTTTATGGGGGGTGCGGAGATCAACGAGAGGGGGAGAACGGCCCTCCCTGGACTTTATGCCGCCGGAGAAACGGTTTGGGGGCTTCACGGCGCCAATCGACTGGGAGGCAACGCTTTGACCGAGTGCGCGGTCTTTGGAATCATTGCAGGGCATGCCGCGGCGGAGGAATCCCTCTCTAAAAAATCCATAGGAACATCAACCGATGCGTCCCATGATAAACTCAGAAGAAAATGGGAGAAAAGGGCGAGGGAGTACACGAAACAGAAGAGAGGGGTTTTCGATCATCCAGGGGATCTCCTGAAGGATTTAAAAAGGGCCGCATGGAGGTACCTTGGACCCGTTCGGGAAGCGAGCTCTTTGGAGGAGGGACTCGGTCAATTGAAGTCGATCGAAGAGAGAATTCAAAGGGTTTTCCCGACGACTGTGAACGACCTTTTCAGAAAAAAGGATCTGGAGAATATTGCGCTCCTCCTCGAAGCCCTTTTGCGAGGCAGCTTGCTTAGGAAGGAGAGCAGGGGTTCCTTCTATCGAAGTGATTTTCCAGACCAGGATGATTCTCTTTGGTTAAAAAATACCTGCTACCGCCTGAAAGAAGGGAAGTTCGAGATCACGCATCGGCCCATCAGAATATCCTAAGAGTGGTAAAAGACAGACTTGAGCAGTAAATGGAAAGTTAATGAGTGAATAAGTTAATGAGTTATTGAAATACCTTATTAACTCATTAACTCAGACAGTTTGAGATAAAAGTAGTCATTTGCACCTTACGCTTTCTCTGAGTAAAACCATGCCGATTAGCACTAAGAAAGGGGATAAAGGCTTCACGGGTCTCTTGAGTGGGAAACGTGTTCCTAAATACCATCTCAGGCCAGAAACTTATGGCACCCTGGATGAATTGAATTCTTTCGTTGGGATGGCACGGGCTGTCTCCAGGGATGAAAAGGTCAGGGAAATTCTCCTTACCATCCAAAACCACTTTTTCATCATCGGGGCAGAACTTGCTCTTGCAGGCGGTGATAGGAGCCTCTTGAAAAGAGAGATCTCGGAGAAGGAGGTGGAATGGTTGAGCCAGCTCTCTACCGATTTTGAAACCTTACTCAAACCGGAGCCTAAATTCATCCTTTATGGAGAAACGTTTGTCTCCAGTATCCTCGACGTGGCCCGGGCTGTTTCAAGAAGGGCGGAGCGGCTGGTGGCAAAAATGAAATCTTTAAGGATGCTCCAGAACGCTAAAGCCCTCGAATACCTGAACCGCCTTTCCGACGTCCTTTATCTCTTAGCCCGCTTCGAAGAGAAGAAAGCAGACGTGAAACCCAGACATCCCACCTATTGACAACTATGGGTTAGGTTTAATATATAAAAGGTCTCAAAATAATATCGACATAGGCCCCCTCACCCTCGCCCTCTCCCCTGCCTTTGCCGAAGCGGCTACGCGCAGGCAGGCGCCAGGGGAGAGGGGGTAACTAATAAGTCCCCTCCCCCTCGACGGGGGAGGGTTAGGGTGGGGGTGATCAGATGTCAAATACTATTCTGAGACTGTTAATAAGTGTCATGGATTTATTATTTGGGAAAGGGTTCTCTTTGAAACGTTTCCTCATATGCGGAGTGATTGCAATCTTTGTTCTTGGTGCTTCTTCCGCATGGGCTCAGAAGACTGTTCGATTATCCATTGCAACAGGGGGCACAGGTGGAGTCTACTATCCCCTTGGCAAGGGATTGGCGAACGTCATCACCAAGTATATTCCCTATGCGGAGGCCACGGCAGAAGTGACGACCGCCTCTGTCGATAATTGTAATCTTATCGGGATGGGGAAAGCGGACTTGGCATTCATGATGGCAGATTCGGGATGGGAAGCCTACCATGGAAAAGGGCAATTCAAGGAGAAGATCCCGCTTCGAACCGTAGCCGTTCTCTATCCGAATAATATGCATATCGTGACACTCGAAGGGAATGGGATTGGAAAGATGACCGATCTAAAAGGAAAGAGAGTCTCAACCGGAGCTCCAAGAAGTGGAACAGAGGTGATGACCATAAGAGTCCTTGAAGCCTATGGATTGAATCCGAATAAAGATATAATAAGAGAAAGGTTAGGAGTATCCGAATCAACCGGGGCTTTAAAGGATAAAAAGATCGATGCTTACTTCTGGGTAGGCGGTCTTCCTACCGCCTCGGTCACAGATTTAGGAGCCACGCCGGGAATTAAAATGAAACTGATCGGCCACGAGGATGTGATCCCCAAAATGAGAGAAAAATACGGACCCCTCTATGTCAAGGGAATCATACCTTCCAAGACCTATCCGGGTCAGGATCAGGACGTTCCGATTTCCGTGGTATGGAACATCCTCGCTTGTCATGAGAAGATGAAAGACGAAGTGGCTTATGACATCGCAAAAACTCTTTTTGACCGGAGAACGGATTTGGTAGCCTTTCACCGCGAGGCGGGGAATCTTGCCCTGGGTCCGCAGGCGGCGGGGGGGTCCCCAATTCCATTTCATCCGGGAGCGATTCGGTATTTTACAGAGAAAGGATTGAAGATTAAATAATTGAAACGGAAAATTTTGTTTCTTCTGCTTCTGTTCGGAATTCTTGTTGCTGCCGGAGGTCTTCTTAAATTCAAGAAGGTGACTCTTCTCCTATTGGAGAATTTGGATGATCCCCGGACGATTCAGATTCGGGTCAGTCCAAAGGAATTCTTTTCCATTTTTTATACCCATTCCGTCCTCAACGAACCTGCCATTGAGGAATTCCGCGTCGAGGGAGAGGCCATGGTTTTAAAAGGCCTCAGAACGAAGAGCCCCGCTATCATGGAATACTATGGATATGATAGTGCAAAAGATTTCCAACCCTTGACTCAAAGGCTGGGTGCCATCTATTTCAGGTGGGGGATTGGAACGGGCCAGGGAGTGATTGTGAGAGAGAGAAAAATCTATTTGAGTGAGATTGGTAAAAAAGGAGAGCGAATTCGGCTCAGGGTGAAATTAGTCTCTCTCGGGTCCTATCTTTATTCGATCCTCGCCCCAGCCGAGGAACCGAGAGGAAAAAAGAAAAATGATTAACCGTAACACTTTTTCCCTTTGAAATGGGTTGGAATTGGTTCCCCGGTCAGGAATGCTTCCCGTCCCGGCCCACCATCCCTGACCGGTGTCCCGTGGTTTCAGTTTTTCAAAGCGCTAAATTGTCACGATTAACCTATATCAGGAGTCAGTTGAAGCGCGTCGTTGAAACGATTGGTGAAGTTGGCCATACAAATGACAAGGGTTAACTCCACGATCTGCTTCTCGTCATAATACCTCCTCAACTCTTCGAGGGTATTCTCCCGGACCGTGGATGCGGCCCGTGTTACAAGCTGAATAAAATGGAGGGCGGCTTTGTCTTTCTCGTCGAAGGCCGTACTGCGATGGTAGAAAAGCATCTCCTTTACCTGCCTGTCCGTTACCCCAGCCTGCTTCGCCGAAGCAGTGTGGGCGCGGGCTCAATACTCGCAGCCGTTGAACATGGACGTTGCGAGGTAAGCGAGCTCCTTGTCCCGATCTGCGAGTGTTCCCCCGCTCATTATGGACTGGAAGAATGGCACGAAGCTTGAGAGTGCCTCCGGTTGATAAGCCATCGCGGAGAAGATGTTGGGCACGAACCCAAACTTTTGGGCCAAGGCATCGTAAAGGACCTGTACGGAAGCAGCTGCATCCATTTTTGTAAGTGGATTAATAACCGCCATAACGTTTCCTCCTTTAAATTAAATTTCCAACGACTTTTATCTCAAAGTAGTAAAATTGGGGTCAAATCTTTATCCTTGATTTTGATTGGTTTCCATTATATCCGCTTTCCCCTTTTAGATACTGCAACCTCTTCTCTTCAGGAAACCTCTCAATCGCATACCTCAACATCACCCGCGGCATCCGTTTGTAATGGACTTTCAAGAAGTCTTCTTCCGCCTTGAGATCCCGCTTCCCTACTTCCCGTAACATCCACCCGACTGCTTTATGAATCAGGTCTTCACTGTCAGAGAGCAGCACCTGTGCGACCTTCAGCGTTTCTCTAAACTCGCCACGTTTGACCAAATGGAATGTTGCCATGACGGCAATCCTCCGCTCCCACAGGCTCCTTGATCGAGCTAAGCGGTAAAGTGGCTTTCGTCCTTTATCCCACAGGAATGCGCCGACGATGTGCTCCGCGGACAAATCGACCAGGTCCCAGTTGTTGATGAACCTCGTGTTCTTCAGGTAAATATCGTAGATCTTTGATCTTGTCACCTCATTCCCTTTGTAGTAGAGACGAACCAAAAGGAGTAAAGCCAGCAACCTGTCTTCGTGAAATGAAGACATCAGCAACTGTTCGGCTTCAGGCAAGGTAATGCTCTGATATTCTTTGGAAAGTCTTCTGAGCACAGGGACGCGGATACCGCGGAAGAGGTCGCCTGCAGCGTACTCTCCCGGTCCTGTCTTGAAGTACCTCTGAGAGAATAAGGCCGTCTGTGGATCTGCTAATTTAGCTAATTCTTTTTGGATCTTTGCTACGATCATGTCATCGGCCGCTTTACGATAAGGCTCACTGGGAGCCAGGTTTATCGGTGATCCCGTGAGGCCGTTAGAGGCTTAGTCCTTAATTTCGGATAGATACGTTGTCAGCTGCTTGATTTTTGCGTCCTGCATCGCGAAGACATCACAGAACACTGCGTTGAGGAAACCGCCGCCTTTTCTGGCGCAACGCACAGTACCTTCAGCGATCACCACATCGTTTTCCTCGGTCATGCGGGTGATCTTTATCGTAGGACTGCCTACGAAAGCATCATTCTCAATTTCCTTATCAAAGGCATCTTTGCCCGACAAGTGAAATGCGCCTGGCATGAGCCATTCAATGTTATCAGTCAGGCAAGACAGAATTTGCGCATGATCGCTCTTGCTGAAGCCTTCCATGTATTTTTGCACCGTCTGTTTATTCGGGCTCATGGTTTTATCCCTTGCTGATTCAGAAGATGACGTGTCCTACCAAAGGCATCTAATGCCTGAACTAAGCCGCCGTCTACCACCGACGTAGATGGCAGGGGTATCCACGGTCGTCTTGAGTGAGTGTTAGAACCAGATATTTTCAGGACACCTTTTCGAGCCGCTCTGCTACCCAGACTTTGATTATGGATTGCCGAGGCACGCCTAATCGTTTTGCTTCTTTATCCAATAACTGGATCATCCACAAAGGAAAATCAACATTCACTCTTTTCTGTTCTTGCTTGGGTCTACTGGCGCTTGATATGTCGAGGTATTTGGAAATATCTTTCCCTTCGTCAAATTTCTTATCAAACTCACGCGCTTTCATATACGTCAACCTCCTCTTTCCGTGACCTTCGTACAGAAATAATCCTTATCTTCTCGCCCCTGTAAGTTATAACTCCTGACCAATGTTTCCCTGAAGTCTTTGCAATCACCAAATATCTCGGCTCATCGCTGGTTCTTACAGGGAACCTCTATCATGATGGGTGTTGAAGATCATTTAGGTCTCAAGAGGCAAGTCCTTCTTCATCAACTGATTGAGATAAATAGGCAGCAATCCATGTATAGCTACTCCCAGCACGATTGCCACGATCAGGAGTAAGGACGTGAGTTTTCCTTCGTTAACAAGGCGATAAAGCGTGAAGATGCCCAGGGGGATATTCAGAAAGATACTTGCGATGAGCCCGGGGTTATAGTGCCGCTGCTTTATCGCCAAACCTACATGAAGAACCCCATTTGCAATTGAGAGCGCTATCAACGTTGCAGGAACTATCGGCGCGCGAAGACCAATGATAGCCGCCACCGTCATTGCGAACCAGACCAGTGGGACATTGATCCAAAACGCCCTTTCAGCATTCAATGGAAAATCAAGGGTTGGACTCCCGAGTACCCTATTCAGCTTTTCCTCGAAACCACCTGGGAACACATATTCTTCAAATTGATGAACCATATAGATCGGAACCTGAAGCCAGAATAACCAGGCAACACTAAAAAGAGGAGAACCCGGATAAAAGAACAATAGCGCAATGATGAATATGGCGGATACGAAACCTATTCTTGCCCAGTGTTCATATAGGTATTCTCTCACCATCCCCCCCTCCTGTTCAGATATGGCCCATTGGCTGCCTTACAGCCCGAGTGAGATGACCCCCCGGAGGGGATTCAGTTCGAACCAGATCGAATGGATTCTTCCTGAGCGCAAATTCTCTTTGGGGTCAAACCAAGTCAAGTCAATTGTCAAGAATAAAGATTTGACCCCATTACTTTCTCCCAGAGATATTTCAGATAAAGATTTAGCGCTTTTTGAGCAATCCCTATCCTGAACCTGCGATTTCTTAAACAGTCAGCGAAGCTTGACGAGAATTCGTCTGATAGTTTCTCGATATTAGATAGGTGGTTTTCTTCCGTGACGGTAGATTGATACTTTCTCGATACTTCATCAAGCTTGACGCGAAGTGTATTCAAAAACTCAATCTTGGTTTTGTCCGAAGCAGATTTAGAATATGTCCTAGACCTTCCCAATGCCCCGAGTATGGACATGGTCAAGAAATCATTTCTTAGGAAATTTTCTTGATCAGAGTTCATCTTTTTTATTTAGGCCTAACGCATAGCGGAAAAAATAAATGGGGACGTTGGTTCAAATGCAACTTAGGCATACCTCGTTAGTTCAAGAGAATCACCCGAACTGGATGCTGCATACCGATTCACCAAGGAAGTCGTGACTCTCAAGAATCGTGCAACACTCGCCCCGGTATGCCGATATTTCTGCACTGCCAGTTGACAAAATACCTTGATCGCTGCTGTAACCTCTCTCCTCCTCCTCACCGTCTTCAATTCCTCCTCGTCCAGTCCTTCTCTCCGAGACACCTCTTTCAATAGTGCGCTTAACTCCGGAACTTTCCGTCTCAACCTCAACGTCTCCCTCTCCCGTCTCTCTGTCTCCGCTATCACTCGCTCAACAAATCTACCGCTCCCCAGTATCCGCTCATCCGAAGCCATCCCCAGTCCCCGTCTCCTCATTGAGACGACTTCCGACCATCCTCCCACACTCCGTAATAATCCTCCTCCAACCAAGTCCTCACGCTTCCCCCGGGAGAACCCTTCCTCAACGAAAGCAGCGTATCGTTTGACAGACCCCTTTCCTTTTCCGAAGTACCTCAGAATCTCCCCCGTATCCTGCCACTCCCTCTTCACCGTTCCCATGATCGCCGAGTGGCCGCTCCAGGGATACTTCTCAAGTTCCTTTATGGTTCCTACAATCCCGGCCCTTAGAGGGTTAAGGTGAATATAGCGGGTCAATTCCAAAAGGTAAGGGTCTTCCTCGCATACGATCGATTTGTATCTGTTTTGAAAGAGATGACCTTGTCTCTTATGCCTCCGGTTAAATCTGACAACGTATCCCGTTAGAATCTTCCTCATACTCGCAAAAAGGGGACGGTTCC
>Ga0214473_10003948_pt1 | contig 17877 bp, 10 predicted proteins | sample RVTome_7_FD_203509 | JGI IMG/M metagenome (GOLD analysis project Ga0214473, IMG submission 203509) | Soil microbial communities from uranium-contaminated site in the Upper Colorado River Basin, Wyoming, United States - RVT98D197 | ecosystem: Environmental > Terrestrial > Soil > Contaminated >... | reverse complement strand
TCGTGTAACTGACGATCCTCGATGTTCCCGCAATGACTCGTGGTGAGTGCTCAGGGCATCGCATTGGCACGATTGCGCCTTCACTCACAGGTGGTCGGAGCCCCCTCCAGAAGGCTGCGTGCGAGTAGACAGGCCGATAGTCTTGTGTCAGCCACACCTCCTGGCAGATCGTCGGTGGATCGATGTGGATGTCTGAGCGGGCATTAGGCGTGGATACGAAACGTGCGGCTGCAAGGTATGCGGCCAGGGGAATCAGCATGACCAGGCCCGATCGCAGGAGAGGTCTTCGCACCATGCCCAGCGATAGTCCTCCTGCGAGCGCGATCGAGAAAGCAAGCACAGCGAGGTATCGCCATGGGAATTGGATGTATGCCAGCACTGGGACCATAGACCAGATCGTATTGGATGCCGGGGTGATTAGGAACGTGCAGAAGAGGGCGGCCACCAACCCTCCCGCGATTGCCGACGGCAGAGAGCGGATTCGATCCTTGTTGCGAAAGATGACGACTACCGCAATGAGCAGGATGAGCAGTTGGACTCTGCCGATTTGGAGTCCTGACGGAATGGAGGGATTCAATCCGAGCAGATCCTTCGCTCGCAGGAAGTCCCCTCGATAGTCGTAGTAGAGGAAATTGTCGAGTCGCACATACTTCCCTTCGACAAGGATCGGGACCATCTTGTAGCCTGCCACGGAAAACGCCACAGCGAAGATGGAGCCCATGCCCAGGATCTTCTTCCTCAGTTGAGCGGAAGTGGCAGGGATTCCCAATATCTCCACTGTGGAGATCAGAACCGCGAATGGGAGAAACATGAGCGGCATCAGATTGTGGGTCAGCATCAGTCCGGCCACGGACGTTGCGCCCAGTACGAAGTGTCTGTCCCGGGAAGATCGAAACCAGCCGATGACACCTAACAAGACGAGAGGGAACCAGAGGAATGCAGCAAGCTCGGAGTATGCCCCCCGCTCGAAGCCGTCATAGAGATGATATGGCGCATAGGTATACAGGGCGGCTCCAATCAGACCACTCTGCCGGTTCCCGAGTGAGCGCAGGAGCCAATACATCCCAAAGGCAGCCAGCAAGAACACGGAAAAGATCGCCATTTCGATGGCCTCACCGATATTCGCGCCAAGGATATGAAAGCCGAGCGCCAAATAGTAGAAGCCCATCCCATAGAAGGTGGGATACGGGCTTCCATACCCACCATCAAAATCCTCAAACCAACGAGGGGGAATCTGTCCCTGGGCCAAGGCTTTCTGCAACTCGTAGACCCGCATGTAGGGAACTTGCCTGTCATGGGCGATGGGGTATCCGGGTTCGGCAAGCTCCGCGCCAATCGGCAAGAGCATCAGGAGAATGACCAGGTGGCACAGCACCTCCGTCGTCCAACCGTGCAGCCTGACTGCGCTCAGCTTGAGCATGGGGCTCCCTTCGTTCCGTTCGGCCTTGTCTGGCTTCGAGGGATCACTCATTTGCAGGTGTCGAGTAGATACGAATTTCAATCGTATCCGAAGGAATCTGCTCTCCGAAGCTCCGATCCGAAATGTGTAGGCGACAGTGTTGATATGGCAAATCTGGCATGAAGGCCGAAACAGGGACAAATCCCATGAGCATTGATCCGCTGCTCTCCAGTTCAACCTCTGTGCCCTGGCAGATGAGTCTGAGACTCTCCTCCTTGGGAACCGGAACCGGGAACCCGATCTCCATCGCCAGCGGACTGGGGAGGCCGACCGGACCGAGCGTGGGCACAAAGATCTGCACCTGATCTGGGCCGAGCCTCTTGATCAGGCCACTTTCGCGGAGCCACAGAATCGTTGAATTCCCTCTCGGGACAAGCTCGACACCATACGAAGCCAGGTTGGAGAGCAGGACCTTTCCGGGGTCCTTCAGCAAGAGCGTCTGGTCATGCTCGAATGGCAGGCGATACGGCTGAAAAGCCTCATCGGGGTCGATAACCAGGGCTGCATCGAAGTCGCCCGACAGTACAGAATCCAGGATCTCATCCCTCGGTACCGGCTCAAAACGATATCCGCCAAACTCCTTGAGGAAGTGAACAAACTCCACCTGTCCTGCAACTGCAACGTGGGCTTCTGCGGGAAGGCTTCGTTCCAGCACATCAACTTGCCATGGCTGCAGTTGGCGATTTTCGTCTGCATACTCCAGGACCCTCTCGAGTGTCACTGCCGTTGACCAGATTGCCAGGCACATGATAGGCACAAGCCAGAGTAGGCCAATGGGCTTGCGGGTATATAGCCATGGTGCCAACCCAGCAATGAGGAGTGCCATGCCGAGGGAGAAGTACCTGATCACGAGCTCCGTCCATGGGGTCAAGAACGAGTAGATCACGAGCCATCCTAAGCCGAGGGTTAGGAGGACCACTGAGACAGAGGCCCCCTTCGTCCGCACAACCCGGAGTACAAGCGCCGCAAGAACAAGAGGTGATGCCAGCAACCCCGCGTAGCCCAGAGTACCGAATCCCACCTGGTTAATTCTGAGATGCCGCAGTCCAAACTCCTGCAGATCGAACTCCGAGACGCCCTCCAACTCAAGTTGGAGGATTCGGTCAAGGTATCTGTACGCCTCATTGTTGATCGAGTAGAGGGTGTCAGCCCCGGGGATTGGCTTCACAACCGCCCAGTCCATCACCTGGTACGCATAGCGGAGAACGTTTCCCAGTGGGGACTGAGCACTTTCCAGCTCTTGTGGGCTGCGCTTTGATTGCCACTCGATGAATGAGAGGGCTCGACCATTTTCCGAGACAATCGGTTGTCCATAGTCCATGAAATTTAGGATGTAGTTGTAGGACCCCAGGATCAGGAACCCGGCGACGCAATAAAGACCCAACAATGCCAGAATGCGGGAAACACTTCGAAAGCGGGCGAGGAGAAACACCAAAACGACGCCCGCTAGTACTGGAAGGAGAAAGAGGGCAGTGAGCTTCGTTCCAATGAACACGCCGAAGGCGATCCCAGCGTAGCAGAGGCTTCTGGGGCCCATCTCGCGGCCCTGGATACTCATCTGTCGAACACCTTCAACCGCGAAGTAGATGAAGGACAGTCCACCAAATGCTGTCAAGAGATCGTTGAGCGGCGTGCTCATCTGCATCACAACGCCGGGCAGACTCAGGTAAAGGGCAGCTGCGAAGATTGATGCAGCGCGACCGTGCCCGACAGTTCGAGAGATCGCCGCAATCCCAAGGGCCGCCAGCATGGCCGCGATCCACTGGAGGACATGAAGTCCTCCGTAGCTGCCCGTGACCAGGATTTGCCACATATACAGGAATGAAGAGTTGGGCGGGAACTCCACCTGTCGGAAGTCGTCGGTGTAGAAGTGGCGCGCCGATCGATTCTGGATCCAATAATGAGCGCGAGGGAGGTGGTATTTGGCTGCATCTCCGGGCGTGAATGAGGTTGGCAGCGAGATGAAGACAAGGCATGCGAGGAGAATGAAGATGAAAGTGGTGAGCAGCCAGTTCCTCTTGATGAACGAGACGAACTCTCCCGGCGGATAGGTGTACAGTGAAACTAAATCCCTCCTGCCCGCCCTGCGCCAAACCAGCACGCTGACAAACAGGAAGGTCAAATGGATGATTGAGAAGCCCGCCAGACCGATCTGACGGAGTTCTGAAAGGACCTCAGATGCCAGAACGATTTGAGCGTAGGCCAAGATGCTGACGGCGAGCCAGTTAGCATATCTGCTGCTGAGAGGGAGGGTCGCGTTCAGTAGTACGGAGCTGCCAAGTAAGCCCACTGCCGCGGCCACGCCAAAGAGCGCTTCCATCGGCTTTGTTTTCCTATCGCATCACATCGTGAGGCAGTCCCGCCTGCTCATCACCGGTGAATTCGCAATTAGCCTAGTCTTCTCTACTCAAGCGATGTTCCAGGCCATAGCGCCACAACCTCAGCTTCATCCGCAGCGGCATGATAGGCTCGAGGATCCGCCGCAGCAGGTACCTGGCGTACAGGATCGACCACCGGCTGCCGCCGTCGCGGAAGTGAACCCGGACGATCTCCGGCCAGGCGCGGGCCGCGGCGATCATCGACTTCGACTCCCCGTGCAGCCGGAAATTGGCCCAGTAGCGGTCGTGGAAGGCGATGGGCGTCACCGAAGCAAGCCTCACCCACAGATCGTAGTCCATGGCGTAGTAGAAGGAGGGATCCAGCGGGCCGACCATCCGCCACAGCGTCGATCGGAAGAACATGGCCTGCTGGGTTACGTTGTTGACTCCACGGCGCAACCCACGGTAGTCCGTCTGCCGAGCCGGATAGCGCCCGATGCGCTTCCCCTCGGCATCGATGTAGTAGGCGTTCCCGTACACCATTCCGATCGCAGGGTGGGCCATTAGATACTCCACGGCCTCTCCGAGTGCCCCCGGGTTGTAGGTGTCATCCGAGTTGAGCCAGGCGAAGATCTCCCCGCGTGCCAGCGCGAACCCCTTATTGATGGCATCTGCCTGCCCCAGATCGGCCTCGGAAACCCAGTGCGCCAGGCGCGGGGCGTAGCGCCGGATGATCTCCTGGCTGCCGTCGGTGGAGCCACCATCCACCACAATGCACTCGAATCGAGGGTAGTCCTGGCTTAGGATCGAACGCAGCGTCTCCTCCAGAAACCGTGCCTGTTCGAAGGAGGGGGTCACGATACTCACCAGCGGTTGGTCAGCGGCGGTCACGTACACGTACTCCTGCGGGGCGGCCGTAGCATCAACCTACTCGTCGCTCCGCATCGACGGGGGTGGCATATGGGAGATCGATCCTCCGGCCGCGATACCGGATACGCCGGCGAGCGTTGCGGTACCACAGGAAGAGCCCCTCCATTCCCAGCGCGCTGAAGACGGCCTGCACGGCCTTGTACCAGTAGCGAGCGACCGTACCCGGGTGCAGCACCAGCGCTCGGGCCAGGTGGCCCACCGCCTCTCCGGGCCGTCCGGCGTCGATCAGCCGGCGGGCGGAGAAGACATGGAATCCGGACAGGATTCGCCGCCGCCTGCCGCGCACCAACTCAGCGAACTCCTCTGAAACGGCAGCCCAATCGATGAGGCGCTGGGCCTCCTCCACAAAAGACGCGGCCTGGTGAATGGTCTTGGCCTCGGCGTGGGTCCGCTCCAAGGCCCAGAAGCCGGGGACATGCTGCAGCGGATACCTGGCCGAGATGCGCACCCAGAGCTCATGGTCTAGGATGAGGTGGTAGTCCTCGTTGAGCCACCCGACCTGCTCCAATGCCGATCTGCGCATGAACACCGTGGGCTGAAGCAGCACCTCGAAGGAGAGCAGGTCCAGGGAGGACAGGGTACGGTAGCGATGTGGATCCAGAAGCCGCAGCTCCGAGTCAACCATCAGCCCGTCGGCATAAACCATCCCCGCCTGCGGATAGGCCTGGGCGGCAGCCACCGCCTCGGCAACCGCGCCGGGCATCAGCACATCATCGGAGTTGAGCCAGGCCACCAGCTCACCGGTGGTCTTGCGCAGGCCCTTGTTGATTGCTTCGGCCTGCCCCCGGTCCGACTCCGTGGTCCAGAAGGCCAGCCTGTCGGCGTGCCGGCGGATAATGTCCAGGCTGCCGTCAGTCGACCCCCCGTCAATCAGGATGTACTCGAGGTTGGGGTAGTCCTGTCCCAGCACGGAGAGCATGGCCGTCTCCAGATAGGCGGCCTGATTGAAGGAGGGGGTTACGATCGAGACCAGCGGATGGGCAGTGCTCAAAGTGTGTCCGGCCGATCGGAATGGACGGCAGGATTATAGCGTGGCGAGGCTCTAGAACAGGGTGGATGGAGCCCGGCTCGCAGGCGCGGTCACTGTCTGCGCCGCCACACTTCGCTGAAGACCGCCTCTCCTCGCCGCACTGCATAGACCCGCTCGAACTCGCGGGTATGCCAATCGCCCTCGGTGCGGTAGGGGCAAGAGATCACGAGGTCGGCACCTTCAACCTCGGGAATCTCACTCACCAGCAACAGGTCGGATCTGAGGAAGGGCTCAATCTGATCGGTCTGTGTGGGAACGCCGATTGTGGAATCGACGGGAGCCAGACGGTTGACCACTGCGACAGCCTCCCGAAAGGACAGACACCATCGGTCCACTTCGTATTCGCCATAGGCCCCACTCACACCGCCGACGAGACTATTGAAGTAGGCGTCCTCATACGGATGCATATAGGCAATCCCGACAATCCCAGGTGCGAGGAGCAGCACGACGAGGACGGCCTGGAGCCAGCGGCGATTCAGCCGGGCCAGGACGAACTCCATCCCGATGCCTGCGAGGACGAACAGGGGCGGGAACACAAAGAGCAGGTGGCGGATGCCATACGCCGGTATGGCCCGGGACACCAGGGCAGCCACGGGCACCGTCACCCACGCCAGAAGAATGGGGATCTGGGAAGCGCCAAGACTCCTTCGGCCCAGCCTTCCGATCGTCACGCCGCATCCGAGCAGCACGAGAAGCACCGCCGGCTCGGTGAGCTGCAGACCCGTCAGGGTCGGAAAGTAGTCCCATGGCAGACTGTCCGACCCCACGTCCAGCCCTCTGAACAGTGTGGTCTTCACCGGGAACTTGGCTGCATGCAGCACGCTGTTCACGAACCTGCCGTGTGGATCCGGCCATAAATAGGGCCAGGATGCATCCGTCGCGATGCAGGCAACGGCCCAATACACGAGGATCGGAAACACCCCCTTCGTCCCGGCCCGAGCGAGCAGATAGAGGGTCACCAGGAGGCCGGCGAAGGCGCCCAGCTGGCGAGTGGAGATCGTCAGGCCGAGCACGACCGCGGAGGTCAGCCAGCCTGCGTTGACGATCGCGCTTCGACGGACTCCGAGGCGGTCGCCGATCGCTGGAAGTGCTTTGCCAATGCCGGCCAGCCCGGCGAAGGTTACGAGAGCCGTAAAGCCCAGACGCAAATTCACAAAGAGGGACGCATAGATGGCCAGATAGGCCTCGAGTGAAGTCTTGTGGGCGTCAGTGGCGACCTGCGAGAATGCCTCCTGCACCAGCATGGGCGCCTCGCCTGCATAAGCAGCTGCGACCGTTGAGGCGCCCAACCGTCGAAGGGTCCCGCCGAGGAAGAGATCGACCATGAGCACCAGGGCAAGACCGCCTGCTGAAAGCAGCATCATCTTCTTGCGCCTGTTCAACGCTTGCCACTCCAGACTCAGGCGGCTGCTGCAGGAGTGAGCGATCTCCGGAGAGTCCTCGACATGACTCCCGCTGGCGAGGCTAGTGCTCATCCTGAGCCGATCAGCCGCTTCCATCCCAGTCACCACGACCACAAGGAAGAGAGTCATGAAAGGGATGTCCTTCTGATTCACGAATCCGTGGCCAAAAAGCAGCGGCTGCGTACCAAACAGGGCGGCTGCCATCCAGGCCGACCGGGGCGCCATGAAGCGGAGGCAGAGCCGGTAGAGGAAAAGCACTCCGACGAGGAATACTGCATAGTTCGTCAGGTGGCGACCGTCAGGGACTGACCATCCAGGAGCTACGGCGTGGATCAGCCTGGAGGTCCCTGACAAGAACATGAAATACGCAGGCCCGTGATCGGCGATGTATCGCAGGGAGAAGTAGTTGCCCGCACCCGCGTAGGCGTGCAACGCCTCTTCGCCCACCACGGCGTTCCGGTGCTCGTCCCATGAGAGGCCATAGTCATTCCCGAACTGCAGGCCCACAGCCAGGCCAACGGCAAGGAGCAGGAGAATCGGCCAATGCCGGGTGAGCCCACGCAACCGATGGCTCTTGACCTCGGCAGCGTTCAAGGGAGGTCCCCCGCACGGAGCCGGCTCATCCTACGCAGCCGCCAGGTGTCGGGTTGCACTCGACCTGTGGGTCATCGTGCCCGAGGGGCGGCAAGATGATGGATGCCAGCGAATTGGCGCAGTTCACGGTGTGTCCGGCCGATCAAATTGCGCGCGGGGATTATAGCGTGACGGACTCTAGAACAGGTCTTGATAGCGCACCTTAGGGAACACCGTCAACTCCCCCCCGATGGTGGCATCCAGGACTCTGCGCCCCGCGCGGTCGAATGCCTGTCGGGCCAGCTCATAGGCCCGTTCGGAGGCGGCCAGATCGGGCAGTTGCCAGCGGAAGCCTTTCCCAAAGTAGTCTGGGGAGAAGTGGTCGGGGTCCTCCCCCTGTGACACCACCGGGACATTGGGCTGCCCCTGGGTCCGGAAACGGTGATCCACCCCCACCAGGATGACTTGCTCGAATCCCATATGGAAGGCCAGCTGCAGGGCCACGTAGGTGACCGTCGAGCCTTCAAACAGCCGTCCGGTCGCCTGGGTAGAGAAGGTGGCCGGGCCGGTGTAGTCGGTGTCCAGGAAGACCACTTCGGGATCGCCCCGTAGATGATCCCGGGCCCTCCAGGTGATGAATTTGGGCATTCCCAGTGTCCGAATGTCCTGCGCGCACTGCTCGGTGATCAGGGTGTTGACGGCGACCAGATAGGTGGTGGAGAAACCCAGTTGGGGGAAGAGCAGGTAGATCCGGTTCAGTCCGAAGGTGAATTCGCCCTTGAGCAGACCGAGGTCGGTCTGCTTCAAGCTGGGTCCGTTGCCGATGACAAAGCAGCGCTTACCCCCGTGAAGGTTGCGCATGCCCTCCAACCGCCGCTGGCTCCCCCTCAGCCGGCCGTCGGACAGCGCGGCCGCCTGATGGCGAGCCCGGTTGTACCACCACCAGTACGGTGCGGCGATGGAAACCCATACCTGACGCGGGACGATCCTCTTGATCGCGTGGATGGCGCGCACCAGAACAGGAGGTTTCGGCGGATAGATTCTCATGGGCCCGCAACGCTCGCGCCACCGGCCGACCAGTCCCGCCCCGGCGGCAGGCAATCGCCCACCTGCACGAGCTGGGCGCGGTCGGTTACGGACGAAAAATACGTGCAGTCCTCCAGCGGTGGCAAGTCGGCTCCAAAGTACTGGCTGAGAACCAACCGAAAAGCATTGACGGGCGTAATTGTCGGGTACACAACGTCTCCGATGGCGCCCGGCAGCAGGAACGCATTGAGAATTCCAGAGCGCTCCTCCAGGTTGCTGTCCATGACGGCATCCCAGCGCAGGTAGGCCCCTGGCCCATGATCGCCCTGAAGAACGACGATTGGGGTGGTTGCGGAAGATTCAAGTATTCGATCAATTGCCTCTACTAGTAATTGATTAAGGTATCGCAACTGTTCCTGATAGCCTGTGATGTAGTCCTCGCGAGTGCCGAATCCGTACTGCTGGAAGTGGCTTCCATCTTCGAAACTGAATGGATAGTCGGGAGTCAGTGGGTTCCCCCCTGCGTCGAAGACGAAGGGAGGATGGGGCGAGATCACATGGGCAAAGACGAAGTAGCGGCCCGGAAGGGCAGGGACTTCACCCAGCCTGTCGAGCGTGAAGAGGACTCTCTCGCGATGCTCGGCGAATGAGGGCTCCAATAGGTAGCGACGTGTGGCCTCCCGGGCAGGCTCGCTGAAATCAAGGAGGATTCTGAACACGGTGTTCTCCAAGAGGAGAACCTCGAAGGCACTGGCCTTGCTCGCGGAGCTCGAACCAACCGGATCATCTTCATTCTCGTTTCCCTGTCCTTCAGGCATCCAATAGAGATCGGCATCTTCGATGCTTGTGTATGAATAGCCGCTCTTGAAGCTGAGCACGGCATAGCCTAGACCATCCAATTGACGCCTGACACGGCTGTGCCAGATCAAGTCCCGGAGTTCGGCGCTCCTCATTGTCTGTCCCTGGTCTTCCAGAAGGGCGTCCAGGTAATCCATGTTCAGCGAAGAGGCCAGGGAGAGGGCCGTCTGGATATAGTTCGTCGTGCTCCGCTCGCCGATCTGAAAGCCTCGATCCTGGAGAGAGCGCAGGAACCCGGAATTGTCGTATCCGTAGAGATCACTCAGCACGTCTTGACGTCCGTAGCCGTCCACGATGATATAGAAGATGTCCGGTCCCTCCGCGCCAGCCGGGATAGCGGCGGGCAAGGACACCGGGGTCGCCTCCGGCTCCGGCTCAAGGGTGAGGCGGGCGAACGTCGCTCCCAGGAGTGTAAGCAGTGGGAAAAGTAGCGAGACCAGGCCTACAACATTCAAGGCAGCCGTCAGCGGACCAGAGGCACGCAGGCGTCTCAGCACCACGAATGACCAGATGATTGCGGCGGCGACCAGCGGTGGTGCCAAGTACCTGTGCCGGACGACTATCGCGCCGAAGATCAACTTGAGGCCTACATAGAGGTGACCGTAGGACAAGGCCAGCAGAACCAAGGGCGAGGCGATGAGGGCAGCCTTTCTCCAATCCCGCACGAAGATCCATATCCCCAAGGTGAGTGCTGCTGCCAAGACACTACTCCAGAGCAATGCCGGCACTGCCTCGCCCGTGGCCACATCGTCAGAGTTTGCAGCCAGCGGTGATAGGATGGGAAGTAGCGCAAACAGGAAGGGGTGGATGCCCCAGTCGAGCGGGCCTAGGCGCTTCAAGTCTGACCTGTCCGATTCCTCTGGAGTCGCGGCCTTGGCCGTGCCCACAGAGGACTCATTTGGCTCGTTTTCCCTCATCTAATCCCCACGTTTTCCGGAGCCGATGTAGATGGCTCCGTCGGCCGCCACCTTTGCCGGTTTGAGGCTCGCAATCGGCCCTTCCAGATCCGGGGGCTCTGGGCAAAACAGATCATGAAGCAGGACGACCAGAGCTGCCTGTTCGTTGCGGATTTCTCCCGACATTATCTCAAGCCCACGCCTATGTCCGCCGCGCTTCAGGCCCTTGACCAGATCGCAACACTCCGTCACCCTGGACGTTGGCTGCCCGACAGCATACAGATGGGGAAGTCCGCTCTCAAGTAGGTGCGCAAATCGCCCTCCAGCACGCGCTCCAGGGTCCCTGTCTCAACTCTCCGCCTGGCCAAGCCGACAAAGCCCAACCACCAGCTTTCGCGATCCGGCAGGCCTGTCTCGGTCTGAGGCAACATAGGGCACAAGTTTCAGGGTGAATGCTGCCGCCGCGATGATGTGCATGCCGTTCACTTGGTGGGCTTGAACCAGGATACTCACGCACTTGGCGAGCCAAGAGTAGTCGAGAGAGCGCAATGGTGTGATTGCCGACAGGGGAAGGCAAGCAGCAGCTAACGCCCGAAAGGATCGAGCTGAGCCAAGAGCGCTTGGCCTGACCGCCTACCACCCAGTCAAGGAGCATGCAGCCACGCGTTCCGACTACGGTCAGGTCACTTGCGCGAGAAGAGGTGGACCAGGAATGCATAGAGTCCAGGGTTGGCGTCATCGAACCTCGAGTCGGCGCCGCTGAGAGCGAGCAGGAATCCGATGAGCGCTGAGACCGCAATGGTCGAAGCGATCAGCAGGTTGATCGCGGTCCGGCGCGCAGGTAGGTGCTGGCTTTCCTGACGAAACTTCATGCCACCGACCGCGCTGAGGATGCCAAAGGACGGCGTGACCTCCATTAGAAACCTGCCCGCGGAGACCCGATAGAGGAGCGCGACGGCGGCCAGCGCCAGCCCAGACATGGAGACCACCAGGACAATCTGCCGCAGCGTCAGCGAGCCAGAGGATCTGCCGGGGGCGTCAAGCGCGCTCGGTATTACGACGGACTTACAGGAGAGGGCATCCATGAGGAGCAGCGCGCCGAGCAGCAGAGCAGGTGTGACATAGATCAATCCTGCCGCATTTTGGACGCTGTGTTGCTGGGGGACATTGAACCTCGACAGGAAAGCGTCAAAGGGCGGATATGCCCCCCACCAAGGGCGCAGGAATGGGAATTCGGGCTCCAGTCTGATCGGTGTGGCAAGGTAGTGCAGAATATTGCGACTCAGGTAACGATAATTGAAGATCAGGCCCTGCCGCAACGCCTCCCCTTGATCATATCCGACCATCTGGTAACTGAATCCGGACTCGAGTGGATCACCGAATCGGGCGAAGTTGTATGCCCCGAGAGCCGCGACCCCGATGGCAAGCGGCAACAGCAGCCCGGCCATCCGGTAGAGTTCCTGCCTTGCATTCCGGCCCCCGAACAATGCTCTAAGTCTCATGGCAATCACCAACAGGACGACCGGTCCGACCGCTGCGAGCAGGGTCAGACGGCACCCGACAGCCAGTGCCCAGAGCGTCCCGGAGACTAGGTAGCGCCACGGCCGTGGTCGAGATGTACTCAGCGCGGTGAGCAAGAAGTACATGCCCCCAATAAAGAAAGCCTGGCCGGATGAAATGGCGGCGGTAAAGACGCTCGGGCTGTTCAGCGTCCAGAGGGTCGGATGCACCGTTGCAGCAAGGACAAGGCTTCCAAGGACAAGCCAGTGAGGCATGCCGGGGAAGTATTCCCGCTGGATCTGCAGGACAGTCAAGGCCGAGAAGAGGACCATCAGGCTAACGGAAAGCAACACGATCAGGTTGTCGCTGATCGGAGATCCATCGAGAAGTAGCCAGATAGAACTCAGAGCAGCCGGGGTCGGGCCCCAGTACAGGTAGTAGCTGCCGTCGAAGTACGAAAGATCTCCGATCACCTCGATCCCTGTTCGCGCTGCGGGATCGTATGGATTGTCCAGCTCGGCGAGGGCTGGGGAAGGCGATATCAGGAGCTCCACCTTGCCGCGCACGAAGGCTTGCGCCAAGGAATCGTAGCGATAGCTCGATCCCGGCGGCCAGCGCGGCCAGTTCCATGCCGTCACCAATCCGAGATAGATGAACAACGTCAACAGAGAAAGCAATGCGAGCAATCCGCTCCGGATGGTCGAGCGGCGCGCTCCGCCGGTCGGTTCAGAGGTCCCCGTCGAGGGGGATCCCACAGTAGGTGGACGCCGGCCGCGGTCAAGCAGCCACCGGTCGATGACGGTTAGCGCACGGTCTATTGCGGCGAGGCCGAAGACGGCAAGCCCGGCACCTAGAGCCATCACCCTGACCGTCCCCCACTTCATGTCTGGGTCAAGCCCGAGGAAACCACCGAAGATGGCGACGAGTAGGAGCACAAGAGCCACGCCCAGGGGCACCCAGCAACTCAGATTACGACAGATTGACGGCAGTATGCCCCTAAGATTGCCGGCCGTTGTGATGGACATGCTAGTTCTCCGTGCCATAGTAGATTGCTCCATCTTGTCCTGCTAGCGCCGCCTTAAGCCCTTCGGTCAGCTCGTGTAGGGGAAGCAGCTCAGGCTTCAACGATTGGCGATAGAACAGGATGAGGGCCGCCTCTCCAGCGGCGATCCTGGCGTGCATGGTCTCCAGGTCCTGCCGATACCCGCTGCGTTCGGCTCCCTTCACCGGGTCGATCCGCTCCGGAACCCAGGTGGTCGGCCTCCCGGTCAGGAAGTAGATCGGGAAGGCCTCATTCGAATACAGCTGCAGGCCGTCCCCGAGTTGGCGCGTGAGCGCCAGCGTCTCGGAGTTCCGCCAGGTCGGGCCGACAAACCCCAGGCCCTCTCGCGACTCCCGCAGCATGCCCACGGCTCTGACGGAATACGGCACGACCAGCAGGGCTGCGGCGGCCAGCGCGGCGAGCCGGATAAGGCCCCAACCGCTCGACGATCGGCTCAGGGCGACGACGCCGGCAGCGATCAGCACGCCCACCAGGAACAGCGGTGACAGGACTCGATCACGCAGCCGGGTGGATGCATCGAAGAAGGTCAGCGAGACGCCCAGGAATCCCAGGTACACCGCCCCGTGCAGCCCGGCCACAACGGCCAGTCGCCAGGGAGCACTGCCTCGGGCCTCTCCTCCACGCCGTGCCCAGCCGACCATTAGGACCAGCGCGCCCAGCCCCACCAGGCCCAGAACCCCCAGACGGAGCTCGGGGGAGATCGCCGGGTATGGAACCCAGGCCGCCAGCGTTGAGCCCGCCTCGCGCAGTTGGTCGATGCCCGGGGGATGAAAGAGCAGGACCCGATTGGTGGGCGTCCCGGCGACCAGCCAGTTGCGGACCTGCCAGGCGACCGGCAGCAGTCCCGCCAGCACGCCGTAGAGGGCGGCTCGCCGCAACCTGGCGATCCACGGCCGCGCCCCAAAGATCAGGAGGACGATCACCCCGGTGGCTAGCAGAGAGAGGCCGGCGTAGCGAGTGAGGGTCGCAGGGCCTGAGGTCGCCGCGGCGGCCAGCAGCCACTTGTTGGCCGGCTCGTCGAGGGAGCGGCTTAGGAATCCTAGACTGCAGAGCAGCCAGGTGAAGTACAGCGGCTCGGACATTGCCCACAGGTGGCGCTCCAGGATGGTGGGCGCGACCAGGCACACCAACACAAGCCCGAAGGCGACCCAACGCCCCGCGCCCAGGCCAACGACCAGGCGTCCAAGCAGGAACAGGTTGAACCCAAAGAGGACAGCAGCAATCAGGCGAGCCGCCGCGGTGACTGAGGCCCCAGAGATCCCGGCGAGGGCGGCCAGGGCGAGCGGGTACAGGGGCGGGAAGTGCGTCAGCGGGATGAACTCGCCGGTGCCGTCGATTCGGCCCAGTCCCCGGCCTTGCAGCAGGTTCTCGGCGGCGCTCCAATAGAACACCGAGTCGTACTCGACCCCGACCCCCCACGGGGTGGCGATCCAGATCAGGGCGGCGACCAGGAGCGCCAGCCCCAGCGGGATCAGCCCAGCCGATCGCCAACCCCTCAATCCGCCCACGGCTGCAGCCTCCGGCCGCCCAGCAGCAACCGGGCAGCCAGCCTCGCCAATCGCAGCTGGGTAAGGCCCAGCCAGCGGCGAAACCGCATCCAGCCGGGGCGCGGCGAGCGGAGCGCGGGTTCGGCGGCCGAATGGACCGCCCGGGCGGCCACCAGCAGGAACATCGGAAGAAGGCGAGAGTACGGCCTACCGTGCCGGCGCAGTTCGACGATCTCGAATCCGGCCGCGGAGAGCGCGCCTCGCAGCGTCTGCTCCGAGAACGCCACCAGGTGGCCCAGTTCGAAGGAGGGATGGCCGTACAGGTAAGGCGTCTCGATCAGCACGAGGCCATCCGCGGCCAGCCACTCCCGGCAGATGAGCCGCAGCGTGCCGACTGGGTCGGGAAGGTGCTCCAGTACGTGTATCAGAGTGACCAGGTCAAAGGTGCCAGCCGCCTGACGCGGGATCTCCTCGATGGATGCGACGACCCGCAGGCCGGCTGCGCCGGCCTCGGCCCGGTCGGATTCACCGGGTTCCACCCCGAATGCCTCACTGCCGAACTCGCGGCTGAAAGCTGTCAGGAGTGTTCCCGACGAGCTGCCCACATCCAGATGCCGCCGCGGTGTCGGTTGGTGCCGGCGCACCACTCGGGCCAGATGCTCGGCGCGCCGCTCCTGGACCCAGCGATCCTTCTGCGGGTCGCGCTCCAGGCTATGGCTGCGCTGGCGGTACTCATGTCGGTAATGACGGTCCAGCGCCTCCCGGGTGAGGCGCGGCGATTGGAACACCAGGCCGCAGCGCGGGCAAAGCACATAGCGGATCGCTTCGCGGCCGTCCGTGAGGGTGGCGAAGGGCCGATGCAGGCCGGCGTCGCATCCACAGAGCGGGCAGGATTCGATCGAAATCCAGTCGGAATCAGCGAAGATGAAAGGATCCACAGTCACTCGGTTGCCCGGCCTCGCGGGGAGCACGTCACTCCGGGTTGATCAGGTGGAAGAGCCGGCTGTAGAGCCCCAGCAGAAAGCCCCGTACCGGCCTCCAGCCCAGGAAGCGCTTCCACCAGCGGGGGGAGCCTCCGCGCTCTGGCCTTGGCGTGTTGGCCACCCCGATCTTCGCCGGAAGGCCCGCCGCCAGTTCTTCGCTCAGCCGGTTGCCCAGATGCTGGGCCGTGCGTAGCCGCGTGCTCAGGCGAAGGTAACCGGCCCGGTTCACCGCTTCGTCCAGCTCCAGCATCCCCCCCATGAGTTGGCCGCTCCATTCCGCGGTGATACACTGCTGGATGACCTGCTTGGGCGCCAGGAACTGGTCGTGGTTGGCGGCTGCGAAGGCCGATAGCCCCTTGTACTCGATGATGAACTCCTCCATTGCGGCGGCGGCCTCGATCTCCTGCTTCGGCCTGCGCCCGGTGCTGAGTGCCCAATCGCGTATCCACTCCTCCGGAATGAACTTGCCCCCCTTCAGCTCGGCCCCCTGGCTTCGGCCGAACTCCAGCGCGGCGCTCATACGCTCACGCGCGAACAAGGACGGAATGGCGTACCCGCTGACCATCCCCACGTTGGGGAAGGTATCCAGGATCTCCAACTGGGCTTCCAGCCAGCCGGGGAAGAAGTAGAAGTCGTCGTCACAGTACGCCACCAGCTCGCCCGGTGCGGCGCCGAAAATGAGACGCAGCGCCCCCGCCTTTCCCAAATTGCGCCCGGAGTGGAGCTGCAGCTGGATCACCCCTCGTCGCTGCTGCTCCCTGAGGTACTCGTGCACCTCGGTGCAGCTGCCGTTGTCGAAGACCAGCAAATCCAGCGGGACCGCGGTGTTTTCGACCAGGCTGGTCAGGCAGGCGATCAGCACCGGAAAACGTCCCTCAAAGTACCCGGAGAAGTGCGGGATGTGGACCAGCACCGCGGCGGTGACACGAGCCGGCCGGTAGGCGGACGCCTTGCCTCGGCCGGGATTCATCCCCAGACGGCTCATCCGGATCGATCCATGGAGGGGGTTTCGGTCCTGTAGGCCCTTGGAGCTGCCGGGGCCGCTGCCACGGGCAGGGTGCGACCACTGCGACAGCGTATAATACCGCGTCGACCCCGAACCTGCCTCAACCCAAACACCGGCTATCCGGACCGCCTTCCGATGATGCCAGTTGACCAGCAGTCCTCGCCCGGCCAGCCCTCCCTGCCACGAGGTTCCGTGCTCGCCTTCCTCCTGCTGGGGCTGGTGGGAGCGTTCTTGATCTACTATGCCACGGCCTGGGGGCCGTGGGCCTTCAGCGATGCCACCGGCTACATCACCGCGGCCCGCAACCTGATTGCAGGGCACGGGATCGGCGCCTTCGATCCCAGCGGACGGTTCTCCCCCGGCGTCTCTCATCCACCGTTCTACGTCCTGGCCCTCGGCGCCGTGAGCCAGCTGGGGCTCGAACCGTTGCAGGCCGCTCGGGCCCTGGATGTCTTGCTCTTCGGTCTGCTGGTCGCCGCCGGCGGGCTCATGCTCTGGCGCCTGCTCGGCAGTCGCGGGGCCGGGCTGGCCTTCGCCGCCCTGGTGTTGGTCCACCCCGCGATGCTGATCGCCTATACCTCCGCCATGGCCGAACCGCCCTTCATTCTGCTCGGGCTGCTCTCCCTGCTATTGCTGGCCGGCTACCTACGGGAACCAAGCAGCGCCGCTTTCATTGGGGCAGCGCTGGCCGCCGGCGGAGCGCTGCTATCGCGCTACCCAGGGGCCGCCTTTGTCCTGACTGGCGGGGCGGGGATATTGATGAGGGGCAATTCGACCCTTACCTCGCGGCTGCGCCGGGCCATTGCCTTCGTCGCTACCGGGGCTCTGCCGGTCGGCCTCTTCCTGTTGCGGACAGCCACCCTGCCCGAGGCGGAGGGCCCGCGGGCCCTCGCCGGAGGTCATGAGATCCTCCCGGCCCTCGGACAGTTCGGCCGCAGTGTGGGGGCGTCCGTGTGGAGCTGGAAACCGATCCCGCCTACAGTCCTGCTGCCGGACTGGCTCGGCGGGCAAGCGCCTGCGGGCCTAGTCAGCGGAGTCCTGGCGGCGGCCGGAGTGCTGGCCCTTGCTCTACTGACCTATGGATCGACGCGGGCGCTGCGGCGCCGCGACAATCCGCCGGGAAGGACCAGGGCTGGCGAATTGCTGCTGCTGGTCCTGGCCCTCTTCACCGGCATCTACCTGGCCTTCTTCGCGATCGCCTACCTGGTCACTGATCCCACTCCGGATGTGGACTCGCGCACGCTGCTCCCCCTGCTGCCGGCGCTGCTGGGGCTGGTCGTAGGAGTTGCCCATGTGACCTCCGAGGGCTGGAGGGGGAGCAAGCTGCTTCGATCCGGCTGGACCG
>Ga0214473_10003947_pt1 | contig 17885 bp, 19 predicted proteins | sample RVTome_7_FD_203509 | JGI IMG/M metagenome (GOLD analysis project Ga0214473, IMG submission 203509) | Soil microbial communities from uranium-contaminated site in the Upper Colorado River Basin, Wyoming, United States - RVT98D197 | ecosystem: Environmental > Terrestrial > Soil > Contaminated >... | reverse complement strand
TCGATACCCAGGCCGGGGTTTGGGGTTGCGACACGGTTTTCCAGTGCAACGCGGTTTGCCCGAAAAACGTCAGGCCGGCCGACGGAATCGAGGGCCTCCGCCGGAAATTGGTTGTCGAAAAAATCAAGCGGCCTTTCAGGCGAAAACGATGAGAATCACATCTTCGATCTTCACCCGAAGGACTTTCTTGAACAGCTTGCTCGGCGGCTGGCTGGGGGCTCTCGGGGCGAGTCTCCTGAGTCCGATCATCAAATTCGCCTTCCCCCCGTATCGCGAGCCCGATGAGGTCAAGCTGCCCCTGGCGGATTATCGGGATTTGGCGCCGAATACGGCCAAGACTTTTCCCTGGGGAAACAAGCCGGGCATCCTCAAGAAAATCGAGGACGGCAGCCTTCAGGCCTTCGTCGCCGTGTGCAGCCATCTCGACTGCAACGTGGCCTATATCTCTGCTCAGAGAAAATTTTTCTGCGCCTGCCACGAAGGCTGGTATGACGAGAACGGGGTCAATATCGCCGGGCCGCCGCCCAAGCCGCTGCGTCGGCTCGAAATTTCTGTCGACGGGGAGGAGCTGATCATCCGCAGACCGGGGTTCAAAGGATGAAGAGACTCAGGTTCTGGTTTGAGGATCGCCTGGGAACGGCTCCGATCTTCGCCTTCATGAGAAAAAAAGACGTCCCCCGGCACAAGCACTCATTTCTATACTATACGGGAAGCTCCATTCTCCTCTTCCTCATCATCCAGATCGTCACGGGCATCATGCTCGCCCTCTACTACAAACCGACCCTCGAACAGGCCAATGCCAGCGTCGCCCGGATCATGACCGAGATCCCGCTGGGATGGATCATCCGTTCGGTGCACAGCTGGTCGGCGTCGTTCATGATCGCCCTGGTCATGATTCATCTCGTCGGCATCGCCCTGGTCAAAGCTTACCGGAGGCCGCGAGAAGCGACCTGGATGACCGGCGTTTTATTGCTTGTCGTCTCGATGCTCTTCGGCTTTACCGGATACCTTCTCCCCTGGGACGACCTGTCGCTTTCGGCGACAAAAGTCGGGACGGACATCCCCAAGGCGATCCCGGTCATCGGGGCCTGGGTGACGAAATTCCTGAGGGGCGGCGACGACGTAACCGGAGACACCCTGACCCGGTTTTTCGTCTTTCATGTCTCCGTCCTGCCCCTGGTCATCTTTCTCCTCCTCGCCGTTCATATCTTCCTCGTCCAAAAGCACGGGATGAGCCTCCCTCTCAAAGCCGAGGTCAAGAAGGCGCGTGTCCCTTCGCTCCCGTTCTGGCCGAACTTTCTCCTTCGCGAATCGGTTGCCTGGCTTGTCTTCTTCGGCGTCCTGGTCACGATGGCCGTCATGTTCGCTCCCTCGCTCGGGCCCGCGGCGAACCTCCTGGCTCCCGCGCCTTCGGGCATCAAGCCGGAATGGTATTTCCTGTTCCTTTTTCAAACCCTCAAGATCTTCCCGGCTCACGTTCTTTTCGTCAGCGGAGAAACCCTGGCCGTTCTGCTCATTCTCGCGGCCGGCATCGTTTTCTTCGCTCTGCCCTTGATCGACAATCGCCCCGCGGAAAAAAAGGGGAGATTTTTCGTCGGACTCGTCTACGCGGGCCTGATCTACGCCCTCGCCTTGACCGTTTGGAGCTTGCTGTGAGGAAGTGCAGACCGGCGCCGATCCTCATTCTGATCTGGCTCTTTCTGGTCATGACGCCGTTTTTCGCCTTATGCCAAGCGCCGCCGACTCCGGGTCAACCCGCGGCTCGCACCCAGGCCGAAAGCGCCGCCCCGGAAGTGCTCTCGTCCGGGCCGCAGAACATCAAAGAAAAAACCGCGATCGGCGTATTCCTGGCCTGGCTATGGCTGGCCATCGCCATATCAATTTATGTTCTTCGCTGGAAAATCCAGGAGGCCGACCGGGTGCACAGCACCAAATTCTACCCGGACGCGGAGGCCGGGAAAGACATTCCGGGAGACCCATGCAACCTGACCGAAAAAATATCGACCCCCTGATTCGCTGGGCGGCGAATTACTGCAAACACTGCTTCACCTGCGTCAACATCTGCCCGGTGAAAAACCTCGAATTCAACGACGACGAGATGATCTCTCTGGGGAAGTGCATCCAGTGCCAGCTTTGCGAGAAATATTGCCCGGATTTCGCGATCGAGGCCAAGCCGAAAAAAGAAAAAGAGGCCAGGCCATGAAACGCTTGATCATGGGCAACGAGGCCGTAGCCCTGGGCGCCCTGAAAGCCGGGATGACCTTTTTCGCCGCTTACCCCATCACCCCGGCCTCGGAAATCATGCACATCCTGGCCGAAAGAGAGAAGGAGATCGCCTTCGTTCACGCCGAAGACGAAATCGCCTCCGTCCACATGGCGATCGGAGCGAGCTTGGCCGGCGCGAAAGCCATGACCAGCACCTCAGGCCCGGGAATGTCCCTGAAACAGGAGGGCATCGGCCTGGCCCACATGATGGAAGTTCCGCTGGTCGTCGTCGACGTCCAGCGCGTCGGGCCGAGCACGGGAATGCCCACGCTCCCCTCCCAGGGAGATCTCATCCAGGCGATCCATGGATCCCACGGCGACTACAACCCCATCGTCTTCCACCCATCCTCGGTCACCGAATGCTACACATATACGATCGAAGCTTTCAACGCGGCGGAAGAATCGCGAAGCCCGGTCATCCTGCTTCTCGACGGATTCCTGGCCCACCTTTCGGAGACGGTGGACCTCGAGGCGGTTTCCGTGGAGCTGAAACCAAGGACTCTCGCCCCTTTAGGCCAAGGGACGAGGCATTTCACCGGCTTGCTGGCCAAAGACGGGGTCCCTCAGACGAAGGATTCGCTCTATTATCGCCAATGGTACGCTCGGGTTAAAACTAAGATGCTCGAAACCGCGGCGCGCTACGGCTTCTACGATTATCACCACAACCCTAGCGCCGAGACGTTGCTCATCGCCTTCGGAATCACCCACAGAGTCATCCTCCCCTTGAAAAACGCCTATTCCTTGTTTAAGCCCGTCCGCCTCTTTCCCCTCCTCGAGAAAGAGCTCGCCGAAGCCGCCGCCCGGCACGCTACGATCGTCGTCATCGAAATGAACGACGGGCAATACCGGGGTGAAGTGCAGAAGATCCTCAAAAGAGATGTTCTCGGAATTCCGATTCTCGGCGGGACGATCAGCTTGATGGAAATTCAAGAGCGCCTCCGTGGATTATAAAGACTACGTCAAGTGGGACCGCTGGCCGACGACCTGGTGTGCCGGCTGCGCGATCGGCATGATCTTCAAGCAGCTGACCGTCGTCCTGGCCAAGGTGGCCGTTCCCCGGGAGGAGCTTGTCGTCGTTTCCGGGATCGGCTGCAGCGGGCGGGCTGCCGGATACTTCAACACCGACAGCGTCCATGTCACCCACGGGCGGGCCATACCGGTGGCCGAAGGAATCAAGAGGGCCAACCCCAAGCTTAAGGTCATTGTCTTCAGCGGCGACGGCGACCTGGTCGGCATCGGCGGGAACCATTTTCTCCACGCCTCGCGGCGGGACGAGGACATGACCGTGATCTGCATCAACAACGGGATTTACGGCATGACGGGCGGACAGATGGCTCCGACCAGCCCCAGCGGGATCCCGACCTTAACCTCCCCCCACGGGACGCCCTACGCTCCGCTCAACATCCAGGGCATCGTGACCTCGAATCGGAGGCATTGGTTTGCCCGATGTTCTACGTACCATATCGCCCATCTTCAAAAATGTATTCAGGAAGCCATCGCCTGGCAGGGTTTCTCGTTTATCGAAGTGATGGCGTTCTGCATCGAAAACTTCGGCCGCCGACTCGGATTCAAGAACGCCTATGAAATGCTCTTCAAGCTCAAAGTGGATTACAAGCTCAACTTGAAGCCCACGGACCGCTTGGCGGACAATGAATTGGGAGTCATCACTCATGATCGTCAGGGAAGCTAATCCCCAGGATTGCCGGGAGGCCGAAGGGCTGATGAAGCTCGTCATCGAAGAGATTTACGTCAACGAGTCCGAAGAGGTTCGCCGGGCCCTCTGCGCGAACTTCACCGGCGAGGCGCTCCAGGAGCTCTGCGCCGACGAGCACCGCCTCACCTTCGTTGCCGAGGAGGACGGGAAAATCGTGGCCATGATCTTTGGCTGGCTGTTCCTGTCCGCGTTCACCATCTATTGGATCTATTGCCTTCCGGAATACCGGGGTAAGGGCTTAGTCCGGACGCTCCTCCGCTATGCCGAAGAGGAGCTTGTCAAGAAAGGCTGCTACAAGCTTCAGATGTACGCTTACGCCGAGCACAACCGGTTCCTCGAGTTCTGCGCCCATCTCGGATTCCGCAAAGGCGTCCTCCTCGAAAAGACGATGTTCGGGTTCAAAATTCAAAAGATTTTCAAGTATATCGGCGAGGGGGAACGTGCCGTTCGAGAGCGGAAGATCAAGATCCTTGGCGAAGCCGGCCAGGGGATCAAGCTCCTTGCTTTGACCATGGCCTCGATCCTGGCCCAGCTGGGCAACGAGGTCTCTCTCAACCTGGAATACGATTCGGCGGTGAGAAGCGGCAAGATCAGCGCCGATCTGATCTATTCCGATCACCCCATCGAAAATCCGATCATCGACGAGGCCGACGTCCTCATTAAGTTCACCCGCGACCGGGAATGGTTTCCGGCGAAAGCTCTGGTCATCGACGAAAGCTTCTGCGAAAAGGAAGCCCTGACCTGCACCATCAAGGACGAAAAAGGCACGCTCTACGGATTCGAAAACGTCGCCCTGTCCGTCTTCGGGAGCAAGATTTATATCAACATGATCGCCCTCGGCCGGATCTTGAGATACATCGGGATCAACATCCTCCTCCTGAATATCAAGGACCTTCTCCCCCAAAAATATGTCGAGAAAAACCTGGAAGCCATTAAATATGGATTCCGCTACCGCGACGACGTCTGAAGCCGGGGAGGGCGCGATTTCATCCTGATCGGGAGAAAGGACTTTTGGGCGCTTTTTGGGTATAATACGGCTTTATGTCGGAAGGCTGGCGGAGGCTAAGAGCCTCTCGCCGGCGACTTCGATTGAAGGAATCGGACAATGCGTATTTTCAGAATATTGCGGGTATCGTTTCGAGCTCTGACCCGGAACAAGATGCGGACGTTCCTGACCGCGCTGGGGATCATCATCGGCGTCGGTTCCGTGATCGCCATGGTCAGCATCGGGTCGGGAGCCCGGGTCGCCATCCAGAACCGGTTCAACGCCATGGGGACGAATCTTCTTTTTGTCCGCCCCGGGAGCGCGACCCTTCAGGGCGTTCGGACGGGGTTCGGGGGCCGGAACACGCTCAAGGTCGGGGACGTCGAGGCCATTGAAAAAAGCTGTCCCTCGGTCAATGCGGTCTCGCCGAACATCAACACTCAGTCCCAGGTGATCTACCTGGGCAAAAACTGGCGGACCCAGATCCAGGGCGTCAGCGAAAAATATCCCGAGATCCGGAAGTGGGAGATCGAACAGGGAACGTTCTTCACCGAAGAGCAGGTCGATAACGCCGAAAAGGTCTGCGTCCTGGGCGTGGACGTCAAAAAATATCTCTTCGAGGACGACGATCCCCTAGGGAAGGTCATCCGCATCCGCCGCGTCCCATTCACGGTCGTGGGCATCCTGAAATCCAAGGGTCAGGCCGCCGGGATGGGCAGCCGCGACGACCAGATCTGCGTCCCGTACACGACCGCCTCCCATCGGCTCGTCCGGCAGACGTTCATCCAGTCAATCGACGTCCAGGCCGTCTCCCAGGACAAGATCCCTCAAGCTCAAATGGAAATCACGGACCTTCTCCGCAACCGCCACAACATCCAGCCCGGCGCCCCCGACGACTTCACCGTTCGCAACATGCAGGACATAGCCGAGAACGCGGAGAGCGCGATCGGAGTTCTGACCCTCCTCCTGGGAAGTATCGCCGCCATTTCGCTTGTCGTCGGCGGGATCGGAATCATGAACATCATGCTTGTCTCCGTGACGGAGCGGATCCGCGAAATCGGGATCCGGATGTCGGTCGGGGCCAGGGAACGGGACATTCTTATTCAATTCCTGTCCGAAGCCGTCGTCCTGAGCCTCATCGGCGGATTTCTGGGGATCGGTCTTGGGCTGGGCCTGTCGAAACTAATGAAATATATTCCCATCTTTTCCCGGATCACGACCGTCGTCTCGATCGGCTCGGTGCTGATGTCGTTCCTCTTCGCCGGATCGGTCGGCGTCTTCTTCGGTTTCTATCCGGCCCGCAAAGCGTCCAAGCTCGACCCCATCGATGCCCTCCGGTACGAATAACCGGATCCGGCTGAGCCCGTCGGTTCCATCCCTTCTAGTGTCCCGTCTCATAATTCCCTTGCGAAAGTCCCCGTTGGAGACGGGACACTTCCAGGGGGGAGTCAAGCTCCCCCCTCGGCGCTTCGCTTCGCTTTGCTGACCCCCTGAGGGGGGCCACTCCGCCCCCCTCAAACTCCCCGGCGGTTGTGCGTCCGCCATGAAGTTCTATTTAGCTAAGGGACTTGCGAGACGCACAACTAGTAATGTCGCAGGGTACCCAGGCTTCCGAACCGCGGGTTGACGACGTTGCTGAAAATCGATCCGAAGGTATAACTCAGGCTGATTTCGAAGCCCAACTCATAGTCCGTGCGCAGCTCTCTGCGCTGTAAGAGAATATCTTCCCGGCTGGCCCCGCCGGCGGGAAGGGCCAATTGATCCCGGATTCGTTCAAACCTGCCGTCGATGTTGAAATCCAAGCCCTTGACGATCCGGAAGGAAAGCTCGGTGAAAAATGCCAGCCGGTTGAAATTAAAATCGTGAAAATAATGGGAGCCCTCGAGCGAGGAAGAAATGCTTCCCCATGGCTCCTTGATTTCGAGCGTGGCGGACAGCGAGTGACCGAGGAGATTTTCCCTGGTTTTGTCATAAATCGTCATCTCTCTGTACTTGACGAATTCATACTCGATTTTATAGAGAAACCGCAGTTGGCGCCGGGTGGATTGAGAATAGGGAAAAACATCGTATTCAATGGCCGGGGCCGGAATCATTTTAAAACGATAGTTGTTATAGGTGGAAGAACTCATGGTCAGAGCCAGGCCGGCCGACCAGTGTTCGCCCAGACTTTTGACGAATACCCCGGCGAAGTCTGCGGAATCGGAGTTGCTCCGGATCGTTTCTTCTTCGTATTTGAATTCATCTTTTTCATAGCGAGTGGCAAGCCCCATCCTGAGCTTCATCTCGGGTGTGATTTTGTTGGCCGTAAAACTGAAGTCGATCGAATCCGATTTCGTCTGGGATTCCCGGTCGAATTCGCCGCCGACGCTCAGGCTGAAGACCCAGAATTTCCAGTTGTCCACGACGTCGGTCGGCTTGACCTTTTCTTCGAAGGAGATGGTGAGGAGGTCGCGGATGGGCGTCCGTGAAGCATAGGGAAGGAGCCCCATCTTCAGGATGGAAACATATCCCCGGCGGATTTCCTCCTCCGTATCGGTCTTGCTCGAGGCATAAATTAGGGTGCTGTTGATGGCGGCGCAGCTTCCCTGCCCGATAAAAGCGATGGTATATTCCGTTCCGCCGCTGCCGGTGTCCTGGGTCGTGACCAGGACATGGACATCCGCCTCCTTCCGATCCCGGACAAAATTCACGAACGGGATCTCGGTCCGGATATAATCGAGATCGCCGTGTTCGAAGTCGATAAAAACTTTCGGCGCCGATTTTTTCATCTCGGCGAAACGCGATGCTTCTTCCTGGGCGAAAATCGAGGGCGGGTACATGGAACCGGTCAGGATCAAGATCAGAGCTAGAACGAGCGCGGTCTTTTTCACGCTATTCCTCCTTTGAACAGCTTCACGGGTTTTCAGAAAATGACCCTAAGCCGGTGTTTCGGAATCAACGGCCGTGACGATCATTCTCAACACAGCCATTTGACTTCAGCTCCGTTACACCAAGATAAAGAGGAAATTAAAACCCATAAATCCTTGAATTGCAAGGGCTGAAAATAAAACATCTTCCGCCGTCAAGCCGCCGGTCCTATGCGCCGCTCGTCAGGATATTCCTTCCTTTTGCGGCAAAACGCCGCGCTTCCGCGTCTACTTCGCGAGGACCGAGGCAGCGGCGGCGTCCGCAAGAAGCGCGGGAAGAATGCCCCAGAGGAGGAGGACCAAGGCCGCCAGCGCCAGAAAAGTTTCGACTCCGGCCGGCCGGCGGTAGGATGCGGCGGGACCTGGAGACGGCTCCTCCATGAACATCGCCCGGCCGATCCGAAAATAATAGAAAAGCGAAATCACCGAGTTGAGCGCCCCGGCCGCCGCGAGAATATACATTTTCTTTTCGATCGCCGCGGCGAAGAGGAAATACTTGCCCATGAACCCGGCCGTCGGCGGTATCCCGGTCAGCGAGAGAAGCAGGACGAGAAGGCAGGCCGCGGCCAGGGGGGATGTCCCGGCGAGACCGCGCATGTCTTCGACCTCCTCGCCGAACGTGCCGTTTTTCCGGCGAAGAAGGATCATCCCGAAAGCAGCGGCGTTCATGACGACGTAAACGGCGAGATAGAAGAGGACGGCCGCGCGGGCCGGTTCTCCCCAGGCGGCAAGCCCGATCGCGATATAACCGGCATGAGCGATGGATGAATAGGCCATCAGCCGCTTGATGTTCTTCTGGATCAGGGCGGCGATGTTGCCCCAGAACATGGTCAGCAGGGCGAGGACCTGGAAGACAAGGCTCCATTGGACTTCGAACCGGCCGAAAACGGTGACCATGAGCCGGATGAGAATGGCGAAGACCGCGGCTTTGGGGGCCGTCGAGAGGAAAACGACGAGCGGGGTCGGCGCGCCCTCATAGACGTCCGGCGCCCACATATGAAAGGGAACGAACGCGGCTTTGAAGAACAGGCCGACGAAGAAAAGAATCATCCCGGTCAAGGCGATGGGACTGTTGGCTCCAGCCAGGGATTGGGCGATCGCGGCATATCGGGTTTCGCCCGACAACCCGAAAACGAGGGCCATTCCGAGGAGCATGATTCCGGAACTCAAAGTCCCGAGGAAAAAGTATTTGATCCCCGCCTCGGCCGACCTTCGCTCTTTCTTGAAGATTCCGGCCAGGACATAAGACGGGATGGCGAACAATTCGAAGGCTACGTAAGAGGATATGAGGTCCACGGACGAGGCCGAAGCCATCATCCCGATGAGAGTCAGGGGAAGAAGATAATAGATCTCGCCGGGCTCGGACTTCTCGATGTTGAAAAAGCGGAAAGAGAGGAAGACGGCCAGGGCCCCGGAGACGAGAAAAATCCACTTGAAATAGAGGGAAAAAGGATCGACCGTCAGACTGCCCGAGAATATCTCGCCGCGGCTCGTCCTGGTCAGGGCGAGAATCACGGCGGTCAGGGCGAATCCGGCCAAGGTCGCATAGCCGGCCAAGCGCTGCCCTCTTTTTCTGAAGAAAAGATGAACGAACATCGAGAGGGCGGCGACAAGCAGCAGGGCGATTTCCGGGGCCAGATATCTCAGGCCCGCCGCGGAGAAAGCCTGATCCATCAGCGGACCTCGTTTCGAAGATGGGATAGGCCAAGACGCTCTTCAGGAGGCACGGACTGGATTTCGCCCATTGCGGGAGCTGTCCCCTTTGTCGCCGTTTGTTTTTTATAATAGCCCGGAGCGACGATCCGGATGACGTTCTCCACGGGCTTATCGAGGACATCCAGGAACGGCTTGGGCATAATCCCGATCCAGAAAGCCAGGACAATGAGGGGAAGGAACGTCGCGAATTCCCGGACCGTCAGATCCTTCAAGGATTGATTGGCCGGATCGACGAGCTTCCCGAACATGACTCTCTGGTAAAGCCAGAGCATGTATCCGGCCCCGAGGATGATCCCGGTCGCGGCGATCGCCGTCCAAACGCCGTTCACGGTCCATGTCCCCATCAGGATCATGAACTCGCCGATAAAGCCGTTGAGCCCGGGAAGGCCGATCGACGACATGGCCATGATCAAAAAAACCGCGGCGTAGACCGGCATGCGCGAGGACAACCCGCCGAAGTCGGCGATGAGGCGCGTATGCCGCCGTTCATAGACGATCCCGACGATCAAGAACAGAGCGCCCGTCGAAATTCCGTGGTTGATCATCTGGAGAACGGCGCCCTTGACGGCCAGCGGGGAGAACGTGAAAAGCCCGAGGATCACGAATCCCATATGGGAGACCGAGGAATAGGCGATGAGTTTCTTCATATCCTTCTGCATGAGCGAAACGAGGGCGCCGTAGACGATCGAGATGAGGGCCAGGGCGACGATCCAGGGAGCGCATTTCCGCGACGCTTCCGGGAACAGGGGAAGCGAGAAGCGGATGAAGCCGTAGGCCCCCATTTTGAGAAGGACGCCGGCGAGGATGACGGATCCGGCCGTCGGCGCCTCGACGTGCGCGTCCGGCAGCCAGGTGTGGAAGGGGAATATCGGAACCTTGATCGCGAATCCGAGGAAGAAGGCGAGAAAGACCCAGGTCTGGAGGGCCAGGGGCAATAGTGATCCGGCCTGGAGCATGGCCGTCAGGTCGAAGGTGTGGTAGTGAGAATACAGGACCAGGATGCCGATGAGCATCATCACCGAGCCGAAAAGCGTGTAGAGGAAGAACTTGATGGCCGCGTAAAGCTTCCGCTCGCCGCCCCAGATCCCGATGAGGAAATACATCGGGACGAGCATCACCTCCCAGAAGACATAGAACAGGATCAAATCGAGCGAAACGAAGACGCCGATCATGCCGACCTCGAGGAGCAGAAGGAAGAGGTAGTATTCCTTGAGCCGGTCGCGGATCGCCTCCCACGAGCTCAACGCGGCGAGAAACGTAAGGAGCGAGGTGAGGAGGATGAGGAGGAGCGAAATGCCGTCGATGCCCATGAGATACTGGACGTGGAAGGAGGGAATCCACTGAGCCCGTTCGACAAATTGCATATCCCCCGACGCGGCATCAAACCCGGTCAGGAGGAATAAGGTCGCCAGGAATTCGAGCCCGGTGACGACGACGGCGACGAGCTTGACCGCTCCTCTCCGGACGCGCGGCAGGAACAAAAGGGCTAAACCGCCGACGAGAGGAAAAAAGGTGATGAAGGTGAGAACCGGAATTCCGAATAACGTCATGATCGTCGCTCCTCGGGCCGTGCGTCCGCCGGCCCATGGGTTCCTAATCCCTTCGTTTCTGTCATTGTTCCATGCCTAAAAAACCGCCGCCATAATGGCCATGATGATGACGATCCCGATAACGATCGAGAGAGCGTAGTTGTAAACAAAGCCCGTCTGGAGCTTTTTCAGCCCGGCCGAGAAACGGCGGTGAAACGAGCCGATCTCGTTGACCGCGCCGTCCACGACCCTGGCGTCGAAGAAAATCGACAGCGCCGAAGCCGCCCTCGTCAACCAGGCCGCTCCGTCCACAAGGCCGTCGATAATATGAGTGTCGAACCAGGCGGCCAGCCGTCCGGCCAGCATCGTCCCGCCCACGATCACCCCGTTGTAGAATTCATCGACATAATACTTGCGGGAGACGAGGAGGTAGAACCTCTTGAAACGCGCGGCGAAGGCCTTCGCCGGCAGGCCGCCCTTCGTGACATAGACGCGGTAGGCGGCGAAGATCCCGGCCAGGCCGACAGCCGCCGAAACGACCATCAGCCCGATCTCCATGCCGGAGGAGAGAGACAATTCATGGATGCCCGTGCCGGACTCGAGGAATCGGGCGAACCAGTTCCGGCCGCCCAAGACGCGGGGCAGTCCGATATATCCGCCGATGATCGAAAGCGCCGCGAGGGCCTGAAGCGGGAGGATCATGACCCGCGGCGATTCGCGAAAATGCCCCGGGTCGGACGCGATCCGCTCTTGGCCGTAAAAGGCGAGGAAAATCAGGCGAAATATATAGAAGGCCGTCATGCCGGCCCCGGCCAGTCCCAGAGCCCAAACGAGATAGTGGCCCGAGGCGAAGGCCGAGGCGAGTATTTCGTCTTTGGAAAAGAACCCGGAGAGCCCCGGAACTCCGGCGATGGCCAGGGCCCCGATGAGAAAGACTCGATATGTCTTGGGGATGCGCATCCGAAGCCCTCCCATTTTTCGCATATCCTGCTCCCCCGAGAGAGCATGGATCACGCTTCCCGCCGCGAGGAAGAGAAGGCTCTTGAAAAAGGCGTGGGTCATCAGGTGGAAAATCCCGGCCGAAAACGCTCCGACGCCGAGCCCGATGAACATATAGCCGATCTGTGAAATCGTGGAATAGGCCAGGACCCGCTTGATGTCGGTCTGGACGAAAGCCATGGACGCCGCGTAAACGGCGGTGAACGCGCCGACGAAAGCGACGACGGTCAGCGCCGTCCCGGAATATGAAAAGAGAATGTGCATCCGGGCGACCATGTATACCCCAGCCGTCACCATGGTCGCGGCGTGGATGAGGGCCGATACCGGCGTCGGGCCCTCCATCGCGTCCGGAAGCCAGGTGTAAAGCGGAATCTGCGCCGATTTGCCCGTGGCTCCAAGAAAGAGGAGCAAGGCCGCCGCCGTAGCTAGCCCTTGGCTCATCGAGCCGCTCTCAACCTTCGCCGCGATCTGGGCGATATCGACCGTGCCCAGGACGGAAATAATAAGACCGATCCCGAGGATGAAGCCGAAATCCCCGACCCGGTTCGTGATGAACGCCTTCTTGCCAGCGTCGGCCGCCGCGTCCCGTGTGAACCAGAATCCGATGAGGAGGTAGGAGCACAATCCGACGCCTTCCCAGCCGATGAACATCACCGCCAGGTTAGCTCCCAGGACGAGGATAAGCATGGCGAAGGTGAAGAGATTGAGATAGGCGAAAAAGCGGGCGATGCTTTTGTCGTGGGCCATGTAGCCGATGGAATAAATATGGATGAGCAATCCCACCCCGGTGACGACCAGGGTCATCACCGCGGCCAGGGAATCGTAGCGGAAGGCGAAATCTACGGAGAAAGAGAACGCGTTTCCGCCGAAAAGACGGACGATGCTCCCGGGGATCCAGGTATAGAGATTTTTGACGGCGACGGTCTCGGACGACCGGAGAAGCCCGATCAAGCCGGCCAGGGAGGCAAGAAAGCTCAACCCGACCGCGCCGACGGCCACGCTCTGAATGGCCCGCCTCGAAAAGTATTTGATGCCGAAAAGGCCGTTGAGCAGAGCGCCGAGCAGCGGGAAGAGCGGGATCAGGATAAACATCGCTTTATCTATCCTTTTAGCTCGTTCAATTCGTCCGTGTCGTAGCTCTTTTTCTGCCGGAAATAGGACAGGACCAGGGCAAAGCCTACGGCCGCCTCGGAGACGGCCATGATGACGACGAAGATGGCGAAAATCGACCCGCGGGGAGATTTCAGGCGATAGCCCAAGCCCGCGAGAATGATGTTGACGCCGTTGAGCAGCAGTTCGAGCGACATCAGCATGATGACCAGGTTCTTGCGGAAGAGGACGCCGAAAAGACCGATGGCGAAGATGAGCAGCCCGAGGACGAAAACGGCGTTAATCGGAATCATGGAGAAGCTTCTTTCGGGCGATGATGACCGCCCCGACGAGCACGGCCAGGAGCAGAATCGAGGCCAACTCGAAAGGAACGAGATACGTCGAGAGCAGCATCTCGGCCAACGCCTTGAGCTCGAGTCCTTCCCCGCGTCCGGGGGGGAGCGCAAAGCGATTTCTCAGCAGAACGGCGGCGATTTGGCCCAGGAAAAGGACAGGGCTGGCGATGATGACCAGCTTGGGAACGAGCTTTCGTTTCTCGGGATAAATCTCCTTCAGATTGACGATGATGATGACGAAGATGTAGAGGACCACGATCCCTCCGCCGTAGACCAGGATCTGGATCGCGCCGAGATATTCCGCCTGAAGGCAGAAAAACACCCCGGAAATGGACAGGACGGTGAAGGCCAGGTAGAGAACGCTGTGCATGGCGTTCTTCTGGAGGACGACGAAAACGGCCGAGACGATCGCCAGGGCGGCGAAAAAGCTGAAAATGGCGAGGGTGATCATGGCCAACATCCTCCGCAGAGATGCTCTTGGAGTTCGTCGCCGTCAAGGTACATGTCCTCGTGATGAAAGAAGAGATTGGCCTTGTCGAGCGCAGTCATACGGAAGGTCGGGGAGAAACGGATCGCGTCGGTCGGACAGACTTCGACGCACAGTCCGCAAAAGGTGCAGCGGTCGAGCTTCCAATCGAATCTGACCGGGGTCATCGTCTTTTTTCCATCCTCGCGCTTGCCCTCGATCTCGAAACAGCCGCAAGGACAGATTCGCTGACAGGCTTTGCAGGCGATGCACAGCGGCTCGCCGCCCGCGTCGCGAAAGAGGCGGAGCATCCCTTTGAACCGCTTCGGCGACGGTTTGACTTCTTCGGGATACTGGACGGTCACTTTCCGGCTGAAATAATGCTTGAGCGTAATGGCCAGGCCCTGAAGGATGTCGAGCAGGAAATATTTGCGGAGGAAAGTCGTCGGTTTGCTCATAGGATGTATTGTAAAAAGGCGACGGCGAGGAGATTGACGAGCGACAGGGGAATCAGCCATTTCCAGACGAGCTTGATTAAGACGTCGAACCTGTAGCGCGGGAGTGTCGCCCGGAGCCAGACGTAAAGATAGAGGAAAAACATGATTTTGATCAAATACCAGATAAATCCCGGAATCCAGCGGAGGAAGGAGAGGAAGGCGACGTTCGGAAAGGGTTGCAGCCAGCCGCCGAAAAAGAGGATGACGACGAGCGATGAGACCAGGACCATGTGGGCGTACTCGGCGATATAGAAGAAGGCGAACTTCATCCCGGAATACTCGGTATGGTAACCGGCGACGAGCTCGGACTCGGCTTCGGGCAGGTCGAACGGCGCGCGGTTGGTCTCGGCGATGCCCGAAATCCAGAAGACGAGAAAAGAGACCGGGAGCATGAATCCGAACCAGATCTTCGCCTGGAACTGGCGGTTCACGATCTCGATGAGGTCGATCGAGCGGCTGAAAAAGACAACGGTCAGGACGGTCAGGCCGATCGGAATCTCATAGCTCAGAATCTGGACGACGGACCGAAGCGCCCCCATCAGGGGATATTTGGAGTTGGACGCCCATCCGCCGAAGATGATCCCGAACACGCCGATGGACGACAATCCGAGGACGAGCAAGAGGCCGACCGGGCTGTCGGCGATCCAGAGGTTCAGGGTATAGGTTCCGATTTTGAACGATTCGCCCAGGGGGACGAAACAAAACGCAAGCAGCGTTGAGAACATGACCAGGACCGGGGCAATGTTAAAGAGGAATTTATCGGCATTTTTCTGGATGATATCCTCTTTGAAAAACAGCTTTAACGCGTCCGCGATCGGCTGCAGGACGCCCTGGAATCCCACCCGGTTGGGCCCTATCCGCCCCTGGATCCAGGCCACGACCCGGCGTTCGAGCCAGATCATGACGATGACCATCAGCATGGGATAGAGAATGACGGCGATGATCTTCAAGACCGGAATCAGAAACTCGAAAATCAGGGTCTTGCCGGTCATTTGTCGATTTCTCCGAGGACGATATCGAGAGACCCGAGGATCCCGACCACGTCCGAGAAGAGATTCCCTTTGCACATCAATTCCAGGGATTGGAGGTTGATAAAAGACGGGGATTTCATCTTCACCCGCTCCGGCTTATCGGTCCCGTTGGATTTGATATAGAAACCGAGCTCCCCTTTGGGTGCTTCGATCGAATGGAACACTTCCCCAGGCGGAATTTTCGGGGAGCGCGGAATCTTGGCCAGGAATTCGCCCGGCGGCAACCGGTCCAGAGCCTGGGTGACGATCCGAATGCTCTGGCGGATCTCCTCCATCCGGACCAGGTAGCGGTCATCGACATCGCTCCCCGACTGCACCGGGACGTCAAAAACAAAATCCTGATAGGATGAATACGGAACGTCTTTTCTCATATCCCAGGGGATGCCCGACGCTCTGAGCGCGGGGCCGGTCAATCCCAATTCCAGGGCCTGCTCCGCGGAAATGATCCCCACGCCCTCGGTCCGGTGCTTCCAAATCCGGTTTTCATTGAGAAGGCCTTCGATATCGCGGACTTTCCTGGGAATGTCCGCGAGAGCTTTCCGGATCATGGCGATGATTTCGCCGTCCAGGTCGAAGGGGACGCCGCCGAGGCGGATCCCGTGGACGGTCAATCGTCCTCCGGCATAAGATTCGAAAATATCGAGAATGTCCTCGCGAATTTCGAAGCTGTAGAGGAGAACGGACATCGCTCCGACATCGTTGGCCATAAACCCCACCCAGGCCAGGTGCGAAGCCAGGCGTTGGAGCTCGGCCAGGATGACGCGGATGTATTGCCCTCGTTGAGGGATCTCCAGTCCCATGAGCTTCTCGACCGCCAGGACGAAAGCGAAATTGTTGGAGACGGCGGCAAGGTAATCGAGCCGGTCGGTCAGGGGAACGATCTGGGTATAAGTCAGGTTTTCCCACAGTTTTTCCATTCCGCGGTGAAGGTAGCCGATAACCGGTTCGATGCCCAGGACGACTTCGTTGTCCACCCGGAGTTTCAGGCGCAAGACCCCGTGCGTCGAGGGGTGCTGGGGCCCCATGTTGAGTTCGATCTCTTTAAACGCCATCGTTCGGCCCTTCCAGGGGAAAATCCTTGCGCAGCGGGTGGCCTTCATACTCCTCGGGCATGTAAATCCGGCGGAGGTCCGGATGCCCGGCGAAGCGAATGCCGAACATGTCGTAAATTTCCCGTTCCGCCCAGTTCGCGGATCGGAAAACCGGCACGACCGACGGCACGGGCTCATTCTCGTCGACATCGAGGACGAGACGGATGCGGACGAAACCAGGAAACGCGTAGAGTTGATAGAGGAGCGAGAATCTCTTCGCCCCTTCGGCTCCTAAGCGGAGATTGTCGAGTCCGATGATATCGCTCAGGGCATTGAACCCGACCGTGGACTTGAGGTAGCGGAGAATAGAGAGGAGTCCGTCCTTCTTGATCCGGACAGAGAGCTCTTTTTTTTCGAACGTGGCCCCGAGAAGAAAATCCCCGAATATTTCCTCCAGGGACTGATAGGCTTTGTTCAAGACCGGGACATCAGTCAATTCTTCGAGCATCGGCGTTAAAAATAGCCTTTGTCGGATGAGACCTGGCGATTTTTTCCTGAAGGGTAAGGAGACCATGAAGAAGGCCCTGGGGCGTGGGCGGGCATCCGGCGATATAGACATCCACGGGGATGACGTTATCCACGCCCTGAAGGACGGAATACGTCGGGAACGGACCGCCCGATACCGCGCAATTGCCCATGGCCACGACCCATTTCGGGTCGGCCATCTGCTCCCAGAGGCGGCGAATGACCGGGGCCATCTTATTCGTGACCGTGCCGGCGACGATGAACAGGTCGGCCTGGCGCGGCGAGGCCCGGAAAAGCTCCATCCCGAAGCGGGAGATGTCGAAGCGGGCCGCGGCCGTGGCGATCATCTCGATCGCGCAGCAGGCCAGCCCGGAGCCGAATGGCCAGAGCGAATTTTTCTGCGACCAGGCGATCAGGTGATCGAGCTTGGTCAGGAGGAATGGGTGTCTTCCGCCGTCGCTAGTCAAGCCCTCTCCTGAATTCGAGGGCGTCCGCTTTCCAGGCATAGACATAGCCCAGGGCGAGAATCGCCAGGAAGACGAAGACCTCGACGAGGCCGAAGATTTTCAGGCTGTCGTGGACGACGGCCCAAGGGAAGAGAAAAAACGTCTCCACCTCGAAGACGATGAAGACCAGGGTCAGAAGATAGAAGCGGATCGAGTACGATTCGTGGGCCGAGGGTGTGGCCGGGTCGACCCCGCATTCATAGGGCTCGCGCTTGTCGCCGTAATCGTCCTGGCGGTAGCGGATGAACGAGATCGCGACCAGGAGGCCGA
>Ga0214473_10003946_pt1 | contig 17887 bp, 16 predicted proteins | sample RVTome_7_FD_203509 | JGI IMG/M metagenome (GOLD analysis project Ga0214473, IMG submission 203509) | Soil microbial communities from uranium-contaminated site in the Upper Colorado River Basin, Wyoming, United States - RVT98D197 | ecosystem: Environmental > Terrestrial > Soil > Contaminated >... | reverse complement strand
CCATCCCCACGTAGAACATATAGACTTTCTCTGTGAGGTCACTCTTGACCTCAATAGTCCCGCTGCCAAAGAGATTTGTGCGAATGGAAAGGACTTTCCCCTGTACGTCGTTGCGGCCTATCTCTCTGCTTTCTTTGGCGACGGTGATGGAAGAAAAGACGCCGCCGATGCCCACGAGCACAAAGAAGATTACCATGAAGACCGGCATCGCCTTTTTATGCGGCTTCCACTTCATGATCGGGCCTCCTTTCCTTCTTGCAGAACCTCTTTTTCATAGTCCCTGCAGAAGGTTTACGGTTAGCTTGTTGGATTACTTGGGGCCGTGGGGAAGATATGCAAAACTTAGGGCAAAAGGCGGGATTTGTCAATAAAAAGGTCTTTCGCGGGAATTGGTCACAAATAGACACAGCCCGTGATTTTCCCACCAAAAAAGAGGGGCTGGTCTATATCATGCCAGCCCCTCAACACAATTGCCTGAAGTGGTGCCGAGGGACGGAATTGAACCGCCGACACAAGGATTTTCAGTCCTCTGCTCTACCGTCTGAGCTACCTCGGCACCGCGTCATTAACTATCCCAAAACCAGGGCCCTGTCAAGCCCCCGTGCGGTCCTTCCCCTCACCTTGCCCATCTGCTATAATTGCTTCAACGCTATGAAGACGGGGTGAAAAAGGATGGAAGAAGTCTATTATGCATCAGTAGCTTCGCCCATAGGGACCATCTGGGTGGCCTCTGATAAGACCGGCGTCTGTCTGGTGAGTCTCGGGGGGACAGTGCAGGAGTTTCTCAAGGAGCTGTCAACGGCCGGCTTCCGGCATGCACAGGCGGATCGGGAATTCAATCGCGGGGTCTTAACGGAGATCGAGGCCTTTTTCGCGGGCAAGGTGATCTCCTTCTCCTCTCCTCTGCACGTGCACGGCAGGCCCTTTGACATGCGGGTCTGGCAGGCGCTGCAGAGGATACCGCTGGGCGAGACGCGCTCCTATGAGGAGATAGCTCGCGCCATTGGCAATCCCCGGGCATGCCGGGCAGTAGGCAGTGCCAACGGCAGAAATCCCCTCCCCCTGCTCATCCCCTGCCACCGCGTGATAAGGAAGGATGGGGCACTGGGCGGATTCGCCTGCGGTACGGAGATCAAACAATGGCTCTTGCACTTCGAGCAACAGGTGATGCGCAACTGAAGGCACTCTGGGAATGGGAGATAAACTCTTATCTTTAAGGCATGGCTTTAGTTTGATTTTAGTCCAGAAGGTTTCAATGGCATAAGAGATAGGGGTCTATAAACATGTTTAAGTGATCTTCCCTCGAACCCTTGAACCCCCGAATCTGCCGCTAGCGGTCCCCTACTGTCGCCTTGCGACATCCCGTCATTTATATTTTAATGGAAAGTTGAGAGGGACATTCGGATATTTTTATCGAGGGGATGTCTTATAGAGACACATCCCGCTTCCGTAAATCTATATTGTGGCCAAAGGGCCACCTCCGGCGGGGTGGGATCGACCCCTCAAGTCCAGTCCCTGCCGGCCCTTACTCGTCCACCGTGAAATCCACCTTATTGCTCTCCGAACCACAGCGAACCCTTACAAAAACAGGACCAGTGGTGGCGGATTCAGGCACTCTGACCCGGATGAGAGTGAATGCCCAATTCACAGTCCCCGCCTTAACCTCCTCGTCAACAGCAGGCTCCTCGATCTTGTTCCTATGGGTAAAGATAACCTCACCCCATACGCTACCGAATCTATCTCCCCGGATGGTAACAAGATCCCCGGCCTTGCCAGACCTGGGTAAGATGGACCGGATAGAAGGTTTCCAACACGCCCCTCGCTCATCCTCCGCTTGGATGGTATGGCAGGGGAGCAAAAGGCTGACTATAACAATAGCCAAAACAAAGATGAGATGTCCTGCTTTCATTGAATACTCCTTTTAAATCTCCTGTCTTTGAGTCAAGCCTATCCTTACTCGTATCCATTATAAACACACTGTGCTTCTTCCGGCAATAAAAAAGCCCCCTGCACTGAGGAGGCGACCCTGAGCCCCCGGTTTTCTGACCAGGGAGTCGAAGGGTTCGATTGCATCAGATATCCTCACCCGGGAAACTGAGCTGAGAGCTTATCCAAGGCAGCCAAGACCTTGCCCTTCGTGGGAGAATCGCTATAAAACCTGGAGATATCCGTTCTTACCTTGCCGATCTCTGATATCACCTTTTTCGTCAGGGGCGCACCCAAGATATGTCTCATCTCTGCCAGGATATTGCCCAGAAGTCCCTGGAATCCTTCGATGAAGATGAGCCTGCCAGAAGGGTTCGGATAGCTGAGGGAGATATTCTTGAGGATCTTGTTCGTATCGATGGTAATATCTCCCTCCTGAGATATCCCCTGAAATATCTTACCATGGCCGTCCTGCAGGCCTTCCCTCGACCTCTCCAGCACCTCTTCAGCCATCTCGCCCAGCTCTTTTCTCAGCTCGGCCATCACCAGCCTGAAGATCTCCACGAGTGTCTTCAAAAACTGGGAGAGCTCTGCGAATTCAATATCCTCATAGGTACCGATATCCCGTGATTTGACGATCAAGCCCATTAAGAGCAGCCGATGGAGGATATTGGTGGTAAAATCCTCATCGTCGCCGCTGAATTTGATCAGTTGATCTATATTCCGCCTGCCATCGATCAGGGAAAAGATGAAATTCTCGTTGGCATCGAGCTCCTCCCTGATCTTCGCCTTTGATTGCTCGATATAGGGAGGGATGTGAAAGATGACCTTGTTGTGGGGAACCATCTGCCTGAAGGTAGAAAAATCAAGGGCCCTTCTGGCGGCGAAGAGCGCTATGTCCAGTGAGGTGTAACTCACCACCGCCTCCTCTGCCGTCACCTCTTTGTCAACAAAATAAAACTCCCCCTCCTTCCAGGAAAAGAGGTCGCAGAGTATCTCCTTGATTTGGAAATCGAGTAACTCGGAGAGCTCCTTCTGCAAGAGCAATCCGTTATCCACCAGAAATCTGCCGAGCCGCGCCCCCTTCCTTTTGGCCTGGGCGGCCATCTGCTCCAAATCCGATTGACAAATAAGCCCTCTCTTGACTAAAAAATTACCGAGCCTCTCCTCAAAGCTATTGGTGCGGGCGGAGACGATCCATCCATCCTTAAAAAAAACCTCCTTATGGAGCCGATCTCTGCGGATGATGGCCACGCCGGTTTGGGCGTTGGATGATATGGCATAAAACAGGCCGACTAAAGGGACATCGTCGAGATTACCCTGATAGGATACACTGCCCAGTAGCCTCATCGTGGACTCGGAATCGGGCCGCATCTTGGCGGCCTCTTCCCACTCGCTAATGGCCTTCTCAAACTCCATATTGCGGAAGAATTTGGTACCCGCAGAAAGATGGAGGAAAAAATCCGTGGCAGAAAAATCGGAATGATGTAAAGATTGAGCGTCCTTTTTTTCCGGAGCGTCCACCATATCCCCCTGAGAAGATCTTCTTATACTATGAGCCCAAGCCCCCTTCGCTCGGCAATGCCGACTTTTTCGTGGCCCCCGGCGACATCTCGGAAAGCGCGACCTCTTTACCCCCGGAGGATAACGTCCTGATGATCCCGAGTCCCTGCGATACCTTGGTCTGGTAGGCCTTCATTCTGCCCAAATCCCCGGAATGATATCTTCCGACAGCCACCCAGGGATCTCGGTGTCTTTGTAAATTATATTTGAGGATCATGGCCCCCATGATGGCGCACACCCGCGTATCCAGAAGATCTTCTTTTTTCAGGCCCAGGGGTTCAGCCCAGAGGCGGTAGTTCACCTGGAAGAGGCCGATATCCACGTCACCTGTCTTGATTCGCTTGAGTGCCTTGAGCGCCTGCGTCCTCGATGTAAAATAGTATGTCTTCCCTCTCAGGTTGATCGCGTAGGGGAATATCGTGGTTTCCGCCCACGCCACCGCAGCCAGCAGATCCACCGGTATCCCCGCCTGCGCGGATGCATACTCCAGCTCGTCCCTGATCATCACCATCCTGTCGCGTACCGTCACTGCCAGAGGGACACCCGCCACAATCCCTGCGACTATGGGGTCATTTTCATTCCGGTTCATAAACCTCTCCCAGAGGTCTTCCACGAGATCCGACCCCTGCACCGGACCCACGCCATCCAAGGCAGAATCCATCTGGGCCAGCAACCCCTCATACCTCGTCGCCACCCTCACCTTCCCAACGCCGTGAGGTAAGAGCGGCAGCAGTTTTGCGGCGAGCGCGAGCTGCTCATTCTCCTTCGCCTCTCTCTCTTTATCCGCATTGGCAGGTAAAGCCTCTTCAGCGTTCCTCTCAATGGGCATCGTCATCGAGTCATGTGGGTGCTCAATCTTGGGGGGCTTATAAAAGATGAAGCCGATGATGAAGAAGATGAGGAGGGAGGCTGCCAAAAGAACAAAGATAAACGATAGAGCCCGCCCCAGAGCATGGGATGATATATCTAAAGTTCTCATAGAGGTACCTTTGGCAAAGTTTCCACCCTTACCCTCAGAAGAAATTAGGGTTTATGACTTCCCTTGCGAGCAGGTACACATATCCACTCTATAGTGAGCAAGAAATGTGCCACTACCGAGATGGTTAACTATAGGAAATTCCATGTTTTTTAGCATAGGAGAGGGGTGATGGCTGCCTTGGTGACAATTTTTGTCAGTTTTAAGGGCCTATTTCGGCACTCCCTTCCCTTCTGCGCAAAAAAGCCCCTCAAGCAGCCCTTGCCCCTTTCTTGCTCCGTTTGCCCCTGGACAAGAGGATGAGGCTGCGGGCGTAGAGGATGGGGAGGAAAAAATACCCCAGGATGACAGGCAGTTTGTCGACGTGGAGCGCATAGATCAGCGCGATCACGCTCCCCCAGAGGCTGAGGTGCCAAAAGAGATCCGGCACGACCAGCTCCTTGCGCTTCTCCGAATAGAGCCACTGGACGACGAATCGCAAACTGAACATCAGGTTGCCGATGAGGCCAAAGGCCGTCCAAAATTTAGATTCATGATAGAGCCACGGCACAACCGAGCCAAGAAGGGGTTCAAGAAATCCAGCGGGGTTAGTCATATCCGTTCACCTTTCTTTTAATGAAGATGAGCCTTGCCTGTCGCTCTGCGACATCCCGTCATTTATATTTTGCCGCCTTGCGGCATGATGTCCTTAAAAGATTTAAAGGAGCATCATTATACAAAGCGGGGCGGGACGCAGGTGGCGAAACTGCCATGAGACGGTGTCATGAAAAAGAGCCTGCTTCATTACTATCACAGTTATACCTGACGGGCAACCTGCGGCCCCCTGCCCCGTTGCCTAGAAAATACCTCCAAAGAACTCCCCTCCCCTCCCCTGGCGGGAGGGGAAAAAGGGGAGGGGGTAAAAGGCATTTTTCCTGCTTTTGTCGTATTCGAGGGTGTCGCTCCGTCATGATGGATCGCTCAAAAAAACGCTTGACACCTACTATGAATAGTGGTAATCAAAGATCGAGCTACAATATTTAGTATCCCCCGCTCAGGCCATCTCCAATGGCCCCCTTCGACAAAGGCCCATCCTGCTAGCTAGGATGGGCCTCATCCCTTTTCTGCATGACTCGCGCCAGCTCCTGGAGCGGTTGGATGAGGGTCTTCCCGCCTCTTCCCTGCCCTTGATAAAAGGCAGCTGCTATCCTTCTTTGCTGACCTCTGCATATCCCCCTCCCTCGAGGAGCGCAGGGAGGGTCCTGAGATCCTGGATGACATCAGGCCCTGATCGTTCTCCCTGACGGCTGAGATGAAAGGCGGTTATCCCTATCCCCCTGGGAATCTGATAGTCAAACTCCCAGTGGTCGCCGACGTGGATCAATCCCTGGGGGCGTATCTCCAGGAGCTCGCATATCCTCCGATAAAACTCATGGCTCTTCTTCACCAGACCGAAGTCGGAGGTAGCAGAGACGATCAGATCGAAATATCCTGCCAATCCTCCCTGCCTCATCTCCACCTCGATGAACTCCCGGGCCGCGTTGGAGAGGATGACGAGCGAATAGCGCTCTCCCAACCTGCTCAGCACCTCTGGGACCTCCGGATAGACCCGCACCTGAGAGGCGTACTGCTCCAAGAGTTCCTCCCATCCCCCGGGGAGGTTCAGATATCTGAACCAGTACGCGATATCATACCATTCCAAGGCCCCATCCCCGACCTTGCGGTACTCCGCCAGGACCACCTCCCGCGCCTGGCTCAGATCCATCCCTGCCCTCCGGGCGAAGAGCTCGGGGATACCGCAATGCCAGACCTGGTCGGTGAAGGCGAGATCGACGAGGGTACCATCAAGGTCAAATGAGCAGTAAGGCTTCGACCTTTTGCGGAGACCCACCGTGCCTTCTTTCGGGTATGCGCTCTCCATCAGCCTCCCCCTGCTCAACCCTTCACTCGGATCCGGGGATCCGCCCACCCGTAGAAGAGGTCGGTCAGGAGGTTGACGAACACATAGCTCAGGCTGATGAAGAGAATGCATCCCTGCACCAGGGGGTAGTCCCTCGCCTCGATGGCATTGATCAAGAGGGTCCCTATCCCCGGCCACGAAAAGACATTTTCCGTGATGATGGCCCCTGACAAGAGGGCGCCGATCTGCAACCCCATCACCGTGATGATGGGGATCAAGGCATTGCGCAGGGCGTGCTTCAGGATCACCTTCCACTCCGGCAGACCCTTGGCGCGAGCAACCGTAAGATAGTCCTCGCCCAGCCGCTCCAGGAGGCTGGCGCGGGTCATGCGGGAGAGGATGGCCGCAAACGCCGCCCCCAGGGTGATGGCCGGCAAGACCAGGCTCGCCAGCCCTGCCTTGCCCGAGACCGGGAACCAGCCGAGCTTGATGGAGAAGAGGATGATGAGCAAGGGCCCCAGCCAGAAATTGGGCAGGGAAACCCCCACGAGCGAAAAAAGGACGGCGGCGTTGTCCACTGCCGTACCCTCTCGCAGGGCGGCGATGATACCCAAGGGGATAGCGATCAGACCCGCCACGAGAAAGGCGGCCAGGGCCAGCTCGACGGTGGCGGGGACCCGCTCGGCAATCACCTGCACCACGGGCCGGCGGTAAAAGTAAGAGCCCCCCAAGTCCCCCTGGACGATGCCGGCCATGAACCTGCCATATTGCACGAACAAGGGCTGGTTCAATCCCAATTCCTGCCGTAGCCTCTCTTTATCCGCCTGTTGGGCAGTCTCGCCCAGCATCACCTCCACCGGGTCGCCGGGGATCATGTGGAGGAAGAAGAAGACGAGGGTGACGGCCCCGATAACGGTGGGGATCACGACGGCCAGCCTGCGCAGAAAAAAGCCCCTCATTTCTGCTCCTTCACCAGGTGCGCGAGACGCTCCTGAAAGGCCACCCGCTTGAGCCACATGGGCAGCTCGCCGTAGACCCTGCGCTCCGGCGGATGAAACTCGAGGACCTTATAGATGATATAACCATGAGGCACCTCGATCACCGGGGTAATCCCCCCCACTGGCGTGGAGGATATGATGGGGGCCTGGTCCCACCCGTCCTGGAGATAAACCTTATCCGGCGCCGACGACCGCTGGGAATACTGCGCCGCCACCTGGGTGAATGCCTCTCCCCTCTTGAGCCGCTCATAGGCCTCTTGCATGGCCTGGATCGCCTCGTGCCGGGTCAGGGGGCCATCCTTAGGATGGCAGTAGCGGAGGATCGATTGGACCTCGACGCTACGGGGCAAGACCACCTCTTGATCAGGGGAGGGCACGGCCCGGGCGTAGATCTCGCTTGTCATGCGCTCAAAGGCCGCGGTCTCTGCACGCAGCTCCGCCTGCAGGGCGTCCTCGTTCATCCCCAAACGCATGAGCAGGGCTTGGTAGTCTCCCAACGAGAAGAACTGCTTTTGCAGGGAGCGCCAGAGCAGGCGGGCGCCGTCGGCCTCAAGATCAGAGGATTCCGGGTCGCCCTGTCTGCTCTGTCGTGCGCGCATCGGAGGAAGGGAAGCGCGCGAGGGGTGCAAGCTTCCCTTTATCTGCTGGAGATACCCCGCATCGCATTCCTTCATCCCCTGATAGGAGAAATAGGAAAAACCGTCGAGACCGATCCCCTTGAGTCCCTCAACCTCTTGCTCTATATCGAGGGGGTCCTTGATCCATGCCCCCAGCCCGGCGAATACGACACGGCCCTGTGCCCTGTCCTTGGCCTCGGCCATCTGGGCCAGCACGCGGAAGTAATCTCCGTGGTAGGCCATGGGGACGATCAGGTCGACGTACCCTTCGCTCAGCCAGGTGGGCCAATCCTGCCCCTTGAGAAAGTAAGCTACCTGCGGGTCAGGGAAGACCGCTATCGAGAGGATCGCCTGAGAATTAACGGACCTTACCTCACGATGGATTGCCCTGACGAGCTCGGTGATATAGCCGCTCTTTTGCTCGGCCCAGAGGGAGTAGTAGTAGTACTGCCAGCGCAGGTGCCGGGGGAGCTTCTTTTCTATAAACCGTTCGGGCATGGGGCTCTGCACCCAGACAGTGAGCAGCCGGGGGTCCACTCCCCAGCGCTTGATGAATGCCTCCAGAGGCCCTTGATTGAAACCCCAACGGGGGCCTGGATAGCGGGCAAAGTCGAGGTGTATCCCATCCACTGCGTATTCCTCGGCCACCTCCTTACAAACCTGTTGGAAGTAAGAGCGGACGAGAGGGTTGGCCGGATCGAGGTAAAGCCCCTCGCTCGATTCTCGCACCCGCTCCGCTTGATTGTACTGGGTGAGGTTTCGCCCCTCGTCATCCGCGACCAGCCACTCCGGGTGGCTGTTGACCACGTGCTGGGGGGAGAGGGGATAGGGTGGAGGATAGGGCCACACATACAGGGCGTTCAGCCAGGCGTGCACCTGCAATCCGGCCGCATGCCCTTGCTGCAGGGCGTACTCTAAAGGATCGTAGTCAGAGGGTGTCTCTGTCAGGGCCTCGGAGCGGGGCACGATTTGTGAACGATAGTAGGCATCGCCGCGGCCGTAGACCTGCACAAAGAGGAGGTTGAACTTACCGTGCCGGCTGTCAGCGACGACCTGATCCAGGACTTGTGGGGAGCTCATCTGGTACCTCACCACCCATATCCCCCTCCCCTCGCGCGCGAAGCAGCCGCTGATGAGGAGGCAGAGGCAGAGGAGTACCTTAAGGACGAGCGGCAGACGCTTCATAACTGCCCTCCCAAAAGACGTCTTTCAAGGATGTGAACTCCCCCCCGGCATAGATCCGGAACCCGGAAAATCCCTTCTTGATGACTACCAGGTTGTCCCGGTACCAGAGGCTCGTATAGACCGCATCCTCCGCCAGGATCTTCTGGATGCGGCTGTACAACTCCTTGCGCCGCACCTGGTCGACAATGCGCCGCGATTGCGCGAGCAGCCTGTCCACTTCGGCGTTGTGATACCTGCCCCGATTGGCCCCATTGGGGGGAAGGCTGCTCGAGTGAAAGAGGTAATAGAAGATATCCGGGTCTACCACCCCTACCCAGCGCAGGGAGTAGACCTGGAAGTTCCCCTTCATGATGTCGTCGAAAAAGGTCCCCCACTCATAGCTGCGTACCTCCAAGCCGATCCCCACCTGTTTGAGGTACCCCTTGATGATCTGGGCGATCTCTGTGGCCTCCATATCGGTGGAGGTCTTATACGAGAGGGAAAAGCGCGTCCGGGGCCCGTCCCCGTCGGGATCCGGAAAGCCGGCGCCGTCCAGCAACTCCATGGCCCGCGCGGGGTCATAGGCGTAGTGACGGATATTCCCTTCATATGCCCAGTTGTAAGGGGAAAGCACCACCCCGTCGGCCTTTCGTGCCAGACCCTTGAGCGTGTGCGTAATGATCGCCTCACAATCGATGGCATGGGAGATGGCCTGGCGCACCTCTTTGTGTCTGAGAACGGGATCGAGCAGGTTATAGCCCAGGTACTGATAGGTAATCCCCGGTTCCTGGATCACCTTGAGGCCGGCAACCCGCTGCATGAATTTCACCGCGTAGGCAGGCACGCAGTTCTGCAAGAGATCCACCCCGCCTTTTTTCATCTCCAGCAGACGCGTGGTGGTGTTGGCCAGTATCCGGAAATGGATCCAATCGAGCCGCGGCCTTCCCCCAAAGTAGCGGGGATTGGCGATGAGCGCCAGCTCCTCACCCGGCCTCCAGCGCTGGATGATAAAGGGACCCGATCCGACCGGAGGGTCCTTTTCCCCCCACGGGCTGCCCTGGGGGCAGATCCCCACCGTAAGGGCATAGGGGAAGGAGCAATAGATCTCCTGCAGGACGAATCTGACGGTGTAGCGGTCGATGACGTCGATCGCCCTGACTGCTGCGTAGGAGCCGCGTCTCGGTGAGCGATGATCGGGATCCATGATGGCCGCGAAGGTAGCGCGCACGTCATCGGTCGTTACCTCCCTGCCATCGTGGAAGCGGACCCCTCGGCGCAGCCGAAAGAGATAGGTGCGGCTATCGGGTTGAGACCACGCGAGGGCAAGATCGGGTACCAAGCGCCCCTTCGCGTCCATCCGCAATAAAGAGCTATAGATGAGGGGGTCGATCTGCATGGCCCTGGCCTCTACTGCCAGGCGGGGGTCCAACGTGGCGATGCTCCCCTCGAGCCCCACGCGTATCCCCGTGCCGGCAGGGGGTCCCTGCGGACCGCATGCCATCATCAAGAGGATAAGCAAGAGGAGGATGGCCCTAACCATGTGATTCGTGAGCGAGACCTTCGGCAAGATAGGAAAAGTAGGGATCGGGGATGACCTTTGCCCTCCCCGCGGCGTCTACGCAGAGGTGCCTGGTCTGACCTTCTACCAGGGTCTCCGTCGACCCTTTTCGCAACACCTGATACCGGAAGCAGAGTGAGCGGCGCTGAAGGGCGTGCAGGGAGGTCCTCACCTGGATTACCTCATCATAGCGTGCAGGCTTGCGGTACGTGCAGCTGGCCTCGGCCACGACGATATAGTAGCCCGACGCCTCGAGGTCGCGATAATTGAATCCCTGCGTGCGGCAATATTCCGATCTTCCCATCTCAAACCAGACGAGGTAGTTGGCGTGGTAGACTACCCCCATGGAATCGGTCTCTGCATAGCGGACCCGTAACTCAATCTCTACACAATCTTTGCCTGTCATGCCTCGACGCGTCACCTGATCTCCCCTCGCTACAGTGCTCGGAAGTAATCGGGTCTGAGCACGGCGGGGTCCCGCTTGACCAATACCTCATCGATGAGCCGGAGGGCATCCCCCTTGTCCTTGGGCATCCTTACCTTCAGGGCGAGGTAATTGGAGGCATGGTTGGAGAAGAAGAGGCCGTGCATGTCAGTCTGGGCGATCATGGTCCTCAGCTCCTCGATCATTTCAAAGGGCCCCGGGAGGACGAATCGCCCCTGCGCCTGCTCCTCGTAGAGGGAGGTGCCGGGGACGATCATCACCGAGAGGGCCCCCACATAGTTCGGGTCCATCTCCGTCAGGATCCGGCCTGTGGCGACGGCATGCTCCCTGCTGCGCTCCCTCCCCCCGATCCCCAAGAGGACCGTCACGGAGAGCTTGATCCCCGCCTCCTTCACCATCCGGCCGGCTTGCAGCAATTTTTCATAGGTAGTCCCCTTTTTTACCCTCTCCAAGACTACCTGATCCCCTGATTCCACGCCCAGGTAGATAATCCCGAGCCCTGCCTCCTTGAGCTCTCGAAGCTCATCCGCCGTCTTCTTCAGGATGCCCTTGGCATTCGCATAGATCCCCACCCTCCTGAGACGGGGGAGCTTCTCCTTGAGGTACGCCATGATCTCCATCAACCGGGGTTGAGGAACGATGAGGGCGTCGCCATCTGCCAGAAAGACCCGCTCGATGGCCCAGCCGCATTGGGCGGCCTCGTCGATTGCATCCTTGATCTCCTCGAAGGTCTTGATCCGAAACCTCTTTGCCTTATAGGTGGGGCAAAAGGTGCATCTGTTGTGGGAGCAGCCCACGGTGATCTGGAGGATCAGGCTCTCCGCCTCGCTCGGGGGGCGAATTATGATCCCTTCATACTTCATCTACTTTCAACCCCACACTCAGAGGCCCTCGCCATGCTATTTCTTTACCTCCTTCTTTGCCGCCGCTTCATCCTCGAAGATAAAGAGGATCTCATTCTCTTTGATCAGCCCCAGATCCCTCCTGGCCACCGATTCCAGATACCGCGAATCCTCGCGCAGGCGCTTGATCTCCTCCTGCAGCCTCTTGTTCTCCTCGTCCATACGGCTCACATCGGCGATGATCCGATCACGCTCTCGCCTCAACTGCATGATCTTAATCAATCCCTTTTCTCCGAACAGGGAGAAATACCACACGAGGAGGATGAGCCCTACCAGAAGAAGAGGAAGCCCCTTCCCTTTCATCGTGGAGGCGCGGGTCATCTCAGCACCGACGTGGCGGGGATAACCCCCCATTGTTCCACCTGCGGCACGTCCTTGCGCAGAGGTGCGAAGCGAAACTTCTTAACCCGATCAATTGCCGCCACAACTGCCTGCTTGTCACCCTGAGCAAGGGGAATGGCCTTGCCCACCGTGCCGTCGGGGAATATCCAAAACTTGATCAGGCACTCGCCTTCCACGATAGGCTTAGACTCAAGAGCAGGGGGGAGGTAGTTGATCCTGCGGCTGGCTGCCGGCCCCTTGATGTCCAAGGCAGCGGCCTCGCTGGTATTCTTCCCCTGCCCCGCCCCCTTAGCTGTCTCCCGCAGGCTGGCGATGATCCGCTGCGCCTCTGTATCCTCAGGCAGGGGAATGGTTCCCCCCTTGGCGTCGCTCGTCTTGACCTCGGGGGCAGCTAAGATCTCCTTTTCCCGTTCCTTGCTGAAGACGACCTCCCCGAGTTCGCGAGAGAAGCGGGAATTCTCCACGATCACCTTCTTTTCTTGCTCACCCAGCTCTCCGGGAGGGAAAAGGCTCACCCGTGGAAGGGGTGGTTTGATCTTTTCGCTCAAACCCATTTCCGCCAGTTTCGGCAGCACAACCTCATCCCTGATCTTTTGTGCCAGCGAACCTTCCCAGCGGGCGGTGCCTGCACGAGGTCTTTCTGCACCTGCGGGCATAAGATAACGGTCCACCATGCCGATCAGATACACCATGAAGGAGGTCTCCATCTGCGGCTTGGATGGATAGGACACTATGGACAGCACTACCACACGGAGAAAAAAGGAGAGGAGGACGAAGAGAACGATCAGCTCCTCGATCCTCTGCCTCTCTGCTTGCTTTTTCTTTTTCCTAAACTTCACCACTTACCCCCGGCATGAAGCGGCAATGGCATAATACTGCGTTGCGGATATGACATGCCCCATCGGTGATCCTTCTTCTTGTCCAAAGATGAAACAAAGGATGAAGAGAAGCGGAGAAAAACCGATGAGGTTTTGCCTTCGTGATCCTCGGCGCACCATGGGGAATAACGAAACAATTATCAAAGAATATCAAAATCAATCAGCGGTGTCAAATCAGGATGGGCGCGTCCCCTTGCTCCCTCTGGCTAAACCGCCGAAGCCGCCGAAGGTGACCCTTTGGTCAGAGGTGGCCTGACCAAAGGGTCACCGTGGGCTTTGGCCAGATCTGTGTCGCCAAGCGACATCCCCTCATTAAAATATCTTATATTGGTAGGGGACCGCCCTGCGGCACCCCATCTGGCTAAAGAGCCACCTTCGGCATAAGAATATCCGAATGTCCCTCCCCTCTTTCTACAGAATATAAATGATGGGATGTATCGCCTTGCGATACAGTAGGGGGCCCAAAGCGGGAAAAGTGACACATTTAGATTTTGCCGCCGGCGTCGCCTTCGCCGGGATAACCCTGCTCCTCGGCTCCGCGATCTGGGCGTGGTGGACTACAGGGGTGCTTGATAGATCCGGTAGGTCTTATATATCTTCGCCCCCAAGGCCTCTAACCCCCTCTGCATGAGGTGATTGTCTTCCAGGATCCAGGACATCTCCCCCCACGTTACCCCTCTGGCCTGTCCCCGGCGAAAGATCTCCAGATAGAGGAGGGTCTCGATCCCCCGCTTCCGATATTCGGCCTTGACCCCCAAGAGCATGACCCTGATGGTACGAATCTTGCGGGAGTAGTAGAGGAACTTCAGCAGGCCGACGGGGCCCAGCCTGCCGTTGACCTTTTTGATAGCGACGTTGTAGTCGGGCAGCGCCAGGGCAAAACCCGCCGTCTCCCCCCCAATCTCGGCAAAGGGGACATACTCGGGGATCACCAGGGGCTTCATCTTTGTGACCATGAGATCCATTTCCTCGTCGGTCAGAGGGACAAACCCCCAGTTATCCCGCCAGGCCCCATTGTAGACATTCTTGACCCGCATCACCTCCTCGCCGAGCTTCTTCATGTTGAGGGGGCGGATGGTCAGCCCCGGGGTCTTCTTGGCGAGACGGGCGCTGATACGCAGCAGGCGCTCCGGGATACTGCCGTCGTTGATCATACGGTTGGCAAGGAGGTCCTTGGCCTTCTTGAGACCGCAGCCCTCCAAGAGCTTGCGATAAGAGGGGGGATTATAAGACATCATAAAAAAGGGTGAGGAATCAAACCCGTCGATGAGGAGGCCGCACTCGTCGTTGGTGGAGGGATTCACCGGCCCCATCATCTGCTTCAACCCCTTTGCCCGCAAAAGCCCCTTGGCATGATCCACCAGGGTGCGGGCTACCTTCTTGTCATCGATCGACTCGAAAAAGCCGAAGAATCCCGTCTTTTCCTGGTGAAAGTCGATATAGTTATGGTCGATGATGGCGGCGATGCGGCCGACGATCGAGCCATCCCTGATGGCCACAGCGGGAAAGATCTCGGCGTGATGCAGAAAGGGGTTCTTGGGGGAAAAATAGAAGGCATGTTCCTTGAGCAGGGGGGGGACCCAGTAGGGGTCTCCCCGGTATATCTGCCAGGGAAAACGGAGAAAGGCCTTGAATTGCTTCTTGTTCTTGACCTCTTGAATCGTGATTTTGCCGGCGGGCATATATCAGATCACACCGAGCTTGCGCCCGGCCCGCTCAAAGGCATCCAAGATCCTATCCAACTGCGCATCGGTATGGGTGGCCATGTAGCTGGTGCGCAGCAGCTCCCTGCCCGGCGGCACCGCAGGGGAGATGGTGGGGTTCACAAAGATCCCGTACTCCTGCAAAAGCCCGCACATCTCAAAGGTCTTCATCTGATCTCCGATCATGATGGGGATGATAGGCGTCGTGCTCTGCCCCGTGTCGAAGCCGAGCTCCTTGAAGCCCTTGAGCATCTTGTGGGTGTTGTGCCAGAGCCTCTCCCGCAGCTCCGGTTGCTCTTGGATGATATCGAGGGCAACGCTCACCGCTGCCACCAAGGCAGGCGCCAGACTGGCGCTGAAGATGAGCGAGCGGGCGAAATGCTTGACATAGTTCGCCACCTCTCTGGAGGCGACGATGAATCCCCCGATGGCTGCCAGGGATTTGCTGTAGGTGCCCATGATGACGTCCACCTCCTTCTCCAGGTGGAAGTGCTCCGCAGTCCCCCTCCCCCCCGCGCCCAACACCCCGACGGCGTGGGCGTCATCCACCATCACCCTCGCCCCATACTTCTTCGCCAGGGCCATGACATCGGGCAGGGGCGTGATATCCCCCTCCATGCTGAAGATCCCGTCCACGATGATGAGTATCCCCCTCTTGTCGGGGGTGCGGGCGAGCACCCGTTCGAGATCCTTCATGTCGTTGTGCCGGAACTTCTTTACCTGGGCAAAGGAGAGGCGGCAGCCGTCGATGATGCTCGCGTGGTCGAATTTGTCCAGGATAATCTCGTCATTTCTCCCCGCCAGGGCGGCGATGGCGCCGAGGTTGGTCTGATATCCGGTGGCAAAGACCACCGCGGCCTCCTTGTGGAAAAAGGCCGCGAGCTTCTCCTCCAGCTCCTCGTGGATGTCCAGGTTGCCGTTCAGGAACCGGGACCCTGCGCAGCCGCTGCCGTACTTCTCTATGGCCTTGATGGCCGCCTCTTTTACCTTGGGATGACTCGTGAGACCCAGATAGTTGTTGGAACCCGCCATGATGAGTTTCCGGCCGTCGACGACGACCTCGGTGTCCTGGGCGGACTCAACCCGGCGAAAGATGAAGTAGTAACCCGCAGCCTTGGCTACATCCGCCTCGGTGAACTCATAACACTTGGTAAATATATCCATTATAGGCACCCCCTCATAGCCACCCTTTGTTTTTATACCACGTGAGGGTGACCTTCACCCCTGCCTCCAGACGGAAGCGGGGGCGAAATCCGATTTTTTTCTTTGCCTTGCTTATATCACAGACCCAGTTTAGTTGGGTCGCCTCGGCGCATTTGCTCCGATGGAATAGGGCCGGCCTTTTCCTCGCCAATCCCCAGCCATCCGACAGCGTGGCATAGAACCAGGCAGCCCAGATCGGGATATGGATCTTACGCAGCTTGACCTTAAGCTGCGACGATACCACATCGGCGAAGAAATCCCAAGAGTATCGTTCCCCATCCGCTATGAAAAAGACCTCACCCGAGGGATGATCCCGCTGGATGGACAACATGAGGGCCTGGACAAGATCCTCAACGTAACAGAAGCTCAAAAACATCGGCTCCCTACCCATCATGGGGATGAAACCCTTGGAGATGCGTTTGAAGATCTCAAACATATAGGCGTCCCGGGGCCCGTAGATGGCACACGGGCGCAGGATGGTGACGTGGAACTTGTCCCGGCAACTGAGGACCGCCTTCTCACCATGCAACTTGCTCTTGCCATATGGGGAGACGGGGCACACGGCGTCATCCTCCGCTTGTCCCCTCTCGGCAGGAGAGGGGCCGGCAGCGGCCTGACTGGAGAGGTAGACAAATCGCTTAAGCCCCTTAATGTTCCTGGCGGCATTTATCAGCCGCTCTGTCCCCTCATGGTTGGTCCGGTAAAAATCTCTGTGGCGCAGGGCCCTGGTGGCCCCGCCCAAATGGAAGATATGGGCAAAACCCTTGAGAGAGGGAAGCTGCGTTCCCCCCAGCAGATCTCCGTAGATGAACTCCACCTCTTTGCCCCGGAGCCACCGCAGATCGCTGCTCTCCCGTACCAGGGCAGCTACCTGGTACCCTTTCCAGAGGAGCTCATCTACAAGATGGCTCCCGATGAACCCTGTCGCTCCGGTTACGAGAACGCGCTCGCCCACCTCTCATCCCCTTGATTCACGATCTAAAATTTAGGCCCTTATACCACACCCCATCGGAAAAGACAACCCAAAGGTGAACTCAGAAACGGACTCTCTATTTGACTTTAGCAGGCCGCTATATATAATAGTGTTTCCGTTATGACAAGCCCCTTGCGATCATCTTTTATAATCGCCCGCTATCGCACCATCGAACGAGGTACCGGAATAGGAGGCTATCTGCGATTCAGGGCACAAGAGAAGTGGTGCCCAAGGGGAAAAGGCACTGACCAATGGTGAGAGCTCGCGCAAATTTGAAGCGTATCGCCGATCTCCTTTTTGAGGCGGCGATGCTGAAGAGGACCCCGCGGACCGGTTACCGCTTTTTGGGCACCGGCGAGGAATCGGTTGCCGAGCACCTCTTCAGCACCGCCTTCATCGGCTATTGCCTGGCCCACTTGGAGGGAGAAGTCGACGCCTTTAAAGTGGTCAAGATGTGCCTCTTCCATGACCTCCCCGAGGCGAGGACCGGCGACCATAACTACGTCTACAAAAAGTATGTCCAGGTGGATGAGGAGCGCGCAACTGAGGATCTGACTGCAGGTCTCCCCTTCGCCGATGAGATCAAGGGCCTGATAGCGGAGTTCAACGAACGAAAGACGTCGGAGGCCCTTCTCTCCCACGATGCCGATCAGCTGGCGCTGCTGTTGCAACTCAAAGAGCACAAAGATCTCGGCAGCCGCTACGCCGACGAGTGGCTCCGTAATAACGCCAAGCGGCTGCAGACAGAGGTGGCCAAGAG
>Ga0214473_10003945_pt1 | contig 17890 bp, 12 predicted proteins | sample RVTome_7_FD_203509 | JGI IMG/M metagenome (GOLD analysis project Ga0214473, IMG submission 203509) | Soil microbial communities from uranium-contaminated site in the Upper Colorado River Basin, Wyoming, United States - RVT98D197 | ecosystem: Environmental > Terrestrial > Soil > Contaminated >... | reverse complement strand
GGTGGTGTGGTGGATTCCTTCACTCGCTAAGGGCACCACAGCATGCGCGCGCGGATGGTCTCCGGGATCTCCCGGAGCTGCTCGAGGAAGGTCCCTCCGTGCGTCGCTTCCACGTCCATGATCACGTAGCTGTGCCTGGGGTTGGACTGGAGGAACTCGGCGGAGATGTTGACCCCGAGATCGCTGATGATCCGGTGCATGCGGCTCAGCACGCCAGGCACGTTGTGGTGGTAGTGGAGGATGCGGTGGTGCTTGGGGTGGAGCTGCGGCAGCTCCACCTCGGGGAAGTTCACGCTCGTGGTGGTGGAGCCGTTGTTCATGAACTTCGCGAGCTTCGTGCAGACTTCGACCGCGATGTTCTCCTGTGCTTCCGCGGTCGAACCCCCGACGTGAGGCGTCAGGATGACGTTCGCGCAGCCGGCCAGGGGCACCTCGAAGGACGTGTCGTTGCTGGCAGGCTCGGAGGGAAAGACGTCGATGGCCGCGCCCGCGAGGTGCTGCGAATCGAGCGCCTCCCGCAAGGCAACGAGGTCCACCACGTCGCCCCGGGCGTTGTTGATCAGGAAGGACCCGGGCTTCATCAAGCCGAGCTCGCGGCGGCCGATGAGGTTCTTGGTCTCGGGAGTGGCCGGGACGTGCAGCGTCACGACGTCCGAGGCCGACAGAACCTCGTCCAGTGAGGGCAGGCGCGCCGCGTTGCCGTGGGCCAAGCAATCCACGATGTCGTGGAACACGACCCGCATGCCGAGCGCCTCGGCGAGGACCGACGCCTGCGAGCCGATGCGGCCGTAGCCGACGATACCCAGCGTGCGGCCTCTCACCTCGTGGCAGCCCTTGGCGGACTTGGTCCACCGGCCCTGGTGTAGAGCCATGGAGCGCTGCACGAGGCCGCGGTGCAGCGCGATGATCTCGGCCATGGTCAGCTCGGCCACCGATCGCGTGTTGGCGAAGGGCGCGTTGAAGACGACCACGCCCCGGTCCGACGCGGCCTTGAGGTCCACCTGGTTGGTGCCGATGCAAAAGCACCCCACCGTCCCCAGATCCGGGGCTGCGGCGAAGAACTCGGCGTCGAGCTGGGTCTTGGAGCGGATCCCCACGATGTGCGCGCCTTGGGCGAGCTCGATCAGCTCCTTTCCCGAAGGCATGCCGGCGTGGGTGGTGAGGGTGTAGCCCTCTTTGCCGAGCAACTGCGTCGCGCGCGCGTGGATGCTCTCGAAGAGCACGACGCGGATCTCGTGGGGGGGATAGGAGGCGTTCATGGCGTGTGGCGGTCTATATGGCACTAGCCGGCGTTTCGGGGCAACTGCGTCGAGGCCTTCGCGCCATCATCCGCGGCGGCCGTAGGTGCCGATGAGCCGTGTCTCCGCGAGCACGTGCCCCGCGGCCGCGCCGAGCACCCGATCGCGACGTTCGCTCCCGGGCAGGCCCAACCGCACGTCGAGCGCGAGCAAGCGCAGCACGTACCGGTGGGCCGGACCCGGTGGAGGGCTGGGACCGCCCCATCCCAGGCGGCCGAAGTCGTTCACGCCCTGCCGGCTGCCGTCCGGGAGGTTGCGCACGCGCAGCGTTCCCTGGGCGAGAGAGCGCGCGCCGGCGGGCATGTCGTAGACGAGCCAGTGGCACCACGTGCCGCCGGGCGCGTCGGGATCTTCGACGACCAGACAGAGCGAAACCGTCGCGTCCGGGGGGGCCGTCCACGAGAGGGGTGGCGACAGGCCCGGGCCGTCCGCCGTGTGCTGTCGCGGGATGGGGCTGCCCTGGGTGAATGCCTGACTGGTGAGCGTCCAGCCCATCCTGTGCGAGGTTCTCTCATCTCTCGGGAGTGATGGAAAGCGGCACGGAGGTGCCCATTCCGGGGCGCCCCCCGACGGTGCCCCCGTCCCCGAACAGCAGCGCCCCCCTGCCCAGCCTCAGGTAGAGCGCGTCGAACGCGGCCGCTACCGCGACATAGGCATCCTGCGACTCGCGCCGGATGGCGATCCGCGAGCCCCCGGCGAAACCGGTCACGTGCACCGCGACCCTGCGCCAACGTGTTTCGAATGGGTCCGTGGCCTCGAGAGCCACGCGACACGGGGCGTCCATGACGGCGTCGACCTTGCGCGCTCGACGGTGGACCCAGCGCAACAGGGCCTCCGACAGCGGTACGCCGCGGAACGTGACGTCCGCGACCCGGGCTCCTCGCGGGAACGCGGGCGCGCCCTTCACGAGACCTGGATGATCGAGCCCCGAGTCGAGCATGTCAGTCACCCCCGCACTTCGTGCGGGCTCTCGTCGAGCAATGCCCGTGCCGTGGCCGCTGCCCGCGATTGTTCACGGACGTTCGCTCTGTGGGTCCGCGGAGGTGCGAAATGCTCCACCCCAATCGGGGAGCTTCGCGCAACCGCTAGCGCACGACGCGGCCGGGTTCAGGGTCCGCCGCAGGCCATCAAGACGCCGAGCTGGTTCATCATGCTCGAGGACGCGCCGAGGATCCCTACGGTGCCGCCCGAGTCAGCGAAGCTCACGCGCGTCGGGCGCACGGAGAAGGTGAGCGGCTCGCCTTCGTACGTCGTCAGGTCGCTCCGCAACGCCTGCACCGTGGCCCCGCCCCCGCCGGAGTTGGCCCGCGTCACGAGAACGAGCCCCGCCCGAGAGCCGATCCGCACCTCGTCCGATGCGCCGCCGAACGGGGCTGTATACCCCATCGCCGAGGGCCCGGCTGTGTCGAGCCAGTACAGATTGAAGTTGAAGGCGTCCGGGTAGACCACGACCACCCGCCCGCTCCCGGATGCGAGCGGACCCGCTGGAAGGCGCGCCGGAATGACGTGGCTCGCGACGAGAGCCCCATCGGGACTGAAGAAGTGGACCGTGTCCGCGTCGTCGCTCACAACGATGTTTGTCCCGTCGGTGGCGAGACCGAACGTTGGGAAGGCGAACGTGGTCAACGGCACGGAGATGGCGGGAGCCACCATGGGATCGACGGTCACCGCACGCTCGGAGGCGCCCGCCACGACCCGGTCGACCGCGATGGCCCAGCCCGCGCCGAAGGCAATGATCTCCAGGGCGGAGATCCGGTCCCCTGACACGGGCGTGTCTCCGCGCAGCGGCGTGCTAGCGGGACCCTCGACGACCCGGGCCGCTCCGTCGGCCGTGGGTCGAACGACCACGTACCTCGCGGCGGAAAGATCCGTGATCGTGACGAAGAGAATCCGACCGTCTGCCGCGGCGGCGCCGGCCACGAGCGTGAACCGGCTTCCCATCGACAGGCGCATGATCTCCACGGGCGTGCCGAGCTCCCCGCCCACGGAGACCGGCCTGCCCCAAAGGGCGCTGCCGCTCAGCTGCGTCACCAGGAATCCACCGTTCCAGGGGACGACCACGGACTGGGCGTCGTCCATCGCGAGACTGAAGATCCGATCGGATCTCGGCGCACCGTCGTCGATCATGCCGTCGCAGTCGTTGTCGATCCCGTCGCAGCGCTCGAGAGCGCCGGCGAAGATCTCGGAGCGGCTGTCGTCGCAGTCGTCGCCGCAGGGCGGGGGCGCATGGCCATCGCCGTCTCCGTCGCGGAGCGGAGCCACGGTGAGGCACGAGCCCGCCAGGCAACGCACGTCCATGCACACGTCGGCCGCGCAGTCGTCGTCGATCACGCAGGCGCCGCCGTCGGCGAACGGCAGCGGCACGCCGTCGGGAGGCAGGTCGTCACCGCCGCAGCCGCGGAATTCAGGGGGAGCCGCGCCCATGACGAGGAGCGCGACGAGGGAAGCGGGCAAGAGGCGCAGCGGTCGGGCAGCCATGGCGAGCGAGAGCATACAACGTTCGACGACCGCGGTACCCTCCTGCCAGTGCTCGTCGGCAGGGTTCGCAAGACCATCGAGGAACGGCGCCTCTTCGAACGCGGGGACCACGTCGTGGTGGCCTGCTCGGGGGGGGCCGACTCGAGCGCCATGCTGCATGTCCTATGCGGGCTATCGCGGAGCCTCGGGATCACGCTCGTCGTGGCCTCCGTGGACCACGGGCTCCGAGCCGACTCGGCCCAGGACGTGGCTGCCGTCGGGAAGCTGGCTGACGCCCTCGGCCTGCCCTTCCGGCCCCTGTCCGTGCGGGTGACCCCTCCGTCCCTCCAGGCAGCCGCCCGGGTCGCGCGCTACGCAGTCTTGCGCGAGCTCGCTCGGGCCGAGGGAGCCCCGCGCGTCGCGGTCGGCCACACACGTGACGACCAGGCGGAGACGGTCCTGTCGCGGCTGCTGGGCGGGGCCGGAATCGTTGGTCTTTCGGGCATCGCCCCGGTGCGGCGCGACGGGGTGGCTCGCCCCCTCATCGACTGCAGGCGGGAGCAGGTGATGGGGTACCTGCAGGAGCGGGGGATCGATGCGGTCCAGGATCCCGCGAATCGGGACATGCGGTTCGAGCGCGCCCGTCTGCGCGCACGCGTGATACCGGTCCTCTTGGCGGAGGATCCGAGCCTCGTCGACCACCTGGCCCACCTCGCCGACGATTCCAGGGCTGTCGCCCGGCTGCTGCGTCGACGGGGCCGGATCCTGCTGTCCCGATCGGGTCACCCACTCGAGTCTCCCCTGCTTTCGGTGCTCCGCGGCGCCCCGGAGCCGACCCTTCGGGCCGCCCTCGCCCGGTGGGCTCGTGAACGGACCGGCCGCGCCTCACGACGGGCGCACCTCATCGCCCTCGATCGGTTGGTTCGCAGCGGTCACGGCGAAGTCCTGCTCGGTGAGGGTTGGGCCGCCACCGCCGATGGGGACCGGCTCGTGGCCGCGTGCCGCCGAAATACCCCGAATGATTGATGCACTGCGGCCCCTGTGCTAGCTAGAAAGGGCGCCCCGCTCCCGTGGCCCGAGCTTCCGAGTCTCGAGGACCAGTGAAACAAAGTCACAAGACCCTGCTGCTGTGGGTCCTGCTCATCCTCATGTTCGTCGCCATCTACAACCTGGTGGCGGACGGGGACCAGCCGCGTGCCGTTGCGTTCAGCGACTTCATCGCCGACGTCAACAACAACCGCGTCGACAAGGTCCAGATCCGGCCGCACGACAACAGCGCCGAGATCACCTTCTGGGTTCAGCAGCCTGCCGCCGGTGGGCCGCGCGAAAAGCGCGTGACCGTGGGTGTCGCAGGGGAGCAACTGAACCAGACGCTCCTCGACCACGAGGTCAACGTCCAGTTCCTCCCGGAGGATCAAAACGGCCTGTGGACCAGCGTGCTGATCACCTGGCTCCCGATGATCTTCCTCATCGCCATCTTCTTCTTCTTCATGCGGCACCTGCAGTCTTCGGGCGGCAAGGCGATGAGCTTCGGCAAGTCGCGGGCCCGGCTCCTCAACGAGACGCAGAACAAGGTGACCTTCGCCGACGTCGCGGGGATCGACGAGGCCAAGGACGAGTGCGAGGAGATCATCGCGTTCCTCAAGGACCCAAAGAAGTTCCAGCGCCTGGGGGGGCGCATCCCCAAGGGCGTGCTGCTCGTCGGCGCTCCGGGCACGGGCAAGACCCTCCTCGCTCGCGCCATCGCCGGTGAGGCGGGGGTCCCCTTCTTCAGCATCTCGGGCTCGGACTTCGTCGAGATGTTCGTCGGCGTCGGTGCCTCGCGCGTGCGTGATCTCTTCGAGCAGGGGAAGAAGCAGGCGCCCTGCATCATCTTCATCGACGAGATCGACGCGGTGGGGCGGCACCGAGGGTCAGGGCTCGGCGGCGGCCACGACGAGCGCGAGCAGACGCTGAATCAGCTCCTCGTCGAGATGGACGGCTTCGAGTCGAGCGAAGGCGTGATCATCATCGCCGCCACGAACCGACCCGATGTGCTCGATCCGGCGATTCTTCGCCCCGGGCGGTTCGATCGCCGCATCGTGGTGCCGCGGCCCGACCTGCGCGGCCGCGTGGGCATCCTCATGGTGCACACGCGCAAGGTGCCCCTCTCCGGGGACGTGGACCTCGAGATCATCTCTCGGGGGACGCCGGGCTTCTGTGGAGCCGACCTCGAGAACTTGGTCAACGAGGCGGCCCTGCTCGCCGCACGCCTCGACAAGGACCACGTCACCATGACCGACTTCGAGCTCGCCAAGGACAAGGTCATGATGGGCTCGGAGCGCCGCTCGATGATGATCAGCGAGAAGGAGCGCAAGACCACCGCCTGGCACGAAGCCGGCCACACGCTCGTGGCGCGGATGCTCCCGAACCACGACCCGATCCACAAGGTGACGATCATCCCGCGTGGACCCGCCCTCGGCGTGACGATGTCGCTCCCCAAGGAAGACAAGCAGGGGTACTCGCGGAGCTGGATCGAGGATCGCATCGCGATGGCCCTGGGCGGCCGCGTCGCGGAGGAGATCAAGCTCGATCAGCTCACCACGGGTGCGGCCGACGACTTCCGCAAGGCTACGCAGCTCGCCCGCGCGATGGTCACCGAGTGGGGCATGAGCGACAAGATGGGACCCATGGCATTCGGTGACCGTGAGGACGCCCTGTTCCAGTTTGGCCCCATCTCGCGCCACAAGGACTACTCGGAGGAAACCGCTCGCGAGATCGACAACGAGGTCCGGCGCATCATCCACGAGCAGTACGCGCGGGCGCGTGAGGCCATCGAGGCGAACCTGGAGAGGCTCGACGCCATCGCCGAGGCGCTCCTCGAGCGCGAGACGCTCGATACGGAGGAGCTCGACGCGCTCATGAACGGCCAGCCCTTGCCGCCACGCGATAGGGTGGTGATCCCCACCTACGCCGAGAAGCAGCAGAAGGCCCGCGAAGCGAAGGACAGGAAGGGATCTATCTTCCAGCCGCGTCCTCGCGAGGTGCCCCAGGGAAGCTGACCGCGATGAGGGGGAACCTGCAGCGATCCACCGGGCCAGACCGCCGCACCGATGGGGACGGCGCTCCTCGCTGTCAGATCTGGGGCGTGCTGAACGTGACCCCCGATTCCTTCAGCGATGGCGGTCTGTTTCTGGATCGAGCCGCCGCCCTGACCCAGGCTGAGCACCTCGTGCGCTCCGGGGCCGACGTCGTCGACGTGGGCGGAGAGTCCACGCGCCCGGCAGGCCGTGAATACGGGTCGGGTGCGACCGCGGTGGGGCTTTCCGAGGAGCTCAGGCGGATCATGCCGGTCGTCGAGCACCTCGTGTCCGTGCTCGGCGCGCGCGTGTCGGTGGACACGACGAAGCCCGGGGTGGCCCGGCGTGCGCTCGCGGAGGGTGCCGCGATCGTGAACGACGTGAGCTGCGGCACGATAGCGGAGCTGCTCGATGTGACAGCCGAGGCCGGAGCCGAGCTCGTGCTGATGCACAACCGCGGCCGGGGCGACGTGAGCCCGGACAACGTGCGCTACGCCGACGTGGTCGCGGAGGTGATCGAGGAGCTGCTCGGGGCCGTGCAACGCGCAGTCGCGGCGGGCGTGCGCGAGGAGCTGATCTGGATCGACCCCGGCGTCGGCTTCGCGAAGACCGCGGCCCAGTCGGTCGAGCTGGTCGCCCGTACAGCCGAGCTCGTCGCCACGGGTCAGCCGGTCCTCGTCGGAACGTCTCGCAAGTCCTTCATCGCCGAGCTCGCTCCGGCGCCCGATGGCGCGCGACCTCCGCCCATGGAGCGTGACGGGGGTACCGCCGCGACCGTGGTCGCCGCCGTGCTCGCCGGAGCACGGGGCGTGAGAGTTCACGACGTGGCCGCCATGCGGCAGGCGGTGCGGGTGGCCGAGGCATTGCGGGCGTGCTCGTCAGGGAGGGCCGCCTGATGCAGGATGTCCTCCTCGGCATCCAGGCGTTCTTCGCTCGCGACGTGATTCTCGTTTCCCTCGACCTCGCCGACATCGGCCTGGTGGCGTTCGTGATCTACAGGCTGCTGCTCCTCATTCGGGGCACGCGCGCCATGCAGATGGCCATTGGGCTCGCGCTCGTCTTCGTCGTCCACCAAGCCGCCAAGCGGTTCGGATTGATCACGGTGTGGACCGTCCTCGACTCGGCGTTGACCTATGCCGTTCTGATCGTGGTCGTCATATTTCAGAACGACATCCGAAGGGCCCTCATGCGCGTGGGGCGTCGCCCGTTCCTCAGGGCGCGGGCCGAGCGTGACACGCAGACGTTCGAAGAGGTGATCAAGGCCGCGACCGCGCTAGCGCAAAAGCGCGTCGGCGCGCTCATCGTCTTCGAGCGAGACGCGGCGCTCGACGAGTTCATCGAACCGGGAACGGAGATCGACGCGACCGTCTCGAAGGAGCTCCTGTACGGCATCTTCCTCCCGAGCTTCGAGAACCCCTTGCACGACGGCGCGGTGATCATCCGCGAGGGGAGGGTCTGGCAGGCAGGGACGTTCCTGCCGCTCACGGCAAGCACGAAGCTCGACCGCGCCTTCGGCACGCGCCACCGTGCGGCCATCGGGATCTCGGAGGAGACGGACGCGGTGGTGGTGGTGGTGTCCGAGGAACGGGGCGCCATCAGCCTGTGCTTCAACGGGAACATCATCCGCGACCTCGACGCCGGCTCCCTGCGGGAAGCGCTCCTCGGGCTCTTCTACCGGCGCCCGAAGCGCAAGGGTGACCGAGAGCCCTCGGCCACGATCAAGACCGTCCGCACCACATCGGCCCACGATGGGGTCCCCGAGCGCGCGAGCACGCCCTCCTCGAGCGGCGTAGAGGAAGCGGAGGAGGCCTCCTGATGCCGCGGAAACGGGCCATCAGCTTCCTGCGCAGCCTCGTGACCGACAACGGTTGGCTCAAGCTCCTGTCCATCGTCGCTGCCATCACGCTGTTTTCGTTCGTGCACGGCGCGGAGGACGCACAACGTGCGATGTTCGTGGATGTCGTCGCGATTCTGCCGCCCGCGGACTCGGGGAAGGTCCTCATCAGCGAGCTGCCCGATCAGGTCAAGGTGACCCTTCGGGGCAGCCGCTCGCTCATCTATTCCTTGCGCCGCGAGGAGCTCGAGCCCGTGCAAATCGATCTCTCGGACACGAGCCTCCGCTACTACTACTTCGACCCCGCGCCCTTCGAGATGCCGGCGGGCGTAGAGATCGTGCAGCTGGCCCCTGCGTCGATCCCGCTCACTTGGGACGAACAGGTCGATCGCCGGCTTCCGGTCTCGGTCCAGCTCACGGGGCACCTGGCGGACGGATTGTCCCTGGTCGAGCCCGTGCGGCCCTCGCCGATCAACGTGCCCCTTCGCGGCCCGCGGAGCGAGGTCGACCGCCTACCCAGCGTGGACACGGAGCAGGTGGACATCGGGGAGCTCGGTCCGGGCCGGCACGAACGGCGCGTGCGCCTCGAGCGGCCTCCGGCCCACTCGGCCTACGGCGAGAGCGCGGTCGTACGCGTCGTGCTCGACGTGGTTCCCGAGCTCGCGGAGCGAAGGCTCTCCGGTCTGTCCGTGGGCTTCGAGGGAAACGCGCGGGTGCAGGTGCGTCCTTCGGCTGTGGACGTGGTCCTGCGGGGGCCGCCCGGCCTGGTGGAGGCCGTGGTCGCGGACCACGTCGTGCCGGTCGTGGACGTCAGCGACTCCGCGATCGTCGGCTCCGTGACCTTGCCCATCATCCTTCAGGGCGTTCCGGCGGGCGTTGACGTCGCTCGCGTCGAGCCTCCGGAAGTGCTCGTGCAGGTCACGCGCCTGCGTGTGTTGCCGACGGATTGATCTGCGCGCTCACGGGCAGTCCGCGCCGCACGCATTCGGAGGCCAGAGTCGCTTCGCTCAGCACCGCGTCGAAGTAGCCCACGCGGGCGGCGAGCTCGCGCGCGACGGTGTACAGCTGTCTCGTCGTGGGGACTCCGCCCTGTGCCGCGGCACATCGGGCCCTCGCGACGCGCCAGGCCGACACGGCGAGGCTGCCCGACTCTTCGAACAGCTGCTCGAGCCCAGCACCATGGCGTTCAATCTCGTGTAGCCACGCCAAGGGGCGCATTCGTTCTTCTTCGCGCATGGGATTCTCTCCTCTGGGGTCCGCCTCGCCCTGAGCAAGGCCCATGCCGGCACTTGACGCGGGAATCACGTGCTATTTTCCGGCCGGCGGTGTGCGCTCCTGGCACGATCCCCGCGATCGCTGGCTCCTATCCTTGCCGCGGATCGCGCGTGATTCCGGCGGCTCACGGCACTTCTGCTCGGGCCTCCGCGACGATGTCCTCCGCGAGCTCGCGAATCGGCAGACCGTCCATCCCCTCGACCATCACGCGGAGCTTGGGCTCGGTCCCGCTCCATCGAACCAGGACGCGGCCCTTCTTGCCGAGCTTCTTGCGGACAGCCTCGATGGCTCGTCCCGTCCGCGGCATCTGCCCGAGCGGCCGGCGGGCGGGTAGGGCCACGTTGATGAGCACCTGCGGCACCCGCTCCATGACCTCGGGCACGAGCTCCGAAAGCGGCCGCTGCTCCTCGAGCACGATAGCCAAGAGCTGCAGCGCGGCGACGAGCCCATCGCCCGTCGTCGCGTGGTCGAGGAAGATGAGGTGCCCCGACTGCTCGCCCCCGAAGTTGTAGCCCTTGCGGCGCATCTCCTCGACGACGTAGCGGTCGCCGACCTGGGTCCTCAGGAGCTTGCCCTTCTCCCGCTCGAGCGCGCGCTCGAGCCCGAGATTGCTCATCACCGTGGTGACGAGCGTGCGCTTCTTGAGCTTGCCGCTGCGGAGCATCCGCGTGGCGCACAGGGCCATCACCGCGTCGCCATCGACGACCTGCCCCTTCTCGTCGAGGAAGATCGCGCGGTCGGCGTCGCCGTCGAGGGCGATCCCGATGTTCGCGGAGCAGCGCTTGACCTCGCGGGCACAAGTCTGGGGATGCAGGGCGCCGCACTTGTGGTTGATGTTCTGGCCGTTGGGTCGGACACCGACGGGGAAGACGTCGGCGCCGAGCTCCGAAAACACGAGCGGCGCGACGCGATAGGCTGCGCCGTGCGCCGCGTCGATGGCGACGCGCACGCCGTCGAGTGTCCGATTCGCCGGGAACGTCGACTTGACGAAGGCGACGTAGCGTCCCGGGGCATCGTCGAGACGCTCCGCGCGCCCCACGCGTGTCCCCGTCGGCCGGCGGCGGTCGAGCAGGTCGCCGGCCATCAAGGATTCGAGCTCGAGCTCGGTCTCGTCGGGCAGCTTGAATCCGTCCGGTCCGAATATCTTGATGCCGTTGTCCCGATAGACGTTGTGCGAGGCGCTGATGACGATGCCCACGTCTGCGCGCATGCTCTGCGTGATGTGCGCGATGGCCGGCGTGGGCAGCGGGCCGCTCAAGAGGACGCGGCCGCCGAGCGCGCAGACGCCCGAGGCGATGGCCGTCTCGAAGAGGTAGCCCGACACCCTCGTGTCCTTGCCGATCACCACGCGGGGCGCATGGCCAACCCTCGACCGGGACTGGTGGGTCACCGCCGCGCCGATGCGAAAAGCCATCTCCGGCGTCATCACGCCTGCATTCGCCAGACCCCGGACGCCGTCGGTGCCGAAGAGCTTGCGCCCCATGTCGAGCATGTTTACTCCCTCAGGGCTCCCAGGTCACGTCCAGGCCTGCGCTGGACGGCGCCTGGTAGCGCAGGGTCCCGACGAAGCTGTGCGGGAACTGCAGCTCCAGCATGAAGCCCCCGGTCACGGCGCTCCCGGCGCTGGGCTCCGCGCCGCTCTCCGCGGTCCCCGGCTCCGCGGCCAGCTGACCCTCCACGTAGGCCCCGTGCACCCAGTCCCGGAGAAACACCGGGATGAAGTCGTCCGCTCGGAATCCGGCTCGGATGCGGGTGCTGCGGAAGGCCTGGTCGCCCGACTCGATCGCGATGTCGGGCAACAGCTCCCCGAGCTCGCCCCGGGCCCACAGCGTCCCGAGCCCCGCGAGCGCCCCCGCGAGGAAGCTCATGGCCTGACCTTCCACCTGGGCCTGATCCAGGCTCGAGGCCTGGTCGCTCCGCTCGCAGCTGCCGGTGATCAGGAGCTGGATGACCTCGGGTCGGGTCATGCAGCTTGGGTGGTCCGTGCTGAAGTCGATGCCGGGGGTATTGAGCGTGCCGGTGACGGTCACCGTGACGTGCGTGTTCGCAGGGGCGCGCAGCGTGTGGGTGGCCACCAGGTTCACCTCGGGATTGAGCTCGGGCTGGCGAGTGAAGTTCATGGTGCCGCGGTCCACGTCGAAGCGCTTGCCGAACACATCGAAGAAGCCTCGACGTATCTCGAGATAGCCGCCGATCAGCAGATCGGGATCGATCCAGAGCGCATCGATCTCGGCGCGGACCTGCGCGGCGAAGTCGGTGCGGCGCACCCAGAACGGAGCGCGCGCGTCGACGCGGATGCGGATCGGGTAGGGCGCGTCGTCGACGACTTCGTCCGGCTCCTCGCCCAGCACGATGATGTCCGGGTGGCTCTCGAGCGACTGCACGGAACGGGACGCGTCGTCGGACAAGCGGACGGAGAGCCGCTGGACCGCGACGTGCACGTCGGCGCCTTCCGTCACGAGATCCGCCTGCACAGAGGCCTGGCCGGTGAGCGTCGCCATGAGCGTGCCCTCCTGCCGCACCGGGAACGGGCTCATGTTGAGGCTCAGCCGGGCCCGGGCGGGGCGATACCCGTCGAAGCCCACGCCGCCGTTGATCGCAATCCGGCCGTCGCCGTCGCGCGCCGTGACTCCGCGCAGCTCCGCCCAGTTGCCGTGCAGCACGACCGTGCCGCCCACGTCCGTCAGGTGCTGTCCGAGCCCGGCGATCTCGAGGTAGCCGTCATGAACCTCGACCTCGCCCTCGGCCCGGAGCCGATCCAACGTGCCGCGCGCCTCGAGGCGCCCCGTCATGTACCCGGAGACTTCATCGAGCTGGGGCATCCAGGCCAGGAACGGCGCGATGGGCGCGGACTCGAAGTCCGCGCGCAGCTCCACGTCCCCGTCGGCGCCGCGCGGAAACGGGCTCGCGCCGTCCCAGGCGATCGGGAATCGCGCCGTAACGTCAGCCCGCTCCCCGCTCCACCCAGCGATGGTCCCGTTCGCGTCGATCGCCCCGTCGCGAATCGCCATCTCCACGTCGACCCGGACCGGCGATGTGCGGACGATCTGCACCGACGGCGAGTGCAGCTCGACGCGGGCGTGCGGCGCGTCCGTGAAGAGGCCCTCGGTCTGGAACGTCGCCGTGAGAGGACCCCGGGCGAAGCGGCACAGCCCCGGAAGGCTGTGCATGGGAGCGTTGTTCAGGAATCCCCTCGCGCTGACGGCGGGCATGTCGGGCACGTCCGCCGCCGCGAGCCATTCGTCGACTGGCGTCTCGGCGCTCGCCTGGATCTGGGCCACGCGCTGACCGGCGAGGAAGGCGCGGGCCTCGGCTCTCGTGATGCCGTCCTCGAGGTGTGCGTCGATGGTCCCGTGCGGCGCCTGCCCGCCGCAGAAGAGCCGGGCCACGTCGCCCTCCCAGCTCGCGTTCACGTGCAAGTCCCCGCGGGTCTGGAAGCCGCCCCCGGCGAAGGTGCCGCTCACGGCAGCTCGGACGGGGTGGATGGCCTCCGGGATCCGCTTGCGGATCGGCTCCGGCAGCTCGCTCAGCAGGCGCGCCGGCATGCGCACGGAGAACCGCCAGGGCAGCGACTCGAGGCTCGCGACGACCTCGTCCGGATTCCGAATCAGGTTTGCGAGATCGACGACGAGGCTTCCTTCGCCGTCGGCGAGCTCGCCCGTCGCGTCGGAGGTAACGACGCGTACGACGAGCACGCCGTTGTCGTAAGTGAACGCGGTCGCGAGCCCGAGCGTGGGCCATTCCGGCAGGCCCAGCTCGGGCACGGTCAGGTTTCCCTCGAAGCTCGGGGCGAATATGGGACCGTTCATGTGCACCGCGCCGCCGACGCGGCCCGTCATCTCCGGGACGCGGTCTCGGCCCATCGTCCGCGCCAGCTCCAGCGTGACCTCCTCCACGGTGAGCTGGAGGTCGTAGATGCCCCCCTCGAGGGCCTCCATCGGATCGGGGATGCCGGGATCGATCATCCCCGTGCCGTTGAGCAGGAAGCTGCCGCGATCGCCCAGGTCCACCGATCCGTCCACGGTGAGGTTGCCGTTCTCGTAGGCGAAGGCGTAGAGGGCCGTGATGTCGCTGATGCCGAGCACGGTACCTTGCCTGAGGGAACCCTCCAGGATCACGGTGGGTCGCTCGATGTCGCCGGACAGCGACAGGTGGGTGTCGAGTCGACCTGCCACGTCCGGCGCCGACGGACCCATGAGCGCCCGCAACGCTTCGAGGTCGAAGTCCTGCAGCTGGGCGTCGATCTCCTCGGGCCCGTGGATCCGGTAGATGCCGTGAGCTTCGAGGCGCTGCGACCCGCTCGCGAGCACGACGCGGCGCACTTCCACGCTTCGGTTCGGATCGTAATCCACGTGCTCGGCCGCGCCGCGCCACACGCGGTCGCCCACCGCGAACTCGATGCGGTCGGCGTCCACGATGAAGCGCCGGCCCTCGGCCTGCACGGTGGCGTGCATGGTGAGCTGCCGATCCCCGGGTGCCGTGAAGGTGCCGCTCGCCTCGTAGCTCCGAGGTCCGCCTGTTACCTCGAGGTCGGGGGCTCCGAGATCGTAGCCCCACACGGTGACGGCCTCGCCGTCGATCCTCGCGCGCACCGCGGGCCGGGACGTGTTGCCACCCGCGTGTCCCCGAAAGCGCAGCCGCTGCGCCGACAGCGGTCCGTAGCGCAGATTGCCCAGCGTGGCCGACCCGTCCAGGGAAAACCGACTCCCTTCGCTACCGCCAGCGACCACGTGCACGTCTCCCGACAGGCTGCCCCGCGCGCCGGGGACCAATCGACGAATGTTGGGGTCGGCGGCGATTTGCGGGATGCGGCCGCGGACGTGCAGATCGACGCGCCCGTCGAACCCGACGACTCCGGAGCCCGTGACGCCGCCGTTCGCGTGGGGTGCCTCCACACGATCGACGCGAACGCGATCCTCCTCGATGGCGCCGTCCACGGTGAATGTGGGCACGGCCCAGCGATCCCAGACGAAGGGCTCGATCTCGAGGTGCAGGCCGGGCGGCGCACCTTCCTGCGTGGCGTCCACCTCGAGGCGTGCGCGGCCGCCGACGCGCAGATTCGGAGCGTCGGTCACGATGCGCGCGAGGTCCACGCCGTCGGAGCGCCCCTCCACGGATACGCGGCCCTCGTGAATCCGCCCTGTCATCGCGACGTGGCCTCCGGAGGTCTCCGCCCACAGGCCCATCGTCAAGTCGTCGACGGGACCGCGCAGACGGTAGTAGCCGTCGATGTCCCCGGTGAAGAGCCGGCCCCAGTCGAAACCGAGCTCGGAAAGGAGTCGGGCTCGTGCGGGGGACCCGTGGACGAGCACGTGGAGCTCCTGGGGAGCGTCCTCGGCGGCGCCGTCGGGCTGGCGGAAGGAGACGTTCACGCTCAGCACGTCGCCCGGACCGTCGGCCCGTTCGGTCCGTCCGCGGGCGTGTATGCGCAGGCCGCGCGCCACATCCGTGTGGATCTCCGCGTCGAAGTGATCGACGTGTCCCGTGAAGGGAAAGGGGCGCACGACCCGGCCCGTCGCCGAGAAGACGGAGACCGCGACTTGGCGTTCGACCTCGAGACGTCCCGTGGCCCGCAGGTCCTCGACGCGAAGGCCCTCGAGGCCCAGGACATCCCCGTACAACGTCACGTGCTCGATGGCCATTCCGTCGACGATGGCGTGAAGGGGCGGGAGGGTGGACGGTGTGCGGTCCGCGGGCTCGAAGGCGAGGATGAACGTGGACAGGCCGCCGCGCCCGTCGATGAGCCTCACCGTGCCACCCGAGAGCCGTGCGCTCGCGAAGCGCAGCACGCCCTGCCGCGCGGCCGCGAGGTCGGGCACCAGCACGACCCGGTCGCCGACCGCGACCCGCACGCCGTCCGGATCGAAGACCTGCACGTGGCGCACGACGACCCTGTCGGTGCCAAGCTCGTCGATGCGGCCGATCCTGAGCTCGCCGCTCATCTCGCCGCTGAGGAAGTCCTGCAGCGTTCGCCGCACGATCTCGCGCGTGATAGGCAGACCCGCGTGGTAGAGCACGCTCGCCGAGAGAGCGCACAGGCCCACCACCCCCCACAGCGCCGCAGCGAGCGAGACCCGTGCGACGCGACCCATCAGAAGGCCTCACCGATCGTGATGTGGATGGCCCCGCGGAACGGCAGCAGCCCGAAGAAGCTCGCCTCGCTGTACGGGACCGATCCCCAGCGGCTCTCCTCGAACCGGCCGTCCTGTTGCCCCACCACGCGCAGCTCCGGGACCTGAAAGCCCACGTCGAGGCGAATCGGTCCGACGGCGGTCTGGTAGCGCAGGCCCGCGCCGAGCGACAGGTGCAGGTGATCGAAGCGGAACGAAGTCCCCGCGTGGACGTCGGCGGCGTCACCGAAGACCACGACGCCGAAATCGGTCGTCAGCGGGACCCGCAGCTCGAGCGAAGCCTCCCAGCGCCTGAGGCCGCCCTCGACGCTGTCGCCGACGCGCCCGGCGAGGTAGCCGCGGTTGCTGGTCGCGCCGCCGCCGCGCAGGCGGTACCGCTCGGGTCCGACCAGCGCGCTGATCGGGTCCAGGTTGGAGTCGGCCTGGAAGATGAACATCATCCCGACGGCCAGCCGTCCGGCGAGGACCATGCCCAGCGGAAGTGGGACGTAGCCGCGCGCCTCCGGGGTCACTCGGAGGTAGTCCCACGATCCGGGCAGGAAGAACCCGCCCTCCTGTACGGTCACACCGAGGTACCCTCCACGGCGCGGCCTGCGCGGGTCGTCGCGCAGATCCAGCCGCGCCTGTTCCTCGAGAGCGACGATGTACTGCTCGGAGGGGACGTCAGCCCCGGTCTCGAGCGGGATGAGCCAGTTGCCCAGGAGATTGAGGGATAGGAGGAGGCGACCGTCGAAGAAGGTCCGCTCGGGACCGATCTGAGCGTTGAGGTCGTGCCGCCGGTATCCTTTGAAGGGATCGGGTCCGAAGTCCCAGCGCGTGCCCACGATCAGGTTGGTTCGGGGCTCGAAGAAGGCTGGCTGGCGGAACTCGAGGCGCACGTCGAGGGCGGGCCCGCCCCGCGTGAAGTTGCCGATGGCCTGCGTCAGCGGCTGGAACACCCAACGCGGCCGCACCTCGAGCCGCAGGCGCCTGAGGCCTCCGAAGAGGTTGCGGTGCTCGAACATGCCCAGGGCGTGGATGTCCCACTCCGGGGTCTCCTGTGTGTCCGCGGACTGGTAGTCGAAACGGCCCACCTGGACGCCGAGGCCCAGGCCATAGCGCACGAGGCGGCCGGGGACGACGCGCACGACGACGGGAATCACGTTGGAGTCGTCGTCGGCTTCGGGAAGCTGGGGCTCGACCTCCACCGACGAGAACGCGCGCAGGTTGTAGATCGCCCGCTGGGCTTCCCCGATGGCGCTCCCCCGGTACGGCGATCCCGGCGTGATCAACGCCGCCGCGGCGATGGTGTCGGCCGGGAGCTCGCCCTGACCCTCCACCGTGATCGACCCGAAGCGGCATCGCGGCCCGGGCGCGATCACGAACGTGACGCGCGCCGCGCGCGCTTCGGAGTCGATCTGCACGCGACCGTCGACCACCGCGCGCGCATAGGAGGCGTCCGCCAAGGTCGCGCGGATGGTCTCCTTGCTTCGGTCGTAGATCGCTTCGTCGAATCGGTCACCGACATCGAGCTCGACCTCGCCCCTGAGGGCGTCCGCCAGACCCGGCTCGAGCTGGGCGAATTCCAGGGCGACCGACTGCACCAAGGTCGGCTCGCCCTCGGAGACGGCGATGGACACGTCGACCTCGCACCCATCGTCCGCATCCTGTCCGCACACGTCGGTCGTCGGGTCGAAGTGATCGGACTCGAGGGCGGCCGGGGGATCGACCCGCGTGCTGAGCACGTGCGCCTCGTAGTAGCCCCGGGCGCGATACCATCGCTCCGCGCGTGCCAGATCCCGCTCGAACACGGACTGGTCGAAGAGCGGCCAGTCGGTCCAGGGCCAGGTCCACAGG
>Ga0214473_10003944_pt1 | contig 17893 bp, 17 predicted proteins | sample RVTome_7_FD_203509 | JGI IMG/M metagenome (GOLD analysis project Ga0214473, IMG submission 203509) | Soil microbial communities from uranium-contaminated site in the Upper Colorado River Basin, Wyoming, United States - RVT98D197 | ecosystem: Environmental > Terrestrial > Soil > Contaminated >... | reverse complement strand
CAGATCAAGGATTGCGGCCATCGAACGCCTTGCGCTGCAATCCAGCGAATTCGCCGGCATGGAGTATGACTTCCTGTTCGACGAGGCGAGTCATCTCCTGGCGATCGGCTATAACGTCGGTGAGCGGCGCCGGGACCCGAGTTTCTACGACCTGCTGGCTTCGGAAGCGAGATTGTCCACTTTCGTGGCGATTGCGCAGGGACAATTGCCGCAGGAAAGCTGGTTTTCCCTGGGACGTCTGCTCACCAGCATCGGTGGGGAACCGATTCTCCTTTCATGGAGCGGCTCGATGTTCGAGTACCTCATGCCGCTCCTGGTGATGCCGACCTACGAAAACACGCTGCTCGACCGGACTTACAAGACAGCTGTGGAGAGGCAGATCGAGTATGGGAAAAAGTGTGGACTCCCATGGGGTATGTCGGAATCAGGCTATAACGCGATCGACGTTCGTCTCAACTACCAGTACCGCGCGTTTGGCGTGCCCGGCCTGGGGCTCAAACGCGGGCTTGCTGACGACCTGGTCATTGCGCCGTATGCCTCGGCGCTCGCGCTGATGGTGGCGCCCGAGGAGGCCTGCCTGAATCTGCAGCGACTCGCCGCGGAAGGGCTGGAAGGAGAATACGGCTTCTATGAAGCGATCGACTACACTCCCTCGCGTTTGCCGCGCGGGCAATCAAGCGTCGTGGTCCGGTCTTTCATGGCACATCACGAAGGCATGAGCTTTCTCTCTCTGGCCCATCTGCTCCTGGACCGTCCGATGCAGAAGCGATTCGAGTCGGACCCAATGTTCCGGGCCACCGTGCTGTTGCTCCAGGAACGGGTTCCAAAGGCCTCGGCGTCCTATTGGCACGCCGCCGAGCACTCTGAAGTACGTACGACTCCCAGCGGTCCCGAGACGCCGGTGCGCGTTTTCAGCAGCCCTGACACGCCGATACCGGAAGTGCAGTTGCTGTCGAACGGCCGGTACCACGTGATGATCACGAACGCGGGCGGCGGTTACAGCCGCTGGAAGGACATGGCAGTCACACGCTGGCGCGAAGACAGCACCTGTGACAACTGGGGCACATTCTGTTACATCCGGGACGTGGCGAGCGGGGAGTTCTGGTCAACCGCCTACCAGCCGACGCTCAAGCGATCCAAGAACTACGAAGCGATTTTCTCGGAGGCGCGAGCCGAGTTCCGCGGCCGCAACCGCGGATTCGACACGCATACGGAGATCGCCGTTTCGCCTGAGGACGACATCGAACTGCGCCGGATCACCCTCACCAACCTCGCTCGGACGCGTAGAACGATCGACGTCACGAGTTATGCGGAAGTCGTTCTCGCCTCGCCTGCCGCAGACGCGCTGCACCCGACCTTCAGCAATCTCTTTGTCCAGACGGAGATCATCCGTCAGAAGCGGGCGATTCTCTGTACTCGCCGGCCTCGTTCCCTTGACGAGCACGCCCCATGGATGTTTCACCTGATGGCCGTGCACGGGGCGGAAATCGGAGAAATTTCTTATGAGACGGACCGACAGCGGTTCATTGGCCGGGGAAACACCGTCGCCGATCCAGAGGCGATGCACGGGGAATCGACGTTCTCAGGGGCGCTCTCGGGCAGCGAGGGCTCCGTGCTCGATCCGATTGTCGCGATCCGGTACCGAATTACGCTCGATCCGGAAAAATCGGCGACGATCAATATTGTCTCCGGCATCGGCGACACCCGCGACGTGTGCCTGGGCCTTGTCGAGAAATACCAGGATCGGCGTCTCGCGAACCGTGTCTTCGATCTGGCATGGACCCATAACCAGGTGGTCCTGCGGCAGATCAATGCCACAGAAGCCGACACGCAACTCTACGAACGCCTGGCCGGCTCTGTACTCTACGCCGGCTCGTCGCTGCGCGCCGACCCGAGCCTCCTCATCAAGAACCGCCGCGGGCAATCCGGTCTGTGGGGCTACTCCATTTCCGGCGACTTGCCGATCGTACTTCTGCAGATTGCAGACCCGGCCAACATCGATCTGGTACGTCAACTCGTGCAGGCCCACGCGTACTGGCGACTAAAAGGACTGGCGGTGGACCTGGTGATCTGGAACGAAGATCACGCCGGTTACCGCCAACTCCTCCACGACCAGATCATGGGGCTGATTGCCGCAGGCATCGAAGCTAACGTGACGGATCGGCCGGGCGGCATCTTTGTGAGACCTGCGGACCAGATATCGAACGAGGACCGCATTCTGTTCCAGACGGTGGCTCGCGCCATCATCACCGATAGTCGTGGGGGGCTGGCGGAGCAGATCAACCGTTGCGGCCTTGTGGAAGTGCTCATCCCGCGCTTCACGCCGACCAGGACACACCGCGCCGAGCCGTTGGCGACCGCAGGACTGCCTCGACACGATCTGATCTTCTTCAATGGCCTGGGAGGATTCACCCCCGATGGGCGCGAGTACGTGGTTACGACCGGGTACGGGCAAGCGACGCCGGCACCGTGGGTGAATGTACTCGCGAACCCGCACTTCGGAACCGTCATCTCAGAGAGCGGCATTGCCTACACCTGGGGCGAGAATGCCCACGAGTTCCGCCTTACTCCCTGGACCAACGACCCCGTGGGGGGTTCGAGCGGTGAGGCCTTTTACCTCCGTGATGAAGAGAGTGGCCATTTCTGGTCCCCCACGCCGCTGCCGAGCCGCGGGTCGCAGCCTTACGCCAGCCGCCACGGATTCGGCTACAGCGTTTTCGAGCACAGGTCGGGCGGCATCCGCTCAGAGCTGTGGGTGTACGTGGCTCCGGACGCGCCGATCAAATTCGCGGTGTTGAAAGTGCGAAACGAGTCCGGCCGGTCCCGCTGGCTCTCCGCCACGGGATACGTGGAATGGGTGCTGGGAGATCTGCGGCCGAAATCCGCCATGCATGTGATCACCGAAATCGACCCCGGGAGCGGAGCGCTCTTCGCACGGAACCCCTACAACACGGAGTTCGCTGGCCGGGTTGCCTTTTTCGACGTGGACGATGCGACCCGAACCGTGAGCGGCGACCGGACGGAGTTCCTTGGGCGTAACGGCACCCTTCGGGGTCCGGCTGCAATGGGCCGGTCCAGGCTTTCCGGCAAAGTGGGGGCCGCTCTGGATCCCTGCGCCGCGATCCAGGTGACCTTCGAGATAGGCGACGGACAAGAGCGTGAGATCGTCTTCACGCTTGGGATAGGCCGAGACGCCAATGACGCCATCAACATGGTCAATCGCTTCCGGGGATCTGCCGCTGCGCGGGGCGCGCTCGAAGCGGTATGGCAGTACTGGAAGCACACTCTCGGCGCAGTGCAGGTGGAAACACCCGACCCGTCCCTCAACGTGCTGACCAACGGCTGGCTCTTGTACCAGACTCTATCGTGCCGTCTTTGGGCGCGGAACGGATATTACCAGCCGGGGGGCGCCTTCGGTTTCCGCGACCAATTGCAGGACGTGATGGCGCTCGTCCACGCCGAGCCACACCTCGTGCGCGAACACTTACTGCTCTCCGCGTCCCGTCAGTTCCGGGAGGGAGATGTCCAGCATTGGTGGCATCCCCCCTCGGGCCGGGGCGTGCGTACGCGCTGTTCGGATGATTACCTCTGGCTACCGTTGGCGACGTGCCGCTACGTTCTAAACACAGGAGACACAGGGGTTTTGGATGAATCCATCCCCTTCATCGAAGGCCGCCCGGTAAACGCGGAGGAGGACTCGTATTACGACCTGCCCAGCCGGTCTGAAGAAACGACCAGTTTGTACGAACACTGTGTGGGAGCCATTCTGAGGGGCCTCAGATTGGGTGAACACGGCCTGCCTCTCATCGGCTCTGGCGACTGGAACGACGGCATGAACAGGGTGGGCGAACAGGGCAAAGGCGAAAGCGTCTGGTTGGGTTTTTTCCTCTATGAAGTGCTCATGCGGTTCACTGAGGTTGCCCGCATGCACGGTGACATCTCCTTCGCCGAACGTTGCGAGAGAGAGGCGGCTCAAGTGCGCCACAATATCGAGCAGAATGGCTGGGACGGCAAGTGGTACCGCCGCGCTTACTTCGACGACGGCTCGCCGCTTGGGTCGGCGAGTAACCCCGAATGCCAGATTGACTCAATTGCGCAAAGCTGGTCTGTTCTATCCGGGGCGGCCGATGCCGAGCGCTCGCGCATGGCCATGGAAGCGGTGGATCAGCGCCTCGTCCGCCGGAACCATGCGTTGATCCAGCTTTTGGATCCGCCGTTCGACAAGTCGGACTTGAATCCTGGCTACATAAAAGGATACGTCCCGGGCGTGAGAGAGAATGGGGGGCAGTACACTCATGGAGCGATCTGGGCGGCGATGGCCTTCGCTGTATTGGGCGACAGCCGGCGCGCGTGGGAACTGTTGGCCATGATCAACCCCGTGAATCACGCGAAGTCTCCAGCCGCGATTGCGACCTACAAGGTGGAGCCCTACGTCGTCGCGGCCGACGTCTATGCGCTCCCGCCGCACACCGGCCGCGGTGGATGGACGTGGTACACGGGCTCGGCTGCCTGGATGTACCGGCTGATCGTGGAATCACTCCTGGGGCTGAGGCTTGAAGTGGACAAACTGCGTATCGCGCCTTGCCTCCCTGCGGATTGGGAGACGTTCAAGGTACACTACCGGTATCGGGAGACTGTCTACCACATCGACGTCCTGCAAACGCGCGACGGGAATGGCAAGACGAGTGTGACGGTTGATGGCATCGAGCAACACGAGGAGGCGATTCCCCTTGTTGACGACCGTCAGGAGCACTCGGTCGAGGTGAGAATATCCGCCGCACACAGCTGACGGAAGGAGAGGAATCCGTCCAGTAGTGACGAAAGGTGAGTGCACCTGACATGTGTCAGAGATAGACTGCGACATCCTTATCCCTTCTGCATTGGAAAATCAGATCACCCATAAGAACGCTCCCAAGATCAAGACCAAACTTATAGCCGAGGGCGCCAAGGGTCCCACAACGCCGGAGGCAGATAAAATCCTCTACGATGTAGTGCCAGATATTTTAGCCAATACCGGCGGAGTCACCGTTTCCTATTTTGAGTGGGTTAATCTTCTTTCACCCGACAATGCAAACGTTTCGGGATTATTTACTTCAGGCGCTATTTCTATTATCATTATTTGTGGCAGTTTGCGTAGCCGCTCCCATCGGGAACAATAAGCTCCAGGAAAAACTCGTAACTGACTAGGAGGTGGAAGAAGATGAAACTAAGCGCACGAAACATTATAAAAGGGAAGGTGAAGAAGATCAATCACGGATTAGTCAACTCGGAAGTGATTGTTGGGTTACCCAATGAATTAGAGATTGTTTCCGTCATAACGAAGGCTGCTGTCGAGAATCTAAACCTTAATGAGGGTAAGGAGGTTTATGCAATTATCAATGCGACCGACGTGGTTTTGGCTACGGATTATTGATCGTGATGGATACCGAGAGACTTGTCGTCCTCCAATCCCTCACGTTCTCCCTCACGTCCAGGGAGCTTCTGTTCGGGACCCGTAACCAATTTCTCTTGTTTGCAGTTCTCCCGCTGTCCTCTTTCTGCCCATGCGTCTGTCCTGGAACGTGCTTCCCGCTCTCTGCGCTCACCCGGTAATGCAAAAGTTGGATTAAAAGATTAAAAGATTTCCCTTGCTTTTGGGCGTGAAATAGCTTACAATTTAACAAAATCAAGTTGCAAAGAGCCCTGTAAGCTTATCGCCTATGCCCGCAAGAACTCTAAACGACTTCTTGGCGGGTTTTTTTATGGCTGAAACCAAATCCAGTTTGGAGATTGAAATGGCAATTGCATTGCGGAAGAGTCAAGGGAATGGATTTGGAGAGGCTAAAACAATCAAAGTTGAAGGGAAAAGGGGTAAAGGAAAGGAGGGACAGGTTCGTCACGGGATTGTCCCGCTGGAATGGAACGCGCGGAATCATGAAGGGTTTTCACGGGAATGGAGCAAAACTGATCTCAAGTAGAATAAGAGAAAAAGGAGAACAATGATGAATATTTATGTTGGAAACTTATCATACGAAACAACGGATGAAACGATCCGGGTGGCTTTTGAATCCTTCGGCCAGGTAACCTCAGCAAAAGTTATCAAGGACAAGTATAATGGTCAGTCCCGGGGGTTTGGTTTTGTGGAAATGTCTGTGCAGAATCAGGCTCAAGCGGCAATTACGAGCCTGAATGGGAAGGAACTAATGGGCAAACAGATTAGCGTGAGTGAGGCACGCCCCCGCCCGGATCAGGGAAGAATGGGGGGAGGCCGAATGGATTATAGCGGCCGCAGAAACCGTTATTGATTCGGTTTTCACAGGAAAGAGGCTGATATATGGTACAGAGAAGAAGGCACGGGCGCTCTCGTGGCCCGAGACCGGGTCATCTTAGGCGTCCAAAATCTTACAAAATTCTATGTTCGGGTTGTGGAAAGGAAGTTGTCACTCAGGTTTCTTCAACAAATGACACAAAACTACTGTGTATCGAATGCTACGGCAAAACAGAGATGCCTAAGTAGGAAAAATAGGAAGCCCGTAGAGCTGTCCGCATACTGAACCGAACAGATCTCCACCGTGGCTTCCAGGAAGTCGGCAGGAATTTAAAAACCCAGGTCCTCAGAAAGGAAAGAGAGGTTTTATGAAAAAAGATAGACTTGATTGGGTGATGTCAGGGTTAAACCAGTATGCATTGACGAAGACTGAAGACCAATTTGTCAAAACTGCAGTGGAGGACTTCGATAAGAACCATACGCTAACAGAGAGTCAGGAGAAAAGGTTGGAAGGCCTTTACAGGGAAAAATCGCAATTTGCACCCAACAAAAAATCTGATTATTTTGCCTTTAAGGAAAGCAGCCCGCCAAAGACCAGACCTCGGAGGCCTCGTACAAACGCGTTTTGATGTGAAAAGGTGGAGGGAGGAACACCCATGATAAAAACAGGTGACATGTTCAAAAATATAGAAAGTGGAAAAATATTTGCAGTTAAAAGCGTTGATCCCAGCATCATCATTTTCTCAACAAAGGACGAATCCCATTCAATGTTTGTCAATCCAAACAGCATCGAATCCGTATTCCTGCCACTCGTAGAAGACGAGGTCAAGGAAAAACTCAAATAATAAACGAAGTCAGAAATTCGCTACCTCTTTTTTGAATCTTAACGAAAGGGAAACCTATGTTCGATCTTGACGCCTTATGTCCGCATTGTGAGGAAAAATTCAAACTGAGCATGATTGGCCTGGATGCCAAAGAGTTTATACAATGTCCTCACTGCAGGAGAATCATTAAGCTAGACCTCGCTGATCCGGAAAAAAAGGCAATACGGATAGGTCCGGAGTTCGTAAACTAATTTTTGGCCTCAAAGCGTTATAGTCTCCCAGGAGGTCAAGAAAGGAGACGGTGTTATGATGAAGATAGGGGACAGGTTCAAAGATAAGATAACCGGAAAGATCTACATTATGAGAATGGAAATCGATAACGATACGCTTTGCCTGGAGGGGGAAAACGGTTTGGGCCGGAGATTGACTGGTGAAGCAAGTTTGAGACGAACTTGCGAGAAGCTGGAAGACATAACATCTTGAAGTCGAAACATCTCCGTTAATCAAGGAGTATCATTTTCCCCCTTATCTGCTGGGGGGAAGGTTTTCATATCCTGGAATGTAAAGGTCAGGGACCACCATCATGGTAGCTGTCCCATAGGAAATCAGTGATCCCTCCCCATTCCTGACGTGAGCCTCTCCCAGGGCTAGAGTCCGTCCCATTTTGATACATCGCCCTTGGGCCAAGAGTTTTCCCTTCTGGGCCGGAGCAAGGTAGTTGAGCTTCATCTCCACGGTGGTCAGCCCCGATCCCTTTTCCACCTGAGGAAAAACAGCCCAGAAGGCCGCTGCATCCACAACTGAAGCGATGGCTCCTCCATGGACGTTGCCAAAGGGTTGAAGGTGCTTCTCCCCCAGTTCTACCTCCAAAAGGCAAGCTCCCCATTGAAGATCCCTGATTTCCATGGAGAGGAGTGAAAAATATGGACTTCGGTTCACAAGCATTGCTACAGCCTGCGTGTACCTCGGGTTCAATTGTAGCTCAGACATCAACTCGCTCCTTTTGCGCCGTTAGAAATAATCCCCGCTGCTCTGTCCCGCCTATGGCGGGATACCAATTTAGAACAATTCCGCCGGGGGTTAATGCCCCGCTGGAATTTCTAACGGGGGTTACTGATTTGGCAGGTATCAGCCCTCTACTTGCCATGTCAAAAACTAATCCCATATTAAGGGATGGGTATCTCAAAAATCAAGTGCCACTCTATTTAGAGTCCCCTATAAAAAATGGCCGCCGTAAATTGAATTTTCTCTTGTTTAAAAGAGATTTTTCTGATATCCTGGAGCACAACATCGTATAGCCAAATTACATATGAGCCAAATTCTTATCGTCTTTATATCAAGATGGAACTCCAGATAAAAGATCGACGGTGAGCACACGTGTTTCATAACACCTTGAAGCAGATGCATCTCTCCACTTTCATTTCGATGAATAGAATTGGATTCTTTTTTCTTTTCGTGATATGGTATTGTTAAAAAGGGAGGGTATTTTGCCAAAACATGCTGGAGCTTATAAAGGCGAAAAGCGGCGGAAAGAATTGTCCCGGCAGAAAAAGCAGGACGAGAGGAGACAGCGACGGCTTCATAAAGGAGATCGCACTCCTTCAGACGCCGAGAAGGTCGAGCAAGAAGAGACGAAGCCAGTCAATCCTTGACTCGATACACCGTTACCCATCAGAGGTCGTCGCCCGGGGCGACGCAGAAAAGGAGCGTGAGAAAGTATGGCTAAAAAACTATTTGTAGGGGGTCTGAGTTGGGACACGACGGACGACGGCCTGCGCCAGGCGTTCGCATCTTATGGGGAAATCACCGAAGCCAAGGTCATCACGGAACGGGATAGCGGACGATCCCGGGGTTTTGGGTTCGTGACCTTCGCTCAGGATGACGATGCTAAAACGGCGATATCCAAGATGGATGGCACGAGCCTTGACGGCAAGACCATTAAGGTTAACGAGGCGCAAGAAAAGAGTCCTCGCCGAGGCGGCGGCGGCGGCCGGTCCGGCGGTGGTTTTGGGGGCGGTCGTAGCGGCGGACGCGATCGCTGGTAGTTCCCGGTTATCCTCATCTATGGACATACTCTCCGGGCCGCCCCATCTTTCGGTGGGGCGGCTCCTGTTCATAAAGTCGGAGAGCCTTTTCACTGAGATTACGGATTGTCTCAGGCAGGTGAAATCCCCTCAGAATCGATTCCCCTACCCTCTTCCTGCTCGGGCAAAGTCGATGAATCCTCGTTCTGCATCAGTCCTTATGAGCTCAACGCGAACTCGATCTCCGACATCAAGACATTCAACCCCTCGTATCAGCTTTCCTTCCACCGGCGGGTGGAATAGGCGGACCCAGGTTCCTTTTTCCGAGGCGCCCGTAACGATGGCATCGAACCGACGCCCGATGCTTGATTCCAGGAGCAGGGCCGCAGCTGATTTCCTCCCCAGCCGCTCAATCCCCTTGCAGAACTTTTAGGTTTTCAACCGTTGCCCATTACGATTCTTCTAGTCCTTGGCATGATCGTGGTGCTCTATGTTATTGCAGCAGAAATGGCAAAAAGGTCCTTTCGAGCACAGTGACCGAAGCTGAGATCATTGAGAAATTGAGTAAGAAAATGCTTTTAAGGATATCCTATAAAAATAGCGATGAAAGAGTCAACAGAGATTTGATTCTTTTTCGGGTTGCAATTTTTAAATAATTCTGTATAGAATCAATGATATTGAAGGCTAACGATTGAAGTTCTAAAGCGATTAGACAAGGGGATGTCATGACCCAACCAAAGCAGCAGCTTCTCGTTGAGATTGAAGAGCTTCAGACGAGGCTGGAGGCCACGGAGCGGCGCTTACAGGAGGCTCACGAATTATTGCAGGCTCAGATCGCCGAGCGCAAGCGAGCAGAGGAAACCTTTGAGAAAGCTCAACAATACACTGAGAGCATCGTGGAAACCATCCGTGAACCTCTTTGGGTGCTTACCCCCGACCTAAGAGTCATCTCAGCGAATCGTTCCTTCTATGAAACCTTCCAGGTAACACCTGAAGAGACAGAGGGAAGATTTATCTTCGACATCGGTAACCACCAGTGGGATATTCTTGCGTTGCGGGAGTTGTTGCAGGAGATTATCCCCAAGAATACCCACTTTAATAATTTCGAGGTCGACTACGCAGTCCCGACTATTGGGCGAAGAAGAATGCTTCTCAATGCTCGCCGAGTCTATCGGGAGAATCAAGGCACAGATATGATCCTCCTCGCTATGGAGGACATTACGGAGCGCAAGGAGATGGAGGAGGCGCTGAAGATTTCTGAAATTCGTTATCGGCGACTCTTTGAGACAGCCCAGGATGGAATATTGATCCTCGATGCCGAGACAGGGCAGATATCGGATGTTAACCCTTTCCTCGTAGAGCTGTTGGGTTATTCCCATGAGGACCTTTTGGGGAGGAAACTTTGGAACATTGGCACCTTTAAAGATATTGAACTATCCAAAACGGCCTTTTTAGAACTGCAAACCAAAGGATACATTCGCTATGAAGATTTACCGCTTCAAACAAAAGAGGGGCGGTTCATTGACGTGGAATTTGTCAGTAATGTCTATCTTGTTAATCATCATAAAGTGATTCAGTGTAACATCCGCGATATCACCGAGCGGAAACTCATTGCAGAGGCTTTACAAAAAGCTCACAACGAACTGGAACGACGCGTGGAGGAGCGGACGGTCGAACTTCGGACGGCACTTTCTGAAGTCAGAACATTGAAAGACCAACTCGAGGCTGAGAATATTTACTTTCGTCAAGAGAGTAAAATGAGACATCAATTCGACCATATTCTCGGGCAAAGTGATGGTCTTAAGTATGTCCTCTATCGAGCGGAGCAAGTCGCTCCTGCGAATACAACGGTCCTCATCCTCGGTGAGACCGGTACGGGAAAGGAGCTAATCGCTGCCGCCATCCACAACATGAGCCCTCGCAAGGACCGGCCGCTGATCACCGTGAACTGTGCTGCCCTGCCGGCCAGTTTAATGGAGAGCGAATTGTTCGGCCGGGAGAAGGGAGCTTTTACCGGGGCCGATAGCCGACAGGTAGGCCGGTTCGAGGTCGCCAATGGTTCCACCCTTTGCCTGGACGAGATCGGGGAACTGCCGCTTGAGGTACAGGCCAAGCTCCTCCGGGCGATCCAGCATAACGAGTTTGAGCGCCTGGGCTCGTCCCATACCATCAAAGTCGATTTACGGATCGTGGCAACGACAAATCGAAACCTTGAGGAAGAGGTCCGCAAGGGCCGGTTTCGCCAGGACCTTTACTATCGGCTCAACGTCTTCCCCATCACCGTTCCTCCACTACGGCAGCGGAAAGAAGATATCCCGCTGTTGGTCCAGGCCTTCATCGAGCGATATTCGAGGAAATTGGGGAAACAGATCACGTCGATCCAGAAGGAGACGATGAAGGTGCTGCAGGATTACCCATGGCCCGGGAACGTCCGGGAGTTGGAGAGTGTCATTGAACGGGCCGTCATCTTGTGCCCCGGGCCGGTCTTACAGCTGGCAGATAAACTTGAGATTTCATCCCTCCCATTGTCATCCACCGTGAGAACCTTGGAAGAGATGGAACGAAACCAAATCCTTAGAATCCTTTCCGAAACCCGATGGCGCATCGAGGGAAAGGATGGGGCCGCAGCGATCCTGGGTCTCCACCCGAGCACCTTGAGAGCGAAGATGCATAAGATCGGGATAGTCCGGCCAAAGACCATAGAGTCAGATTAAGCAGTTCGGATTTCCTCAATTATCCCTCAATATATTGAGGTTCCACCAAATATTGAGGTCAAACAAATCGTTCCGAGGTTCTCTACTGTTCTCTCCATCAACCTAATCTCCTGTTATTAAAGGATGATTCCAAACTTCTGATTTTCTTTCGGTTTTTGGCAACCCGTTTGCATTTACTATTTCTATGATTCTGGTTATCATACGAATGAAGGTCCTTTGTGAGAAGCGCAAGGAACTGTCACAGACGATTACTTCACTGATCGGCTCCATAAGGACGGAGAAGGGATGCAAGCGTTGCGACTTTTGCCAGAGTATGGAGGATGAGAATGACCTCTGCCTTCTGGAGGAATGGGATACCCAAAAGAACCTTATGGACTACCTGAAGTCAGGGCGTTTTAGGATACTCCGGGGGGCGATGAACCTTCTTAAAGAGCCCTATGAAATGATGTTCCACACCGTTTTCCACCCAGTGGGAATAGAGGACATTTAATTTAGGGATAAATTGCTTTTTATGAAGTGTCATCGCTGCGGGGGTGCCATGGTCCATGGCAAATTTTATGCTTCCCAAGAACAGTTTTGGGGATGGAGAAGTGTGATCTGTGGCGAGATTGTTGACCCGGTCATTCTGGAGAATCGGCAATTGATGAGAGCTGGTCGGGGGATAAACCTCCAAAGGGGGAGGCGGTAAAGAGGTAAAAAGGCGGTTCTGAACCGGGCTATGGGAAGGAGGTTAAAGTGATACAAAAGAGAGGCTGTGGGAGAATGTCTTAAGGGGCTCCAAAGGAGAATGGATTGAATCTGAAAGGAGGGTGATCATTTATGTACTTTATTACAATATCAGAGATGCTTGGAACAAATGGCGAGAAAATTGCGAGGAAGCTGGCGGAAGAATTGAAGTACACCTTTTACGGGACGAAAGAATTAATTGAGGCTGCTGCTGCGATGGGATTTCCTTCTGATGCTAATAAATCAGAAGAAAAAGTTCCAGCCTTACTTGAAAGATTGTTTAGCGAAAAGCCAAAAATCTATCTTGATCGCTTACAGTCTGTCATTTACGAGGTAGCCAAAAAGGGCAATGGGGTATTCTTTGGGAGAGGAGGCAAGTTCCTGCTCCACTCTTTTGATTGTGCTTTTCATATCCTGGTGACAGGTTCAATGGAGAAAAGGATCCAGAGAGTGATGGAGGAAAAGCAGGTGGGAAGAGAGGTTGCCGAAAAAATTATTAGCCGCTCTGACCATGATAAAAGAGCATTTATAAGGTTTGCTTATGATGAAGACCTGCTCAATCCCCGACTTTATGACTTAGTCTTGAATACGGACAAATTGAGCCTAGACTCCGCAGTTAAGATGATCGTGGACGCAGCAGAATCGGATGAAATCAAATCCTGCGGCATCGATTCTGTTCAATTGCTTGGAAAGCTTTCACTGAACCGCAAAGTTGAATCCCTCTTACTCGAAGCAGGCGTTACGAGTCCTCATCTTTTTTTCGCAGTCGAAGAAACGAATTCGGTAAGGCTTTTTGGGATTGCTAATTCTTCTGCTGAAAAAGAAAGGGTTGAAAACCTTGTGAGGAGAATAAAAGAGATAAAGAACATTAAAAATGAATTGGTGGTATTTACGGGATCAATGAGCGGAGAATAGTTACCCTGGGTTCTTGAGGTTCATAGGCCGGGATGCGGCCTTAATCTCCTGTCCGATGCCTGGAGTTGCTTGGAGCCTTTCAGCGATACCATGCCGCAGATAAGTTTGAAGGCACTGGCATCGGGTTTGCCGTTGTCCCGCGCATGATTCACAGACAGGGAGGGCAGGTGTGGGCTGGAGAACTCATGAGGAAAGGAAATATGCCGTCCGACGGGAAAAAAGAACCCATGGAAGATTTGAAAGATAAGATTCGCTCCATCTTCAGTCCCCGAGACCCCCAGAAAAAGAAGGATGCCTTGCCCCCAAAGGCCCATTTCAGCATCTGGTATTTCCTGATGGCCTTCCTTCTATTTACCTACCTGCAACAATACTTTCTTTCTCGAAAAGTAGAGACCATTCCTTACGGCCAATTTAAACAAGCCCTGGCGGAAAGCAACGTGAGTAAATTGACCATTGGCCCGGAAAACATCACCGGAACGCTCACAGGAAAAGACAAGAAGCCGGGCCAGCAGTTCACTACCATTCGGGTGGACGATCCCAGCCTGGTGAAAGAACTGGATGAACACAAGGTCGATTATTCCGGACGCTATGAGAGTAAATTTCTGAGTAGTATTCTCTCCTGGATTCTCCCCATCGGCATTATGCTCCTGATCTGGCGGTATGCCATGAAAAAAATGGGGCCGGGGATGGGGGTCATGTCTTTCGGCAAGAGCAAAGCCAAGATTTTTGCCGAGAATGAGACGAAGATCACTTTCGCCGATGTCGCTGGAATCGATGAGGCCAAGGAAGAGCTCCAGGAAGTAGTGGAATTCTTGAGGAACCCGGGAAAATTCCAGAAACTGGGGGGGAGGATCCCCAAAGGAGTGCTTCTGGTCGGCCCACCGGGGACTGGCAAAACGCTCCTGGCCAAGGCCGTAGCCGGAGAGGCAAAAGTACCTTTCTTCAGCATCAGCGGGTCCGAGTTTGTGGAGATGTTCGTCGGCGTGGGGGCAGCACGGGTTCGCGATCTTTTCTCTCAGGCCACTCGCCAGGCTCCCTGCATCATCTTCATCGATGAACTGGACGCATTAGGGAAAGCCCGGCGAATGAATGTGATGGGCGGGCACGACGAACAAGAGCAAACTCTCAACCAGCTTCTGGTGGAGATGGATGGATTCGAAACGAATAAAGGGGTCATCATCATGGCCGCCACCAACCGGCCGGAAATCCTGGATCCTGCCTTGTTGCGACCGGGGCGGTTCGATCGGCAGGTTTTGGTAGACCGCCCGGATATCAACGGGCGAGAAGCCATCCTGAGAATCCATTCCAAGAATGTTCTTTTAGGTCCTGATGTAGATCTCCGGAAGGTCGCCGGCCGCACCCCGGGCTTTGTGGGAGCTGACCTGGCCAACCTCGTGAATGAGGCCGCCCTGTTGGCTGCACGGAAAAATAAAGAGGTGGTAGAGTCGTCAGATTTCGACGAGGCCATCGACCGGGTGGTTGGAGGTCTTCAAAAAAAGAACCGAGTGATGAATCCGCAGGAGAAAGAAATTGTTGCCTTTCATGAATCCGGACATGCGATTGTGGCTGAATCCGTAGAGCATGCCGACCCGGTGCACAAAATCTCCATTATTCCCCGGGGGATTGCGGCTCTCGGGTATACCCAACAGCAACCCACGGAGGACCGCTACTTAATGACTCGCTCGGAGCTTCTGGACCGGCTCGCTGTTCTTTTAGGAGGCAGGGTGGCAGAGGAGCAAGTCTTCGGAGAAATCTCCACGGGGGCTCAAAACGACTTGCAGCGGGCTACAGACATTGCCCGGTCCATGGTCACCGAATATGGCATGAGCGATCAGCTGGGACTGGTGACCTATGAACACGCTCGTCAGCCTATGTTCCTCCCGGAAAGTTTTGCTTCCGGTAAAACCTACAGTGAAACAAAAGCCACCCAGATTGATGAGGAAATCTCCCGGGTGATCGAGAAGGCCCACGAAAGGGTGCAAGGAATCCTGTCCGCACACCGGAAGGTTTTAGATGACCTGGCCCACCTCCTATCCCAAGAGGAAATTGTCCAGGGAGAGACACTTAGAAAGATGCTGGGCAAACCCCCTGCGGAGACTTTACCTGCCTTATAGGTATCCCAAACTCAATCAAGGCCCATTCGTTTATCGCAGTTTCTAAGAAGGTCCAGGAGAACCAACTAAGAAAGCGATGGAATCCCTAAGGGGAAAAATAATAATCGAATTTTGAAGGTTTGATCCTGGTCGCTATTCGTCAATGATGAAATAGGCATAAAATGGAATGTGTGCTTCTCGGGTCAGGGGGCATGATGCCCATGCCCGGACGGTTTCTTACCTCTGTAGTGGTAAGGCTTCAAGGGCAGCTTTATCTCTTCGACGCCGGCGAAGGGTGTCAGATCAATTTGAAAAAGACAAAGCTCGGGATCAAGTCTCTCCGGGTTGTGGCAGTCAGTCATCTTCATGGAGATCACTGCCTCGGGTTGCCGGGACTTCTGATGATGCGGGCTCAGGTGCCGGAAGTGGGTCCACTCACAATTCTCGGGCCGCCCGGGATCGAACGCTTCATCCGGCAGGTTCACGAATCTCTGGCTTTTTATCTTAATTATCCCATGTCCTTTCTTGAATGGAATGAAGGATGTCCGGAAGTGGCCTATGAAGACGACCTGGTCCGTATCCTATGGGGGCCTTTGAAACATACAACCCTATGCCTTGGGTATCGTTTTGAAGAGCATCCCCGTCCGGGAAAGTTCAAGACCGAGGCAGCCAAGGCCCTGGGGATACCCTCCGGTCCGCTGTGGGGGAAATTACAGCGCGGGGAAGCCGTTACCCTTGACCAGGGAGGGACCATCTCTCCCAACCTGGTGCTCGGGCCTCCAAGGCCGGGGCGGAAGATTTGCTACGCCGTCGATACGCGGCCCAACAAAGTCCTTTATCGACTATGTCAGGATGTGGATTTGGCCTTCCTCGACGGGATGTTCTTACCCGAGCATCACGAGGAAGCAGCGGCGAAGGGACACATGACGGCCGACGATGCAGCACGGATCGCTGCCAGAGCGGGTGCGCGGCGTGCGGTGCTTGTCCACATCAGCCCCCGGTACGCGGAAGAAGATATGGGAAAGTTCGTCGAGGCCGCGAAAAAACGCTTCGAAAATACGGAAATAGGGAGTGACCTACGCCAATTCACGATTCCCTATCCGGAGGAGGATCCAACCCTGCCCCCCAAAGTAATTCCGAAAGATATCTAAATAGAGTCTGTTTATAAATTGCCCCCTCAATCAGAATCGTCATTCCGGCGAAAGCCGGAATCCAGTTGACGCATTTTGACGACTTACTGACATTCTGTTATACTGAATTTCAGTTCCATTGATATCGGAGGAAATATGCGCCAAACCCTTTTAGTTTCCAATCGTGGGCAGATTACTCTTCCTTCTGCGGTGCGAAAGCGTCTGGGCATCCAATCCGGAGGGATTGTGACCCTTGAGGAAAGGGATAATGTTGTGATGTTACGGCCTGCAGCCGTAGTCGAAATCGAAGCTTTTTCCGATGAAGAGATTGCCCAGTGGGATAAAGAAGACCGCCTTGAACCTGCTGAGCGGAACGCCCTTTTAAGGCGACTGAGGAAGCGATCTTGACTCGCTTATTGCTTGATGCGAACGTGCTCTTCACGGCTGCACACAACCCTTCTGGAAAGGCAGCCCTCATCATTGACCTCGGAGCCCAGGGTTATTGGAAAGTCGTGACATCTTCCTATGCGATTGAGGAAGCCCGGCGCAACCTTTCAGTTAAATTTCCGGACTATTTGAAAAGATTTGAAATTTTAGTGACCCGGGTTATAAAAGCCCCTTTCAGACCAGGTCGGAACTGTCCGGTTCCTCTTCCAGAAAAGGACCGCCCTATTCTCGAAGTTGCCATTCAGTGCAAAGCGACCCATCTGCTCACAGGAGATATTAAGGATTTCGGCCCCTTTATGAATAATGCCAACCTTACAGGCGGCGTCGTTATTCAGACGGTGTCAGAATTTTTGGATAGCTTCATGAAACCAAAGCGTAAGAAAGGGATCAGGAGAAGAAAGTAACCCCAAGGCTACTGAAAAAGATTCGAAAATTTCAGATCGTTGATCAATGAAGTCTTGGAATAAAGGTGGTGGAGTGAGTTATGAAAATCTATACTTATTCTCAGGCCCGGGAGAAGTTGGCGGATATTCAACTCACCCTAAAGCGAGTCCTCATCAAAAGCCGTCCGCCAAAAGTGTTGCAAATATTTACTGAAACTCATAATATATAAAGAAATTTCACAAGGACTTGCAGGGGTAGAAACAGATAATGCCGGCATCTAAGAAGAAGATAAACAATAAGAAATCGCAAGTCAGCAGGAAAGGCGGAACTGCCCAGAAAGGTCTTACAGAGCCATATCGCCATCCAACCGCTGAGAGTTTGATGCGGCC